>Ga0335072_10010608_pt1 | contig 13242 bp, 11 predicted proteins | sample Lox_Sample_21_FD_206725 | JGI IMG/M metagenome (GOLD analysis project Ga0335072, IMG submission 206725) | Soil microbial communities from Loxahatchee National Wildlife Refuge, Florida, United States - Lox_Sample_2.1 | ecosystem: Environmental > Terrestrial > Soil > Wetlands | place: USA...
CAAATCGAGTTCGCTCCATAAACTGTATGTAAACCTTTTTCGATATTGAATCGAAAAAGCTGTTGAACGTGGCTAGAAAGGCTCCGCTGCGCAGAGACGACAGGGGAATGAGCAACTGCGCAGAACCTCGGCCCTTATTGACATTACTTTAATGATATCAGCAGGGAGGGCACTGTCAGTCGACCGGCCGGCGACCGGGCCAGCAAAGCCCAGTGAATTGCAGCTACAATTCAAAAGTTTGAAGCAGCCTGAAGACGATGTGACAAATGCAGGCGAGCCTTGCCTACATCTTGTAGCGGCCGAGGTCCTCGTCATTGAGACCCTCGAGCCAGCCGCGAAGTTCGTCGGCGGTGGGTCCTTCAGGCGGACCGGACATGTTGAGCTTGGCAGACTGCAGAACGTGCTCGGCGACGTAGATCGGGCAATCGGCGCGCAACGCCAGCGCGATAGCATCCGAAGGACGCGCGTCGAGGGTCATTAATTCCCCGTCCTGGCGAATCCACAGCGCAGCGAAGAACGTATCATCCTTAAGCTCTGTAATTACGATCTTTTCAAGCTGCGCATTCATGTGTCGCATGAGGTTTCGCGTCAGATCATGAGTCATGGGCCGCGGAGCCGATACTTTCTCGATCTCGATGGCTATCGCGTTGGCTTCGAATATGCCAACCCAGATCGGCATTACGGTGTCGGAGCCGACCTCTTTGAGGACGACGATCGGCATGTTCGTAGATGGATCCATCATCAAACCGCGGATTCGTACTTCGATGTCCATAGTTACCCTCCGCAAATCGCCCCACCGACGCGAACCCTTTGGTGGAAACCCGATGGCTATCCTATTAGACTGCCTCGCCCACGAGACTGTTCGGATAGGTTTGAGTGATTTTGACCCGCATATAGGTGCCTGGGGCCGGTGCAATCGGTACGGAACTGGTGAAATTGACAGATTTATTCTGTGAGCTGCGCCCAGCAATCTGTCCCCGGGTGGGGTTTAGACCCTCCACCATCACTTCCATTTCCTCTCCTAAGTGGTTGGCATAATTAGCACGTTGGATCTCGCGCTGCCGATCGAGCACAACCTGAAGCCGTTTTGCTTTTTCCGTGTCAGGGATCGAGTCAATCATCGTGAGCGCAGGCGTGTTCGGACGGCCGGAGTACTTGAAACCAAAGACGCAATCGTATTGCACTTCCTGAAGAAGGTCCATGGTCTGGATGAAGTCCTCAGGCGTTTCGCCGGGAAAGCCAACGATGATGTCCGTAGAGAGCGAAATTTTTCGCTTCGCCGATTTGATCCACGCGATGCGCTCGAGATACCAGTCGGAGGTGTATTCACGGGCCATCATCTTGAGCACGCGCGAAGAGCCGGATTGTACTGGAAGATGCACGTGGTTGCAGAGGTTTGGAAACGCATCGATGGCATCGACGATGTCCCGTGTAAAGTCACGCGGGTGACTGGTGGTGAAGCGAACACGACGAATGCCCGGAACCTGGCCGACGGCGGCGAGCAATTCCGCAAAGCTCAACTTCCCTTCCGGGTCGCGATAGCTGTTCACGTTCTGTCCGAGGAGTTGAATCTCGGAGTAACCCTGATCAGCGATGCGGTGTGCTTCGGCTAAAACAGACGACGAAGTGCGGCTCCGCTCTTTGCCACGGGTGTACGGGACGACGCAGTAGGCGCAGAACTTGTCGCAGCCTTCGATGATAGTGATGTAGCCGCGGTAGGGATTCTGGCGCGAAGTGAATTCAGTTTCGAAGGTTTCGTCGGTCTGACGGTCGTCCAGCCCGGTGATGCGCGTCTCTCCCGCTTCGAGGCGGCCTAGCATCTCCGGCAACTTTCGATAAGAGGCCGAGCCGGAGACGAGCGAGACATAGGGCGCGCGCTCGAAGATCTTCTCGCCTTCCTGCTGGGCAACGCAGCCGAGGACGCCAAACCGCTTGCCGGCCTTTTGGAGCTTCTTGTAGTCGTTGAGACGGTGAAAGACCTTTTGCTCCGCTTTGTCGCGGATGGAACAGGTGTTGTAGAGGATCAGGCCCGCCTCTTCTTCGGTTTCGACCTGACGATAGCCCTCGTGCAGAAGTGTGCCAATAACCTTTTCGGAGTCATGGGCATTCATCTGGCACCCGAAGGTCTCAAGGAAGAAGGTTTTCTCAGGCGCCATAGCAAGCTTGAGTATAGAGCATTTGAAGACAGGGATTCGGACTGAGGACAAGCGACCAAGGGACATAGGGTCAGAGGAACTTCGAGGCCGCGGGCAGATCGTTCGATTCTGGACAAGGAATTGCGGAATCGTACACCGCCGAATGAGCAGGACCCGACGTCCAGGAACTTCAAATCAACAACTTGCATCGGAATCGCATTGGGCTTTGACTTGCTCAAAATCATCAAAGGCAGGCCCTTGCCTGAGAGATGGTGATTCGGTTTGGCCTTGCCGCCGAGTCTGCCTCGCGATCTCACGTTCAAGGAGCATCCGTGAAGACTATCCTCAACGACATTCGTTTTGGTTTGCGGCAGCTGCTCAAGATGCCCGGCTTCACGCTGACGGCGATCGTTTCGCTGGCACTCGGCATCGGAGCCACAACCGCCGTCTTCAGCGTTGTGTATGCCATCCTGATGAATCCCTATCCCTATGCGGCCCCGGACCGCATGGTCCACACCAGCCTGATCATGTCCAATGGGAAGCCGATCGATTTCATTGGAATCACGCGTCCGCAATGGCAACAGCTGCGCAAGTCTCCGGTGGTGGAAGACTCATTCCTGCAGGGCGGGCAGAACATGACGATCAGCGGAAGCGAGTTTCCCGAGGACGTGCTCGGGGTGACGATAAGTTCGAACGGGTTCAATTTTCTCGGGGTCCCCGCGGCTTTGGGCCGAACGATCCAGCCCTCGGACGCGATCGACGGTCAGGATCCAGCGCCGGTGGTGGTTCTCGGATACAAGTTCTGGCAGCGGCACTTTAACGGTGACGCGAGTGTCATTAGCAAGACCCTGCAACTGGATCATCAGAATTTCACAATCGTCGGCGTGGCTGGCGAGCGGTTTGCCTGGGGCGACGGTGACGTCTACCTGCCGCTGAAGATCACCGGAGACCAGGCCACGACGTACTACATCGGAACGAGATTGAAGCCGGGCATATCTCATGCGCAGGCTGATGCCGCGCTGCAGCCTCTGTACGCAGAGTTCCTGCACGAGACGCCAAACGTATATCCTCCGGGCAAACTGATGAGGGTTCACGTGGTGGGCCTGAACGAGCAGTTTGTAAAGGACCTGGGGGGGACCTTGTATCTTCTGTTCGGCGCGGTTGCGCTGCTGCTGCTGATTGGCTGTGGGAATGTATCGATTCTGCTGCTGGCGCGGGCGACGGCGCGGCAGCACGAGTTTGCGGTGAGGGCGGCGATCGGCGCGAGCCGGTCAAGGATCGTCCGTCAATTGCTGACGGAAGCCCTGCTGCTGTCGATTACCGGAGCGGGACTGGGGCTGGCATTGGCCTACAAGACGACTTCGCTGATCGCGGCTAATCTGCCTGAGTTTTCGTTTCCGCACGAGGCGGCGATTCAGATCAATGTGCCCGTGCTGATCTTTTGCGTGGTTGTAGCGGTGAGTACCGGCGTGCTGTTCGGGTTGTGGCCGGCCTGGCGACTCTCGAGACCCGAAGTCAGTCAAGTGATGCAGTCAAATACGCGCAAGACAACCGGCGATGTGCGCGGGCGAAGAATGCATGCAGTGCTGATTGGCGGTCAGATTGCGCTGACGCTATTGATGCTGTCGGGTGCGGGTGCGGCGATTGACGGCTTTCTGCACTTGGCGCATATGAAGCTCGGCTACGATCCACACAATGTGATGTCGGTCGGAATTCCGGTGCACGACGGCGCCTACAAAACATGGGCGGAACGCGCGGCGTACTTCGAGCAATTATTTGCGAAGGTGGCGCAGGTTCCGGGAGTGAGGATGGCCGCCGTATCGAGCAATGCGACGCCTCCATCCAACGGATTCAACACCAAGTTCGAGATTATCGGCAAACCGTCATCGGAAGATCAGACATTCAACTTCAACATGGTGAGCAAGGAATATTTCCTGGTGTTGCGTATTCCAGTTGTACAGGGACGCCTGTGGGATAAGGATGAGACAAACCGGGGAGCGACGCTTGCGGTGGTGAATCAGACTTTTGTGAAGCGTTACTTCCCTTTGGGCGATGTTCTTGGGCACACGTTCACCTTGCCCGTGTTGAAGTCTCCGCCACCTGGCCTGGTCCATTCACCGGGTGTCGAAAAGGGATTTCTGATTATCGGAGTTGTGGGCGACAAACTCGATGATGGTTTGACTGGTCCGATCAAACCTGAGGCTTTTGTTCCTTACACCGCGGTGATGGGTGGGTTTACACAGATCCTGGTACGCTCGGACGGACCGCCGCTGGCTCTACTGCACTCGATCCGAACCTCTATTACCGCAGTCGACGCGAATCAGCAGACGATCAACGATGTTAAGGACCTGGAGCACTGGATTTCCCGTATGCCGGAGTATGCGCGCGGACAACTGGTAGCGTGGCTCTTCGGTGCTTTCGCATTTCTGGCACTGGCGCTGGCGGCGGTTGGACTGTACAGCGTTGTGGCCTATACGGCAGTCCAGCGGACGAACGAGTTCGGAATTCGGATAGCGCTGGGAGCAGACCGCGCGCATGTACTAGGCCTCGTGTTCCGCTCAACCGCCGCGAGCGTGGGAGCAGGAATTGCAGCCGGGGTGATACTCACCCTTGCTCTGAACAAGGTGATGGCGGCGTGGGCCGCAGAGAGTGTCCGCGATCCGATGCTTCTGCTTGGGGCGACAGTCGCGCTCTCAATGGTGGCGACGCTCGCCTGTCTCATTCCTGCGTGGCGCGCAGCCGGGGCTGACCCGGTGAAGGCCATTCGATATGAGTGAATTAGCGAAGGCCGGTATGCAGATAAGACAGTAATGCAGCCATCTGCGCATCATCGAAGCGGCCGGCAAATGCAGGCATCAATCCCTTCCCGGCGAGCACGGTTTGTTTGACCTGGGAATCGGTGTCGGGAAGACCACTGGGAAGGGTCGCGCGCTTGAATAGATCGTGCAGATCGGGTGGGACTTTCTTGAGGGCGAGATCGTTGTCGCGATGGCAATGAGCACAGCGAACCTCGTAGAGATGCCGTCCTTCCGCCTGCTGCGGAGTAAGTTCGGGCGCGCTGTGGCATCCGGCCAAGGCGAGAGCTCCAACGAAAAGAGTTGCTGCTATAGGGAAAACCTTCGGGGGACGCGGAAAGAAGTTCGGCGGGAGAATCATCTATCTCCATTTTAGAGTGGCTGGCGGTTCTGTATGCTGATGCCATGACACTTCCCTCTCTGGCTCGCATCCGCGAGGCGCAGGAAATCCTTTATCGCTACATGCCAGCAACGCCGCAGTATAGCTGGCCGTTGATCAATCAGCGCCTAGGCGCAGAGGTGTGGATCAAACACGAGAACCATACTCCGGTGGGTGCATTCAAAATTCGCGGCGCGCTTATTTATCTTGAGTGGCTTCGAAAGGAAGGTTCCACATCAAGGGGCGTGGTTGCGGCGACACGCGGAAATCATGGACAAGGCGTGGCCATGGCGGCACGGTTGCACGAGATTGCCTGCGCAATTGTGGTTCCGCACGGGAACAGCATTGAGAAGAATCGGGCGATGAAGGCGCAGGGTGCGGAATTGGTGGAGCACGGAGCTGATTTTCAGGAGTCGCTGGAGTTTGCCCGCGTACTGGCGCAGGAGCGTGGGTTCGCGATGGTGGACTCGTTTCATGAACGGCTGGTAATGGGGACCGCGACTTATGCTGTGGAGTTCCTTGAAGCGGCGGGGCAACTTGATCGCGTGTATGTGCCGATCGGGCTCGGGTCATCGATCTGTGGCATGTCTGCTGCCCGGAACGCGCTTGGGTTGAAGACGGAGATTGTGGGCGTCGTCGCTGCGGAATCGCCATCGTACGCGCTGAGCTTTACCGAGCGCAAAGTGGTGGATGCGCCGGCGCGGACCGCGATTGCTGATGGGCTTGCCTGCCGGACTCCAAATGCCGCGGCGATGGAGGTCATCTGGGAAAATGTGGCACGAATTGTTGGGGTGACGGACGAGGAGATCGAGAGCGCCATGCGAGCGATCTACCAGGATACGCACAATCTGGCCGAAGGTGCAGCGGCCGCTGCGCTGGCCGGAGCAATCCAGGAGAAGGAGAATCGCGGAAAGCGAATCGGGGTGGTTCTGACTGGCGGCAACGTGGACGCCGACGTATTTGCGCGCGTTCTGGCGGGCGAGACGGTGAACGTATGAGGCCGCATTTCGACAACCTCACGCCCCTTTCGCATGGCGCCCAAAACAGATGCTTCGGCTGCGGGGAGGCTAATCCCAACGGCCTGCAGCTTGAGTTCATGCTCGCTCCCGACGGCACCGTCGTTTGCCCGGCAAAGATCCCTGACAGATTTGAGGGACATCCGGGATTTTTGCATGGCGGGGTCATTGCCACTTTGCTGGATGAGGCGATGAGCAAGGCGGTTCGGGCGCGGGGACTAACTGCGATGACGCGTCACCTGGAGATTGATTACAGGCGCCCCGTGCCGTCGTGCAAGCCGATCCGCATGGAAGGTCGGGTCGTGCGAGACGAGGGCCGGAAGCACTGGGTAGAAGCGACGATCTTCGGCGAGGACGGCCACACGCTGGCTCAAGGCAAAGGGTTATTCATCGAGGCGCGGCCGGAGAGATCCTCTGACTAGTTGAGATAGCGCGAGTCAGGTATTACTGAAGCGCCGCCAGCCACTGAATGATGGTGCTTTCAAGATAAATGCGGTGATCGGACCAGCTGTGGTCGGTTGCCGCATGAATGGATTGGACTCTGCTTCCGCCTCTCGCCTCGATCGCCGCGACCAGTGAGTCGGTCTCGTGAGCCAATCCATCGTCGGCTGAGAGAACGAGCATGGGAACGTTCTTGAGACCGCTGATCGCATTCGCAAACTCGAATGACTTTGCATTTTTGGCGACTTCATCTGCCATCGATTGGGCGGTGACTCCGTTGAGCGCCTCCATGTTGTCCGCCATCTCCTTGACGACGGCTTGGTGGGGAAGTTTTCCGAGGTGGCCCATATCTGCGGCGCTGATGAGAACGACACCCGCAAGCTTGTGATCGTGCGCCGCAGTCAACACGGTGACCCATCCTCCCATGCTGTGACCGGCGAGTACGATGCGCTTTGTATCGATGCCGAGCTTTGCAGCATTGGCTGGATCGCGGAGGTACGCCAGCACAGCATCAGCGTCCTCGAGATTCTGCGCGAACCGGTAGACGCCGGGGCTTCCCCACGATCCACGATAGTTGAACGTCACGGCGTTCCAGCCTGCGCGGCGCACCGCCTGCGCGAGATCGAGGTTCTTTTCGTTCCCCGGTAGACCATGGCAGAGCACGAAAGTGGGATGCGGTCCCACGCCCGCGGGCGAATACAGAAGAGCATTGATTCGTAATCCATGGGTGGGAATGTGGAGCACGGTCATGGCGGCGGGATGCTGCGGGTCGGCGGGAGGATCGGTGTAGATGGAAGCCGGGACACTCTGCGCGGTTATTGCAATAGAGCACAAGGAAAGCACCAACGCAGGTACACACTTGATCGTTGACAAGAGACCTCCGAAAATGCGGCAGCTTAAGCGGTATCCAAATTCTACCGGTGCGGAACGGGCTGGGCGAGACAAATGGCATCGAAAAGCCCAGCGCGTTCTTCGCGACCGTGCGGGATCAATGGAGATGCGCATACAGCGGGGGGCGCTAGTGGATCATGTTGATCGTTTCCTGCGTGATGGTGTCGAAGGTGGTTACAGCCTTGGAATTCGCCTCGAAGGCGCGCTGCGCGATGATCAGGTCGGAAAACTCTGCCGAGATGTTTACATTCGAACCTTCCAGTGCGCCCCCCTGCATCGTCCCAAGGCCTGCGGTACCGGATGTTCCGATCGTGGCCGTTCCACTGGCAAGTGTCGTTGCGTAGTCTGTGCTGCCCACATCTTCGAGTCCCTGCAGGTTCACAGCGTTGCCCAATGCCAGCTGGCCGATATTAAGCTTCTGGCCGTTGTCGAAGGTTGCAGTCACAGTCCCATCCGATCCAATCGAGAAGCTGGAATAATTGCCACTCGCGAAACCGTTCTGCGTGGTCGATGAAACTGCGGATGTCTGATCGACCTGGGTGAGCGTAGAGGCTCCCGTCGTGTCGAAAAGATTCCATGTCAAGCTCATATTCGAGGCGCCGTCAGAGAGTCCCGAGAAAGTAATACCGGCGACGTTGGTGGACGGGGTCACAAGATTTCCGTTCGAATCGAACGTGAGCGTGCCAGCTGTCGATGCCGACGATACTGGATCCTGGATTACACTGCCGGTAGCGGAGATGCCGGTGCCGCTGATCGTCAATTGACCGGCGTTCGGAGTGACCGTGCCGGTAATTCCAGCGGCGGTCAAGGCGTTCTGCAGGTCATTTGCATAATCGCTGATTGTCTCGCCGGCTGTGACGGCGGGTGCGACAATCGTGGTGGAAACGCCGCTCGCGTTTGGCCCAGTGATGGTCAGGTTCGTCGATGGATCGACGGTGGCCAGCGTGGCACCGCTGGTACCGAAGTTGTAAACCAGAGTGTTCACACCTGCCGCGCTGCTGCTGTTGGCCGCAAGAGTATCAGGTAGCGTGACGTCGTAGGACCAGGTATTCGTGCCGGTTTTCGTATAAGTGACGGTCGCCTGATACGGGTTTCCCAGTGAATCGTACACAGGCACCTGGCCTGAAAGATTTGCTCCAACATTTGCGGAGGAGTCTAGCGTCGCGGTCATGCCGAAGGTTGAGGTCGCGCTCGGTGGCTCGACTTCGCCCACAGGTATGTGCATTGGGGCAAGCGCCGCATTGGTGTTCACCTGGCCATTCAACGCCGGAAAGCCCATGACGCTCAAGCCGTCAGAGGTAATGAGATTTCCATTTTGATCGAGAGAGAAATCGCCATCTCGAGTCAGCAGCGTATTATTGTCGCTGCCCACGACAAAGAAACCGTTTCCCTGCAGAGAAACGTTGGTGTCAACTCCAGTGGAATCCGGGGAACCGTTGGAGAAATCACTCTCGATCGAAGCTACCTGGGTGCCCGAACCGCGCTGAATAGGATCACCGGATCCGGCTTCTCCAATTTGCTGATAGAACAGATCGGAGAAGTTGACGGACTGCGACTTGAATCCGGTGGTGTTCATGTTCGCGAGATCATTCGCGATGGTGTTTAAGGCTGTTGAATCGGCATTCAGCCCCGTAAGCGGAATGTAAAAACTTGCCATGCTGCATCTCCTCTGCGATGAATCGCGCGCTATTGTTTGTTCATCTGACCGCTCAAGGCCTCGGCGACCCGCAGCGCCGCTGCGTTGGTCGCGGGGATCGTGAGATTGCCGGAGCCGGGTTGGGGGGCAACTGGGCTCTCTGAAGCGCTCTGTCCAACGTGGGCTGGCGCGCTGCTCGGCGGGTGAGAGGCTCCTGCTTGAGAAGCCTGATCTTGCGTGTTGCCTGGAGAATTGACCTTTCCTGGGGTTGCTGAGGTGGAATCGGCTGTGAGCGTCTGGTTGATAGAGATGAGTTGCTCGAGGCTGTTCACCTGTACGAGCTGGTCGATGTATTCGTTCGGGTCGGTATCGGCGGTTGGATCCTGATTCTGCATCTCCGTCACGAGCAACGTCAGAAAGTCGTTGGCAGATATCGTGGCGGAGCCATCATCATCTCCTGAGCCACCGGTGGATGCGTCTGTTACGGCTCCCTGGACGGCGTAAGCAGAATGAAGCGCGCCCTGGTTCGGCGAATGATTCCAAATACCGCTGATGGATGCCGCCATGCCTCTGTCCCCCTTCGTTCCCCTTCGAGAAATCTCCCAAAATCGTCTTCGATCACACCAGAATCGAAACCCGGTGTTGCGGTGTTGTAATTGCCGCGATGCGGACTGGATTCTGTCCGTTCGCGGCTTGAGCAACGACAGGTTCCGCGGCGAAATGAGAATTGGTCATGTTCTCGTCGGGGTGCTGGTTGTGTGGATGCTGCTGGTGCGACGATCGCCCCTGGCCATCGTTTAACGACTGTCCCGCACCCGCATCCGCAGCTGACAATGAAATTGGTTCCAGGAGCGGCGACTGTCGAGCCATGTGTGCATTCAGCCCGGCGAGATGGGGACTGATGGCCTGCCCTGCTTCTGCGGTGACCGGAATGATCGTGGCGTGAATCGCACCGGCTGTCTCCTGCGCTCGAACCGCTACCCAACCCATCGACGGATCCTGAAAGCCCGCTTCAGCGTGATGCGCTCCAGCCAACGTCCAATTCGCGGTATCTGGAACGGATGACGCATCGATGGCTGAGAATGTCTCATAGGTCGGAGCGATCCTGTTGAGGGACGATGGTGCCGGTTCGCCTCCATATGGCGCGTCCGGGTACCCGAACGTACTTGCGATCGCAAAGTGGGGGTTAGCACTATCGTGGCTTACTGAGCCTGGATAGGAGTGATTCGGCTCCGCGAGCGTTGTTTCTGCCGTGATGCCGCTCCGAACATGGCGCGCGCTTTCAATTTGCTTGCCGGTTTCGAGAGGGATTTGCGATGCGCGGCCCTCATCGTTTCCGGGAAACGGCGAATTAAGTTGCCGATTTGCCGTATTATCGAAGGTCGGCGAACTTGCCGTGCCGGATGCAACGGAAGAAGGCGGGAGAGGAGGAACATCCTGTTTTTGATCCCACTGCGCCGTCCTCTCTTTACCATCGGTCTGAATGGGAAACGCCGGGCTTTGCACTCCAGCGCTGGGCATCGGATCACGGACACAGGATTCATCATCCATCTGCGAGCGCGGAGGAGTTGGCGATTCGAGAATCTCACTCTGCCTCATGCCGGGTGTGCGGGTGAGCGCAGGAAAATGCAAGTAAGACCTCTGTGATGTTGGAGAGTCAAGCTGCAGCGATTCTGCCTGAGGTGCGAGGTTCACGGCTTGCCCGATCTTATGTGCCGCATGTGCGACCGGGCGACTTCCTTGCGAAGCTGTCTCTGCAGGCCGGGCGACTGGCATCACGAGATCCGTAGGCGACGACGCGGCTCTGTCCGGCTGCGTCACTGTTCCACTCGAGGATGCCGATTGTTGGCCCGATTCTAATTTGTGTTTCTGAATCTCCGTAAACAACCTGCTACCGGTTGTGGCTGATTTTGTGCTTGAGTGCATCGCACCACTTGAGTTTTCACCTTGGATCTCTATCGCGGGCATCCGGGGAACAGGAGGGAGTCTCAGGGGCAACTTATCGTAAGGTGCTCCGGAAACCGGCGGCATGGTTTTGAAGCCGGCGGGTTGCCATCCCTGATCGGTGACTAAATCAGGTTGACCTGACGGGGCGCCATTCGCAATCGCCTCGCCCTCGTCTTCTGAAACGATGTTCCGACCGCATCCTGCATCGGACTTCAGGAGATTGGCCAGCGTTGCATGCCACTCTTCGAAATGCGTTGTCTGCCGAAATGCGCCAATCGGGGTCGTCCCGGCAACTGAGCCCATCGAACCCATCATCGCGGCCGGGATAATTTCTGTTCCCGATTCAAGACTCTGAACTCCGATGGCGCACGCGCTGCTCATGCTTTATCCGAAAGCAGCCGATATACCAAAGCGCGCTAAGCACGATTAGAGAATTGTCAGATTTTATCTCTGAAACCATGAATCTGTGGGACGCCCCCACTGGACGATCGAGATGTTACGGGCGGATCCGGGGCGTGGCTCTCTCTCGCTGCCCGTGCGCGAAACCATTCGTCCATGGCAGATTGGCTCTTGCGGCTCTCGTCGATGCCGGCCTGCAGTCGCACGGCTTCGAGCAGCGTCTCTACCTGTCGACGCTCGATACGCTTATCGAGCAATTGGCTGCGAGCCTGAAGGACGCACTGTTCGGCATCGACGATTTTCGCTGCCAACACTCGCGTGAGGCTGCCAAGCAGTACGTCTTCCCCGAGTGCGGCGAGCCGGTCCTCAACCACACCGGTGCGAACACTGGCGGTGATGAGAGCCCGGCTCCGCCTGAGCCGCTCTTTCAGGCTCGCCAACATTTCTCGAAACTTATCCAGTTCCGCCGCCGCAGCATCCAGCATAGTCCGGCACTGCTGTTCTTCGGCCCTGCGAATGGACTGCAAACGGATCAGCGTTGGCGCAACCGACACCTTTACATCTCCCCGGCAATAGCCGCAAGCCGCTGCACGCAGTCAACAAGACTGACGCGCTCTTCAGGATTCTGCGTCATGAATTCGCGCATCTCCACGCGAGCGCGCAATGCCCTGTCAAGATCCGGATCGGTGCCTGGCTTATAAGCTCCGATCCGCACCAGGTCTTCCGATCGCGCATACGCTGACATGATGCGACGGAAAACGGCAGCGTTCGCGCGATGCTCCTTGCCGGTGACCGCTGGCATCAGCCGGCTGATCGAGTCGAGCAGGTCGATGGGAGGATACCAGCCTTCCGCTGCCAGCCGACGCGAAAGCACAACGTGGCCGTCGAGAAGCGAACGCAACGCATCAACTAGCGGATCCTGCTGATCGTCGCCTTCCATGAGCACAGTGTAGAAGGAAGTGATGGAGCCCGAGCGGAAATTTCCCGCCCGTTCCACCAGTTTGGCCAAGCAGGAGAAAACGGAGGGTGTGTAGCCCTTGGCCGTGGGTGGCTCGCCCGCAGCCAGACCGACCTCGCGCGCAGCCATCGCAAACCGAGTGACACTATCGATGATCAATAATACGGATTTGCCCTCGGCGGCAAAGTACTCCGCAATGGTTGTGGCTGTGAGTACAGCCCGCATGCGCATCAGGGGAGACTCGTCGGATGTAGAAACCACCACAACGGAACGGGCCAGACCTTGCTTACCTAAGGCACCCTCCAAGAATTCCCGGACCTCCCTGCCACGCTCGCCCACCAGGCCCACCACGGTGACATCGGCATCGGTATTGCGGGTCATCATGCCGATGAGCGTGCTCTTCCCTACTCCGGAGCCGCCGAAGATGCCGATGCGCTGCCCGCGGCCGATGGTCAGCAGTCCATCCAAAGCTCGGATTCCAGTACTGAGTGGTGTCTGGATCGGCATTCGATCGAGCGGCGAGCGCAAAGATCCATCCAGAGACATCGGCCGGGTGGATCCGTCAACCACGCTCGCGCCGTCGATGGGATTGCCCATGCCATCGAGAATTCGCCCAATCACGCCGGGGCCAACCTGCAAGACGGG
>Ga0335072_10010610_pt1 | contig 13240 bp, 11 predicted proteins | sample Lox_Sample_21_FD_206725 | JGI IMG/M metagenome (GOLD analysis project Ga0335072, IMG submission 206725) | Soil microbial communities from Loxahatchee National Wildlife Refuge, Florida, United States - Lox_Sample_2.1 | ecosystem: Environmental > Terrestrial > Soil > Wetlands | place: USA...
CGTCGACGGAACCCTGGTTGATTCCAACTACCTGCACGTCTATGCCTGGCAGCGCGCGTTCGACGCCGAAGGGATGACGGTCGCGGCCTGGCGCATCCACCGCTGCATCGGCATGGACGGCTCGAAGTTGGTGCGCACGCTATCCGACGACGCCCCGGCTGATGTGCAAGACCGGCTCGGCGACGCGCACAGCCGGTACTACCGCGAAACGGCCTCCCTACTGGCACCGTTGCCCGGTGCACAGGCGCTGCTGCGCCGCGTTGCCGGGCTTGGGCTGCAGGTGCTGCTGGCCAGCTCGGCACCCGACGACGAGCTCGAGATGCTGCGCAAGGTGCTCGGCTGCGACGACATCATCGCCGAAACGACGTCGTCACGCGACGTCGACACCGCCAAACCTGAACCGGGCATCGTGCAGGTCGCACTGGACCGAGCCGGCGTGAACTCCGGCCAGGCCGTGTTCGTCGGTGACGCCGTGTGGGATGCACACGCCGCGGCGGGCGCGGGGCTGCCGTGCATCGGACTGCTGAGCGGCGGCATCGCCCACGCCGAACTGCAGGCCGCCGGCGCCGCACCGATCTTCGCGGACCCGCAGGATCTCCTCGATCATCTGGACTCCACCCGCATTGCGGCACTGGCGCCCAGCCGCTGACCGTGGGTCAGCTACATCCCACGGGTGCGCAACACAAGCGGCAACACCCACCAGAAAAACGTAAACAAGGCAAGCGCACATGCTCCCGCAATGAGGCCGACGTTGCGATTGGATACCGCGGCGAAAACGATCATGGTCACGCCGATCAGAGCGGCACCGAGCAGCCCAAGCCCGGCATAGGCGCATCGATGCGCCGCCGACACCAGCACCTGCAACCGATGCCGCCTGAACAGCAGCCGATGCATGGCGACCGGGGAAATGAGCAATACCGTAGCGCCCACCGAGAATCCCACCGTCGCCAAATACACCATCCGCATGGGCTGGCCGAGAATGTCAAAGCGCTGCTGGAAAGGCAGCGTGAGCAAGAATCCGGTGAGCAGCTGCACCCCGGTCTGCACCACCCGCAGCTCCTGCAGCAGGCTGTTCCAATTGCGGTCGAGCCGTTCGATTTCGGTTTCGCCGCGTTCGCGACGATCCCATCGCTGGTCGTCCTGCGGATGATCGACATCCATAGTCGTGATCATTCCACCGTGGGCACATCGTTAGTGAAGCGACGCTCCATAGCTACCAGGTCCGCGACGCGAGTAACTCGAGGAACAATTTTTGTCGCCAATACCGGTCCACACGCCTATAAACGCCCATAGTCCTAGCGGCAGTGCAACGATACTGACGTGGACGACGCTTGCGGTGCGCTGGCACCCGGACCGTCGTGCGAGTCGTGCGGCACGGTGCTGGTGCCTACAGCAAAGTTCTGTAGCGAGTGCGGAGCCCCGCGCGGCGAGGCCCCCCGATCGGCGGAGTACAAGCAGGTGACAGTGCTGTTCGCCGATGTTGTGCATTCCATGGATATCGCCGCGCAGGTTGGCGCGGAGCGGCTGCGCGAGATCATGACCGAGCTTGTCGAGCGGTCAACCGCGGTGGTGCGGCGCTACGGCGGCACAGTGGACAAGTTCACGGGTGACGGAATCATGGCGGTCTTCGGCGCGCCGACCGCGCTGGAGGATCACGCCTTTCGCGCGTGCCTGGCGGCGCTGGGCATCCAGGCCGCGTCGGCCAAACTGGCCAAAGAGGTGCAAGCGCGCGACGGCGTCGCCCTGCGGCTGCGGGTGGGTCTGAATTCGGGTCAGGTCATCACCGGCGAAATCGGTTCCGGCTCAGCGAGTTACACCGCGATCGGCGAACAGGTCGGGATGGCCCAGCGCATGGAGTCGGTGGCCGCACCGGGCGCAGTGATGATCAGCGAGTCGACTGCGCGCCTGGTCGGGCATGCCGCGGTGCTGGGCGAGCCCGACCAGGCACAGATCAAGGGCAGCGACCGGCCCGTACCCGCCTGGCGCTTGCTGGCCTGTGACAGCGGGGCCGACGGCCATTCCCGTCGCCGCGGCGAGTCGAAATTGGTTGGCCGCGCCTGGGAGCTCAATACCGTCGCCGCGATCCTCGACGAGGCCGCCGGCGGGTCGGGCTGCGTGGTCAGCTTCATGGGGCCGCCCGGCATCGGCAAAAGCCGCATGGTGCGCGAGGCCGCCGCTGTAGCGGCGAATCGGGGGATCCCGGTATTCGCCGCCCATTGCGAGTCCCACGCCAGCGACATACCGTTCCACGCGGTGGCGCGGCTATTGCGGGCGGCGTTCGGGGCGGAGGATCTCGAGGCCGGCAAGGCCCGGAGCCGGGTGCGCGAGCTATTCCCCGAGGCCGACCCCGAAGACGTGGTGCTGTTGGACGACCTGCTGGGCGTCCGCGAGGACCCGTTGCCCGACATCGCCCCCGATGCGCGGCGCCGGCGGGTGACGGCGTTGATCAACGGCGCGGCCCTGTCACGACAGCAGCCGGGCGTATACGTGATCGAGGACGCGCACTGGATCGACGAGGCGAGCGAATCGATGCTGGCGGGCTTCCTCGCGATCATCCCCCAAACTCCGACGCTGGTCCTGATCACCTACCGGCCCGAATACCAGGGCCAGCTGACCCGCCTGTCGGGGGTGCAATCGCTGGCGCTGCGGCCGCTGAGCGACGCAAACACCTCCGCACTCGCCGGCGAGTTGCTCGGGGATGACCCCTCGACAAGCTCGTTAAGCCGGCTGATCGCCACCCGCGCCGCCGGAAACCCGTTCTTCGCCGAGGAGATGGTGCGCGACCTGTCCGAACGCGGTGTGCTGCAAGGCAATACAGGTGATTACCGGCTGGCCGACAGCCTGGTCGAGCGGGCCGACGAGGTTGCGGTACCCGCCACCTTGCAAGCCACCATTTCGGCCCGCATCGACCGCCTCAACCCGACCGCCAAACAAACACTGAATGCGGCGGCGGTGATCGGCTCGCGATTCGACATCGACCTGTTGGCCGAGTTGGTCGAAGACGCCACAGACCAAGGAGTGGCCGCGCTGATCGAGGCCGAACTCATCGACCAGGTCCGCTTCACTCCTCGCGCGCAGTACGCGTTTCGCCACCCGCTGATCCACACCGTGGCCTACGAATCACAACTGAGGTCGGACCGCGCGAAATTGCACCGCCGCCTGGCCGCCGCGATAGAGGCGCGCGGATCCGTCGACGAGAACGCGGCGCTGATCGCCGAACACGTGGAAAAAGCGGGCGACCTTCTCGCCGCCTTCGGCTGGCACATGCGCGCCGGAGCGTGGACGAACTACCGGGACATCGCGGCCGCGCACACCAGTTGGCGCCGGGCAGTCCAGGTCGCCGACCGGTTGCCCGAGGATCAACCGGATCGGATGTCGATGCGAATCGCACCACGAACGTTCCTGTGTGCCACCGCATCCCGGCAGGGCGGCAGGAGCGCCGAGACCGGATTCGAGGAGCTGCGCCAACTGTGCAGGGCGGCCGGCGATCAGCGTTCGCTGGCCGTCGGCATGGTTGGGTTGGTGGCGGCCAGCCTGATGAATGTGCGTCGCCAGGAGGCATCGCGTCTGGCCGGCGAACAAGTTCGGCTGCTCGAGTCGATCGGTGATCCAACGTTGACGGTGGGCCTGCTTCCGATGGCCATGCTCGTCAAACATGAGACGGCCGAGATGGCCGAAGTGCTTCGGCTTTCGCAGCGGCTGATCGACCTCGCCGGCGACGATTTCACCAAGGGCAATCTGGTGTTCGGATCACCGTTGACGTACTGCCTTCCGTTGCGCGGCATCGCCCGAGCGTGCCTGGGCATGGCGGGTTGGCGGCAAGACTTTGAACAGGCCCTCACGGCCGCTCGGGGCGCCGACACGATGGCCCGCGCCAGTGCGGTCTATTACACCTACCTTTCCGGGCTCGCGTTCGGACTGGTCCTGCCCGACGACACCGCGCTCGCCCACTCCGCCGGAAACTATGAACGCGCAATGCAAGCGGGTGAGGACTTTGCGGCCAACCTGTCGGAAGCAGTCCACGGCGTCGTCCTTGTCTGCCGCGACGGCGCGGACCGCGCGACCGGCGTCGAGTTGCTGAAGCGCACCCGCGAGCGGGCGGAGCAACAGTTCGCCCTGACCACTCTTCCGATCGCCAACAGCTACCTCGCGCGAGAACTGTTCAGGCGTGGAGATCTCGATGGCGCAATCGAATTGGCCCGGACCACCGTCGATGGCCTCATCGCGTCGCCGCGGTGCGTCTGGCTCGTGCTGGCTACCACCGCACTGGTGGAAGCCCTATTGGCGCGCGGCACAAACAAAGATCTCGATGAGGCGAACGTCGCGATCGACCGGTTGGTGGCCGCACCGACCGACCCCGGATATGTCGTCAATGACATTGCCGTGCTGCGGCTTCGGGCCCTGCTGGCGCAGGCACGCGGTGACACCGACTCATACCGTGCTTACCGGGACCAGTACCGGGCGATGGCGACATCGCTGGGGTTCGAAGGACATATGGCCATGGCCGAAGCCATGACCTGACCAGTGGATGGGAGAACAACGATGCCGGCGATCGATCACGAGTGGAGCAAGCCCGCCGCGATGGCCATCCCGCCGGATGGCTACTTCGAACTCCAGCGCGGCAGATACGGACCCGTCTTCCCGAGAACTCCCGCCTGCTATGGGTTCTCGATCATCGCCAAGGTTAAGCAGGGCCGGGAAGACGCGATTCGCGAGTATGGCAAGACCATTCAGGCCGCGGTAGAGGCTCAACCAGACCTGCTGGCGCCATTGCGGTTGCACTATCTGCGATGGGTCCTGTTCGACGTCGGCTTTGGACTGCATTTCCAATACCAGGGAATTTTCGACACCGACTTCGACAAATACACCGAGGATGCGATAAAGCTGTTTTCGCAGTCGGGCGTCACCACTGTCTTCACCAACCTGGAAGGCTTCCCGGAGGACTGGCAAACCAACCCGGAGGCATTCATCGAGTTCGTAAGGGAGCACCAGTTTCCCAGCTTCCTCGAGTATGGGGAGTACCCGTATGTCACGGCCGACGAGATCAAAAAGGCGCTTCGCCTCAAGGCCGCGTTCTCCGACATGCTCGATCAGATGCAGTAATGCTTGACCTCGACAACATCCAGCACATCCTGGTGACGCGCACTCCGGCCATGACGGGGCGCTACGAATTTCTCTCCTTCGGCGACCCGGCGGGCGGGCGGGCGTGGCTGAGCGAACTCGTGGACAAGGCCCAGTCGGCGGCCGACGCGCGCAAGACGATGGACAGCCAAGATCGATGGATCACGCTCGCTTTCACGTGGAATGGCCTGCGGGCGCTTGGCGTTTCCGAGGATTCACTGGCCACCTTCCCGGTTGAGTTCCGGGAAGGCATGGCCGCACGCGCCGACATCCTGGGTGACACCGGAGCAAACCAACCCGACAACTGGGTGGGCGGGTTAGCCGGCGACGACCTGCACGCGATCGCAATCCTGTTCGCGCGCAACGACACCGAGCACAAACGCTGCACCGCGGTCCACGCCGACCTGATCGCGCGGTGTGCCGGCGTGCGGGTGCTGTCCTATCTCGACCTGAACGCGACGCCGCCCTTCAACTATGCCCACGATCATTTCGGCTTCCGGGACCGGCTGTCGCAACCGGTGATCGAAGGATCGGGCGAAGACCCCACGCCCGGCTCCGGCGGACCACTCAAGGCTGGAGAATTCATCCTCGGATACCCCGACGAGGAGGGCAATATCGCGAATTTGCCTCAACCAGGGGAATTGTCACTCAACGGCAGTTACATGGCGTACCGGCGGCTGCGAGAGCACGTTGGCCTGTTCCGTAGCTACCTGCAAGAGTGTGCGGACACACCGGAAGGGCAAGAACTCCTTGCCGCTAAGTTCATGGGCCGGTGGCGAAGCGGCGCGCCGCTGGTCCTCGCGCCCGACCACGACGATCCCGAGCTGGGTGCGGATCCTATGCGCAACAACGACTTCAACTATAAGGAGATGGACCCCTTCGGGTACGCGACGCCGCTGGGTTCCCATGCACGCCGGCTGAACCCGCGCGACACGACGGTCAACATGAACAGGCGCCGCATGATCCGGCGCGGTGCGACGTACGGCGAGGCGCTCCCCGAGGGCGCCGATGACGACGGCGTGGACCGGGGCATCGCGGCGTTCATCATCTGCGCCAGCCTGGTCCGTCAATTCGAGTTCGCACAGAACGTGTGGATCAACGATCGCAACTTCCACGAGTTGGGCAACGAGCGCGACCCGATCTGCGGAACACAGGACGGCACACTGGAATACAAGATCCCCAAGCGCCCGATCCGAAAGGTTCTGAAAGGGTTGCCCGCCTTCACCACGCTGACCGGCGGGGCATACTTTTTTCTTCCCGGTATCAACGGCCTCAAGTATCTTGCGAGGACACCGTGAGCGCACCTCCACGCACGTACAACCAGAACCACGTCCGCCGTCAGCACACGCCGGGCCGTCGGCGCATCAGCATCTACTGGACGTGGAGCTATCCATGGGAGTCCCAACGCGATCCCGCCGCGATGGACAATCGGTTCTCCACGATGACCGAGGTCCGACGGGTGGCCTGGCCGAACTACGAGACCCCCGAGTGGGACGAGGCGCATTTCTTGCAGGGCATTGCCGGAACCCTGGAGTTGTTCCACCGCTCGACATTGCATTTCCAGGAACTCGCCGGCGAGGTGACCGGTCACCCGGTCGCGGTTTTCCAGCGCATCGACCAAGCCGGATACAAGCTGCCGATCGACGAGCGGGTACTGGCCGACACCGACACCCTCATGGTGTTCGGGCTCGACCACGTGCTCGGACAAGAAGAGGCGCAGCCCGACGAGGTCGAAGCGATTCGGACATGGCTGCAGCGCGACGGCACATGCCTCCTGCTGGCCCCGCACCATGACGTCGGCTTCACCGACGACAACGAGCAACGCCAGATGGAGTATCTACACCACGGCGACCCACTGGTACCGCGCCAGCAGCGTTTCAGCCAATACACGCGGTCCCTGATGAGGGCCCTCGACGTTCCGGTCTACAACAAATGGGGATTGCGACCGGCGGTCATTGACGGCACCAATCAGATCGCTCCGCTGACCGGCTTCGGTGACCTCGATACGCCCGGGCTTCTCGACAACGTCACCACGTTCAACTTCCACCCCCACCTGCCGCACTATGAGCTGACGGCGCCCGAGGGCGAATCGCTGCGTGTGCTGGGCCGTCAACGGATCGATCCGACGCGGCCCCACCCGTTCACCAGCGCGGGCAACACCGAGTTCAATGCGCTCATCTGGATGCCGCCGGCCGGGCCGCGCGCAGGCGACATCGTGCTGGTCGACTCGACGAATTTCACGACGCTCTTCGGTGGCACCGACAGCCTGGTCAGTTTCTGGCGAAACTTTGCCGTAATGAGGTGAGGTGGCCGGCCGCGCCGGGCCCGACACGCCTGGGCGGCGCTAACGGTTGAGTGTGCCGTCCCGTACGGCGGTCAATGCGTCGTCCAGCGTCGGGTACAGCGGGAAGGTCTTGTCCAACCCGGTCAGGTGAATCGGCCGTCTGGTCGCCGGGCCGCGCGCGACTACCCCGAACTCGGTGGACTTGCCGAGTTTCTCGTAGGTGGCCGCGAGGATCTTCAGCCCTACCGAGCCGAGGAACTCCACCGCGGAAAGATCGATGACCAGCGCCGTCGGACCATCCGCGACTACCGCGCCGATGGCTTGTTCCAGGGCGGGAGCGGTCACCAAATCGATTTCGCCGCTGACACTGACCACGGACACCCCATCGTGGTCCGCAACCAACGTGGTAATCGAATCAGGAGCTGACAATGGTGATCCTTCGTCCTGGGCCTTAGCAATCCTTCGTCCTGGGCCTTAAGTGTGCCGCAAATGTGGTGCAAGCCTAACCTGCTTTGCGAACTGCGAGAAAGAAGATGACCTCAACACCTACCCCGCGACGATCCAGGCTAGTCTCCCCATAGAACCTGCGCACTGCGACGCGGCACTCGGGAGGCCAGATGTCAGATTCGCCGTCGGATTTCGCTAGCACCAGCACCGCCGCGCAGACGGTCAGTATTTCCAGCGAGGGTCTGCTGCCGCAGTTGGTCCAGCATTTGCGGCAGAACCGGACGGTTTTGCGTGAGGAGTGGGCCCGCCGGATCACCGAGGCGCAGTTGCTCACCGCGATGACGCCCGAGGAGCTCTTCTCCGAAGCCACCGCCGTCTACGACAACTACGTCGAGGTTCTCGAGACCGGTAGCGTCGAGGCGTTGCAGGCCTACGCGCGCGACCTCTCGGAACGCATCATCCCGCGAGGCGTAGAGACCGACGAGGTGCTCGGCATCGTTTTGCTGCTGCGTGACGTGCTGGCTCGCTCCTTGTTCGAGAAGTATCAGAGCGACTTCGAGATGCTCAACCGGGTGTTGGACGCCTATGAGCCGGCCGCCAACCGCATCGCCAACACCGTGGGCGTCAGCTTCGTGCAGGAACGCGAGCGCATCATCCGCCAGCAGCAGGAGGCCATCCGCGAGCTGTCGACGCCGGTGCTGCAGGTGCGCGAGCAGCTGCTGATTTTGCCGATCATCGGTGTGCTGGACAGTCAGCGCGCCCGTCAGGTCACCGAACAGCTGTTGAGAGCCATTCGCGCAAACCGCGCGAAAGTCGTGGTCATCGACATCACCGGTGTGCCGACCATCGACTCCACGGTGGCGAACCACCTGGTGCAGACGGTCGACGCGTCCGGGTTGATGGGCGCGAGTGTGATCATCACCGGCCTGTCCTCGGAGATCGCTTTGACGCTGGTCACAATCGGGCTGGACCTGTCGAAGATGAATGCCGTCGGTGACCTGCAGGGCGGTATCGAAGAAGCCGAGCGCCTGCTCGGTTACGAAGTCACACGCACGGGCGAGACCACCGGCTGAACACAACTAGCACGAGCACCCCATGCCAGTTCCCATCCTGAAACAGGGCTCGATTCTCATCGCAACGGTGCAGGCCGCCCTGACCGACTCCGAGACCGAGCGGCTCCGGTACGACCTCATGGAACGGGTCAGCCGGTTTCGCGCACAGGGAATCATTGTCGATGTCACGGCCATCGATGTGATGGACTCGTTCGCCGCCCGATCGCTGCGGACCATCGCGCACATGACCCGGCTGCGCGGCGCGGACACCGTGATCGTGGGTTTGCAGCCAGAGGTGGCCTTTGCAATGGTCCAACTGGGTCTGGCGTTCGACGACATGAACACCGCGCTGGATCTCGAAGAGGGTCTTGCCCTGCTGGGTCGCAAATCGACGATCGGGCGCGACGGTGGCGGGTGACATCGTAGTCAACATCGATAACCCCGACGACATCGTCGAAGCTCGCAAAGCCGGCCACCAGCTCGCACTGGACCTCGGATTCACGGTGACCGACGTGACCATGATCGCCACGGCGATCTCCGAAATCGCACGAAACATCACCAGCTATGCCGGTCGCGGCGCCGTCCGGGTGGCAGTGGAGGACCGCGAAGGCCGCAAGGCCCTGGTGGTACGCGCCGAGGACGACGGTCCCGGCATCGCCGACATCGAGCGCGCAATGGAGGACGGATACTCCACCGGCCGCGGGTTGGGCCTGGGCTTGCCCGGTGCCCGCCGGCTGATGGATCGATTGATCGTGGAATCCGCACGCGGCCGCGGAACAGTCGTCGAAATGTGGAAGTGGGTTCCGTCCCGTGCGTGACAACGGCCGCCTTGGTCCGATCGAGTGGGCTACCGCGGGTCGCCCACTACCGGGCGAGCACGTCTCCGGTGACCAGCCGCTCGCGATCGAGATCGGCGGTGGCGCTGCTTTGTTCGGTGTGATGGACGGCCTCGGCCACGGTCCGGATGCCGCGACCGCCGCGCTGCGCGCCGTCGACACGCTCAAGAACGCTCGTACCGAGCGGCTCGAGGTTCTGGTCCAGCTCTGCCACCGCGTGTTGGGCGGCACCAGAGGCGTCGCCATGACCTTGGCGCGGGTGGACTACGCGGACAGCATGCTGAGTTGGACCGGGGTCGGCAACGTAGTCGCCAACCTGGTCGCCAAGGATGCGACCGGTGTTCACATCCGATCCAGTGCGCGACTGGCTGCGGGCATCGTCGGCTACCGTATTCCGGAAATCAGGCCAGCGCAAGTGATTTCACTTCGCGCCGGCGACCTCATCGTCATGGCCACCGACGGCATCACCGAGGACCACCTGGACCACATCGATTTCGCCGGGTCCGCCACGGTGATCGCCGAAGAAATCCTGAGCAAATACGCCAAGGAATCCGACGATGCGATGGTGCTCGCCGCGCGCCACCGGGGAAAGTCGCCATGACCCGCAGCGACGACTTTCACGCCAGGTACATCGCCGCGCTGCGGACCTACCTGGATGCCCGCGACGAGGACAGCCTGGCCGTCGGCCATGAGCTCGGACGCCGGGCCTTGGAAGAACAAATCAGCATGCTCGACATCATCGAGCAGCACGTCGAGCTGGTCCTCGAACTCGCGCAGGACGTCCGGGTCGACGGGCCGGTCGCGCTGGAATTCTTGTTGCAGACGCTTGCGCCGCTTGACGTCGCGACTCGGGGCTTCCTCGACGGGACCAGGCGCTACGCGGAACAACGGGCCCGCGCCGAGGGGCTCGCCGACCGCGACAAGTTCCGCACCGCCCTGGTGAATTCGTTGCAGGAGGGCTTCTTCGTCGCCGATCACGAGGGCTCGGTGATCGAGATGAACAACGCCTTCATCGAGATCCTCGGCTATCCCGTAGAAGGTTTGCCATATCGCTGGCCCCATCCGTGGTTGGTCGACAAGAAGACCGCGCGCCAACAAATAGCCAAAGTCGTGAGCGACGGAAGCGCCGAGTACGAAACACCGATTCGGCATCGTGACGGCCGTCTTGCCTGGGTGACGGTGAGCATCAACGCGGTCAGGGAGACCGACACCTACCGGGAAGCCTACGTGGGGACGATTCGGGATATCACCGCGGAACGGGCATTTGCGGCCCGGGAAAGCGCGGTGCTGCGCCTGGCCACGGCCGTGGCTGTGGCCAAAAGCGTGGCCGAGCTGCTGTCGATCACTCTCGACGAGTGCCGAACGTCGATCGACGTACAACGGGTGGTCGCGGTCTCGTGGCCGAACGGCGACGGAGAACCGACCGTGCAGGTGGCCGGCGAGCCCTCCGAGGCGACTTGGCGTGGACTTGATCCGTGGTTGCGCAACACATTTCAGGATGCGCGCCACCAGTTGCCGCTGACGGCCAAGACGGTTGACCGGCCGGACAACCCCGGCAAGGCACAGGGATTGGTCGCGGTGCTCTCGGGCGCGGGAGACGTCGCGTTGTGGTTGGAGCTCCGCACGCCTCGCTGGGTCAGCGCAGAGGATCGACTACTGGTCACGGTGCTCATCGGCCACCTCAGCCTGGCCATGCAGCATGTCCGCCAATTCGAGAGTGCCCGCGAGACGTCGCTGACGCTGCAGCGCGCGATGCTGCCGCCGGTAAAGCCGCCGCCGGGTTTTGCCGTGCGCTACGAACCGGCCGTCCCGCCACTGGAAATCGGGGGCGACTGGTATGACGTGCTGCCGCTCGGCGATCACCGGATCGGTATCGTTGTCGGCGACTGCGTGGGCCGTGGTCTGCCTGCCGCAGCGATCATGGGTCAGCTGCGCAGCTCGGCGCGCGCACTGCTGATCAACGGCGCCCAGCCGGCGCGGCTGCTCGAGCAACTCGACTCGGCGGCATCGCTCATTCCGAATGCGTACTGCACCACGGTGTTCCTGGCGGTCCTGGACACCGAATCCGGGCTCTTGGAGTACAGCAATGCCGGCCACATGCCGGCCGTGCTCGTCGGGTCTGCGCCGGGCTCCGGCAAAACCGTGTTGACCGACGCCACATCGGTGCCACTCGCGGTTCGTCGACACGAACCTCGCCCGCAGGTGTCCATGGTGTTGCCGCTGGGCTCGACGCTGATGCTGTTCACCGACGGCCTGGTCGAGCGAAAGCATGAGTCGATCGACGACGGGATCGACCGCGCCGCAGATGTTTTGGCAGAGACGATGAAGTTGCCCTTGGACGCCGTCGCGGATGCGATGCTGCGCGAATTAGCTCCGGCGGCCGGATATGACGACGATGTCGCGATGGTGATCTACCGGCACCAGGGAACACCGCTTCGCATCGAAAGTGATGCTACCGCAGATCAATTGGTCGGTATGCGACATCGACTGAGTCGGTGGCTGGGGGCCGCCGACGTGCCGGAGGAATTGGCCGCCGATATCGTGCTGGTTGTCAATGAAGCATGCACCAACTGCATCGAGCACGCATACCTCGGACACCCCGTCGGATCGATGCTCCTCGAGGCCAAAGCCACCGACGCTGAAATCCTGGCCCGAGTCACCGATGCGGGTTCCTGGAAGACACCGGCCGCCAACCCGGGCAACAGCGGTCGGGGCCTGGTGCTGATGAGGGCCCTGAGTGAATCGATGGAGATCGACAGTTCCCCAACCGGAACGACGGTCGATATCAGCTTCCGCCGGCCGACAGTCTCTGCCGATCAGCTTTGATGGTCGCCCACCGTTTGCCTGGTCCCCAATGGTGGTACCCACAGCCGTGACCCGCGCATCGATCACGGTCGAACCCACCCTACCGGCGGCACACGGACCGCTGTCGATGGCCGTCCGGCGTGCCTTGAGCGGACCACCGTCGGGCGACCATCTGATCCGCAGCACATCTGTCCGCGATTCCGATCCCTACGGTGTGGACCTACAGCTTGCCTTGTGCATGTGTTATGAGCTGCACTACCGGGGTTTTGCGGGCGTAGACCCCACCTGGGAGTGGAACCCCGCCCTACTGCACCTGCGCGCCGAACTCGAACGGGTCTTTCTGGCAGGCGTGCGCCGCGACGTCGGTCCGATCGAACCCGGGCGCACGTCGGCCGATGAAATGGATGCGATTTCCATCGAACCCGTCGACGGTACGGGTCCGTCGCATTACTTGCGCGACACCGGGAGCTGGCAGCAGATGCGCGAATACTTCGTGCACAGATCGCCGTATCACCTCAAAGAGGGCGATCCGCATGCATGGGCAATTCCGCGGCTGATGGGCGACGCCAAAGCGGCATTTGTGGCGGTCGAATTCGACGAGTATGGCGCCGGGCAGGGCCCACGGCTGCACCAGCAGCTCTTCGCGGATTTGTTGACCGCGGCCGATCTGGACTCGACGTATCTGGGCTACCTCG
>Ga0335072_10010611_pt1 | contig 13239 bp, 6 predicted proteins | sample Lox_Sample_21_FD_206725 | JGI IMG/M metagenome (GOLD analysis project Ga0335072, IMG submission 206725) | Soil microbial communities from Loxahatchee National Wildlife Refuge, Florida, United States - Lox_Sample_2.1 | ecosystem: Environmental > Terrestrial > Soil > Wetlands | place: USA: Florida...
TTACGGGCGAGCGCGGCAAGTCCGATCCTGCAGAAGATACTGGAAGCGAAGCAGGTTTGGCGTTGGGCGTATCACACGGAATTGAGAATCGCAGCGGCACAAGCGTTGCAGAAGATCGAGCCGGCACTGGCGATGGAGAAAGTGGCGGCGAGCGGGTTGGACCGAAAGGAACTGGTGCTAGAGCCGACCGATCCGGAGCCGAACGCTTCGGTGATCCGGCAGCGGAGATACGCGAGATTGAAGCTGACCAAGCACGTGCCGACGGTGACGACGAATTTGCGGGAAAACATGAGGATCATGATTGCGGAATTGAATATGGGCGGAGCGATCGGATCGGCGGACCGGCACATGGCGCCGGGTTCATTGTTGACGCTGAAGATGTCGCACGGGGTGCGGAGCATTCGGGCGCAAGCGATCGTAAGAGGCGCAAGGCCGCAGGCAATGACCTTTGAGTTTGTGGATATGGAGTTGGACGAAAGAGCCCGGTTAAGAAAACTGTTGCTGGAGCTGGGGGGATTGCCGCAGCCGGCGCAAGTATCGAATCGCAGCCGGAGGCATGCGCGCTCAGCAATGTCCAAGTAGCTTTCAGGCTAAACAGGTTGCGGAAAAAGCCCGGTGAGGAGTCTTCAGGGGCTAAAGCCCTGTTCATTGCGTGCGAGTTGCGCGGGGGCTGAAGCCCCCCGCCTCCTGAAAAACAGTTTTTTCCGGAAGCTGTAGAGCGGCGAAAAATCAAAGGCGGCTGAAGTTCCCTCTGGACCTGACCGTTCAAAATAGCTGCGACAGTTCTCACGTGTGTCCTAACTGCTCTGTAATCGCCTAGTAGTCGCGACTAGCGTAGTCGTAGGTACGGGCGCCCCGTGTCTGGTCTCTGGATGAATCAGGAACTTACCACCTATGGATATTGATTGGCCGCTGCCGGAGAGACCGTCGAAAGCAAAAGTTTTGTTGGTATCTCTCTTACAGACCTTGGACTCGACCTCTCTGTGGTAGCCCGTCGTGGTTCCGCTGATTTACCCAGTTTCGTGGCCTGCCTTTCCGGTCAGGGGAACCATTGAAACATTGGCAGCAAATGGGTAGTGTGGAACCCGCAAGTCTGGGAAATGTTCGATGGATCTGGTAGCACTCGATGAACAAAGCCAGTTGTTTATTTCGCCGTCGATCGATGACTGGAAGCCGATCGAGGATCATGGCATCACGGCGGTGGTAGACCTGGATGGCGATTTGGACTTGGGCATTCCAACGATTCCCAATCACATGCTGTATGTGTACTTTCCGATCCGGGATGAGGACCTGCCGGATTTGAACAAGCTGCACGCGTTGGCGAGGTTCGTGGCGCGTTTGGTGGCCGACGGTGAGAAAGTACTGGCGCACTGTGGGATGGGTCTGAACCGGTCGGCGCTGGTGGCGGGCTTGGTGCTGACTTATCTGGGGATGAACGGTGAGGATGCCGTGGCCCGGCTGAGGGAGAAACGGCCGGGCGCGTTGTTCAACGAAAACTTCGCGGCGTATTTGGCGGGGCTGCCGCCGAGCACCAAGGCGCCGAGCCCAACGTAGAAGTTGACATGTGCGATGGACCGGCAACGAAGTAAAGTGAAATTCATGAACAAGAAAACGATCTCCGCCGGCGCGGTGCATAAGGTACCCGCGGATTTACGAAAGGTTCTCCTTGCCGATCCGGTTGCCCGGGAAAAATGGGAGGACATTACGTCCCTCGCGCGCAATGAGTGGATCTGTTGGGTGATCTCGGTCAAGAGACCGGAAACCAGAAGGCAGCACGTTGAGCGGGTACGCACGGAACTCCGGGAGGGAATGCGGCGACCTTGTTGCTGGCCCGGGTGTCCTCACCGGTGAGAATAAGCCAGACAAGGAAATTAGATCGGGGATTAACGAGTCTGTGTGGAAAGTAAAAAACTCGCCCTCAGCGGCTAAAGCCGCACGGATTCCGGACCAGTTACGGCACGGCTGAAGCCGTGCCCTGACGAAAAACACGAGTTCGCACCCCGACGCCCAAGCTCTGCTCATACGGTAGAGTTAAACCAATTCCTCAGGGGCTAAAGCCCGCTGCAAGCAGAGCGGTTATGTCGGAGCTGAAGCTCACCCCCGGTGGCAGACACATTTTTCCGCAAGACTGTGAGGCCATGCCCTGTTTTTTAGGGTGAGCAGATGTCGGATTGAGATGTGCTTGCAGTGGAGTCTAAATCCGCACCCTTGAAAGGCGAAGGGTGCGGCACCCGGCTGAAGCTCCGACCCCCGGTGGCAGACACATTTTTCCGCAAGACTGTGAAGCCATGCCCTGTTTTTTAGGGGTGAGCAGATGTCGGATTGAGATGTGCTTGCAGTGGAGTCTAAATCCGCACCCTTGAAAGGCGAAGGGTGCGGCACCCGGCTGGGCGTTTTGATTCATGTGGTGAGGACTGCCGGAGCGGCGGTGGATTGGGCAGGGGGTTTGCGGCGGAGGATGGCGGCGGAGAAGAGAGTAATGATGATACCGACGGGCAGTGGCTCGATGGCGGTGTAAGCCATGTTGACGAAGGGATTTTGATAGAGCTGCTGAGAGTGTTGAATGGCAGCGACCTGCGCGGCGGTGGTGGCGGGGTCGAGCCCGGCGGACTGGACCTTGTGAATCTCCGCGGCGAAGTAGCTGTCCATGAAGTGGGGCATGAAGTTGAAGTAGAGGATCTCCCAAGTGGCGACGTAAAAGACGGTGGTGATGAGAGTGATGAGGAGGCCGCAGGCGAAGGCGCGGCCGAAGGAGATTTGGCCGGCGAGGGAGTTGTCGCGGTAGCTGCGGATGCCGAAGTAGATGAGCAGGAACGACGCGACCATGATGGTGTAGCCGAGAGCCAGGCTGTGGCCGGAGCCGATCTTTTTGGCGAAGAGAAGCGAGAGGGACATCAGGATGGAGATGATGAAGCCAGAGATGAGGCCGAAGATCAGTACGGTTTTTTTCATGAGAGGCTCCTAATGCGAGTGAGAATGGAGCGATTATGTGGCGGAAGGGGGCGGATGTCGTCACCCTTTCGAATGATTTTGCGGGAAGGAAGAGGAAATCGTACTTTTTGGTGACGCGGGGCAGGGCAGTTGCGGGAATAGGTGCGTGTGCGGCGAGCGAAAAAGCGGCGGCAAGACGCCGCAGTCCAGGAAGTACCTGTACGCCGCGTGGGAAAACCGTTCGGTGGAACAGGTGCGGAAGACTGGCCGAACGACGAGCTAGCGGGAGGGTCACATGGGACCACTGTACCATTGTGAGGCGAAGGCAACGGGCCTACCGTACTAGAAAGGTTGTACTTCAGAGCAATCGTTCGGCAGTACTCGACGGAGCGAAGGTTCGGCAGGATGAAAACAGACCCAAAGACCACCGCCGCTCGCGCCTTTGTTCGAAGCTTAAACATTTTGCTGAAGTTTGCACGCCTGTACGGGTTCGACCACACGCGGACGAACGAACAGTTACAGATTGCCTGGAGCGAATTGCGCACGGCGGTCCCGGAGGATGCAGACAGCGGGCTGTTGCTGGGCGCCACCGGGGCGCAATTGCTGCTGGATGGCGTGCCGCTGGAGGGATCGCCGGCGGAGAAACAATTTGCGCAGTTGCTGAGCGCCGCGGGACTGGCGAGTATCCAGTTTCAACCGAACATAACGCAGGAAGAACTGGCCAAATTGGTGCGCGCGTTTCCGACCGGCAAAGCCAAGCCTGCGGAACTGGCGCAACAATTGAAAGACGCGATTGCGGATGCACAAGGCATCCACGTGAATGAAGTTTGTTTTGTGGCCACCGATGCACGGCTGAAAGATGCCAGCGTGGCCGCGCAGCTAGCGGCGGCATCGCTGGGAGACGAACAAGATTCCTTCAAGAGAATGCTGAACGACCCGCAGAAGCTGCTGGAGTTAATTGCAGCGGCGGAAGGATCGAAATCGGGCGGCGGCGCGGGAACCGGGCTCGGGAGCGGTGGAACGGGAGAAGGATCTGGAGGGGAAGGAAGCGGTGGTCCGGGGAGTGGTGGCGGCGGATATGGAAGTGGCGCCGGTGAGGGAGCTGGCTTCGGCATAGGGGATGGGTCGGGAGTTGTTGGAGGCGTGGGAAGCGGGAGCGGGGTAGGCGCGGCCGGCTCTGGTTCTGGAGGTGGAACAGGAGCAGGCACAGGAAGCGGAGCCGGAGCAGGTAGCGGGACAGGAGCGGGTGTCGGGAGTGGAAGCGGCGGAGGACGTGGAGCCGGCATTGGCACGTTGATTGGGAGCGGGGCAGGCGGCGGCAGGGGAACAGGGACAGGAATTGGGAGCGGAGCCGGAGTAGGAACTGGGAGTGGAATAGGAACAGGGACTGGAAGCGGGAGTGGCGGAGTTGGGAGCGGCGGCGGAGGCACGGGACGCGGAGCAGGCAGCGGCACCGGCGCAGGTAGTGGAATGGGGACGGGAACCGGCATTGGGAGCGGAACCGGCAGCGGCGGTGGAACCGGATATGCATTTGGCGCGGGACGAGGATTTGGAAGCGGGTTGGGTGAACCGACGGATGAAGACATCTACGCGATCCTGCACGCGTTGACGACCTTCGGAAAAGTGGGAAGCGGAACGAATCCCGCGGGAGCCGCGGTGGAATTCCAGGGAGAAGTGGCGAAGTTGCCGATGCGCGCACAGGACGTGCTGCGCAATGCGCTGGCAGGAATCGCGGAACAAAGCAAGAACGCCAAGCTGGATCAGGGCATGCTGGTAAAGCTGGCAGAACACCTGTCCATCCGGTTTGCGCTGGAACAGTTTGAACGAGGGGATTTGAAAGTGAACGCGGTGCGGCAGATGCTGGACCGCATGAACCAAGAGATCGAAGCGCTGCGCAAGCTGTTGGGCCAGCATGAAGATCGCATGACCGAGGCAGGACTGCTGGTGGAATCACACCGCGAGATACTGGACCGGCAATTTTGGGCGAGCGTGCCGGAGGCGGCGAAAAGAGAGGTGCTGCTGTCGTCGGAAGCGTGGTGCATTCCGCCGAAGAACGTGCAGTCGTACGTGGCCGGGTTGATAGAGCAAGGCAATGTGGCCGAAGCGATCAGCATCTTGCAGAACTATGCGAGCTGCGCAGATAGCGAAGAGCCGGATGCGCGAAAACGAGCGGCTACCGGCCTTTCCGAGTTAGCGGAATTGTACGCGACGGCGGATCCGCGATTGCTGGTGCAGGCGCTGCGCCACGTGGGTGTGCGCTTGAGCGTGGAACAGGATCAAGACCTGCAAGCGCTGGTGAGCGCGGCGTTCGTGAGGTTGACCCAGGAAGCGGCCGCGAAACGGTGCTACCCCGCGATGGAGCAGGCGCTGAACCTGCTGGCAGGAGTGGAAACGCAGAGGCCGGGCATCGCGAGGACGTTGCGGGGCAAGATGGGAATTGAGGACCGCGTGCCGGAATTTGTGGATGAGGCATTGCGCGCGCGGCAACTATCCGCAGGATTGACGGGAGTGCTGAAACAGGTGCCGGGAATCGCGGTGGAGCAGCTGGCGCTGCGCTTCAATCGATGCCAATACCGGGACGACCTGGAGAATATTGCGAACCTGGCGCAGGACCTGGGCGAAGAAGCGCAGCAATATTTGCGGAGCACGGTGCGGGGCGGGCCCCATGCGGACGCGGTGGAAATGGTGGGACTGCTGGTGAGGCTGGATCCAACCGCGGCGGAAGTGTTTCTGCCCGCGCGCATCAAGGATTTTCCGCGAGCGGGACAAGACCGCATGGTGCGGCAGATTGCCTCCTGCGGCGCGCCGGAACGCTGCCGCATTTTGCTGAAGATTCTGGATCACGTGGACCCGCTGATTATGCCGCTGGTGGTGGATGAAGCGGGCATGACGGAAGACCGGGAAGCGCTGGGACGACTACTGACTTTGGCGGATGGAGATTTGCCGGCAGGCGCGGCGGCGTATTTGCGGGTGAAGGCGGTGGAAGGGTTGGGCAGAATCAAGGCCGCGGAATCGGTGAACGCGCTGGTGCGAATTCTGGAAGCGCGGAAGATTTTCGGTTGGATTAATCCGCAAGAATTGCGGATCGCGGCGCTGCAGGCCTTGGAGAAGCTGGATCCGGAGTGGGTGAAGGAGTACTTGCCGAAGAGCGGAATCGAGCAGGACGACATGAAGTTGGCGCCGCTGGAAGTGCCGCACAATTCAAAGTTCGTGCGGCACCGGAGGCACACGCGGGTGCGCTTGCAAAAATCGATTTCGGCGGTGAGCACCAACTTGAAGCAGAACTGCCACCTGGATATCAAGACGGCCAGCTTGAGCGGCGGGCTGGCGACCACAGATATGCACCTGGCGCCGGGAACGCAAGTGCAACTGAAGATGCAGCTGGGTTTACGTAATTTGCAGGCAACCGCACTGATGCGAGATTACCGGGCGCAAGATATGTCCTTCGAAATCGTGGACATCGGCTTGGAAGAGCGCACGAAGTTCCGCAAGTTATTGGTAGAAAACATGGTTAAGGGCACCCGAAACCGGGAGGCGGAACAAGAGCCGCGACAGAGCGCCGCCGCGCCGCCACGTATAACAAAGTAGTTACCCGTCGCTGGTACTACAACAAAGTACCTTTGTTGGATTTACCGCAAACAAGGCCGCACCGTAAGCTGGGTTGCTCGAGAAGAAACTGGTCCGGCGCACCGCCCAGGCGCACCAGAAATTCTTCATGAAGCGGCTGAAACTCTGTGAGCAACGCACGAACAATCCGCAGATTGGTCCTGTTGTGCGCACTGGCGTGCGCGCGGAATGCCGCGGGCGCAGACACAGCCCCAGTGAGTTTTCCCGATCATCCGCGATTCACAGTACAACGATTGTCAGACGAGTTTGGATTAGGAGCGGTAACGGTCACCGCGATCGGGCAAGACCGCACCGGTTTCTTGTGGATCGGGACGCAGACCGGGCTATACCGCTACGACGGCGCGCATGCACAGAAAATGACGGACGTGGAAGGATTGATCGGGCACTACGTACTGGACCTGCTGATTGCGCCGGATGGCACGCCATGGTTTGCGGGAAATCGCGGGATTGCCTACTACAAGGATGGAAAGTTTCAGAGCCTGGCGGTGGCCGGGCGGACGAAGGCGCTGGCCAGCAGTTCACAGATATTTGCGGTGGATAGCAAGGGAGTGGCGTATGCGTTGTTGTTCGGCCACGGGGTGTTGCGGGTAGATCCCCACGATCCTGGGAGAAACATGGTTTTGGGGGAAAGGGAAGCAATCAACGAGCCAGCGGTAGGAATTGTGCGCGGCGATGATGATTCAATCTGGTTCACGTATGGAACGCATCTGGCGCACGTAGAGGCCGGGTCGAATGAGGTGCAGATCGATTTGGAAATCGAGTTGCCCCACGAACGAGTGGTGGCGCTGCTTTGGGACCGGGCACACACACTGTGGTTGCGAACGGCGACCAAGCTCGAACGGCTGGATCCGGAAGAGCACAAAGTGACAGTGGAGCCAGTGGAGATTGGGCCGGAAGACGACACAGAAGGGAAACCGACGCTGGATCAGCGAGGGGAATTGCTGGTGCCGTCGTCGACGGGATTGTACTGGGAAAGGCCGAATGGGCAATGGGAAGTGGTGACGGACAAGCAGGGACTTTCAAGCAATGACATTCAATTCGCGATGGAAGACCGCGAAGGAACGCTGTGGGTGGGAGGATCGGGAACGGGACTGGACCGACTGCCGGGCATTCACGAATGGACCGGATGGACGACCGCGGAGGGATTGCCGGACAACACGACATGGGCGACGCAGCGAGATCGCAATGGACGATTGTGGGTGAGCACGGCGCGAGGAGTGGCGGTGTGGGACGAAAAGCGCCACGGGTGGGAGAAGGTGCCGTCGTTGGGCGATAGCCTGAGGGCGCAGGTACGGCAGTTGCAAGAGGCGGGAGACGGCGCGATTTGGGCGTTGACTGTGACGGGCGCGGTGGTGCGGATTGATCCGGAGAATTTCGCGACCACGGTACACGCGGGTTATCGAGGAAGGCCGTATCAGATGCTGCGGGCATCGCCTACAGGAGAAATCTGGGCGACGACACGGGATCACTTGGTGAAATTCGATGTGCGAAATCCCAGTGCGGAACCAGAAGATGTGTCGTTGCCGCTGGGCTCCGGGGCGGAGCTGTATTTCCTGGAATTTGCGCCGGACAACTCGTTGTGGATATCCGGGACGGCCGTTGTGTACCGATACGACGGAAAGAATTGGCTGACGCTGACGATGAAGGACGGGCTGCAGGGGCAGGCGATCACGAGCATCGCGGCGTTGAGTAAGAAAGAGGCGTGGGTCGCGTATAACGACGTGGTGGAAGTGACCAGGGTGTCGTTGGACGATAACGGGAGAGCGCACTTCGAGAATCATGCGTGGGATTGGTTGATTGTCGGGCATGACTCGCACGGGCGGGTGTGGTTTGACGGGCCGGATGGGCTGGCGATTCGCTCGCCAAACGGCCGGTTACAGGCGTTGAGCCACGCGGATGGATTGTTGTGGGATGACGTGAGTCCATGGACAGGTATGCGCGAGGAAAAGGATGGGAGCTACCTAATCGCGACCTCGCGAGGATTGGCGCGATACCGTCCGGAGGCGACGGAAGCGGGCGAGAAAGCGATCAATGTAGTGCTGACGAAAGTGGTATTGGGAGGTCAGGAGCGACAGGCGCAGGAAACGGCGAAAGTGAAGTCGCCGGACGGATCGCTGATGGTGCAATTTGCGCCGATGATTTTGGGCAATCTGGCCCCAGTTTCCTGTGTGTATCAACTGAGGGGATTGGAGACACAACCGACGGAGACGCAGCAAAGAGAAGTGCAGTACGGAGGATTGCCTCCGGGAGATTACCAATTTTGGGTGCAATGCCGGGAAGCAGGGGTGGCGCTGACGTCGAATGCGGCGACATTCCAGTTCAAGGTGTTGCCCAGTTTCTGGCAGACGTGGTGGGCACGTGTGGCGGGGACATTCTTGCTGCTGGGATGCTTTGCCGGGTATGTGTCGCTGCGAACGCGGGCGTTGAACCGGCGGCGCGTGGAATTGGAAAAGGCCGTGGCGGAACGCAATACGGAGTTGATGCAGAAAAACAAGGAGCTGGAAGAACGGTCGTTGACCGATCCGCTGACCGCCGCGCGAAACCGGAGATATTTCTACGAGACGATCTCGACGGACATTGCGCAGGCTACGCGGTCGCACCTGAAATCCCCGCGCGAGAATGAGACAGTGGCGAGCGGGGAGGGGCAGGAACTGATCTTCGTGCTGGTGGACATCGACCGATTCAAGAGGGTGAACGATGAGATGGGACACGCGGCGGGCGACCGCTTGCTGCAAGAAGTGGCCAAGCGCATCCAGTCGGTGATGCGCGGCACAGACGATTTGGTGCGCTGGGGCGGCGAAGAGTTTTTGCTGGTGTGCCGGACGACGGACCGGGAGAATGCGGCGCTGCTGAGTAACCGCGTGCTGCAGGCGATTCGCGATGTGCCGTTCAATGTGGGGAACGGCGTGGAGATTCATAAGACCTGCTCGATTGGATGGGCGCCGTTTCCGTGGTTGAAGGAAGATGTGGGGCTGCTGTCGATCGAAAACGTGATCGAACTGGCGGACAAGGCGCTGTACCTGGCGAAGCGGGAAGGGCGGAACCGCAGCTACGGAATGGTGCCTGCGGCGAACGTGTATAAGTCGGAGAAGACGGTGTCGATTGAAAGTTTGCGTGAGTGCCCACCGGATTTAGTGCAGATCGTTTAACGGCGGAAAATAGAAAATAGAAGATGGCGGGGTGGGGAAGGCGAGTCGACCGTCTACAGTCTGCAGTCATTAGTCGACAGCGATCAAAGAAACCCACGCACCCAAGTAGCGATAGAAAATAGAAATGGCGGGGTGTTGAGGCAAGACGCGAGGGTTGAGATCCTTCGTCGCATCCGCCTCCGCGCTGCGCGCTGCGGCAGATGGGCGCTCCTCAGGATGACAGGCTTGGTGTTGTGGTGGTGCGCGCGAGGTGTGTGGCACCGCTGACGCTACTGGGAAGCGTGACGGGGGATTAGGGTAAACTGCGGGCAGATGAAGACGAGACTTGCGGTGGTGCTGGTGTTGGGATTGGCTACGGCGTCGGCTCAGGCGCCAAATGGAAAGCAATCACAGATTGGATATTGCCCGAGAACTGCGGAGCTTGACGCGGCGCAGCAGCAGAAGTATTGGTTCGAAGGGATGGTGGGGAAAAAGCACGTGCGGATGTATTTGGATCGCGGGGGCGACGGCGTGGTTGGGGTGTACTACGACACCAGCGACTGGGTGCCGGTGTTTCTGGGAGGGAAGTGGATTTCGAGCGAGCCGGGCTCGGTGGAGATGAAGGCGTTGAACGGGCGTGATCGCACGGTGGGAACACTCAAAGGAAAAATAACCGCGAGCGGGTTGATGGGAAGTTGGACGGGATCAGGGACGGAAGGCGAGGAATTTCAGTTGAGGACGGAGACGCAGCCGAAGTGCGACGGAAGTGAAAAATGGAAGAACTTCAGCGAGGGGCACTGGCCAATCACGTTTTCGTATCCAGGGTCGTGGCACGTGAGTGTGAGCGGCGACAGCATTACACTGACGTGTCCGGATGCGTCGTTGATGGCCTACGACGGATGGGAGATCAACGTGCGGCAGGGTGGGGATGCGCAGAACGAAACCACGGACTTTGTGCAGTGCCAGGACCAATGGATTTATGGATACGACTGCAAGTGCGGCGCGAAGAAGGATGGTTGTCAGACCGCGGCAGTGACGGATCGCGGGGGAATGACGGAGCTGAAGGCGGATCAAATGGAATGGAGAATGTATTGCCGGGACGGAGGCGACGTGGGCAATGGTTCGGGGGAGCGGCGAATCCTTACATTTGGAGACGCATGGATTGTGGTGGAAGCCGAGGGCCCGCCAGCCGAGTTAGTGGGACGGCTGGTGGAGACGATGAAGCGGCGGAAGTGAGGAGACGGAATTACTCGGTACGCAGAGCGCTCATGGGATCAAGTTTTGCGGCGCGGCGCGCAGGAACATAGCAGGCGGCGAGGGCCGCAGCAAAAAGCAGCAGGGCCACAGCGGCGAAGGTCAACGGGTCAGTTGCGCCGATCCCGAACAGCATGTTGGCCATCAAGCGGGTCAAGACGAAGGCTCCGAGGAGGCCGGCGATCATGCCGAGAAGGGTGATGCGGAAGCCTTGGGCGACCACGAGTCGTAGAATGTCGATGGGCGCGGCGCCCAGCGCGGTGCGGACACCCATCTCGTGAGTGCGTTGCTCGACACTGTAGGACAACACGCTGTAGGTGCCGATGGTGGCAAGAACCAGCGCGAGCAAGGCAAAGAGTCCGAGGAGCAACATGCGAAAGCGCTGGGGAGCGACGGATTTGGCGATGATGGCGTCCATGGTGGTCAACTTGGAGACGGGTTGATCCTTGTCGACAGTTTCTACGGCGGCGCGGAGCGCGGTGGCGAGAGTTTCGGGATCGTAGGGCGTGCGTAGGACGAAACTCATGTCGAAGGACGGGTCCTGAAGATAAGGCGTGAAGGCTTCCGGCGCCGGCGCTTGCGTGAGATCGCTGCCAACGGTGTCGGAGACGACACCGACGACTTCCATCCAAGATTCGGGCGGAGGGCCAAAGCTGATGCGCTGGCCGAGCGGGTCGCGATCACCGAAGGCGATCTGCGCCAGGGAGTTGTTGAGGATGACAACGGCGGGGGCACTGGCGGCGTCGCCCTGGCGGAAAACACGGCCCTTGAGCAAGGGAATGCTCATGGTGCGGAAGTAATCCGAACTGACCGATGCCAGGGAGACAGGAGAATGAACGCGAAGGGGCTGGGCCCCCTGAAGGCGAAGCAATCCCGTGGCGCCGTTGGGGATGCTCACGGGGTAATGGCTGGTGAGCGCGGCATCGCTGACACCAGGCAGGGACTGGACACGCTGCAGGGCGTCTTGGAAGAACGCGGCATACAGCGAAGAATGACGGTCGGCAGTGACCGGCCGTTCGACGGTGGCGACGAGCACGTTGTGGGGATTAAAGCCGAGCTTCACCTCGCTGAGCAGCAGAAAGCTACGCGCCAAGAGCCCGGCACCGACCAAGAGAATCAGCGACAAGGCAATCTGACCTGCGGAGAGCAGAGCGCGTAAACGATGTGAGGAGGGCGCGGTGCCTTGCTGCGAGCCACCTACTTTCAGCGCTTCCTGAACGTAGGGCCGTGACGCGACGAAAGCCGGGAGAAAACCGAAGGAGAGGATGACCAGGACGGTGACGGCTGCGCAAAAGAACAATAAGAGTGGATCGAGATGAATGTCGGAGGGCAGATCCGCGGGGATGAGCTGTTGGAGGAGCTTTGTGGCCCAAAGCCCAAAGAGGAGCCCGAGCGCCGCGCCCGCGAAGGCCAGCAGGGAGGCTTCCGTCAGCATTTGGCGAATCAGCCGGAAACGGGAGGCCCCGAGGGCCGCGCGCACCGCCATTTCGCGGCCACGGACCACGCCGCGGGAAAGAAGAAGATTGGCGACGTTGGCGCAGGCGATGAGCAGGATGAAAGCGACCGCACCGAGGAGAATCAGAAGCAGCGGGCGCACGTTTTGGACCAGGAGAGAGTGCAGGGGCAGCAACTCGATACGCACGTTGGAGCGGAAGTGCGCAGCCTGCGGCGGATACTCGCGATCCATACGTTGGGTGATGAGCTGCAAGTCGGATTGTGCCTGGGCCATGGTGGCGCCGGGTTTGAGACGCGCGATAACCGTGAGGGCCCTCCATCGCGGAGACTGTGGAGAGAACACGTCGTCATCGAGAGCCAGCGGCGTCCAAAGATCGCCGGCGGGATAGCGCAAAGTTCCGGGGAGAACGCCGACGACGGTGTAGATGTCGTCGTCTAGATGAATGGTCTTTCCCGAGATTTGAGGATCGCTGGCAAAATGGCTGCGCCAGAGCGATTCGCTGAGAAGTAAAACGCGGCTCTTCGCTTGCTTACCTTCTTCAGGGAGGAAAGTGCGACCGACGATGGGATGGATACCAAGCATCGGGAAGAGGTTTGCGGTGACATTGGCAACATCGACGCGGGTGGGTTGGCCGGTGCCGATTAGATTGGCGCCGGACCCTAACGCAAACCCGCCAATCTGCTGGAAAACCTGATTGCGCTGGGCCCAGCCCATGAAATCGGGGCTGATTACGACGGTTGGTCCATGGGTGGAGGGGAAGTGCTCGGCAGCCCAGACCAAGTTGGAAGGATTTTTGTAGGGCAGGGGCCGGAGGAGAACGGTGTCCACGACGCTGAAGATGGC
>Ga0335072_10010613_pt1 | contig 13239 bp, 11 predicted proteins | sample Lox_Sample_21_FD_206725 | JGI IMG/M metagenome (GOLD analysis project Ga0335072, IMG submission 206725) | Soil microbial communities from Loxahatchee National Wildlife Refuge, Florida, United States - Lox_Sample_2.1 | ecosystem: Environmental > Terrestrial > Soil > Wetlands | place: USA...
GGCGGCACGGCGCTGTATGACGCGGTCGTCGCCTCAGCCGACCACCTGAAGAAGAGTGGAGCGCTGGAGAAGAAGGTCCTGCTGGTGGTCACCGACGGCGAAGACAACGCCAGCCGCGAGTCGCTGGAACAGGCGCTGCGGCGACTCGAAGAGAAGAACGGCCCGACCATCTACACCATCGGCCTGCTCGGCGACGAGCACAGCAAGCGTGCGCGCCGCGCCCTGCGTGAGATGGCCGAGGACACCGGCGGCGTCGCCTTCTTCCCCAAGAACCTCGACGAAGTCGAAGCGATCACCACCGAGATCGCCCACGACATTCGCAACCAGTACACCATCCAGTACAAGCCCACTACTCCGCAGAGCGCGGGCGGTTATCGCACCGTGAAAGTCACCGCCCAGGCGCCGGGATATAAGAAGCTCCAGGTGCGCACGCGCAGCGGCTACTACGCAGGGCAGGAGCGCGCCTCAGCGGACGCGCCTGGCGGCAGCCAGTAAGACAGTTTGGAGTTTCAGGTTACCAGTTCGAGAGAGGCAGTCCGCAGAGTAGTGTGCCCCAAGTTCGGCGTGCTTCTGGCCTGGGCTGAGGAAAGAAACCGCTGGCCCGCTGGTGCTTTTCAGCTCGCGATCCCTGATCGCTCACTCCAAAATCGGACGCGAACCGGGACCACCAAGCGACGGAATTTCTTCTTTTGGTGAACTAGCGCCCGCCGCGGAATTGTATGATCCTCCGCCGATCGCGCTTCGAAGGTCTGCCCTGCGGCGCGGGAGTGAAGTCGCGCATCAGTTTGCGCTCTTCGGCAGCCTTCTTGCGCGCCTCGCGGCTGGCTTCGGTCTCTTCATACAGCTTCTGCGCCACCGGCGCCGGCCCGCGCACTTCGCTTACTTCCAGCACCTTCACCTCGAAGTCGCCGCTATCGTTCTTGATCGCGAGCATGTCGCCGGCATGCACCTCGCGCGCCGCTTTCACCGGCTGATTGTGCGACTGCACGCGACCGAGTTCGCAAGCCTTCGCCGCCAGCGATCGCGTCTTGTAGAACCGCGCCGCCCACAGCCACTTGTCGATGCGCACGCCGGTCATGCACCTATCTTACGCAGACTCGTCGACCTGCGGCGCGCAAAGCGTCCACACCAACCGCCAACAACTGATAAGATGTCGCGTTCGACAGGAGGGCCCCTTGCTCGATCGTCGCCGTTTTCTTACCAGCTCCGCGGGACTCGCTGCCGCGCTCGCCTTTCGCAACGATCTCTTCGCGCAGCTACAAAATGTTCCATCGTCGCTGCCCAATCCCGAGTCCTACGCCAACGATGACGAGGCCTACTGGGCCGCTCTGCGCAAGCAATTCCTCATCCCCGTCGACGAGATCTACCTGAACAACGGCACCGTCGGCTCCAGTCCGGCGCCCGTGCTGCGCGCCGTCTTCGACGCCTACGACTCCACCGAGCCGCTTGACGAAACCGATCCCGAAGACTACCCCATCTGGGGCTACGGCCCGTGGAACGAGTTCCGCGATCCCCTCGCCGCCTTCGTCGGCTGCACCCGCGACGAGATCGCATTGGTGCGCAACGCCACCGAAGCCAACAACTACATCGCCAACGGCATCGAGATGAAGCCCGGCGACGAAGTCCTGATGACCGACCAGGAGCATCCCGGCGGCGAGCAGCCCTGGCAGCTCAAGGCCAAGCGCTACGGCATCGTGGTGAAGAAGATCACGCTGCCCAAGCCGGTCGAGAACACGCCGCAGGTGCTAAACCTGTTCAACGATGCCATCACCCCGCGCACCCGCGTCATCTTCTTCAGCCACATCACCACCGTCACCGGCGTCGTGCTGCCGGCAAAGGAAATCTGCGCGCTGGCGCGGTCGAAAGGCATTCTCTCCGCCGTTGACGGCGCCCACGTCACCGGCATGATGCAGCTCAACGTCCACGACATCGGCTGCGACATGTACAGCTCCAGCCCGCATAAATGGCTGCAAGCGCCCAAAGGCTCGGGCTATCTCTACGTGCGCAACGATGTCATGGATTTCGTCTGGAGCACGCTCACCACCGAAGGCTGGGACGAGAAGGCAATCCGCGCCGAACGCTTCCAGCGCATCGGCTCGTCGAATGTGCCGTCGCTGCATGGCCTGCGCGCCGCGATTAACCTGGCCAATGAAATCGGCATGGACCGCATCGAGCGGCGTCACCGCATGCTCGCCGACTACACCCTCACCGAGATGACCAGGCGCGGCGCCGAGTCGTGGACCTCACCTGATCCCAAGCTGCGCTGCGCCATCGCGACCGTGACCGTGCCTCCGATCCAGCGCATGAAGCTGGAAGACTGGATGTGGAAGTCGAAGAAGATCCGCATCCGCGGCGGCGAGCCGTCGAAGCTGCGGCTCTCCACGCCCTATTACCTGTCGAAGGAGAACATCAACCAATTCCTCGCCGCCTTCGACGAGTACAAGAGCAAGAACGCGTGAAGAATTTTTGGGTCGATTGCACCCTCATATTGAGCCGGCGAACATAATCAATGTGGTTGCTGGACCACCCACCTGACCAAACACCGAAACCATCCAGGCACAGGGGCGGGTGGCCCGGACTACCGACTTGAGGGTGCCCCGTCCAAGCTGTTTTTGCTTGGGCGGGGATATTGAGGTCGAATACGGTCGATGGCGGCGCTACATCTCCGATGCGATGATGGCGTCGGCTTCAATCTCCACCAGCATCTCGGGCGAAACGAAGCCGGTAACCTCGACCATGGTCGCAGCCGGACGGATGTCGCGAAAGACTTCGCCGTGCGCCTTGCCGACCTTTTCCCACTGGCTGATATCGGTGACGAACATACGCGTGCGCACTACATCGCGGTAGCTCGCGCCCGCCTGCTCCAGGGCGCGGCCAATGTTTTTCAGCGCCTGCACCGCCTGCGCATAGATGTCGCCTTCGCCGACGATCTTGCCGTCTGGTCCGGTGGCGACGGTTCCCGCGACCGAAACAAACGGACCGACTCTCACCGCGCGCGAGAAGCCGACGATCGGCTCGTACGGAGAGTTGCCCGCGATATTCTTGCGTTTCATGATCCCTCGTGCGACGAATTTAGCTTGCAAGCAGTCGCTTAGATTGTCTTGGCGGCGCATTTCAGGTAGAGCGGGCCTTCAGGCCCGCGTCTTAGACATCCAAGAGTTAGAAGTTCGGGTGCGGAGGTCTACGACCTCACCCCCCGAACGCGAACATCGTTGCGCGGAACGCAGGCCTGAAGGCCTGCTCTACCGCTTACGCCGTGTGCGCCATGCCCGCCGCGCCTGTTCCTGCGGCAGCGCCATGCACCAGATAATGATGCTCGGGAACCGGAAATCCTGCAGCGGTGAAAGTCTCCTTGATCAGCCGGTTCGTGTCGAAGTACACCTGCCAGTAATTCTTATTGTTGCAATACGGACGAACCGCCAGCACCGGCCCCGCTAGATTGAAGGTCAGAATCTCGACATCAGGCGCGGGATTCGTCATCACGTTCGGTATGCCGGCGAGCGCCTTCTTCAACATCGCCATCGCGGCGTGCACATCGACTCCGTGCGCCAGCTGCGCCTCGAGGTCGACGCGGCGATAGGGATTGGTGGAGAAGTTCTGAATGACGTCGCCAAAGATTTTGGCGTTGCCGACGATGTTACGCACGTTGTCCAGCGTGTCGATGGAACTGGCGAAGAGCCCGACTTCATGCACCGTTCCGGTGACGCCACCGGCGGTCACGAAGTCACCAACCTTCAGCGGCTGCAGGATCACAAGGAAGACTCCGGCAGCGAAGTTGGAGAGCAAGCCGCTCCATGCTAAGCCGATGGCCACGCCGCCGGCGGCAATGAGCGCTGCCAGGCTGGTGGTCTGCACCCCGAAGAAGCCGAGAATCGCGATCACCAGAATGATGTTCAGCAGAGCGTCGACTGCGTTCTTGATGTAGCGAATGACCGTGGGATCGATCTTCTGCTTGGTCATGGCGCTGCCGATAATCCGCAACGCGAGATCGATAAGCCAGCGTCCGACAATCCATAGCGCGAGTGCTTCCAGGACGCGAATGCCCAGCGCTACGGCTAAGGTCCAACCGGACTGCACGAGATCGTTCATTCTGCTTTGCATGATTTTTCCTCCGGAAGCAACTCAGCTCGAGAGCTGGATAGTGCCACTGATGTGAGGATGGTAGCAGGGTTACAGAAATCGTGACGGAGAATATTGCGAGAAGGTGAACATGCGGTTTGTGCAGGCCCTTGCGTTTGGAATGACTCTGCGAATTGGTGTACAGTTCCAACCCTGAAAGGCATGAGTCGGAGACCACCTGGATAAGGGGGCACTATGACTTCCGCGGTAAAGTTCCCTGGATTAGCTTTCCATGTCAGCTTGCGGCACACGGGGTTTGTGCTGGCGATCGTGCTTGCCCACGCCTTGTCAACCGCGCCTGCGTTAGGACAGACGCTGGCGGTCCTGCACGATTTCACCGGGGCTGGTGATGGCGGAAATCCCGATGCTGGTCTGACTGTAGATGCTGCAGGAAACCTCTACGGGAACGCGTCCATCGGGGGCGCAGGCCACGGGCTCGTGTTCAAGTTGACGCACAAAAATTCCGCCTGGATCCTCACCCCGCTCTATGTTTTTCAGGGCGGAAATGATGGCGCCATGCCGTTCGGCGGGCTGAGCTTCGGCCCTGATGGCGCCCTGTACGGCACGACGCAATCTGGGGGAGGCGGGCCGTGCGATAACGGCTTTGTAGGATGTGGGACGGTGTTTAAATTGACCCCTCCCGCAAGCATTTGCCATACCACAAGCTGCCCGTGGACGGAGACGGTCCTATATCGATTCCAAGGTCAGCCCGATGCCTCGTACCCCACTTCAAACCTCATTTTCGACCAGGCCGGCAACATCTATGGCACCTCCAATGAAGGCGGGACCAGTGGAGCCGGCACGGTTTACGAGCTGACGAATTCCGGTGGCAACTGGTCCGAGTCCATCCTGTACAGCTTCAAGGGATGGTTGGGACAGGATGGGGCCAGTCCCCGAGCCGGAGTCATCTTCGATGCAGCCGGAAATCTCTATGGCACTACTCCCCAGGGCGGCACTGGCTGCGGGAGTCCGGGCTGCGGTACCGTGTATGAGCTAAGCCCGTCTCAATCTGGCTGGGTGGAAACGCTGTTGTACAACCCTCCCGGCTGGCCGAATCCTGCCTTCACGTACGGTGGCGTAATCTTTGGCCCCGCAGGAATTCTGTATGGAACGACGGTTGGCGGTGGCTCGAATATGGTAGGCACCGTTTACCAGCTGGCCATGCGTCAGGGAGCCTGGGCGGCGACGACGCTGTACTCTTTCCCCGGTCCCTATGGCGACGGTCCGTATGCTGCCTTGGCGAAGGATAGCGCCGGCAACTTTTGCGGCACAACGGTTGAAGACGGGAGCCACGGCTGCGGACAGGTCTTCCAATTTAGCCGGTCTGGAAATAACTGGGTTTTCACCGATCTCCACGACTTCTTCGGTTTCGACGGTTGTTACGAGTACGACACCGTGGCGTTTGACGCTGCGGGCAATATGTACGGCACCTCATACGCCGGCGGGACTTACACCTGTTTTGCTGGCGGAGGCGGTTGCGGCACCGTCTGGGAGATTACGCCTAATTAGGTTTCCTAAAGCGAGTCTCCTTCATCACGGATTGTAGCGGGCCAGCCACGCCGCCAACTCGCGAAAGACGTCCTGGCGCTGCTCCCACACCATGGGAAAGTGCGGCGAACCGGGATAGGTGACCATGCGCGTCGTTTTGCCGCGCGCCGCCAGCACTTCGAAATACTCGCGGCCCTGGTAGGTGGGCACGCGGTGATCGGCGGCGCCGTGCAGAATCAGCAGCGGCGTGGTCACGTTCTCCGAATGCATCACGGCAGAGAAGACGAGAAACGCCTCGGGGTCTTTGTCGGGCCAGCGCGCGTCGTAGTCGAATTGTTGAATATCGCTGGTCCAGATGAAGCTCAGCCAGTCGGTAATGCCTGCGCCCTCAATTGCAGCCTTGTAGCGATGCGTTTGCGTCACCGTCCACGAGGTCATAAAGCCGCCGGCGCTCCAGCCGAAGATGGTCAGGCGGTTGGGATCAGCCCAGCCCTGCGCGATGGCAAAGTCGGTCGCGCTGTCCACATCGCGATAAGCGCGATCGCCGAAATGCTGGTAGATGGCCTCCAGAAATTCGCTGCCGTAGCCGGTCGAACCGCGATATTCCGGCTGCAACACCACGTAGCCCATGCCCGCAATGACCCGGGTGAAGAAGTCGAGGTTGAGCACGTCATTCGCCTCGGGTCCACCGTGCGGCAACACCATGAACGGATATTTCTTGCCGGCGGCGTAGTCTGCAGGAAAGGTCGCGATACCTTCCAGATCGATGCCTTCCGCGCTCTTCCAATGCACCGGGCGAACCTCGCCAAGTGTGACCTTCGCCAGCGTGTCGTCGCCTTCAGTAGTGATCTTCCGCAGGGTGCTGCCATCCGCGACCGCCACGTTCGCCGAATGTTGCGGATCGCCCACGGTCAGCACGCGGACATCCGGTGCGGCGGCGATCTGCGGTGTCACCATGTTGTCGATGGTGCCGTTCCGCCACGCGTACGTAGTGTCAAGCGCATCGTTGCGGAACTGATCGATCTCGATCTGGACGCCGCGAGCCACATTCACCCACGCGTTTCCCTTGGGGTCGACATACAGATGGATGGCACTCGCGGGCAGGTTGGGCGTACGGTCCTGAGGGGTGCCACCCGCCGCGGGCACCGTCCACACGTGGTCGGGCGTGAGCACGTGCGTGGTTGTGCTCAGGAACACGATTTGCTTGCCGTCATCGATCCAGCCGATGTTTGCCCCGGCATTGTCGTAGGTGGCGACGTGGCGCGCGCCCGATGCCGTGCATACGTCGATATCGGAGTGAATGTAGTGATAGCCGATCTTCGGGGTCTCCGACAGCGCGGCCAGCGAGTTACCGTCAGGCGACCAGGCGATGCCCTCCTCCGCCACGTCCTTCAATGTGGGACACCACCAGCTCCCGCCCGAGCCATCCGCATTGACGACGTAAATGCTGGAAGGCGCGTTCTCGATCACCGTATGCACGTCCTCCAGCGGATCAGGCAGGCGTGGATCGGCGAGGATGGCGAAGCGTCGCCCATCGGGCGAGATCAGCGCCGAATTGATCCCTCGCGGCAGCCCGGTCAAAGGAACTGGCGTTGCCGCCGTCGCCGCCGGCGTATTCGGCTCGGCCAGCGGCAGCGTCGCCAGCTGCATTTGCTTGTTCACCTCGAGCAATCCATAGAGCGCTTTGCCATCGGCAGTGAACCCCTTCGGCATGAAGTTTTCCGGAAGGCTAAGTTGCCGCGATGCGCCACCCGCCACCGGAATCAGATGCCACTGGACATTGTCCTTACCCTTAGCGGCGCCAAACGTGACGCGATACAGAACCGTCTTGCCGTCGGGCGAGACGGCAACGGCAACGGCGTCATGCAGCGCAACCAGGTCTTCGTAGGTGAAGGGATGACGCGCCGTTTGCGCGAACGAGGTCGGGCCAAGCATGCACAGCAGAACCACAACAGAAATCATTGGGCGCATGAGGATCTCCAGCGAGAAGAAGAAGCATACCACCCGGCAGACCGCAGCTGGCTGCCTCACTCATCCGCGCCTTGGATGAGTGAGAGCAGACCAACCGTTACTGCAACCTGATATCTGGAGGCGAGCTGGCTTGTCGCCAGACAAGCTAGTTGCTTACGGTACCGGCTACGGCCTTGCTCTGCAGGATCTGGACAACAACCCGGCGGTTGTCGGCCTGGCCCTCCGACGTGTTGTCGGGAGCGATTTGCCGGCTGGTGCCCATCGCGCCCGGCGACAACATGTGAGTGAGAGGAATATGCCCTTGCTCCTCCAGGAATTCGGTGACGTTGTTGGCCCGCTCGGTGCTGAGTTTCTGGTTGAGCGCAGCGGACCCTACGGAGGAGGCGTAGCCTTTCACCTGGATGATGTAGCCATCGACGGTTTTGGCTTTCTCGGCTAGCTGTAAGAGCTGAGGCTTGTATTGCGGCTCAATCATCACTTTGCCGTTACCGAATAGCACGGTCACTTCTCCCATTACGTTGTAGTCGCCCAGTTCGCCGAAACGCTTATTGGTGGCCTCAATCGCCGCCTTGTTAGCCGCAGCCTCTTGCTGCTCTTTGGTGAGTTCCGCCTGCTGCTGTTGTACGGCCTGCTGCTGCGCCTGGATCTGCGCCTCCTGTTCGGCTACCTGCTGCTGCTGGGCCTGGATCTGCGCTTCCGCAGGGGCTACTCCCGCCTGGATATCCTGAGCGGTCTTAAGGTCGGAAGCTTTGAACTTCACGGTATCGGCGACCAGTTGGTTCTGTGCGTTGTACGACCCTTGAACCTGGACGGAAAGTCCCGGCACCAACGCCGTCAGCCCCATCTCCTTCTTTCGCAGATGAAGACCGCCTTCGACTTCTTCCACCTGAGTGTTGTCGGTCAGGACCACGGGGATGGTTCCCGAGCCTTGGGACTTGATCATCATCGTCTCGCCTTTGCGCCCGTCAATGATTCCCTGAACCTGGGCGCTCTGCGCGCTGGCTGCCACGCCGAGCAACGCAGTGAGCAACATCGTGGCGAAGCCGACAATTGCAGTTTTAAAGAGTCTTGTGCAGCTCATTAACATTTCCTCCTCGCAAATCTCTTCTTGATTGTTGGGGGTACTCGCTACCTCGAAACTTTGACTTACCGCATCACTTGCCGTCGACAACCGCACATCGGTCGCCACCCTGATAACTGCCCTGATCCGAAACCGCGATTGTGCTGCGCCAAGTCTGCCTTGGCCCGCAGCATATATGGCAGGATTGGGCGCAGGAACTAGCTTTGTTCATATCCGGCGACCCAAAAACTCATAGTCCCTACAAGCTGGCATCCGGCCGAAGGCCGGCATGCAGACTGGCGGCAGTGATGGCTTGACAAAATTCTATATTTCTACAAATATAGAAATATGACGAGCCCTGATCTCCAACAACAAACCGATCAACTGACGCGATACGCCGATATGTTTTCCGCCATGGGGACCGAAGCCCGGCTCCGAATCATGCAGCTCCTACTTTCGGCGCATCCTGAGGGCATGGTAGTCGGCGAGGTACAAGAGGAGCTGGGAATCCCCAACTCGACCCTTTCCCACCACCTCGACAAACTCAGGAGTGAGGGCCTGGTGAAGGTGCAGCGTGAGAGCACCTTCCTGCGCTACACCGCTAATACCGAAGCTTTGCAGGAGCTGTTGCAGTTCCTCTACGCGGAGTGCTGCACGCGCAACAAAGCCGTCAAACCGCAAACCGTAGTTCAGATTTGCAAATAGGAGATTGCATGAGTACCGCCGACATAAAAGAAGTGGTTAAGGAAAAGTACGGCCAGGCCGCATTGCGAGTCACGAAAGGCGGCAGCAGTTGTTGCGGAGCGGCTCCCGCCTCCAGCGACTGCTGCGACCCGATTACTTCCAATCTTTATGACGTCTCGCAGCTCGGGCAGATCCCCGAGGAAGCTCTGCTGGCATCGCTCGGCTGCGGCAATCCCACCGCTTTGGCGGAACTCAGCCCCGGCGAGATCGTCCTCGACCTCGGCTCAGGAGGCGGCATCGACGTGCTGCTTTCGGCGCGGCGCGTCGGCGCGACCGGCAAAGCCTACGGCCTCGACATGACCGACGAGATGCTCGCACTCGCCAACCAGAACAAACGCAAATCGGGGCTGGCGAATGTCGAGTTCCTGAAGGGCGAAATCGAGAACATCCCGCTGCGCGACAATTCGGTCGACGTCGTCATCTCCAACTGCGTCATCAATCTCTCGGCCGACAAGTCTCGCGTGCTGCGCGAAGCCTACCGCGTGCTCAGGCCCGGAGGACGGCTAGCGGTCTCGGATGTCGTACAGCGTGGCGAGGTTCCGGAAGAAGTTCGCAAGAGCGTGCTGCTGTGGGTCGGTTGTATTGCCGGGGCCTTGGAGGAATCGGAGTATCGCGCGAAGCTCGCCGATGCCGGCTTCGAGGCCATCGAGATCGAGCCGACGAGGATTTACCAGATCGAGGATGCGCGCGCTTTTCTGACTGCCGAAGGCATTGACGTCGACGCAATTGCTCCGCAAGTAGACGGAAAGTTCATGAGCGCCTTCGTGCGCGCGACCAAGCCCGGCAAGGCCGGCTCTGTTTCGCCGGGAGCGTAGAAAATGCCGCACTACAACGTGCTGTTTCTCTGCACCGGCAACTCCGCCCGCTCCATCATGGCCGAGGCAATCATGAACTATAAGGGCGCTCCGAGGTTCACCGCGTACAGCGCGGGAAGTCATCCCAGCGGCACGGTCCGGCCGGAGGCGCTGCGGCAACTGGAGCTTGCGCGTATTCCAGCCCAGGAATTACGCAGCAAGAGCTGGGACGAGTTCGCCACACCCAACGCAGCGCGGATGGATTTTGTCTTCACCGTTTGCGACAACGCGGCCCGCGAGGTTTGTCCGATCTGGCCTGGTCAGCCTATGACCGCGCATTGGGGCGTTGCCGATCCGGCTGCTGTGAACGGATCGGCAAGCGAAATAGGGCGAGCCTATCGGGAAGCGTTCATGATTCTGGAGCGGCGCATTTCTCTGTTCCTGTGCTTGCCACTATCCAGCATCGACAAACTCGCGATCAAGACCGAGATCGACCGGATCGGTCAGGAATGACAAGCCGACTCGCAACGCAATTTTCTGAAACGGGGTTCAACCTATGATCCCAAGGCAGCGCCTTGCTTTTCTCGACCGCTACCTCACCGCCTGGATATTCGCCGCGATGCTCTGCGGCGTGGCGCTGGGTTGGCTTGTTCCCGGTGTCGTGCCATTTCTCAATCGCTTCAGCGTCGGCACGACCTCAATTCCGATTGCAATCGGCCTGATCGTAATGATGTACCCGCCTTTTACCAAGGTGCGATACGAGGAACTGCCTGAGGTCTTCCGGAACAAGAGGGTACTGGGCTTGTCGCTGCTGCAGAACTGGGTTGTGGGACCGGTCCTCATGTTCGTGCTGGCAATCGTGTTTCTGCGCGGCTATCCCGAATACATGGCAGGGCTGATCATGATCGGACTGGCTCGGTGCATCGCGATGGTCATCGTATGGAACGAACTGGCGAAGGGCGATGCGGAGTACGCCGCCGGACTGGTGGCATTCAATTCGTTGTTCCAGGTGCTTTTCTACTCGCTTTATGCGTGGATCTTCATCACCGTTCTGCCCGCGCATCTTGGGCTGAGAGGAATGGCGGTCAATGTTTCCATCGGCGAGATTGCCAAGAGCGTCTTCATCTATCTGGGAATTCCGTTTGTCTGCGGTTTCGCCACGCGCGCGGTGCTGGTCCGGACGAAAGGCCGCGAATGGTACGACCACAACTTCGTGCCGCGCGTGAGTCCGCTGACGCTGGTTGCCCTGCTGTTCACCATCGTGGTCATGTTTTCGCTCAAGGGTCAGTACATCGTGCAACTGCCGCTGGACGTCCTGCGCATTGCCTTGCCGCTGCTGGTGTACTTCGTCGTGATGTTTCTGGTGTCGTTCTATATGGGACGGAAGCTGGGCGCCGATTACTCCAAAACCACTACGCTGGCATTCACCGCGGCGTCCAACAATTTCGAGCTGGCAATTGCGGTTGCGGTGTCGGTATTTGGTATCAACTCCGGCGCTGCCTTCGCCGCCGTGATCGGACCACTGGTCGAGGTACCGGTGATGATTGCTCTGGTGAATGTGGCGTTTTATTTCCAGCGCCGATACTTCGCTCCGGCTCCGCTGGGCGCATTGGTGACATCAACTGGAGAGTGAATCTCCAGCGAAATGAGGAAGCCACGAGCAACCGCTAGGGTCTGAGTCTCCGTTACAGTTTGACCTTGTATGGACCGAGCCCGCTGCCATGATTGCCCCGTACGCCGGCTTTGCGAACGGCGCGTGGCCAGGCGGAGCATTGGATGCCTTCGAGGTTTTCTTCAGAGAGTGAGATTCATCTTCTGAAGCAGCGACTGGAATCGGGGATGGCCGCGCAGGTTGCGGAAGAGGAATGACCCCTTGATTCCGTAGATTGCACCCGATCGCCGTTCGAAGGCGCGTTCGAGCCAGTCGATTGCGGTATCGGCCTCTCCCAGGCCTGCATAGACGTAGGCGAAGTGGTAAGGCGATACGAACTCATGGATCGCCCGATCGTGCAGTTGTTGCAGGATCTTCCTTGCATGTTCGACATCGCCCGTGACCGCGTAGGCCTGTCCCAGCTGCGAGAGGAAGAGTGTGGCCTCGGGAGAAAGCGCCGATGCGTGCTCAAGCGATGCGATGCCGGCAGCGTGGTCGCCATGAAAGATCAGCGCCCAACCGAGATTGGAGTGGGCCCGGGAAGCTGCAGGATCGTCGCGGAGGCAGCGCCGTGCTTCTTCCAGTGCCTCGTCGATCCGTCCGGCGCGTAACAGAGTTGTGGCGACATCGGTTTGGATCAGAATCGGGTCAAGTTCTCGAGCCCGGCGTACCTCCCGCAGGGCATCGTCGTATCGTTCCAGCGAGGTACAGAGCCAGCTGTAGTGGCCATGAGCTTCGGCGTTTCCAGGGCTGAGCTCGATGGCGCTCAGCAACTCCCGCTCCGCTCCCGGCCAATCAAAGTCAAAGACAAAACGGACGAACCCCGAGATGCCGTGCGCTTCGGCCAGTTGGTCGTCGATCTCCAACGCGCGGGCGGCCGCCGCCTTGGCATTTCTAATCGTTTCCTCGGGTGTGCTGCCGGCAAAACCGCTGATACAAGATTCAGCGTGCGCCTGGGCCATGCTTGCCCAAGCGAGGGCGAAAGACGGATCGCGGGCAATGGCCGCCTGGTAATCGATGAGGCTTCGGCGAAAGCCCTCTTCCGTAAAGCGACAGAACGAGTGGCGTCCCCGAAGATAGAGCTCGTAGGCTGCGAAATCCTGAGTGGGCTGCCGGCCCATGCGCGCGCGTTCGTCATTCGAGAGCTGGGCGCGCAAGGCATTGGCAATATTCAGTGCCACTTCCGACTGAATGGCGAATATGTCGGTGAGGTCGCGGTCGTAGGTGTCCGCCCAGATGTGCTCGTCCGTGAGAGCATCAATGAGCTGGGCGACGATACGCACCCGGTTGCCGGCGCGCCGAATGCTACCTTCAACCACTGTGGCCGCGCCTAGTTTCTCGCCGATCTCCCGCAGGCTGCGATCGCTCTTCTTAAATGCCATCACCGAAGTGCGCGAGATCACCTTCAATGA
>Ga0335072_10010614_pt1 | contig 13238 bp, 8 predicted proteins | sample Lox_Sample_21_FD_206725 | JGI IMG/M metagenome (GOLD analysis project Ga0335072, IMG submission 206725) | Soil microbial communities from Loxahatchee National Wildlife Refuge, Florida, United States - Lox_Sample_2.1 | ecosystem: Environmental > Terrestrial > Soil > Wetlands | place: USA: Florida...
CAGTTTCTCGGGGAGTGACACCGGCCGCCAGCGCCGGCACAACGAGGATTCCCTGTACGCGCGCGCGCCGCTGTTCGTCGTCGCCGACGGCATGGGCGGCGCGCAGGCCGGCGAGGTCGCGTCGCGCATCGCGGTCGACGCCTTCGCCCAGGGCCTCGCCGACGCCGACGCCAATCCCGAGGAGCGGCTCGCCGATCGGGTGCGCGACGCGAACGCCCAGATCCACGAGCTGTCGCAGTCCAACGCCGAGCAGGCGGGGATGGGGACGACGCTCACCGCGCTGTACGTCGCGCCCGACGAGGTCGTCATCGCCCACGTCGGCGACAGCCGCGCGTACTGCCTGCGCGACGGCGAGCTGCTGCGGCTCACCGACGACCACTCGCTCGTGGACGAGCTCCTGCGCCAGGGCCGGCTCACGCCCGAGGAGGCCGAGGACCATCCGCAGCGCTCGATCATCACGCGGGCCCTCGGCCCCGAGCCCGAGGTCGAGGTGGACACGCGCACGCAGCGTGCCCGGGCCGGCGACCTGTACCTGCTGTGCAGCGACGGCCTCACGTCGATGGTCTCCGAGGCCGACGTCGCCGACATCCTGCGGACCCACACCTCGCTGCGCGAGGCCGGCGAGGCCCTGCTCGCGGCGGCGAACGAGGCCGGCGGGCGCGACAACATCACGGTGGTGCTGCTGCGCCTCGAGGACCTGGAGGCTCCGTCGGCGGCGCCGCCGACGGAGGAAGCGCGCGCGGTCGCGCCCGGCGAGGCGCCCGCCCCGGGCGCAACGTCCGGCGACGGGGGCCAGACAGCAGCCCCACCCGCCGCGGGCACCGCCTCCGCCTTGGCCGAAGCGCCCCCGCAGCAGGTGCTGCGCCGCCGTCCTCGCGCGCCGGGTTCGGATGCGGGCTCGGCGAAGCGCCGCCGCCGGGGCCTGCGCCGCACCGGCACGGCCGTGGTCGCGCTGACGCTCCTGGCGCTGATCGCGGCGGGCGCCTACATCGCGCTCCAGTCCGTCTACTTCATCGGCACGAACGACCGCGGCCTGGTGACGATGTTCCGCGGCGTCCCCTACAAGCTGCCGGGCGATCTCGCGCTCTACAGCAGCGACTACGTCTCGGGCGTCAGCGCTTCGGCGCTCGCGCCGCAGCGCCGCCGGACGCTGCTGGACCATTCGCTGCGCTCCGAAGCGAACGCCGCGGCGCTGATCCACAGCCTGGAACTCGGACAGCTGGAATGAGGCTTGGGCATGACCTTCTCGCCAGCGCGGGGGCCGCGCGATGAACCAGCCGATCGTCCGCCTGTTCGGGCTCGTGGCGGCGATGTTCGCGCTGCTGCTGGCGTTCACGTCCCGCTGGACGATCTTCGAAGCGGGCTCGCTACGCGACAACCCGCTGAACGCACGCTCGCTGCTGGAGCAGCAGCGGATCGATCGCGGAGAGATCCTCGCCGCGAACGGCAAGGTGCTCGCGCGCAGCGTGCGCTCCGCGGCCTCGCGCTCCTCCGAAGCGATCTACGCGCGCACCTACCCGAGCGGCGAAGAGTTCGCCCATGCGGTGGGCTACTACTACATAGACCTTGGCCGCACCGGGCTGGAGAACTACCGCAACGCGACGCTGAGCGGTCAGTCCGGCACGAACCTCCAGTCGATCCTCGACCAGCTCCAGGGCAAGCGCAAACAGGGCGACGACGTCTACACGACGCTCGATCCCGCGGCGCAGCAGGTGGCGAACTCGGCGCTCGACGGGCACGAAGGGGCGGTGGTGGCGCTCGAACCCGGCACGGGCGCCGTGAAGGTGATGGCGTCCTCGCCCGGCTACGACCCCAACGCGCTGCGCTCGACGCGCAGCTACGAACGCCTCGCGAAGGGCGCCCAGGGCAAGCCGCTGGTGAACCGCGCGACGCAGTTCGGCTACGCCCCCGGCTCGACGTTCAAGGTCGTGACCGCGACGGCGGCGATCGACTCGGGCAGGTACACGGACGAATCGACCGTCGACGGGCGCAACGACGTGCCGGTCTCGGGCGTGCCGCTTCAGAACGACGACAACGAGAACTTCGGCCAGATCACGTTGACGGAGGCGCTGGCGAAGTCGGTGAACACGGTCTGGGCACAGGTGGCCGAACACGTCGGCAAGCGCACGCTGGCGCGCTACATGCGCCGCTTCGGCTTCGACGCCAAGCCGCAGCTCGACTATCCCGCGACCGAGATGTCCTCCAGCGGCGAGTACAGCCACGGCCGCCTGCTGGCGCCGACCAGCTCGCAGGTCGACGTCGGGCGCATGGGGATCGGGCAGGACAAACTGGAGGTGACGCCGCTACAGATGGCGGAGGTCGCCGCGGCGGTCGGCAACGGCGGGCGGCTGATGCGCCCGCACATGACCGCGCGCATCGTGGACCCCGACGGGCGCACCGTGAAACGCATCTCGCCCCAGCTGCAATCGGTGGTGATGAAGCCATCGACCGCGGCGGCGGTGCGGTCGATGATGGAAGCGGTGGTCAACGAAGGCACCGGCACCTCCGCGCAGATCCCCGGCGTGCAGGTCGCCGGCAAGACCGGCACCGCCGAGACGCAGATCGGCACCGCGATCAACAACGTCTGGTTCATCGCGTTCGCGCCCGCGGCGCACCCGAAGGTGGCGATCGCCGTGACGCTGAAGGGCGTGCCCGGGCAGGGCGCCGCATTCGCGGCGCCGATCGCCCGCGAAGTGATCCAAAGGCTGTTGCATGATTGAGTCACGAGCGATCCATACGCCTGGGGGGGCGCTCCATGGTTGAGCCGAACACGATCGTCGACGGCCGGTACAAGGTGATCTCGCGCGTCGGCTCGGGCGGGATGGCGGACGTGTACCTCGCCGAGGACCAGCTGCTGGGCCGCCAGGTCGCGGTCAAGCTGCTGCACCCGCACTTCGCCGAGGACCAGGAGTTCGTCGAGCGCTTTCGCCGCGAGGCCTCGAGCGCCGCGGGGCTCTCGCACCAGAACATCGTCGGCATCTTCGACCGCGGCGAGTGGGAAGGCACCTACTACATCGCGATGGAGTACGTCCCGGGGCGCTCGCTGAAGACGCTCGTTCGCGAACACGGCGCGCTGGACCCGGCGCTCGCGATCGACATCGTCGTGCAGGTCCTGCGCGGGGCGCGCTACGCGCACCGCCGCGGCGTCGTGCACCGCGACCTGAAGCCCCACAACGTGATCCTCGACGAAGAGGGCCGCGCGCGCGTGACGGACTTCGGCATCGCGCGGGCCGGCGCTTCGGACATGACGCTGACGGGCTCGATCATGGGCACGGCGCAGTACCTCTCCCCCGAGCAGGCGCAGGGGCATCTGGTGACCGCGGCCGCCGACCTCTACTCGATCGGCGTGATGCTCTACGAGCTGCTGACGGGGGTCGTGCCCTTCGACGGCGAGACCGCCGTCGCGATCGCCTACCAGCAGGTCTCGGCGCAGCCCCGGCCGCCGAGCGAGGTCAACCCCGCGGTGCCGCCCGCGCTCGACGCCATCGTGCTGCGCGCGCTGGCGAAGGACCCGGCGCAGCGCTACGCCGACGCCGACGAGTTCATCGGTGCCCTGCAGCGCGAGCGCCAGGCGCTGCCGACGGCGGCAGGCGCGGCCGCGGTGCTCGCCGCGGGCGCCGCCCACGAGGGCGGCTGGGCGACGGCGGCGACCGTCGCCGCCGCGACGCCGACGGGGCCGCCCGTGATCCCGCCGACACAGCCGCGGCCGCAGGACGGCGCCCACCCGACGGGGTCGATGCTGCTCGCGGAGGAGCCCTACGAGGAGGGCGCCGATCAGGGCGACGGGCCCGGCATCCGCCGCGTGCTGCTGTGGAGCCTGCTGGCCGCGCTGGTCGTGGGCGGGATCGTCGCTGCCGTGCTGTTGCTGTCCTCCGCGGCGGGGCACGTAAAGGTCCCCGAGGTGACGGGCGAAACCGAACAGACCGCCACCGCGCGGCTCCGTGCCGCCGGGCTCAGCTCCTCGCCCTCGCTGGCGACCTCTGCCACCGTCGCGGAGGGACGCGTGATCAGCCAGTCGCCCGTCGCGGGGAGCAGAGCGGAAGAAGGGTCGCGCGTCAGCATCGTCGTCTCCAGCGGCCCGGGCAGCGCGCCCCTGCAGAGCGTCGAAGGGCTGTCGGCGACGCAGGCGATCAACCGGCTGCGCGCCGCGGGCTTCAAGCCGACGCGCAAGGACGAGGCCAGCAGCGACGTGGCGAAGGGCAAGACGATCGGCACCGAACCGCCCGCGGGCACCGAGCTGCAGGTGGGCAGCCCGGTGGCGGTGCTCGTCTCCAGCGGCCCCGCGCAGGTGCGCGTCCCCGACCTCTCGGGCGATTCCCGCACCGGTGCGGAAGCGGCGTTGTCGGCGGTGGGGCTCGCCGTCGGCACCGTCAGCGAACAAGTCTCGACGGGCGCGAGCGCCGGCAGCGTGCTCTCGCAGTCGCCGTCCTCCGGGGCGTCGGTCGGGACGGGCTCGAAGGTGAACCTGACGCTCGCGAAGGCCTCGAGCGAAGTGAGGGTTCCGAAGGTGGTGGGCCAGAACGTGACGCAGGCCTCGGCGGCGCTCGGCGGCGCGGGCTTCACGCCGAGCGTCGTGCAGGTGGCCGTCAGCGAACAGAGCAAGTCCGGCGTCGTCCTGAAACAGACCCCGGCCGGCGGCAGGACCGCGCGCAAGGGCTCGACCGTGACGCTGACGGTCGGGGTGCTCGAAACGACCCCGACGACGCCCACGACCCCGACGACGCCCACGACGACGACGGGCACCACGACCAGCGCCACGCCGCCGAGCCCCCCGGCGGCGGGTGCGGGCTGATGGCAGCCCCCGGCACGGACTCCACGCGCTCGCGGGAGCACGGATCGGCGCCGCGGCTGACGGTGGCGGTGCTGGCGGGCGGGCGGTCCTCCGAGCACGACGTGTCGCGCTCCTCGGGCGCCGCGGTCCGCGAGGGGCTCCTGGCCGCGGGGCACGAGGCGATCGCCGTGGAGATCGGCCGCGATGGCGTCTGGCGGCGCGAGGGGGAGGAGCGCCCGCTGGCGTTGACGCCGGGCGCAGGGCTGCTCGGGGCCGACGTCGCCTTCCCGGCGCTGCACGGGCGCTTCGGCGAGGACGGCACGGTGCAGGGCCTGCTCGAGATGCTGGACGTCGCCTACGTCGGCGCCGGTGTCGCCGCCTCGGCCGTGTGCCTGGACAAGGTCCTGTTCAAGGAGCTGATGGCAGCCGCGGGCACGGTTCCGCAGGTCGAGTACGTCGACGTGCGCGAGGAGCAGCTGTCCGGGCCGGGCCGCCAGGCGCTGCTCGAGCGCGTCATGCGCCTGGGCCTGCCGGCGTTCGTCAAGCCCGCGCACATGGGCTCGTCGGTGGGCATCGTCAGGGTGACGGAGGAGGACGGCCTCGAGGCGGCGATCGAGTCCGCGTTCGCGTACGACGCGCGGGTGATCGTCGAGGCCGCCGCGGGCGGCGTCGAGGTGGAGTGCGGCGTGCTCGGCGGTGCGGGCGTGCAGACGCTGGCCTCGGTCGCGGGAGAGATCTCCTTCGGCGGTGACTTCTACGACTACGAGGCGAAGTACGCCCCGGCGGGGATGGAGCTGCTGATCCCGGCGCGCATCTCCGAGCGCGCCGCCGAGCGCGTCCGCGAGCTGGCGCTCGAGGCGTTCGCCCGCGCCGGCTGCTTCGGCCTCGCCCGCGTGGACTTCTTCGTCGACGATGAGCAGGTGCTGCTGAACGAGCTGAACACGATGCCGGGGTTCACGCCGACGAGCGTCTACGCGAAGCTCTTGGAGACGAGCGGCGTTCCCTACCCGGAGCTGGTCGACCGTCTCTGCCGGTTGGGGATCGCGCGCCACGCGGCGCAAGCGGCCCACGCCTTCTAGAAGCGCTAACTGAACAGCGTCAGGTCGCTGATCGAGGCCGATTCCTGTCCGGGCGGCAGCGTCGTGAGCCAGACGAGGTAGTAGCGGTAGGCGGTTGAGTTGCCGGCGAAGCGGATGCGCTGGCGGTTGTGGACGCCGGTGGCCGAGGCGAGCGGGCCGTGCCAGCCGCGAGCGGACAGCGGCGTCGAGTCCCCATAGGGATAGGAGAGGTTGATCTTGTCCGCGGCGTAGACCTGCACGTCGAACCCGGGGGTCGAGGTCTGGATCTCGATCGCGCGCCCGGCGACGCGGGGCGAGGCGTCGAGGTAGACGCCGACCCCGGTGCCACCGGCCTTCTTCAGCGTGCCTTCGTAGTAGTGCGCGGTGCTCCAGTCGGTGTTTGGGTCGCCGTCGACGGTGTTCTGGACGCGGTCGCGGTTTTCGGGGCCGGTGCCGAAGGGGTTGTAGTCGTGGGCGGCGGTCTGGCTTAGCACCACCGGCTGCAGGCCGCCACCGGAGCGGACGCCGGAGGCGACGCCGGTTCCCCTGTGGGCCTGCTGCGCCGCCAGCACGAGCGCGATCGCGACGATCGCCGCCAGCAGCCCCAGCGACGCCGCCCAGCGCGCCGGGTGGCGCATTCGCCAGGGCAGCCGTCGCCGCGTCTCGCCGGGGAGCGTGCGCAGCACGCTCGTGACCTCGCCGGTCGCCTGCCCCGAGCGTGCGGCCTCGACAGCCAGCACCTCCTCGAGGTCGGCGATCATCTGCGCCGCGTCGCGGTAGCGCCAGTCGAGGTCCTTCGCCACGGCGCGGTCGACGACGGAGGCCGTGGCGGCGGAGACCTCCGGGCGCAGCCGCTGCACGTCGGGCACCTGCTCGCGCACGTGCCGCATCGCGACCGCCACGGGCGTCTCGCCGGTGAAGGGCACCTCGCCGGTCAGCATCTCGTACAGCACGACGCCGAGCGAGTAGAGGTCCGACTGGCCGGTGACGGGCTGGCCGAGCGCCTGCTCGGGCGAGACGTAGTCGGTCGTGCCCAGCACCCGCCCCGCGACCGTGAGACCCTCCTCCGTGAGCGTGCGGGCGATGCCGAAGTCGGTGATCTTCGCCCCGCCTTCCTCGCCGATCAGCACGTTCTGCGGCTTGACGTCGCGGTGCACGATCAGCTGCTCGTGCGCCGCGCCGAGCGCGCGGGCGATCTCGATCGCGTAGGCGATCGCCTGCGTTATCTCGAGCGGCCCCTCGCGACGGATCAGCTGCTTCAGCGTCTCGCCCTCGACGTACTCCAGGACGATGTAGGGCGTGCCGCCCTCGCCGTCGGCGGCGGGCTCCTCGCCGGCGTCGATCACCGTGACGATGTGCGGGTGGTTCAGCCGCGCGACAGACCGGGCCTCGCGGCGAAAGCGCTCGAGCTGGTCGGAGTCCGCGGCGATCTCGCGGTGCATCAGCTTGATCGCCACGGGTCGCTCCAGCACGGTGTCGAAGGCGCGGTAGACCGTCGACATGCCCCCGCGCCCGATCTGGGCGTCGAGCCGGTAGCGGCCGCCGAGCAGTGTCCCGAGGACGGTCACGCTCCTATTGTGCGCGCAAGCGGCGGTACACGAGCCCGGCGAGCACGATCCGGTATGCCGACCACGGCCGCAGCGAGCGCAAGGCGCGCCGCGGCCGGCGCAGCAGGCGCGCGCTCAGCAGCGTCGAGACGAACGCCGCGCCGGCCCCCACGAGCAGCGGCACGCCGGCCCCCGCGGGCGCGCCATGGCGCACGAGACGGCTGCCCTTCAGGACGCCGGCGCCCAGCACCACGGGCAGCGCCGCGTGCCAGGAGAGCGTCTGCGCCGCCTCCGGGGAGAAGCCGCGCACGCGCGCCGTCGCGAGCGTCGCGCCGTAACGCGAGACGCCCGGCGCCAGGGCGATCGCCTGCGCGGCGCCGAGCGCGAGGCCGTCGCCGGGGCCTGCATCCTCGTACGCACGTGCCGTGGCCCCACCGGCACCGCGCTCTGCACGGGCCATCGCCAGCCCGCCCACCGCAAGTCCCACCGCGATCGAGCGCGGGCCGCCGAGCCGCCGCTCGATCAGCGGTCGCAGCACGAGCCCGGCGAGCACCGCCGGCGCCAGCGACAGCGCGGCCACCGCCGCCCGCCGTCGATCGAGCGTGCCCGCAGCGGTGATGAGCTCCTCGTGCATGTCGAGCGCCAGCGCGAGCCCCGCGCCCGCGTGGAGGGCAACCTCGAAGGACTTGCGCAGCTCGCCGTCGAGCTCCGGGTACGGCCAGCCGAGCAGCAGCGGGATCAGCGTCGTGTGCGCCGAGGAGGACACCGGCAGCAGCTCGGTCGGCCCCTGCGCCAGGCCGAGCGCGAGCGCGTGGCGCAGCTTGATCGTGCGAGCGCTCACGCGGAGTCCAACGCGGCGGTCAGTCGGGGGCGGTGCCGACGCCCGGGGCTCCGTCCGTCTCGGCCGGCGAAGCCGCCCCGCGCCTGCGGCGCACGACCAGGTAGCCGATCCCGATCACGATCAGCGCCAGCAGCACGTAGTCGACGTACTCGAGGCCGTTGCGCACGCTCTTCCAGTCGCCCCCGAGCGCGTGGCCCGCCAGCGCGAAGCCCAGCACCCAGGGGATCGAGCCGATCGCGGTCAGCACGCTGAAGCGCGTGAAGGACATCTTCGCGACGCCGGCCGGCAGCGAGACGAACGCGCGGATCACCGGGATCAACCGCCCGAACAGCACGATCTGCTCGCCGTGGCGCTGGAACCATCGATCGGCGCGCTCGATCTGGGCCGGCCCCATGTGGACCTTGTCGCCGTGGCGTTCGAGCAGCTCCAGGCGACCGCCACGACCGACGCCGTAGGCGACCCACGAGCCGACCATCGTGCCGATCAGCCCCGCGAGCACGATGCCCACCATCGTCAGGTGGTGCTCGGAGCCGCTGGCGGTGTGGTCGGCGACGACGAAGCCCGCGAACAGCATCACGACCTCCGAGGGGATCGGGATGCAGGCGGAGCTCGCCGCCATCAGCGCGAAGATCCCCGGCAGGCCCGCCGTGCGCACGAAGTGCGAGGTTTCGTTGACGATCGTTTCGGAGATCGAGGCCACCAGCATGTCCCGGGACGATACCGGGGGGTTGGGCTGGTTCGCGGCGGGCGCGAGCAGACGGAGGCCGTGTAAACGGCATCCGTCCTCCAAGCCGAGCCGGCCTCCGCTTCTGGATTCAATTTGAAACGCTCCGGCCGCCACGGCAGTTACAGGGCCGGCCATACAGGCCGGCTGTGCGCCGTCCGAAGGCTCGCGCAATACCGTGCGGGTGATGCGCGTCTGGATCGACCTGACGAACAGCCCGCACGTGCTGGTGATGCGCCCGGTGATCGAGCTGCTGCGGGCCGACGGTCACGAGGTGCAGGTGACGGCGCGCGACTTCGCGCAGACGCTCCAGCTGTGCGAGCGGCTGAACATCGAGCACACCGCGATCGGGCATCACCGCGGCGAGCGGCTGGGGGCGAAGGCCGTGGGCCTGGCTTCCCGCTCCACGGCGCTGCTGCGCTGGGCCCGCGCGCAACGTCGCGCCGCCGGTGGCCAGGGCTTCGACCTCGCGCTCGGCCACGGCTCCAACGACGTCTCGGTCGCCGCGGCGCTGCTGCGCGTGCCGAGCGCGACGATGTTCGACTACGAGTGGGCGACCGTGCAGCACAACGTCAACTGCCGGCTTGCGCGGGCGGTGGTCGTCCCGGACGCGATCCCGCCGGAGCGCCTGGACCGCTACGGCGCGCGCGGCAAGGTGCGCGCCTACGAGGGCCTGAAGGAGGAGTACTACCTCGCGGACTTCGAGCCCGGCGATGCGGTGCTCGCCGAGCTGGGCCTCGACCGGGCCCGCCCGATCGTCGTCGTGCGCACGCCTCCGGAGGTCTCCCTCTACCACCGCTTCGAGAACGACCTGTTCGCCGGAGTGCTGGGGCGCCTGCGCGACGCCGCGGCGGGCGAGGGCGTGCAGGCGGTGGTGCTGCCCCGCACGGACTCCCAGCGCGAGGAGCTGGAGGGCGTGCCGGGGTTCGTGGTGCCGCGCCGCGCGATCGACGCACAGTCGCTGATCGCCTTTGCGGATCTCGTGATCTCCGCGGGCGGCACGATGAACCGCGAGGCGGTCGCGCTCGGCACGCCGGTCTACACCACCTTCGAGGGGCGTCCCGGCGCCGTGGACGAGCGCCTGATCGGCGAAGGCCGGATGCGCCGGCTGAGCGCGCCGGAGGAGCTGGATTTGCGCAAGCGCGAGGCCGATTCGGCGAGCGCGCGCGTGCGGCGCGATCCGCGGCGGCTCGTGGAGCTGCTGAGCACGGCGTTGCAGGCCACCCCCGACCGCGCGTAGCAACCCAGGGGCCGCTTACAATTCCGGCAATGCGCCGACGTATCCGCTCGGCGGCCTTTCCCCTGCACCGTCACTCCCTGCCCCAACTCGCGGTGGATGGGGCGCTGGTCGCGCTCGCGTACTACCTGGCCTTCGAGCTGCGCTTCAACAACGGCCCGAACGCCTACTACGTCCACCTGCGCGAACGCACGATCTGGTGGGTGCTGGTCGGCAACCTGCCGGTGCTGGTGCTGGCGCGCGTGTACCAGCGGCGCTGGCGCTACTCGGGCCAGCGCGACTACGAGGCCGTGGCCCGCGGGGTGCTGGCGATCGTCGTGCTGACCGTGGTCGCGGTGGCGGTGCTGCGCCCGGTCGAGCACCAGACCAGCCACGGGACCTCGGCGATCAACCTGCCGAACGGCGTGATCGTGATCTACGCGCTGCTGGCCCTGGTGTTCCTCGTCGGCATCCGCGCGCTCGCCCGCAGCGTCTACGAGCGCCGCCCGCTGGCGGGCTTCCGCGGCGGGCGCAAGGACCAGCGCAGCGTGCTGATCGCGGGCGCCGGCGACGGCGGCCGGCTGGTGCTGCGCGAGATCGTGCGCAACCGCGGTCTCGGCCTGGCGCCGGTGGGCTTCGTCGACGACGACCCCGGCAAGCGCCGGCTGCGGATCGACGGCGTGCGCGTGCGCGGCAACACGAAGGAGGACCTGCCTCGCATCCTCGAGGACGCCGAGCCCGACGAAGTGATCATCGCGATCCCCTCCGCGCCCGGCTCGACGCGCGCGCGGATCGTGCGCGAGTGCCGCGAGCGCGGCATCCCCGTGCGGACGCTGCCGACGGTGTTCGAGCTGTTGCAGACGCGCGGTGCGCTGGCGCGCCAGATGCGCGAGGTGCGCGTCGAGGACGTGCTCGGGCGCGAGCCGGTGCAGATGGAGCTGGAGCGGGTCGGGGCGTACCTCGCGAAACAAGTCGTGCTCGTGACAGGGGCCGGGGGGTCGATCGGCGCCGAGCTGTGCCGCCAGATCGCGCGCGTGGAGCCACACCGGATCGTGCTGCTCGACCACGCGGAGGACAACCTCTTCTCGATCCAGCGCGAGCTGGAGGACGAGCGCCACGTCTCGCCCTCGATGCTCGCCGCGGTGCTGGCCGACTGCAAGGAGGAGGAGCGGATGCGCGAGGTGTTCGCGGAGCATCGTCCCTCGGTCGTGTTTCACGCCGCGGCCTACAAGCACGTCGGGCTGATGGAGGCGAACCCGGTCGAGGCCGTGCGCAACAACGCGATCGCCACGCGTGTCGTGGCGCACATCGCGGGCGAGTCCGGCGCGCAGCGCTTCGTGCTCGTCTCGACCGACAAGGCCGTCGCCCCCGCGACCGTGATGGGCGCCTCCAAGGCGCTGGCGGAGTTCGCGCTGGAGGCCGCGACCGCGCGCTTCCCGCACACGCGCTACGCCGCGGTGCGATTCGGCAACGTGCTCGGCTCCTCCGGCAGCGTCGTGCCGATCTTCCGCCGCCAGATCGAGCGCGGCGGGCCGGTGACCGTGACCGACGAGCGCATGACCCGCTACTTCATGACGATCCCGGAGGCGGTGCAGCTGATCATCCGCAGCGGTTCGCTCGTCGTCGAGCGCCGCCTTACGCCGACGGCGAACGGGCACCCCGCCCAGCCCGGGCGCCGCCGCCACGCGCCCTGCGCGGAGGTGTTCGTGCTCGACATGGGCGAGCCCGTGCGCGTGCTCGACCTCGCCCGCGCGATGATCGAGCTGTCGGGCCTGGACCCCGACCGCGACATCGAGATCGAGATCGTCGGCCGGCGCCCCGGGGAGAAGCTGCACGAGGAGCTGTTCAACGACTACGAGCGCGCACGCGGGACCAGCGCCGAGAAGATCCTGCTCGCCGAGCGCGAGCCGCTTGCCGCCGAGGCCGTGGAGTCGATCTTCGCGGAGATCGGGCTGCTCGTGCTGGAGGGCGACGCCGCCGGCCTCGCGGCGAAGGTCTCCGAGCTGTCCGCGCTGCACGTCCAGACCCGGACCGACGCCGTGCCGCAGCCCACCACGGCGTCCGAGGAGCCGGTCGATACTGCGTCCGGGGCGCCTGCGGCCCTCATACACTCTCCGGATTCATGACGGCCATGCCGCTCGCGCTGTCGGTCTCCGACAGCCTCACCAAGATCGGCGCCATCGCGGGCCTGGCGGCGCTCGCGGGGATCGCGATCCTCTCGCTGCTCGTCTTCTCCCAGGCGCGTGAGATCAAGCGCCTGCGCGAATGGGCGGGGCGCGCCCCGGAGCGCGCCGCGGACCTCGAGCAGCGCGTCAGCGCCGAAGCCGCCGCGCGCTTGCAGCAGCCGGCCGCCCCGGCGCAGCCACAACAGGCGGGGCGCCCGGTCCCGCGTACCACGCCGCTGAACGTTCGTCCCGTGGCCCAGGGCGCCACCGCGGCGGGCGCATCCCCGGCGGCGGGCGCCGCTGCGGCGGGCGCACCGGCCGCGGCCACCAATCCCGCCACGGCGGTCTCGCCCGGCCAGGCGCTGCCCGGCCAGCCTGTCCCGGCAGGCGCTGCCCCGGCGGCCGCTGCCCCGGCAGGCGCCGCACCCGCAGGTACACCCAACCCGGGGGCGCCAGCCCCTCAAGCCGGCGCTCCCGGCGCGTCGCCCCCCGCCGCGGCTGGTGCAGCGGCGACGGCAGCCGCGCAGGCCGGCGCCGGGACGAAGCCGCCGGCGCCCGTCGGCGGCGCGCAGACGCCCGCACCGAACGCTTCGCAGCCCGGTACGCCCGACCCGCCGGCACGGCCCGAGAACGGCACCGCCCCTGCGCAGGAGGGTCGGCAGGCCGCGCCGGCGCCGGGTGCACCCGCCACGACGAGCGCTTCGCCACAGGCCCAGCCGGGGAGGGCGGGGACGCCCGTCTCTCCGGCCGCCGCGCCCGTGGCCGCGGGCGCCGCGGCGGCGACGGGTCAGTCGCCCGCGGCGACTACCGGCGATCCCCCCACGCCGGCGCCTGCCACCGCGGCTGCGGCGGCGACGGCGGCACGGGCCGCCGCAGGCGCTTCCGCGGCCCGCTCGCCGAGCCCGCCCAGCGCCCG
>Ga0335072_10010615_pt1 | contig 13238 bp, 14 predicted proteins | sample Lox_Sample_21_FD_206725 | JGI IMG/M metagenome (GOLD analysis project Ga0335072, IMG submission 206725) | Soil microbial communities from Loxahatchee National Wildlife Refuge, Florida, United States - Lox_Sample_2.1 | ecosystem: Environmental > Terrestrial > Soil > Wetlands | place: USA...
GGCGAGCTGGTGCAAGGGCTCGCGCCCGGCGGCACCGCCGTCCTCAACGCCGACGACCCCCGGGTGGTCGCGATGCGCGCGCTCACCGACGGCCCGGTGCTGACCTTCGGCCGGTCGGAGCACGCCGATGTGCGAGTGACCGGCCTGACGCTGGACCGGCTCGGCCGACCCTCCTTCACGCTGCGGACCGCCGGCGTGTCCGCTCCCCTCGCGCTGCCGTTCGTCGGCGCCCACCAGGCGCTGAACGCGGCGGCTGCCGCCGCGGCGGGGCTGGCGGCCAGCGTGCCGCTCGACGTGGCCGCGGCCGCTTTGGCCACCGCCTCGCTGTCGAAGTGGCGCCTGGAACTGCGCGAGCTCGCCGGCGGCGCGCTACTGCTCAACGACTCCTTCAACGCCGACCCCGACTCGGCCCGCGCCGCCCTGGATGCGCTGGCGGCGGTCGAATGCCGGCGCCGCATCGCCGTCCTCGGCGACATGCTTGAGCTCGGCGACGACAGCGAGGCCGAGCACCGCGCCGTCGGGAAGTACGCCGCTTCCCGGGCCGACGTGGTGGTCGCGGTCGGCGCGGGCGCCCGGCCGATCGCCGCCGGCGCGGGAGAGCGCGCGGTGGCACTGGCCGGCCGAGACGCTGCCGTCGACTGGCTGCGCCACCACCTCGCCGTCGGCGACGCGGTGCTCGTCAAGGCCTCCCGCGCGGCGCGCCTCGACGAGGTCGCCGCGGCCCTCGCGTAGCTCTGGACGCGGACCACGCTTACTCGACGACTCCGCTGGGATCATCAGGCAAGCTTGCCACGCAGGTGCCGCATCCGGCACTGCTGCTCCCGTAACGGAGGTGGGACCAGGGCGGGGTCCGCTATGACGTTCGCGCCTACGTCCCCCCGCCCTCGGCGATCCTGAGGGCGTGCTGATCGGCGACGACACCGCGGAAAGCCTGCAGGGGTGGCTGATGCAGGCTGATGCGGCGCTTGCCGGTGAGGCCGCTCCGATGACCGGGTTGCGGGATATGGTGGGCTTTGTGACGGAAGACCTGGCGCGGAGCCTTGTGCCCGGGGACATGTCGGCGCCCCGTGAGCTGAACACCGGCATCCCGCACATCGCCCGGATTTACGACTTCTGGCTGGGCGGTAAGGACAACTACGCTGCCGACCGGGCGGTCGCCACTCAGATGGCGGAGGTCAGCCCGCACATAGCGAGGAACGTGCGGGCCAACCGGGCGTTCCTGGCCCGGACCGTGCGGTACCTGGCGGAGCAGGCGGGCATCCGGCAGTTCCTCGACATCGGCACCGGGCTGCCCTCGCCGGGCAACACCCACGAGGTCGCCCAGTCGGTCGCCCCCGAGGCCCGGGTTGTCTACGCCGATAACGATCCCATCGTGCTCGCACATGCCCGCGCGCTGCTGACCAGTAGCCCTGAGGGTGCCACGGGCTACTTGGACGCCGACGTCCGCGACCCGGGCAAGATCCTGGACGAGGCGCGGGGGCTGCTGGACTTCTCCCGTCCGGTGGCGGTCCTGCTGCTTGCGGTCCTGCACGTGATCGGCGATGACGAGGACCCCTGGCAGCTAGTGGCGCGGCTGATGGCGCCGCTGGCGGCCGGCAGCTTCCTGGTGATCTCGCAGGGGGCCACCGACATCGATCCCGAGATGATGGCTGAGCTGAGCGCCCGCCTGGACAAGCTGATGCCGGCGGGCCAGCGGCCCGCCTTCCGCGACCGCGCGCATGTGGCCAGGTTCTTCGACGGCCTGGACCTTATCGACCCTGGCCTCGTCCCGATCACGGGCTGGCGGCCCGACCCAAGTACCGGCATCGACCCGGCCGGCCCTGTCCCGATGTGGGGTGCGGTGGGCAAGAAGCCCTGACTTAGTTGTCGCGTGAGATCGGCTTGCCCCGGTGGGCGCGGCGGTACTGCGCGTCGAGCGCTCGGGGCCTGTTCCTCGCGAGCTTCCTGTTCTTGCGTGGCCTGGCGCGCGACCTGGGGAGCCTGGGTGACGGCGGAGAGTTCGCGGATGAGCAGTGGGTGGTTTCGTTCGTATGACGGGGATCTGGCACCAATAATTCGTGACGCAACGGGCCTGGGGCCATCGCGGAGGCTAGCGAGTTCCCACGGGCGCCCATCGGAGCTTGTGTTCCTGTTCGTCCTCGGCGACTTGGACGCATCCGAGCCGCTCGTAGAGGCGGCGTGCTCTCGGGTTGTCCTTTTCGACGCCGATGTCGAGCGGTATGTCGGCCGCGGCTGCTTCTGCCTTGAGGTGCTCGATGATCGCAGTGCCGATTCCGCGGCCCTGGGCGTGTGGCAGCAACTGGATGCCGGAGAGCTCGATGTGGTCCTTGCTGCGGGTGATCCGCAGCCTGCCAACTGGTCCGCCCCCGGACTCGATGATGCTGGTCGTGCTGCCAGGGACGTCGCCGCGGATCTGCTTCCTGGTCCATGCGGTGAAGGCGGTGCGCCACGCGGGCTCGTCGAAAGTGCCGGGCAGCCTGCCCTGTGCCCTGGTTGCCGTCAGGACGACGTCGGTGAGGAAGCCTATGTCCTCCAGGGCCGCGGGCCGGATGCGGTACGGGGGCTCAGCGTCCTCCAGGCGGCTTGTCATCGGGTTCTAGCGGGCCGGCTGCTCATCTTACGATGATCGCACTGCCCCGGCCGCTCAGGCATCCCCTTATGGGCCTGGCGCCTTGCGGCCCGTTACTGGCAGGCCGGGGTCCGGCAGCGCGTAGCCGCTGGCGACGGCGAGGGGAGTCTTCAGCGGGCGGCCGGTGGCGCGTCGTCCGCGGGAGTTCGGGGTGGTCATGGCACGGCTCTCCCAGAAGGCGGTGGAGGAGTTAGAGTGCTTTTCCAGCGGTAAGGCTAGCGCTCTAGCCCCGAGGTGCTCGAAGTCCGCGCCCGCTCGGCAGACTCTCGGCCGTACCGTCGGCCCGCCGGAACCGGTACCCTAGCAGGGATTCCGTGCCCCGGCCTAGGCTGACGGTGCCCGGGCGTATAGCTCAGCGGTAGAGCACCCGCCTTACAAGCGGGTGGTCACTGGTTCGAACCCAGTTACGCCCACCTTCCCAGATCAGCGGCCTTTTTCGCTTGTATGGCGGACGTTCCGTCCTAGCAACTAGGGGTCAGGCCGCTAGCCTTCACGCTAGAAAAGCGGTCTCCCCCACGCCAGACGGGAGAGCCACGCCATGACCACCAGCCGTACCCCCAAGCCAGCGGAGGGCCGGACGGCCCCTGAAGAGCCTGCTCGCCGTGGCCGCCGATTACGGCCTGCCGGAGCCGGCAGCAGAGCCGGAGGCCCGGGCGGCCGACGAGGGCGCTCCCCAGAGCGACCGAGGCATCACGCTCGCCGAGTTCGAGGAGTACCTGCGGTCCACCAACAACCGGGACGGTCGGCCGTACGAGGACAGGACGATCCAGGCCTATGTCTTCCCGGGCAAGAACCTGGACGCGTGGATGACGGCCCAGGGAATCGACGGTGACTTCACCGTCGCCGACACCGGGCTGCTCAACCGGTACTTCCGCGAGTACTACCTAGAGCGCGGCCAGGGCGGCACCCACACCCTGCAGCGCAACCTCATCCAGCTGTTCAACTTCCTGGCCCGCGAGCGGGGGCACCCGACCCCGTACACCGAGGGGCTGAACCGGTACGCCGAGGTGAAAGGCCGCCCCAAGACACTGGGCGCGGAGTTCGTCAGCGACCTTCTGGAGGTCACCGGTGGCGGGGCGGCGCGGGACTTCGACAACGCCCGGGACTACGCCATCATCCGCATCCTGCGCGGCGAGGGCATCCGCCGGTCCGAGCTGCTGGGCATGGTCATGCACACGCTGCCGGCCGACGTGATCAAGACCCCGCTGATCCGCTTGGTGCCGCTAAAGGGGGCGCGGGCCGCAGGCGAGGGACGGCTCATCTCCCTCGCCCCGGCGTCGGCCCGCGCCCTGGCCATCTACCTGCGAGCGCGCCGCCGTCACCGGCTGGCCGGCTCCGACTGGCTGTGGCTGGGCATCCGGGGCACGGGCAAGCTGCAGCAGACCGGCCTGCGGAAGATGCTGATCCGCCGGGCAGAAGAGGCCGGGTACACCGGCGTGACGCCGCACCAGTTCCGCCACACGTTCAGCGACGCGTTTGAAGTCCGGCGGGTCCGAGGGCGACCTGATGCGCCTCAACGGCTGGAAATCCCGCGCGATGGTCGACCGGTACGCCGACGACGTCGCCAACCAGCGGGCGCTTGAAGCTAAGCGCCGCAAGGGCGACATGTTCTGACCGCCTCCTTCCGGCTCTAGTCGATTCGCGCGTCTCCACAAGGCGCAGCCAGTCGGCAGGGCTGACCCTCAGTGGCCGTCTCGGGACGTTAAGGCTTGACGGGACTGGCATGGGAGGGTCACTCTCGAAGTGGCGCAAGCAGCGGCAAGTACCTGTCAGGGAGGACCATCATGGCGATACGCTTCCTCGCAATCGACCCGGGCACGAGCGGCGATAACTGTCCTGCCCTCTTCCTCGAAGAGGAGTCAGGAGACCTGCTCTTCCAGGGCTGGACGGTGACCGATCCGGGAGTGCTAGCCGAGTCGAGCACCCACAGCCCGCTGGGGGAGACTGAGAGCCTTGTCCGGCTCCCAGCCCGGATGCGGGCAACGATCCTGGAGGCGCTTAGTGGGGACGGTTCCGCCGTTCAGTGAGCTGATCGCGAGCACGACACAGACAGCGGTCCACTTGGAGGCCAGGGATGCCTACACGCCCGATGACCCCGCTTTCCTGGACTGGAAGGCGGGCAGGGCCGTCCCTGCCCCGGCTGGGCCGGCCTGGTATGAGCTTGTCCGCGAGCACACCGCTCGTGGGGTTGAGTTCCGCAGGGCGAGGATCGTGAGCGAGCCGCTGGCTGATTACATCCGCTTTGAGTATGAGAGCACCCAGTGGAACGTCGATGCGGGCGAGGAGGTCCGATGGCTCCACAGGAAGGCGGCTCCGGGCCTGCTGGTGCCGCTGGCCGATTTCTGGGTGCTTGACGACCGCCTCGTCCGGTTCGGTTTCTTCGCCGGGGACGGGGAGTTCATCGGGCACGAGCTGTCTGATGATCCCGAGGTCGCACGGACCTGTGCCGAAGCCTTCGAGCGCGTCTGGGCCCTGGCGGTCCCTCACGCCGAGTACCGGCCTGCCTGACCTGCGATCATGCCCATCTCACCATCGTCAAGTGTTCAGCGTGCCCGGGAGCAGCTAGCTGAGCGGCTTCGCGACATCCGACTTGACGCACGCCTCACCGCCCGCAGGCTGTCCGAACTGGCAGGATGGCACGAAACCAAGACGAGCCGGATCGAGTCAGCCAAGAAGGCACCTAGCGAGGACGACATCCGGGCCTGGTGCCGTGCCTGCTCGGCAGAGCGAGCCACCCCCGACCTCATCGCCGCGTCTAGGGCGGCCGACTCGATGTACACCGAATGGCGACGGCTTCAGCCTGCGGGAATGCGACGGGACCAGGAGAACCGGGTTCCGCTCTACGAGCGGACGAAGCTGCTCAAGGCGTACGTGGGTACCGTCGTTCCGGGCTTCCTTCAGACGGCTGACTACGCGACAGCGCTCCTGACGGCTATAAGCGTCTTTCGCGGCATGCCTGACGACGTTGCCGATGCTGTGGCGGCCCGGATGCAGCGCAACCGCCTCGTGCAGTCAGGCAACCGCTGGTACGTCGCCATTCTGGAAGAGGCCGTCCTGCGGCAGGTCATCGGCGACGCGGAAATCATGGCCGGGCAGCTCGGCTACCTCCTGGAGGCGACGGCGTTTCCAGCGGTGTCGCTCGGAGTAATCCCGTCTGGAGTTATCGGGCGACCGGTCTGGCCACTGGAGGCTTTTACGGTCTTTGACGACGCACGGGTCCACGTCGAGTTGCTGTCTGCCCAGGTCACCATCACCGCGCCGAGCGAGATCGTCCTGTACGCACGCGCCTTCGACAAGCTCGCCGGGCTTGCCGTATACGGCGACGAGGCACGAGCGCGGATCACGGATGCCATCGACGCCCTCTAACTTATCGGCAAGTTTCCGCAAGTTACTTCCCTTCCCAACCATGGGTCGTGGAGCCTCGAAGTGTGTTCGCTGCTTGCTCCCGAGGCTAGGCGGCGGGCTGAAGGTCACACACAGAGGACACGGCAATGGCGACGGCGGCGAAGATCGCGGAGTACGGCAGGGACCAACAAGGGCATTGGAAGCCCGGCTTCATGACGCACGCGGAGCTGGTCAGCGTAGGTGTTGTGAGCGCTGCGCTTGTTATCGCGCGACCGCCCCGCAACCGTTCCGGCCCTCTGCCAGAGTCACGGAGGTAACCCGATGCCGCACCAGCTCATCGCCAGCCCTTACCCCGGAGGGCACATAGTCGTAAGCCCTGGCCAAGAGGGAGGAGTCCGGATCGGGGCCAACAAGTACGCCGAACTGCGCGACGCGGCGCCCTCCGCGCCCGTCCCGGACTGGCTCGCCGCCGGGGCCCGTGCCGCCTGGGGCCTTGAGGTGACCGGCCAGGCGACCGGAGACACGGTCAAGGTCCGTCCGGAAACGCCGTACGGGTACGCCCGCGCGTCCTATGAGGTCAACCTCGGCTGTAATTACGAATGCGAGCATTGCTACCTCGGGGAGAAGCAGTTCGCGGGCATGGACTGGCCTGGCCGTGAACGCCTTCTCGGCATCATGAAGGACGTCGGGGTGCTCTGGCTCCAGCTCACGGGCGGCGAGCCGCTCATCGATCCCTTGTTCCCCGAGACCTACACCGAGGCCTACGACATGGGCATGATGATCCAGGTCTCGTCCAACGGGTCACGCCTGGAGAACGCGAAGATCCTCGAACTCCTGACGACCAGGCGACCGTACCGGGTGACGCTCAGCCTTTACGGGGCGACGGAAGAGTCCTATGACTCAATGACCCGCCGCCGTGGCTCGTTCAAGCGGTTCATGCGCGGCCTGGACGCCGCCAGCGACGCCGGACTGGCAATGCGGATCAACTGCATCGTGTCCAACCGCAACGTCCACGAGCGCGACGCCATGCAGGCCCTCGCCGGCCGCTACGGCATCCCCGCGTTCGAGTACACCAACATCACGCCCACTTACCACGGCACGGGCGAGGTGCTGCCCAGCCAGGCCCGCGAGGTCATGAAAAGGCACACCCCCTACACCGGGTGCAACGCCGGCGTCACCCACTTCCACACCGACCCCCACGGCAAGGCGTCCATCTGCAAAGTCGGCCGGCAGGAGCAGATCGACCTTATGGCTGAAGGCGCGGAAGGTCTGCGGAAGCTGGCCGCCATAGGCGACAGGATGACCACCCGGCACGGTGGCTGCGCCGGCTGCACCCTCCAGAAGACATGCGGGACGTGCATGCCCCTGGCCACCCTTTACCGCCAGGCGAACGCCCCGCTTGAGACCTACTGCCAGCACGGCAGTAGCGGCCCGATCCCCGCCGGTACCACCGAAGGGAGGTAAGCCAATGACCGCCGTTGCCATCGAACTGCTCCCGGCCCCGCCCGCGCCTGACACGCTGGATCCGGACGCCGTGGAACTCGTCGCTGACACCGACAAGCTGATGGTCATGTGCTCGTGCAGCGCGTCCAGCGACGCCGTGTACTAGCACCCGCGCAATCGCATCGCCGCGGGTGGTCCGCGCCCTGCCCGGACCGGCCGCCCGACCTCCGGTAAAGGATGATCACCGTTGGAAAAGCGCATCGAATGGGACGACCTGCCCCCCTCGCTCAAGGAAGCGATCAGCGCCCGGACCGGGCCGGTCCTCTCCGGCCGCGCCGCCACGGACGGCCAGAACTCCCCGCTCGCCGCCATCCTGGACACCCGTAACGGAAAGGTGTTCGTCAAGGGACTCCCTTCCGGTCACCGGCTGATCGTCACCCAGGCCCGCGAGGCTACCGCCGCGCCGCTGGCCAAGGGCCTGTCACCGGAACTGCTCTGGCAGTTCGACGAAGACGGGTGGAACGTCAACGGCTTCGAGCACATCGACGGGCGCAAAGCGAGCTACCAGCCCGGCTCGCCCGACATCGACCCAGTAGCCGAACTCATGGCCACCCTGAGCCGCATCGAGATACCGGCCGGCCCCGGCCCGTGGAAACCGATCGCCACCAGGCTCCGGACCTACGTAGAAGACCCCGCCGACGGGCTCATCTTCGCCGGACAGCACCTCACACACACCGACTGGATGCCCGACAACGTGCTCATCTCAGCCGGGCGGGCCTGGCTCGTCGACTGGGCCTGGGCCACGCCCGCGCAATCCTGGATCGACCAGGGGTTCTGGGTAATACGCCTCATCGCCAACGGCCACGCAATCACCGAAGCCGAAGCCATCGCCGCACAACTGCCCGCCTACGCCGCCGCCGACCCCGCCCACGTCGCCGTGTTCGCCCGCGCCAACCGCAAGATGTGGGACGAGATCGAAGCCGGCCGCCCCGTCCCGTGGACACAGACCATGGCAGCAGCCGCACGCGCCTGGGCCGACCACCGCACCGGACTCACGCGAACACAGATGTAACTAACAATCACAGCACGACGGCTACAAGATCATCCGCTAGGCGTCAACCGGACAGCCCCGCCACCGCGGGCGGGGCCGCTTCCGTTTTCGCGGGATATACGCTTGATCGCCCGTTAGGTGTCGAGGAAAGAACGGCCGCCAACTCGGGTTTTCGCAGGTCACGGGCCGATTGCGGTGCCCCGAGCGCGAATCGAACACGCGACCTATCGCTTAGGAGGCACCGGACGCTATGGGAAATGCTATCCGAAGAAAATCCAGGCGGCAACACGTTCGATGAAATGCGAGATGCTAGCAGGCGGCGTGTGTAGCGCGTTCGAAGCAGTGTCTGTTGCAGGTCGACTGGGCTCACTCGCATAGTCGCCGCATCGGCTTGGGGCGGGCGGGTGCACCGTCCGTATGGTGTTGCCGGTGCTGGCCTAGTTGGCGGCCTTGGCCGCATGCCTGTGGGCGGCGAAGCTTAGCGAGGATGCGCTGGAGCGATCCCCCATGCGGATCCTCGAGGGTCTAGAGGCAACTGGTCTGCAGGGAGGGCGCAATCTGGTTGACATGCTGGCCGCGTACCGCAAAAGTGGGCTGGTGCGAGATATTGATGTGGACGCCTTGCGGTCGCCGTACCCGGTGCCGCTAAGGCAGGTTCCGGACGATCGGCGGCTGAACAGCGCTCTCAACCTGGGAATCACTTCAGCCCTCGATCTGGCAGATGCGATCATGGAAGATCTCGACCAAACTGTTGGCGGTATTGGCTGGTGGCGCCCTTACGATAAAATAGACCGCCAGGAGAGGATTCTCATATCGGATCATCTCCTATCCTGCGCTCGGAGCATTTATACAAATATTTCGGAATCGTATGCATATCGACTTGAACTTGACCATGCACTTGAAATCTTCCGTTCATGGATCGAACCCGGAGCTCAATCCGCTCGGCCAGTGATTCCATTTCCGAAAGATGCGTATGAGGATCTTTCCTACGTCAGAGTGACTGCGAACCTAACTGGCATATTCCGAGCGTTCGCCTCTGCCCTCGACTGCATTGGCGCCTGCATAGTGGGGGTGGCTGGGCTTCCGACCGACATAGTCAAAGCGGATCTTAAGAAAGCATTCGAAAGCTCAGAGAAAGCCTCCGTCCACTCTCCCAGACTGCAGCAGCTGCGGACCAATTTGGTTGAGGCTGAGAGCGCAGCGGGACCTGTCGGCTGGGTCGGGTGGCTCCTTGCCATGCGCAATATGCTCGTCCACCGAGGTCGCCGCACTTTTACGTGCACTGCTGCACGGCAACCCGACGGCCATATTGATGGGTTCGGCCTTGTACTTCCAAGGGCCCCAGAACTCACCGACGTCCAGGCTTGGGTGTACGCGGGCGGTCAAGTGGCTTCTTCATTCGAAGCCCCTGCCAATCTGCTGCTGGCACGCCTTTCAGAAAGCACCTCTAAATATATCGAAGATGTTTCCAGAATTTTGCTAGAACTCTGGCGTGAGAGAAGATCAGAGCCTAGCTTGATCACGCAGCCCAAGGCCCAATGGAAGCAGCCATCTGATGTTCTCATCAACCCGATTCCGCCGTTTAATGGGTTCGAGCTCGGACTCCCTGAACCCTACGGCACGCTTCGGGGAGTAGGTGTCTCTGACGAGCTGTCGGCGCGCATGCGCGCCGCAGGCATAACAGTTCAAGACGTAGATGATGTTAGGCCGTCGCCGAATTTCTGGTCATAGCGGGGGTTCGTCCACTCGGCTGGCAGACCCGCGGCGCCCAATCGGTGCTCCGGTCGACGGTCCAGTCGTAGATCGGAGGCTGACCCGCTCGGCCCCTCGGGGCGAGTCGCTGGCCGACGGGACACGCGGGACTGCCCTATCGTTTGGTTGGTGCTGGGCGCGTGTGATTGCTGTGCCAGATACCCGACAAGGCCGGTGATGGGCCTGCAGACCTCGTGGCGCAGGCGCAGCGAAGGAGGTATCGAAATTTGTCAAAGTTGGAATAAAATAGCGAGCCTGTATTCGGAATAAGATTGTCGGTGGCGTTTGCTGTCATCCGCATGACCGAAAATGACGAGTGCGTGAACTGCGGACAGCCAATCTCCAGGGTCAAGGTGGCCCCCTCGCGGCGCCAGGGGATAACCCCTGGAAGACGGCCGACGATCTCTCATACTGCCGCATCCCCGGGGTTGTCGGGGGACCGCCGCACAGGCCCATAGGCCAGACAGCCTAGATGGGTAAGCCCACAACAGGAATGGCCCCGAACCTGACAGTTATGTTTGGGGCAGCAGCCCCCGGCACTGCTCTGCTAGGCCGTGCGCCACGTAGCCCAGGCCGAGGGGGCCATCACCGCCTGGCACCCCCGGGCCATCCCGAGCGTCGCCCAACTTTGCGCCATCAACTTTAACAGAGCCACTCGGCGGAGGGCCGACGAACGAATTTGCTCTACAGCTGGCGCTAACCCGCATCATCCTACGGCGAGTTCGCGATAACTATGCGGTCAAGAGACCGAGGCTTATGAGGCGATAGCCCATCGCCTCCGCGCTCGCATCAAATATTCTTGCCAAGTCAGAGATCAGCCCATCGCGACTTATGTCGCCATTCGCTTGAATCAATTCTGCTGCATGACGGAGAACGATCCTCTCGGGCATCAGGAGCGCAGCAGCAAAAGTATTAGCTTCCACTTCTTCCCTATCGGTCCCCATGCTAGACAGGTGATTCCGCAAGTCCACTCGCAAAACGGCCTGGTCTACAATCAGCTCCTTCCCGTCATGCAGAATCAGGTGGCCGAGTTCATGCGCCGCCGTAAAGCGTTGCCGACGGCGGCTAGTCTGAGTATTTAGACCTATATACCTCCGGGTTCCATCCCGAAGGGCGAACCCTGATTCTGGGCCATCGAACCGGTGGCGCAATATTTCTATTCCCTGCATAGTAGCGATTGCCTCAACATCTACCGGCGGCTCGGTAATATTCAGGTCGCGGATTATTCGGCGCGCTTCATCCCGGGCCCTAGCGCGGGGCTTATCATAGGTCCCTTCATGGCCGTTTTCCATTACACTTCCGGATCTTCAGTGGCGGAATCACGGCGAGCGATTGCGCCATGCACAAAATTTCGCATCGTCTCAGGAGAATCCACTAGCTTGTCGTCTATATTGGTCAAATTAAGCGGATTATGAGGCCTAGACCTCTCCGAGGGGAGGAGCTCACAGGCATCACTGTCAAGCGCATCGGCGATCAAGAAAAACAAGTGTAGCGCTACTCGCTGACGACCAGCCTCCAGATTCGCGATTGAGGATCTGGTGAGGCCGACTCTTTGCGCTAGGAGTTCCTGACTGACATCTGCGGCAACGCGAGCAGATCGGACGTTTGTGCCCACAGAGGCATAAAAGCTATCAATCCAGGCATCATCGATGTCCGGCACGACGCCTCCCTTGCACGCTCCGTTACATACCCTATACTAGAAATTTTTGGCTGCAAACCCCACGGCCGCGTGGGTGACAGCACTGTTGACTGCACCTTGCCCAGCCTGTACGGTGATTGCGTCGCTGACGGCGACGGGAACCTCCGTGACAGCAAGTTGGTTGGAGTAGGCCCCGTGCACCGTAGAGGCGCTCTGTTGTCCCGTTCGGGACGACAGGAAGAGCTGAGGGATCCACGTGAGGCGCACGCAGATCCCTCATGTCCATCAACGGCTCTGGAAGCCAACGAGTAACAGAGGAAGACTACAGTGGCATTTTCGGACGCAGTCAAGCGGCAGGCGTTCACCCGGTCGCGCGGTCAGTGTGAGTGCACGCGGAGCAGCCACGATCATGGGCGCAGGTGCCCGAAGACCGTGACGATGACAACCGCCGAGTTTCATCATGTCCACGCAGACTCACAGGGTGGCGCTGACACCCTGTCAAACTGTGAGGTGCTGTGCATTCCCTGCCATCGCGCTACTGCGTCTTACGGGAGGCACTAGCTCGAACTACCCGCGCTAGAGGCGTGACCCACTGCGGACGACATGTGATGTCTGCAACTGGCCGCTCATCATCACGGCCAGCCCACAGCATGAGCGCAACGTGTTCTTGCCACGGCTGGCCGTGAATGATGGCACCGAGGTGGTCCATTGCCTCTCGCAGCATCGCACGCTCATGCGTACAGAACGTGACCCGCGCCCGGCCATCGGGACCCTCCTGGCAGCTGTCCAGCGTCAGGATGCCCGGAATGGCATTGAGTGCAACCACCAGGTCTGCGACACCCTCGTCAACCCACGCGGTCACCTGGATGGGGATCTCTCGGTGCGTCATCATCCCTTGAGTACCCAGAAGGATGAACCCTACCCCCGACGGTAGGCACAGTGCGAAGTCCTTCGCTGCTACCGCGTCTCTGACAGAACGTCGTGGAGGCCTAGCCGACCAAACCCTAGAGTCGCCCTTAGACGCAGGATCCCTGGCAGATCCAGCGCACTAAGTGATCAGACGGGAGCACGCAGATGCCGATGACCACGACAATCGTCCTGGAGTGCAACCACACTTACTCCCATCAGGGCATCCCATCAGAAGAAGAGCGAGTCACTGAGCAACACCGCGAGCCAGAGGTTCAGTGCATCCGCTGTCGAACCCGACGACGCGTTGTGAACGCGATAACGTCCGCGTCAAGGTAGGGCTCAGGTCGACACGCCGATCCGAGCGAAGAGGCGAGCCAGGTTGGGCCGGAGAGCCTACCTGGGACGCTTTGAACATCCCGGGTCCAGCCTGCCTGCCACGATTGGGCGGCACCGATAAGGGGGCGTTGCGG
>Ga0335072_10010616_pt1 | contig 13237 bp, 10 predicted proteins | sample Lox_Sample_21_FD_206725 | JGI IMG/M metagenome (GOLD analysis project Ga0335072, IMG submission 206725) | Soil microbial communities from Loxahatchee National Wildlife Refuge, Florida, United States - Lox_Sample_2.1 | ecosystem: Environmental > Terrestrial > Soil > Wetlands | place: USA...
CGAACAGCGCTGCGCCATCCACGGAGTCCGCAAGCTCCCGCCAGGCTCCTGGGCCCGGATCACTCCCGGTGCCAGGCCCGAGGTGCGGTACTACTGGCGCGTCAACGACGCGGCTGCCAAGGCGGCCGGCCAGCCGGCCGCGGATCTCGCCGCCGTGATCGAGGATTCGGTCAAGGCGCACCTGGTGGCGGACGTGCCGGTCTCCAGTTTCCTGTCCGGCGGGCTCGACTCGAGCATCGTCACGGTCCTCGCCCATCAGGAAGCCGACGCCGTCGACGCGTACACGATCGCGTTCCGGCCCGAGGACCGCAAGCTCGAGGCGATGCCGGACGACGCCGTTTACGCTCGCAAAGTCGCCGCGCGGTTCGGCATCGACCTGCACGAGATCGAGATCCGCCCGGACATCGCGGACCAGCTGCCGCGCATGGTGGATGTCCTCGACGAGCCGATCGGCGACCCCGCGGCGATCAACACCATGCTGATGTGCGAGGCAGCCCGGCAGCGCGGGGTCAAGGTGATCTTGTCAGGGATGGGCGCTGACGAGCTGTTCGGCGGTTACCGGAAGCACCTGGCGTGCCTGATGGCCAGCCGCTACGGCCGGCTGCCAGGCGCGGTACGGGGGCCGGTCCGTGCCGCTGTGAACAGCCTTCCGGTAAGCGTCGGCGGACGCGGACTGCGCTACCCGCGCTGGGCCAAGCGGTTCATGACGTTCGCGGAGCTTGCCGAGGAGCCCAGGTTCCGCCGCAGCTATACCCTGCATGACCCGGCGGGGCTGGCGGCGCTCGTCGGCCCCGACCTCGGCCCCCACGTAACGGATGTCATCGACGAGCACGCCGCCATCTACAACGACAACGCTGTGGACGACGAGATCAACCGGATGTGCCTGGCCGATGCCCGGCTGTTCATGGCGGGACTCAACCTCGCGTACACCGACCGGGCCAGCATGGCCGCCTCGGTGGAGGTGCGCGTCCCGTTCGTGGACAAGGTCGTCGCCCAGGCGGCGTTCACGATTCCCGGCCGGGACAAGATCCGCGGCAAGGTACAGAAGGCCGCGCTGAAGGACGTGGCCGAGCGCTGGCTGCCGCATGAAATCGTGCACCGGCCGAAGGCCTCCTTCGGCGCTCCGCTGCGCGCCTGGGTACGCAACGATCTGCGGGGTTTGATCAGCGACGTCCTCATCGGCGGCGAGCTGGTGCAGGCGGGGATGCTCCGCAGGCAGGCACTGCTCCGCCTGGTCGCCGACGACCAGGCGGGACGCGAAGACTATGCCAAGCAGATCTGGCAGCTGCTGTCGATGGAGCTGTGGTACCGCCAGGTCAGAGCGGCCGGGGTAGCGGCGTAACGGGACGGCTGCCCGGCGTTCACTCAATAATCGAGGGACTCGGTGAAACAGATAGCGCAGAATTACAAAACCGGTGAACTGACCGTGCTAGACGTGCCGGCCCCTGTGTGCCGTCCCGGCGGCGTGCTCGTACGCTCGCTGTTCTCGCTGATCTCGGCCGGCACCGAGCTGATGAAGGTCTCCGAGGCCAGCATGTCGATGATTGGCATGGCGCGGGCCCGGCCGGATCAGGTGCGCAAGGTGCTCGACCAGGTGCAGCAGCAAGGCCTCGTCACCACCTACAAGAAGGTGGTGAACAAGCTCGACTCCTACACCCCACTTGGTTACTCGCTGTGCGGTGTGGTGACCGAGGCGGGCCGCGGGGCCGAGGAGTTCACGGTTGGCCAGCTTGTCGCGTGCGCGGGCAGCGAGCAGGCTCTGCACGCGGAGTACAACTGGGTCCCGGTCAACCTGTGCGCGGCGGTGCCGCCCGGTGTGCCGCCTGAGCATGCCGCGTTCGCGACCGTCGCGTCGATCGCGATGCACGGAGTGCGGCGCGCCGAGGTGCAGTTGGGCGAGACCGCGGCGGTGATCGGCCTTGGCCTGATCGGCCAGCTCGTAGTCCGGCTGCTCGCTGCGGCCGGCGTGCAGGCGATCGGGATCGACCCAGTCCCGGATCGCCGACTTCTCGCCGAGAAGGCCGGCGCCGTCGCGTGCGGTTCACCGGACAAACTAGACGCGCTCCTCGCCGAGCTCGCCAGGATTACCGCGGGCCGCGGCGCGGACCATGTGTTCATGGCGGCGGGCGGTTCGAGCAACGAACCGGTCGAAGTGGCCGTGCGGCTGGCCAGGGACCGCGCCCGGATTGTGGACATCGGCAAGACGAAGCTGGACCTGCCGTGGAACGCCTACTACGAGAAGGAGCTCGACGTCCGGTTCTCCCGGTCATACGGGCCCGGCCGCTACGACACCCGCTACGAGCTTGACGGCGTCGACTACCCGGCCGGATACGTCCGGTGGACCGAGAAGCGGAACCTGGAATCGTTTCTCGACCTGGTCGCTCGTAACGCGCTCGAGGTCGGGACGCTCATCGACGGGGTGTTCCCGATGACGGAGGCGGTGCGGGTCTACGAGGACCTGAAAACGGGCGCCCTGAGGGCGGTCGGCGTGCTGCTCGAGTATCCCGCGCCGGTCGAAGGCCCGTTTCCGCCGGCGACGAGCATGTTGCGTCCGGGGGCGAAGCCGCCGTCCGCACAGAAGCATGGAAGCGCCGGAAAGCGGCGGATAGAGATCGGTTTCGTCGGCGCTGGGAACTATGCGTCGGCCATGCTGCTGCCGCACCTGGCCAAGCTTGGCACGGCCAGCCTCGCGCACGTCGCCACCGCCAGATCCCTGTCGGCGGCCAACGCCCAGCGGAAGTTCGGGTTCACCACGGCGTCAACGGAGGCGGAGTCGGTGTTCGGTGACGAATCGCTGGACGCGATCTTCATCGTGACCAGACACGCCACGCACGCCGGGCTCGTGTGCCGTGCGCTGGAAACCGGGAAGGCGGTCTTCGTCGAGAAGCCGCTTGCGCTGACCCGCCAGGAGGCCGACCAGATCGCCGAGGCCGTTGGCAAGACCGGGAACGACCGCCTCATGGTCGGCTTCAACCGGCGCTTCGCGCCGCTGCTGCGGTCGATGAAGGAGGATTTCGGCGCCGCCGCTTGCGCTTCGGTGACCCGGTACCTGGTGAACGCGGGCCCGCTGGCGAAAGACAGCTGGTATCTCAACGATGAGGCCGAGGGATCGCGGTTCACCGGTGAAGGCGGGCACTTCATCGACACGCTGAGCTGGTGGGCGGACAGCCTGGCCGAGGAGGTCTACGCCGTACGCGGCCCGGCCAAGGCGGATGTGCTGGCTACGTTCCGGTTCGCTAACGGCACGTCCGGCAGCGTCGCGTATCTCACCGGGGGCAACATCCGTTATCCGAAGGAGACGATGGACGCCGCCGGCGGCGGCCGCAGCGCCCGGCTCGATAATTTCCGCAGCGCGGCTGTCTGGACTGGACGGGGACAAGGCACCCGGAAGGCACGGGGAGGGCAGGACAAGGGCCAGCGATCAGAGGTGGAGCAGTTCGTCGAGTCGGTCCGGACCGGTGCCCCCATGCCGATCAGCCTTGAATCCCTGCTTTCGACCACACGGGCAACGGTCGCGGCAGCCGAAAGCCTGCTGAGCGGTCGTCCGGTGCGGGTGTCAGGATGACCGGCTCCTTCTCCCGGCTGGGCTGGTACGCACGGCGGCTGCGGCGGATGTCAGCTGCCGAGATCGGCTGGCGTGCCCGTGAGCAGGCGATGAGGCGAGCGTGGTCGGGCCGTCAAGTGCATCAGGGGCAACCGATTTCCATCGCCCCGCCCCGGGTAGCGGCAGAGCGGTGCTTCACCGCGGTGTTGCCAGCGGGCACCGCTGAGCGGGTACCTGAGCATGCGCGGGCCGCAATCATCGCAGACGCGGACCGGTTGCTGAAGGGCGAATGGGAGGTGCTCGGCGTCGTACGGACCGACATGGTGCAGCCCGACTGGCACTACGACCCGGTGACGGGACGCCGGTCGGCGCCGGACGAGTACGCGTTCCGGATCAACCAGCGTTCTGAGGACCGGACGGGCAACGTCAAGCAAGTCTGGGAGCTCAGCCGGCTGCAGCACCTGACACTGCTTGCCGCTGCCTGGTACCTGAGCAACGAGGAAGCGTTCGCCCAGCGCGTGGCTGACCAGTTGCGGTCCTGGTGGCTGGAGAACCCCTTCCTCTCGGGGGTGAACTGGACGAGCGGCATCGAGATCGGCATCCGGCTGATCAACTTCGCCTGGATCCGGCGCCTGCTTGACGGCTGGCCGGGTGCGCCTGATCTCTTCGAGCACAACGATCTCGCGCTGCGCCAGATCCGCTGGCATCAGCAGTACCTCGCCGCCTTCAGAAGCCGCGGATCGTCCGCCAACAATCACGTTATAGCGGAAGCGGCAGGGCAATTTGTAGCCAGCTGCGCGTTTCCGTGGTTCGCCGAAAGCGGCTGGTGGCGCGCGAGCTCCGGTTGGCTGCTTGAACGCGAGCTTGCGCACAACACCTTCCCGTCCGGCATCAACCGGGAGCTCGCCTCCGACTACCACGGCTTCGTGGCTGAGCTCGGGTTTTTCGCCGCGGTCGAGGCCGATATCGCGGGCACGCCAGTTGACGCCTCGACGTGGCGGCTGCTGTGCGCGATGACCGACAGCATGGCGGCCTTGGCCGACGAACGGCTGCGGCCGCCCCGTCAGGGCGATTCCGACGAAGGGCGCGTGGTGCTTCTCGACGCCCCTGGGCAGAATCGCTGGCCAACCCTGCTTGCACTCGGGGAAGCGCTCTTCGGCCGGCTCGACTGGTGGCCGGACGTTGCACCGGATGTCGGCAGCGTGCTGGTGCGTGCCCTGCTGGGGGCCAGGCGAGAGGTCCCGGACAGGCCCGGGCAGCGCCCGTCTCGTTTCGGCGATGCCGGAATAACGATCCTCCGAACGAGGCGGGGCGACTCTCCCGAGATATGGTGCCGTTGCGACGGCGGACCGCACGGCTTTCTCAGCATCGCCGCCCACGGGCACGCCGACGCCTTGTCGGTGGAAGTCCGCCACGCGGGCGTGGATATCCTCGCTGACCCGGGCACATACTGCTATCACGGTGAGCGGGAATGGCGTTCGTACTTCCGGTCGACGATCGCGCACAACACCGTCGAGCTCGCCGGGCGCAGCCAGTCCGTCGAGGGCGGTCCGTTCATGTGGCTGCGGCACGCGCAGACACGGGAAATCCATGCTTCCGAGCTGAGCTGGACTGCTGAGCACGACGGCTACGCGCCGCTGAGGCCGCCGGCCCGGCACCGCCGGTCGGTGCGGCTCGATCCGGAGTCAGCCTGCCTCGAGATCACCGACCTGATCATCGGTGTCGGCTCGCACGATACGCGTCTCGTCTTCCATCTCGGCCCGGACGTGCACGCCGAGCTCGCGGTCGGCTCTGCTCTGCTCAAGTGGATTTCGGCAGGCAGGGTTAACGCGGCGCGGCTTGAGCTACCGCGCGCGCTGCGGTGGAGCCTGCACCGGGGCGAGACCGCGCCCGTCCTCGGCTGGTATTCGGCAGGCCTCGGGCGCCGTGTACCCGCCGTAACCCTCCTGGGAGAAGGACGCTGCGCTCTCGGCACACCGCTGATAACCATGCTGCACTTCACCGAATCCGTAGCGACGGCAGCTGCTGCCCTTCCCCAGTGCGGCGTACCGGCGTCTGCCCGGCGAAGCGCGCCGGCGTCTGCGGCCGACGGCTCCCCCGGATGACGGGCAACATGTTCAGGGCCGGTAAGAGGCTGATTCCATCAGGCCCGGGTCGGCCCAGGGAACCATGCCTGCTCAGCTCGTAATCGTGCCATAGCGTCTTAGCCAGGTACCTTCCCCCGTTGGCGCAGTGTTTCAGTTCAGCTAGTCTGCGCCGCGGTGGCATGCCTGCCGAGCCCGGTTGGAGAGACACTGCCGAGGCCGCTGCCAGGGCCGCGTACTCGTCATCCGCGAGCTGGATGCCAGCGGCTGCGACATTCCTCTCAAGCTGCTCGACGCTGGACGCGCCCGGGATAGCGGCTACGCCAGGGCGCCGGATGACCCAGGCGAGCGCGATCTGCGCCGGCACGGCGGAGTGCGCGTCGGCCACTTCGCGCAGAACTGTCATCAGGAATCTGATGCGCTTAATTCCCTCCGGGCGGAAAGGCGAACTGGTCGCCCTGAGTCTGTCGCTTGGCAAGCTGGTCTCGTCATACCTGCCCGACAGGAGCCCCTGTGCCAGTGGACTGTGGGCGATGATCACCCGGCCGTGCGACTCGGCGAACGGCAGCAAGTCGTCCTCTGCCGACCGGTCAACGAGGCTGTACCCGACCTGATTGCTCAGGATTCGGGCCCGCAGTGCCTGCTCCGCGGCGCGCCAGCGTTCCACGGAGTAGCTGCTGACCCCGACCTCCCCGACCAAGCCGGCTTGCTGCAGCGACCGCATGCGGGGCATGATCGCGCCGTCCGGAGTCAGCGGATTCGGGTAATGCACCTGGTAAAGGTCAAACCGGGAAATCCCGAGCCGGTTAGCGCTGGCCACGGCACGCTGCTTTAGCAGCGGACCGCCGACGGCGAGCGGGAATACCTTGCCCGCGATGAAGACCGATTCCCGGTCCTCCCCGAGGGCGCGGCCGAGAATCCGTTCGCTGCGCCCGGCGCTGTATATCTCGGCTGTATCGAACAGGGTTACGCCGAGTTCGACGGCACGGCGGACGATCGCGTACGCGACATGCTCATCGTACGCTTTACCGTAGGCCCATTCTCTGGACCCGAATTGCCATGTGCCGAGCCCGATCTTAGAGATCTTTTTCTTCGTGCCGATGTCCAGGTACCGCATGTCCAGTTATCGCCGGTGACCTTCCGTACTCCGTCGCGTGCGGGTCTATGCTGATCGATCGCGCGGATCGGAGCCGTAGCTCAGCTGCTTCAGCGCGACGGCGAGTGCCAGTCCGGCCCGGTCCCGCGGTGACATGACGGTGACCGGAAGCGGCCACGGGATCGCGAGTTCAGGGTCGTCGAATGCGATGGATACGTCCTCAGCCGGATCATGCGGCCGGTCGATCCGGTACGAGACATCAGCCGGCTGCGTAAGGGCCTGGAACCCGTGCCCGCAGCCGGCCGGCACATAGAGCGATACCTGCTCCGTATCGCGCAGCTCGAAGCTTTCCCAGTTGAGATAGGTAGCAGAGGTGGCGCGCAAATCCACGATGACGTCGAAGATGGCGCCGTACGAGCACCGGACGAGCTTCGCCTCCCCGGCACCGCCGCGCACGTGCATGCCGCGCACCACGCCGCGGACCGAGCGTGACTGGCTGTCCTGGACGAAACCAGCCGGGTCGATCCCGGCGTCGCGGACAACCTGCGCGTCGAACGTGCGCGAGAAGAAACCTCGTTCATCCGCGTGCGGCTCTGGCCGGAACAAGAGCGCGCCGGCGATACGGGGTACCGGGCTGATCTTCACGAGCCGGCCTCGTCGCCGTGCGCGACTTTCCCGGTCAGCTTGCGGTCGAACAACGTCCCTTCCCCCGTCCGGTCAGCTGGATGCTTGTCGTGGGCCCCCGAGTACATAGTCGTGGGCCCCTACGTACATAAGAGAGCGGCGGAAGTGCAGTGGTGATACAGGTCAGCCTGCCGGCACAGGCAGGCCGCTGGTAACGGACGCAGTTGGTCCGAACGGCCGGCGGCGGCTTCGGCGTGCCCGACGTGCCCCGCGCGGATCCCTCCACTAGGCTCTTCCAAGGCAGAGGTTATTGCGGACATAAGGCAAGGAGCCGACGGTGGCGTCCATTGAAGCGGTGCACGCGAGGCAGATCCTGGACTCCCGGGGAAACCCGACCGTGGAGGTTGAGGTCGTACTCGACGACGGGTCCGTCGGCCGGGCCGGCGTACCGAGTGGCGCGTCTACCGGTGCGTTCGAGGCCGTTGAGCTGCGCGACGGTGGTTCGGAGTACGGCGGCAAGGGGGTCACGAAGGCCGTCGATGCCGTGACCGAGGAAATTCAGGACGAGCTGCTCGGCCACGAGGCCGACGACCAGCGGCTCGTGGACCAGGCGCTGATCGATCTTGACCGCACGCCGGGCAAGTCCCGTCTCGGCGCGAACGCAATCATCGGCGTGTCGATGGCCGTAGCGCGCGCGGCGGCGGACTCCGCCGGGCTCCAGCTGTTCCGGTACCTGGGCGGCCCGAACGCGCACCTGCTGCCGGTTCCGATGATGAACATTCTCAACGGCGGCGCGCACGCGGACTCCAACGTGGACATCCAGGAGTTCATGATCGCCCCGATCGGCGCGCCGACCTTCACCGAGGCGGTGCGCTGGGGCGCCGAGACGTACCACGCGCTCAAGTCGGTGCTCAAGCAGCACGGCCTGTCCACCGGCGTGGGCGACGAGGGCGGCTTTGCCCCGAACCTGGAGCACAACAGGGCTGCCCTTGACCTGATCGTTGAGGCCATCGGCAAGGCAGGCTACGTCCCTGGCAGGGACATCGCGCTCGCGATCGACGCCGCGGCGACCGAGTTCTACCACGACGGCGCGTACAACTTCGACGGCAAGCCGCAGACGTCGGCGGAGATGGCCGCCATCTACGCCGACTGGCTGGCGAGCTACCCGATCGTGTCGGTCGAGGACCCGCTGTCCGAGGAGGACTGGGCCGGCTGGCAGGAGTTCACCGGCCTGGTGGGCGAGCGGGTGCAGGTGGTGGGCGACGACCTGTTCGTGACCAACCCCGAGCGGCTGCGCCGGGGCATCGCCGAGAAGTCGGCCAATGCCCTGCTCGTCAAGGTGAACCAGATCGGCACCGTCAGCGAGACCTTCGACGCGGTCAGCCTCGCTCACCGCGCCGGGTTCGCCTGCATGATCAGCCACCGCTCCGGCGAGACCGACGACACGTTCATCGCGGACCTCGCCGTCGCCACCAACGCCGGCCAGATCAAGACCGGGGCGCCGGCCCGCGGCGAGCGGGTCGCTAAGTACAACCAGCTGCTGCGCATCGAGGAGCACCTCGGCGACGCGGCGAGCTATGCCGGCGCGTCCGCGTTCCCGAGGTTTACCGCCTCCTGATCATGCCGATGCAGGCCCAGCCGTCTCCGGCCCAGCCCTCGGCCGCGCAGGCCGCCGCAATGGCGGCGGCCGCGCGGCCCACCAGGCTGACCGGGCGGGCCGCGCTGCTCGCCGTGGTGATCTGCGCGATCGCGCTGAGCCTGGCCTACCCGGTCCGTGAGTACATCGCCCAGCGGCAGCAGATCGACCAGTTGCTCGCCGAGCAGCAGACCCTGGCCACTCAGGTGAAGGCGCTGCAGGAGCAAGACACCAAGCTGTCGCAGACCTGGTACATCGAGCAGGAAGCGCGGGACGAACTGCACATGTGCTTCCCGCAGGAGCAGTGCTACGAGGTCATCTCCGGCCAGCCGGCGGGGACGTCCACGGCCAGGCCGCAACCCGTGGCCGATCCGTGGTACGCCAAGCTCTGGCAGTCGGTGCAGCAGGCCGGCGCGTCACCCGCCCGATGACCGGAGCCCAGGTTCAATGATCACGCACGCGGACGAGGCCGTCATCGCCGTGCAACTGGGCCGTGCCCCGCGCGGCCTGCGCGAGGTCGCGCACCGCTGTCCGTGCGGACTCCCCGACGTGGTGGAGACGGCACCCCGGCTGCCCGACGGCACCCCGTTCCCTACGCTGTACTACCTGACCTGTCCCCGGGCCGCCGCGGCGATCAGCGGTCTCGAAGCGGCCGGGCTGATGCGCGAGATGACCGCAAGGCTCGCCGTCCATGAGCCGCTCAGGGCCGCGTACCAGCAGGCGCACCGCGACTACCTGGCCCGCAGGGACGCCGCGGCCGCGGCCGCGGGACTCGAGCCGCTGCCGTCGGGGACCCAGTCCGCCGGCGGCATGCCGGGCCGGGTCAAGTGCCTGCACGCCCTCGCCGCGCACGAACTCGCCGTGCCGGGCAGCAACCCGTTCGGCCGCGAGGCCATCGACGCGGCAGGCCCGTGGTGGTCGCGCGGCCCGTGCGTGGCCGTGGAGGCGGAGTGACCCACCGCGTGGCGGCCATCGACTGCGGCACGAATTCCATCCGGTTGCTGATCGCTGACATACGGCCGCAACCGGATCCAGAAACGTTGCGTGGTGCCACCAATCCCGCGCCATCGTCCCTGCCGCCGCTCACGGATGTCACCCGCGAGATGCGCATCGTCAGGCTCGGCGAGGGCGTGGACCGGACCGGGCGGCTGTCAGAGACGGCGCTGACGAGGACGATGACCGCACTGCGCGAGTACGCGGGGCTTATCGCCCAAGCGGGTCCCCAGGCGATCCGGATGGTCGCGACGAGCGCAACGAGGGACGCGGCGAACTCCCAGGAGTTCACCGACCGGGTCCGTGCGACGCTCGGCGTCGCGCCCGAGGTTATCTCGGGCGATGAAGAGGCGCGGCTGTCGTTCACCGGGGCGACCAGGGAACTAGCCGGCACGGCGCTCGCCGCCGACGGCGTATGTCCGCCGCCTTACCTGGTCACCGACATCGGCGGCGGGTCCACCGAGTTCATACTCGGTGAGCCGGGCGAAGCGGACGCGCGTGACCGGGCACCTGGTGGCCAGGTCCAGGGCCAGTCGGTGAACATCGGCTGCGTCCGGCTGACCGAGCGGCACCTGCACGGCGACCCGCCCGCGCACGCTGAGATCGCGGCCACCAGTGCGGACATCGACGAGGCACTCGACCAGGTAGCCGCGACCGTTCCCGCCGAGAAGGCAAGGACGCTCGTCGGCCTCGCCGGATCAGTCACCACGGTCGCCGCGATCGCGCTCGGCCTTGCCGAATACGACTCAGTGCGCATCCATCATTCGCGGGTTTCCGCGCCGCGGGTCCATGAGATAGCCGATGACCTGCTCGCCATGACCCGTGCCGAACGGGCGGCGATCCCGGTGATGCACCCCGGCCGGGTGGACGTGATCGGTGCGGGCGCGCTCATCCTCGACCGGACCATGGCCCGGTTCGGCTTCACCGAAGTGCTTGTCAGCGAGCACGACATCCTCGACGGCATCGCCTGGTCCCTGATCCCATAGGGGGTACGGCCATGAAGCATGGTTTCCCGCCCGGCGGACCTGTCGCCCCGGGCACGGGCTGGCCGGATGATCCGGCGGACGAAGGGACGCCCGTGGCGCGCAGCGCCGCAGCCGTTGTCTCCCTTGCCGCCGGCGCGCACGGCCTGGGGGAGCTAACGGCGCGGCAGTCGGTGTGCCGGGCGTGTCCGCGCCTGGTGGCCTGGCGCGAGCAGGTCGCCGCGCTGCGGCGCAGGTCCTTCATGAACGAGCCGTACTGGGGACGTCCGGTCCCCGGGTGGGGTGACGACAGGCCCGCGATTCTCATCCTCGGGCTGGCGCCCGCCGCGCACGGCGGCAACCGTACCGGCCGGATCTTCACCGGCGACCGGAGCGGTGACTTCCTGTACGCCTCCCTCTACCGCTGCGGGCTGGCGAGTCAGCCGACGAGCGTGGCGGCCGGAGATGGCCAGCGGCTGATCGGCGCGCGCATGGTCGCCGCCGTGCACTGCGCGCCACCAGAGAACAAGCCGACCCGGGAGGAGCGGGACGCCTGCGCGCCCTGGCTTGCCGCGGAACTCAGGCTGGTCGCACCGGGCCTTCGGGTGATCGTCTGCCTTGGCGGCTTCGCCTGGCAGGCGGTCTGGCCGGTCCTGGCCGGATGCGGCTACCAGGCACCGCGGCCTCGTCCGCCCTTCGCGCACGGCGCGGAGGCGTGGGCGGACGGACCCGACGGCATGCCCCTGCTGCTGCTCGGCTCTTACCACCCGAGCCAGCAGAACACGTTCACCGGCCGCGTCACGCCCGACATGTTCGACGCGATCTTCCGCCGCGCGCGGGCCGCGGCCGGGCTCAGCTTAGCCGGTTCGGACTCCGCCTCATCAGAACCTGCGGGCGACCGATTTCCTGAATATCAGGGAAATGATGTCAGAGCAGGAAGTTTTTTCCTGTGATCACCATTAAGCGGGCAGATTGCGATTTCGGCGTTATTATTGGCTCGCCCCCGTAGCCCAAGGGAAGAGGCTGGCCCCCTAAAAGGGCTCTAGTGTCGGTTCGAACCCGACCGGGGGCACAACGCGTGGAGCTTTCCCGAGCAGTCCCTCATTCCGGCGATCTGGCGGTAAAGACCCTGTCAGGATGAAGAAAGTTCATGTGATCGCCGGGGCTTCGGGGGAATTGCACTGTGCATCTGCGATTGCAACCGACAGTTGCAAATGAAAATTGCGCGCGCCGTTTTCCGTGGGGGCGGAAAGTCAAGCGCCAAAGAGTCTGAGGCGGCGGCGGATTTCGTACTCGCGAACGATCGCCGCGGCGTAACGGTCGCAGATGCCATGCTCGTCAGCGAGCCAGTTCGCGCGCTCGTCGCGGCGGAGGAAGGCCGGTCCTGATTCCAGGCGGGTGAACCACTCCGACAACTCGCGTCCCGTTTGCGCCGGGATGCGAGCGATGAGGCTTTTGTGGGTGTCAGGGGAGTGCGTTAGCGACATTGGCACCTCCGAGTGGGAAGCCGCTTTCAGACGAGACTGCCTCACCCGGAGGTCTCTGGCAAGACCCAGTTGCAACCTTCCCGTAATGTCCTGTTTCTTCTTCCGAGACCATGCCGCCACCGCGTCCGACCGGGTGGCGGCAGGGTCTCGGTCCGGATTAGCTGAGCCGCTCGAAGATTGCGGCCTAGCTGAGGCACTCGAGGATCATCGCCATGCCCTGGCCGCAGCCGACGCACATCTTCTCAAGCCCCAGCCTGGCGCTTGAAGTCCCCGCCCAGACGGCGATCGCCCCGAAGCACTGGTCGCAACCCGAGGCCCGCCCTGCCTGTAGAGCGCTCCAGCTAACCGAGGAGCCGGCGGCGGGGGGCGGAATGTCCGCACCGTCGACGTGGCCGAAGATGCGAGGTCTGTGTCGTCAGCTGAGGCGCTCGAAGATCATCGCCATGCCCTGGCCGCCACCGACGCACATGGTCTCGAGCCCGATGGTCTTGTCGTGGAACTGCAGGCTGTTCACCAGGGTGGTGGCGATCCGCGCCCCCGTCATGCCGAACGGGTGGCCGACGGCGATCGCGCCGCCGTTCACGTTCAGCCGCGCCAGGTCGATGCCGAGGTCACGGTAGGAGGGGATGACCTGCGCCGCGAACGCCTCGTTGATCTCCACCAGGTCGACGTCGCCGATCGCCATCCCGGCCCGCCGTAGCGCCTGCCGCGATGCCTCGACCGGCCCGAGGCCCATGATCTCCGGCGAAAGCGCGCCGACCCCGGACGAGACGATCCGCGCCAGCGGCGTGAGCCCGAGTTCCGCCGCCTT
>Ga0335072_10010618_pt1 | contig 13236 bp, 14 predicted proteins | sample Lox_Sample_21_FD_206725 | JGI IMG/M metagenome (GOLD analysis project Ga0335072, IMG submission 206725) | Soil microbial communities from Loxahatchee National Wildlife Refuge, Florida, United States - Lox_Sample_2.1 | ecosystem: Environmental > Terrestrial > Soil > Wetlands | place: USA...
TCGTGATTCGGCGCGGTCGAGCGAGGCCGGGCTCAAATACTTTGTGCTTGGCGGGCTGTCTTCCGGCATATTGCTGTACGGTCTCTCCCTGGTCTACGGTTTTGCCGGGACCACCGGGTTTGCCGACCTGGCCCAGCTTTTCGCCGGCGGCGGGCCGGTTTCGCCGGGCGTTATCGTCGGTCTTGCCTTTATCATTGCCGGGCTTGCCTTCAAGATATCGGCGGTGCCATTCCACATGTGGACGCCGGATGTTTATGAAGGCGCCCCGACCCCGGTCGCCGCTTTTTTTGCGGTTGCCCCGAAACTCGCCGCTTTCGCGCTGTTCGTGCGGGTGCTGATCGAGCCGTTTGGTCCGCTATTTGCCGAGTGGCGGCAGATCGTCTTGTTCATTTCGGTCGCCTCGATGGTGTTCGGCGCCGTGGCTGCGATTGCCCAGCGCAGCATCAAGCGGCTGATGGCCTACAGTTCGATCGGCCATGTCGGCTACGCGCTGATCGGGTTGGCCACCGGCACCGCGGCCGGGGTCCGCGGCATACTGATCTATCTCGCGATCTATCTGGTGATGACCGTCGGCGCCTGGGCGGTGATCCTGTGCATGCGCCGCCAAGGCCGGATGCTCGAGGAAATCTCCGATCTGTCCGGGCTGTCGCACACTCATCCAGCCCTCGCGCTCGCCTTGGCGATCTTCATGTTCTCATTGACCGGGCTGCCGCCAACCGCCGGGTTTTTCGCCAAGCTCTACATCTTTTTCGCTGCAATCAATGCGCAGCTGTTCGGTCTGGCGGTGATCGGCGTCGTCACCAGCGTGATCGGCGCATTTTATTATTTCCGCGTTGTCAAGGTCATGTATTTCGATGAGCCCGTTGCGGCCTTCGATCGACCATTCAGCTTTGAACTGCAGAGCGTATTGGTGGTCACCGCGATCATTACCCTGTTCTTCTTTGCGTTGCCGGGGCCGTTGATCGGCGGCGCTGACGCCGCGGCAGCGGCGCTGTTTGTCCGATGAGTTTGCCGCGGCCGCTGCTGCCCGCGGCCTATCGGCTGGATCTCCGCGATACCGTCGGCAGCACCAATGACGAGGCAAAGGCGCTCGCCCGCGACGGTGCCGAGGCGGGAACCGTGGTGGCGGCACTGGAACAGACGGCCGGGCGCGGCCGGCGCGGTCGCTCATGGTCGTCGCCGCGCGGCAATCTCTACGCATCCTTGATCTTGCGCCCGGCATGCTCGGCCGAACACGCCGCTCAGCTCGGTTTTGTTGCCGCCATCGCGGTTGGCGAGGCGCTGAGCGAACTGGCCGAGGGGCGTGCGGCGGTCGCTTACAAATGGCCGAACGATGTCCTGACCGGCAGTCGCAAGATTGCCGGCATCCTCCTCGAATCCGAGACCGGACGGGATGATCGCCTGGCTTTTCTAGTGCTCGGGGTCGGCGTCAACCTTGCGTCGGCGCCGTCGGAAACCGAATTCCCGGCGACCTCGTTTGCCGCGGAAGGCTGGCCGCCGCCGACCGCGCAAACGGCGCTCGCCGCTCTTCTTCGACATTTCGAAATCTGGGCGGCGCGCTGGCAGCAACAAGGCTTTGGCCCGGTGCGAGAGGCGTGGCGAGCGTGCGCCTTCGCGCTTGGCGGGCAAATCCGGGCGCGCCTTGAAACTGCCACCTTGCACGGCCGTTTTGTCGACATAGATCAGCAGGGCGCGCTGTTGCTGGAGATCGGGGGCGAACTGCGGCGCATTTCGGCCGGCGACGTGTTCCCGGCACATTAGGTGAGGCGTGATGCTGCTCGCCGTCGATTCCGGCAACACCAACGTCGTCTTTGCCGTCTATGACGGCGACCGATTGCTGGCGTCGTGGCGCGCGGCAACCAATCCCAAGCGAACCGCCGACGAATACGCGGTGTGGCTGACCGAACTGATCGCACTCGCCGGGCTATCGCGCGGCGACATCGATGCGACAATCATCGCCAATGTCGTGCCGGAGGCCTCGTTCAATCTGATCGGGCTGTGCCAACGCTATTTCAACAGTGAGCCGCTGGTCATCGGGCGACCGAATTGTCGGCTCGACATCGGCATTGATCTCGATATGCCGCCGCAGAATGTCGGGGCCGACCGGATTGCCAACGCGGTCGCGGCGCAGGACCGCTACCAGGTACCTATCATGGTTGTCGATTTCGGCACTTCGACCAATTTCGACCTCGTCGACCGGTCCGGCAATTATTGCGGCGGGGTGATCGCGCCCGGCCCCAATTTGTCGATGCTCGCTCTGGAGATGGCGGCGGCGCAGTTGCCGCGTGTGTCGATCGAGCGGCCGGTATCGGTGGTCGGACGCAGCACCGTGCCGGCGATGCAATCCGGTGTGTTCTGGGGTTATGTTGGACTGATCGAGGGCTTGGTGCGGCGCATCCGCGATGAGCGCGGCGAAGCCATCGGGGTGGTGGCGACCGGCGGCCTGGCGCCGCTGTTTGCCAAGGAGATCGATATCATCGACACGGTCGATCCCGACCTGACGTTGTGGGGGCTTTGCCTGATCCACCGTAAAAACCGCCAAAAGTAATGAACGATTTTTCCTTTCAGTCATCGATCCGCAGCGGCGCTGATGATGGCGAGGCCTTGCTCTTTGTCGCACTCGGCGGCGCCAACGAGATCGGGATGAACCTGAACCTTTACGGGATCGGCGGCCAATGGCTCATACTCGATTGCGGCGTCACCTTTGGCGATGATTCGCAGCCGGGGCTCGATGTGGTCATGCCCGATCCGGGGTTTATCACCGAGCGCCGCGACCGACTGCTCGGGATCGTGGCGACCCACGCTCACGAGGACCACATCGGCGCTATCCCGTATCTGTGGAGGCGGCTGCGCTGTCCGGTGTGGGCGACCCCGTTTACCGCCTCGGTGCTGCGCGCCAAGCTCGTCGAGGCTGGTCTCGCAGATCAGGTCCGCATCAATGTGGTACCGATGTCCGGCCGGTTCACGATCGGGCCGTTTGATCTCGAACTCGTCACGCTGACGCATTCGATCCCGGAGCCCAACGCCGTAGTACTGCGCACCGCCGCCGGCACGGTTCTGCATACCGGAGACTGGAAGCTCGATCCCGATCCGCTGATCGGCCTGCCGGTAGACGAGGACGCGTTGCGGCGTCTCGGCGACGAGGGTGTCCTGGCGATCATCTGCGATTCTACCAACGCGCTACGTCCGGGCACTTCCGGCTCGGAAGCGGATTTGCGCCGGTCGCTGACCGAACTGATCGGGCGCTACGACGCCCGGGTTGCGGTCGCCTGCTTTGCCTCAAACGTCGCCCGGCTCGAAACCATCGCCCATGCCGCCGCCACCCACGGCCGCGACGTGGCTTTAATCGGCCGGTCGCTGTGGCGGATCGACAAGGCGGCGCGTGAGAACGGTTATTTATCCGATGTGCCGCGTTTCCTGACCGAGGAGGAGGCAGGCTATGTTCCGCGCGACCGCATCTTGATGATCTGCACCGGCAGCCAGGGCGAGCCGCGTTCGGCCCTGGCGCGCATTGCCCGCGACGACCATCCCAGTGTCGAACTCGAACCGGGTGATACCGTGATCTTTTCGTCGCGGATCATTCCCGGAAATGAAAAGTCGATCGGGCGATTGCAGAACGCGCTTGCCCGGCTCGGTGTCGACATCGTCACCGAGCATGACCATTTCGTTCACGTCTCGGGCCATCCGGCACGCGACGAGCTGGTTCGCATGTACCAGATGATCCGGCCGAAGGTGGCGATCCCGGTACATGGCGAGGCGCGACATCTGATCGCCAATGCCCAAATCGCCGGCGAATGTCAGGTGCCGCAGACGCTCGTCATCGAAAACGGTGATCTCGTCAGGCTCGGCTCGTTTACCGCGGCGATCGTCGACGAAGTGCCGGTTGGCAGATTGGCGAGCGACGGTAAGGGCTTGCTGCCGCTCGACGGGGCGGCGCTGAAAGAGCGGCGCCGCGTCATGTATAACGGCAGTGTGGTTGCCACTCTTATCCTTGACGGGCAGGGACGGCTCGCCGCCAAACCGGCGATCACGGTGATCGGGGTCGTCGAACCCGATGTCGCCGAGCAGGCGCTGCCGCACCTTCGCCTCGCGATCGAGCGCGCCCTCGATGATGTGCCGCCGGCAACACGCCGCGATGACGATGTTGTCGGCGAAGCCGCGAGGCGCGCCCTGCGCCGCGCGCTCAATGAGCGGTTCGGCAAGCGGTCGCTGACCGAAATCCAAATCGTGCGGCTCTAGGCCACCGAGCAACCAGCGGGGTCCCATCAGGCATGATCGGCAGGCTCAACCATGTCGCGATCGCGGTCCCCGATCTGGCGGCGGCGGGGGCCGTATACCGTGACATGCTGGGGGCACGGGTGTCGGCGCCGCAGGCATTGCCGGCGCATGGCGTCAGCGTGGTTTTTGTCGAATTGCCGAACACCAAGATCGAACTGCTCGAACCGCTGGGTGATGCTTCGCCGATCACCAGCTTTCTCGAACGCAACCCAAATGGTGGTATGCATCATCTATGTTACGAAGTGGACGACATCATTGCCGCCCGCGATTGTCTTTGTGCCGCGGGTGCGCGCGTGCTCGGCGACGGTGAGCCGCAGCTCGGCGCCCATGACAAGCCGGTGCTGTTTTTGCACCCCAAGGATTTCTGCGGCACACTGATCGAACTGGAGCAGGTTTAGGCAGGCGCTCGAGAGCTTGGTTGCCGTGGGCGGGGTGGGTCAGCGACCGGGACGGCGGAACCCCGGCAGTTCGCGCAAGATCCGACAGATTGGTCCGGGAAGCCGATGACCGATCGCCTGACCCTGACCCGCGCCTTTGAGATCGCCGATCTCAAGAGCAACGATGTCGAGCGCACCGCGACCGAAATCTACGACGCGATCCATGATAACATCGCAACCAAGACCGATCTGCGAGAGCTGGAGCAGCGGCTTGACGCGCGGTTCGCGAAGATTGACGTGCGGTTCGCGCAGCTTGAGCGTCGGATCGATCAAAGGGTAATCCGGCTCGATGGGCTCGCTTTCATCATCGCCGGGTTGCTGTTTGCCGCGTTGCAGCGCTGGCCGCCGCATTGAGGGGCGCGACAGGGTTGGCGCGGTGGCTTGGGAAGCTGTAAGATGAACTGGTTCACCGGCATCATCGTCTACATCTTGGTGTGGTGGGTGACGTTGTTTGCGGTGTTGCCGCTGTGGGTCGTCCCAGCCGAGCCGGGCGATCTTGCTCATGCCGCCGGCGCACCCAAACAGACGCTTTTGCTGCGCAAGATCCTGGTTACATCGCTCGTCGCAGCGATCATCTGGGTCGGCATATATGCGCTGGTGCATTCGCCATATCTGAACTTCGGGGGATGACAGGGTGAGCGCCGCCTATTGCCGGGCAGCACCGGAACATCCCGTCCACGCCGCCTATCACGAATTCGAGTATGGCTTTCCGGCGAGTGATGAGCGGGTCTTGTTCGAGCGGCTGATGCTTGAGATCAATCAGGCGGGGCTGTCGTGGCTAACGATTTTGAACAAGCGCAATGCCTTTCGCGCTGCGTTTTGTGGTTTTGATGTCGACCGGGTCGCCGCCTTTGACACGGATGACGTCGCCCGCCTGCTTGCCGACCCCGGGATTGTGCGCAACCGGCTCAAGATCGAAGCGGCGATAGAGAACGCGCGCCGCATCCAGCGGCTTCGCGGATCGCATGGCTCGTTCGCAGGCTGGCTTGACCGCCATCATCCGCGCGTGGCGGAAGAATGGACCAAGCTCTTTCGCCAAACCTTTCGCTTTACCGGCGAACAGATCGTCGGTGAATTTCTGATAAGCCTCGGCTATCTGCCGGGCGCGCACGTGCCCGATTGCCCGGTCTATAGCCGCATCGCCGAACTGTCGCCAGCTTGGATGCGAACCGCGAACAGCTAGAGCAGGATCGCAGGAAAGGAAAACAGAGCTTCCATTTCATGCGTGAATCCTGCTCTCGCTTCCAACAATGAGACCATGCTTCACGGGCCGGATCGGAGCGCTGGGCGCCTCGATCCGATCCGATCCGATCCGATCCGATCCGATCCGATCATGGTCTAAAGGTTATAAGTAATCGTAAAATGAGTATTTGACCTCAATAACGATTTCTTGCTACCGAGACGATGTGATCTGTTCCCGGCGTAGCCTTGGTGGTCATGTACGCCGTGATGACAAACCGAGTTCAGCCCGCCCGGTGCAGAATGACAGCGGCCGGATCTGCATCCCGATGGCGGTTCAGCGCGAGGTGAGTTAATGGTATTGCAGCAGAAATATCTGAAGATCCTGAGCGGATTGCTGCCGGCCGGCGCTATTGGCATGGTTATGGCGCTCGGCGCTGCGGCACCGGCCGCAGCTGATCCGGAACCGATGGGGGCGCCGCTCTCGGCTGCCGACCAGGATCGCGTTGCCGATCGGCTCGCGGCGATTCGCGATGCGGTCTCCGCGGTCGATGGCGCCGGGGCTTCGAAATCGGAGGAGCAGGTTGCGTGGTGGGCGTGGCGCAACGGTGGTGGTGGCTGGCGCAATGGCGGCGGCTGGGGCTGGCGCAATGGTGGTGGCGGCGGTTGGGGGAATGGTGGCTGGCATAACGGCGGCTGGCGCAATTATTGGCGAAACTTCTAGCAGGCCGCGACTGGGCTAGGGCGGTTTGACGCTCGCTTAAATCTGTCATTGTAGAGAAGGCGCGCGGTTCTCGCGTGACTGACGGCAGGCGTACAAGCCAGCGTCTATGGCGGCACCGCGACGGTCGATCATGAGGTCACTGCGATGTCACTTCGGGATAGATATCTGAAGGTTCTGTCCGGGCTGGTCCCAGCCGGGGCCGCGGGGGTTTCATTGTTGCTGGGGTCGGCGACACCGGTTGCGGCAAGCCAGGAACCGGCGCAACTGCAGCCAAAGGCGGCGCAAGAGGCCCGGGTTTCCGAGCGGCTTGCCGCCATTCGTGAGGCTGTTTCGAATGTCGCACAGCAGGAAGCTGCGGCAAGGAGCGGCGATATCGGCAAGCTGCGGCTGGCCTGGGGCAATTGGTGGCGCAACTGGGGCTGGGCGCGCCCGTGGGGCTGGGGGTGGCCGAATTGGAACAATTGGCACAATTGGAACAATTGGCCGAATTGGTGGCGCAACTGGTAAGGCGTTAGCGCGGTCGAAACTGCACGAGGCGGCGCCGTGCCCACGATCCAGTTGCTGGTGGTCCAGCCGACCCCGTTTTGCAATATCAATTGTAGATATTGCTATCTGCCAAACCGGACATCCAAGGCGGTGGTCGGCCGTGCGACATTGCACAACTTGTTTTCCCAGGTCTTTGGCTCGGGGTGGTTTGGCGATCACCTGTCGGTAGTGTGGCACGCCGGCGAGCCGATGGTGTTGCCGGTCGCCTTTTACCGCGATGCTTTCGCGCTGATCGAGGCGCTGCGCCCGCCTCAGCTCGAGGTGATGCATTCGTTTCAGACCAACGGCACTCTGCTCGACGACGAATGGTGCGCATTTTTCACCGAAGCCCAGGTCAATCTGGGCGTCAGCGTCGACGGGCCGCGCCATTTTCACGATCGCAACCGTCTGACGCGGTCCGGCCGCGGCACCTTTGATCGGACGGTCGCCGGCATCCGGCTGTTGCGGCAGCACAACGTCCCGTTTCACGTGATCTCGGTACTGAACCCGCTCAGCATGGCCGCTCCCGGTGAGATGTTCGATTTTTATGTCGAGGAGGGGATCACGCAGGTCTGCTTCAATATCGAGGAATCCGAGGGCGATCACGTCTCGGAAGCGTTTCGAGGGGCTGATGTCGAAGCTGCCTATTACCGGTTTCTCGGCGAATTCTGGCGGTTATCGACGGCGGCTCCGGGCAGGATCAAGTTCCTGCGCGAGATCGAAACCGCGCTGAACCAGGTCATTCGCCCCAGGGAAGCACCGTTCTACAATCAGCTGGTCGAACCGTTCGCAATCACCAGCATGGATTGGGCCGGCAATATCGCGACGTTTTCGCCCGAACTGTTGGGTCTCAAAAACCCGGCTTACGACGATTTCATTCTCGGCAACATCAACAACACGCCACTGATACAGCTCGCCGCGAGCCCAGTTTTGACGCGGATGCTCACCGACATCAACGCCGGGGTCACGATGTGCCGCCAGCAATGTGAGTACTTTTCGGTCTGCGGCGGTGGCGAACCGGTCAACAAGCTCGCCGAGAACGGCAGCTTTGCCAGCACCGAAACCACCTATTGCCGTGTCACCAAGATGCGAGCGACGGACCTTGTGCTCGATGCTCTCGACCGGGTTCAGTCCGCCGGTCCTGACCCGGCGGCGATGGCGCCGCTGATGACACCGGGTCTGACCGCGCGCAAACAGCAATGACAGCCACAGCAACATCATCGATCCGGAGGAGAGGATGAAACAGACATGGCGCTGGCTCGGCATACTCGCGATCGGCGCGGCGTTGCAGGTCGGTTCCGGCGGGCTCGCCTTCGCGCAAAATCCCCCGGCGACACCGGAAGCCAATTCCCCACCACCAGGCGCAGGCTATGAAAGCGGCAATATTGGCCAGACGGTGCCCACCGAGCCGACCGAGGCCGAACCCGGAACCGAGCTGCCCGTGCTTTATGTCACGAGCGTCGAGATCATCCGGTCACAGACCCCGCCGCAAATCGACATCGTGCGGGTAACCGGACTTACCGGGTCGCAGGGCTGGAGTTCGCCGGAATTGGTTCCGACCTATATTGGCAAGCCACTCGACGGCATTCTTGATCTGCAGTTCATCGCGACGATGCCGTTGCAGACCGAGACCGCCACCGGTTTTGTACCGGTCAGCGCGGTTTTTCCGCTAGAAGAAAACCATGCATTCCGCGGGGTGCGGGTGCGTGGCTCCGAGAATGCGATCGAGGTCGACCAGATCCCCGGTATCCGGACGGTGCGCGTCGTCGCCGACGGTTGCGCCAATTGCGTTGGCAAAAAGTTCGCCGAACGCGGACAGGTCGCACCCGGGACCCCGGGTGTCGTACGGCAGGAGGATCTTCCCAAGATCCTTCGTTGGATCCCGCCCGACCATGGGATCCGCGGCATCACTCACAATCCGAACCGGCTGAACCTGCTGCTCAGCCACGACAATACGATCATTGCCGCCTATTGGGAGTAGGTGAAAAGCGGGTAGCATCCTGACCGCCGGCGTGGTCCGGCCGGGGATATCGGTGGCGCACCGTCGCGGCTGGATTGGCTTTTTTTTAGGCGCGGCATTGGCGATAGGGGTGGCCGCCGCAGCAAAAGCCGGAACGCTGATTGCCGGCAATGCTGTATTCCTCGATCGGGTTGCCTTCGCAATCGACGGGGCTGAATCGAGCCATGGCGCCGACCCGAATATGTGGCGCGCCGATATCGATGGTCCGCAAGGGCCGATGCAGGTCTCGGCCGCGGCGGCCGCGGATGTCGGCGGCGGCGACCGGTTCGATCCCGGGGAAAACCGCGCACTCGGACGCGCCTATCTCGCCCGGCTGTACCGCCGCTACGCCAATTGGCCGGACGCCATCGCCGCGTATAATTGGGGACCGGGCAATATGGACAGCTGGATCAATGCCGGCCGCCCGATCGACAAATTCCCAATCGCTGTCTCGCTTTATCGCATCCGAGTGTTGTTCGGGCCGTCGCTGCCAGCTGGCGCCCTGGCAACCCCGCGGCTGGCTCGCCTCCACCCGCGGCCGCGCCGCTCGCTCGCCGATCTGCGCCATCCGAGCCACGACAGCATCGCCGTCGAACAGCTCTACACCGAGATCATGGCCGAGAGCGAGCACGTTGCCCGCTGACCCGCCTTGGTGACCGCGCGGCGGCGCCGGAACGGACTTGGAACCGGTCAACACCGGACCGCGCACCATCAATGGATCAGTTTGAAACCGGCGAGGATAACGCCGACCGCGACGATCATCATGCTGCCCAGCCGGATCGTCATATCGCGTTTCAGGAGTTCAATGTCGGCCTTTAATTCGGCTCGCAACGCGGTAATGTCGGCCTTCAATTCGGTCCGCAATGCGGCAATTTCTGTCGCAAGATCGGCCTTTGTCGCCAGCTGCGCAATCGCTTCCGCCATATCCCCGGCCGGTTGCGGTGCAAAGCCGGCGGCCTCCAGCCGGCGCGCCAACCGCAAGGTGTCGAACGGCACGGTCATCGCGGCCCCGCGATCCGGGGAAATAGCCGAGCTATTCTGCGGCTGCTCTGACTTCGGCGGGTTCGACGCGGGCGGCGCAGAATTTGAATTCGGGGATCTTGCCAAACGGATCGAGCTGCGGGTTGGTCAGGATATTGGCCGCCGCCTCGGCATAGCAGAACGGGACGAACACCATCCCCGGCGCGACATTGCTGTCGGCGCGCGCCTTCAGTTCGATCATGCCTCGGCGGGTCGTCACCCGCACCGGCTCGCCGGCGGCAATGCCGAGCCGGCGCAGTTCGGCGGGTGCCAGGCTCGCGACCGCTTCGGGTTCGATCTCGTCGAGCACGCTTGCTCGCCGGGTCATCGCCCCGGTATGCCAGTGTTCAAGCTGGCGTCCGGTTGTCAGTACCATCGGGTATTCCGCGTCCGGCTCTTCGGCCGGCGGGATGATCGCCGCCGGCACTAGCCGGCCGCGCCCCGATGCGGTCGGAAAACCGCTGCCAAAAACAATTTCGTTGCCGGGCTGATCCGGCGCGTCGCACGGATAGGTTACCGAGCTTTCGCGTTCGAGCCGCTCCCAGGTGATGTTGTCGAGCGACGGCATCGCCAGTTTCATTTCGGCAAACACTTCGGCCGGGCCGGCATAGGACCAGTCGAGCCCGATGCGCCGCGCCACTTCCTGGATGATCCACAAATCCTGGCGCGCATTTCCCGGCAGCGGCAGGGCGCGGCGACCGATCTGCACCTGCCGGTTGGTGTTTGAGACGGTACCGTCCTTTTCAGGCCAGGCCGAAGCCGGCAACACGACATCGGCGTATTTCGCGGTCTCGGTAATGAACAGATCCTGGACCACAAGGTGTTCGAGCTTTGCCAACGCCTCGCGCGCATGGCTCACATCCGGGTCGGACATCGCCGGGTTCTCGCCCATGATGTACATGCCCTTGATCTCGTCGCGATGGATCGCGTCCATGATCTCGACGACGGTCAGCCCGCGCTTCTCGTCGAGTGAGGCGTGCCACAGCGACTCGAACTTTTCGCGGACCTTGGGATCGTCGACCGCCTGGTAATCGGGATAGACCATCGGGATCAGCCCGGCGTCGGAGGCGCCTTGGACGTTGTTCTGGCCGCGCAATGGGTGCAGCCCGGTGCCCGGCCGTCCGATCTGCCCGGTAACCAATGCAAGCGCGATCAAGCAGCGCGCGTTGTCGGTGCCGTGGGTATGCTGCGAGATGCCCATGCCCCAAAAGATGATCGCCCGTTCGGCGCGGGCGTAGGTGCGCGCGACATGGCGCAATGTGGCGGCGTCGATACCACAGATCTCGGCCATCTTTTCCGGTGCATAGTCGCGGAGGTGGTCGCGCAGTTTCTCGAAATCCTGGGTGTGCGCCTGGAGATATTGCCGGTCGTAGAGCCCCTCCTCGATGATCGTGTGCAGCATCGCGTTCAGCATCGCGACATCGCGCCCGGGGTTGAAGCGCAGGGTCAGGGTCGCGTGGCGCGTCAGGGTGTGGCCGCGCGGGTCCATCACAAAGACCTGAGCGCCGCGCTTTGCGGCCTGTTTGAAGAATGTAGCGGCGACCGGATGGTTCTCGGTCGGGCGCGCGCCGATGACGATGATCACATCGGCGTCGCCCGCGGCGGTGAACGGGGCGGTGACGGCGCCGGAGCCGATCCCTTCCATCAACGCCGCTACCGACGAGGCATGGCACAGCCGCGTGCAATGGTCGACATTGTTGCTGCCAAATCCGGTCCGCACCAGCTTCTGAAACAGATAGGCTTCTTCGTTGGTGCCTTTGGCCGAGCCGAAACCGGCAAGCGCCCGACGGCCGTCGCGGTCGCGGATCTGCCGCAACCCTGCTGCCGCGCGCTCCAGCGCTTCCTCCCAACTCGCCTTGCGGAAGTGGGTATAAGGGTTGGCCGGATCGATATCGGTATCGTGCTTTGATATACCTTCCTTGCGGATCAGCGGCTCGGTCAGCCGGTCCGGATGATGCACATAGTCAAAGCCAAAGCGGCCTTTGACACACAGCCGGTTATGGTTGGCAGGGCCGTTGCGGCCATCCACCGCAACAATGCGGTCCCCACGGATTTTGTAGGTCAGCTGGCAGCCCACACCACAATAGGGGCACACGCTGTCGACTTCGCGGTCGGGGGCGTTGGCGTAGACGCCATTGGCATTGACCAGGGTCGCCGGCATCAGCGCCCCCGTGGGACATGCCTGGACGCACTCGCCGCAGGCGACGCAGGTACTGTCGCCCATCGGATCGTCGAAATCGAACACGATCTTTTCATGGTGGCCACGCGCCGCCATGCCGATCACATCGTTGACCTGGACCTCGCGACAGGCGCGCACGCAGAGATTGCACTGGATGCAGGCATCGAGCTGCACCGCCATCGCCGGATGGCTGCGATCGGGCGCCGGCGAGGCATGCCGCGGAAAGCGACTCTCTTCGACGCCGAGCCGGTCGGCCCATTGCCAAAAGCTCGACTGCGGGTCATGCGACGCGGTGCGCGCCGGCTGATCGCCAACCAGCAACTCGAACACCAGTTTGCGCGAAGTGCGGGCGCGCTCGCTGGCGGTCTGCACCTTCATGCCCGGTGTCGGACGGCGCACGCAGGAGGCGGCCAGCACGCGCTCGCCCTCGATCTCGACCATGCAGGCGCGGCAATTGCCGTCAGCGCGGTAGCCCGGCTGGGGCAGCCAGCAAAGGTGCGGGATTTCGACGCCCTGGCGGTTGGCAACCTGCCAGATCGTCTCGCCCGGCTGGGCCTCAACCTCGGCGCCGTCAAGGGTGAATTTGATCGGATCGGTCATTGGCTGATCCCTGCTTTGTCTTTGCTAGATATCGTGGCCGACCGGCCCCGGATCAAACGCGCTGAAGCTGTTGGATGAAACTGTTAACCTCGGGCTGTGTCCAGGTATCGCCGTGCTGCCAGAAATCGAGCAATGCGTTCTTATTGCGCGACACCCACTCGATGACCTGCGGCGACATCTGGCGAACCGTTCGTGTCGGCAGGCTATTGGCGATGACGGCGGGCGTGCCCGAAATAGCAACCGACAAACTTTGCTGCGTTCTTCCGGGTTGCACGAAATACTTGACCCGAGGGCC
>Ga0335072_10010619_pt1 | contig 13235 bp, 14 predicted proteins | sample Lox_Sample_21_FD_206725 | JGI IMG/M metagenome (GOLD analysis project Ga0335072, IMG submission 206725) | Soil microbial communities from Loxahatchee National Wildlife Refuge, Florida, United States - Lox_Sample_2.1 | ecosystem: Environmental > Terrestrial > Soil > Wetlands | place: USA...
GCGCCGACGGAACATGAATCTAGCGCCCGGCGAATGAATGTTGCGAGATGGAATTTGCGGCCGGGTTGGTCTGGTCTGTGATCGGTCGTCGTCCGACTGACCACAGCCAACCCGGCAAGTGTCGGCGATTTCGATCCTTCAGACGCAGGCCGCGGGCTTCGGCACGGCCCGCATTGCGTTGCTTGTTGCGGACCTGGTGCGCCGATTTGCCGAGCTCCAATCCGGAATTCGCTTTGGTCATGGCAGAAGCGCTCGCCGGGCTCGGTTCGTCGGCATGCCGTCCCGGGAACTCTTCGAGCGTCAGGACAACGCCTACCGAGAGAACGTGCTGCCGGATGCGATCTCTGCTCGGGCCGCCGTCGAGCAGGCCGGGGCGATCGGCTGGGAGCGATATGTCGGGCGGCGCGGCGCCGTTGTCGAGATGCATACGTTCGATGGCAGTACCAGGGTCACGTGGCCCGACATACTCCGAGAGCTGCCGGCCGCTGGAAAGGCGAGCCCTCGCGCTGATGCAAGAGACAGTTACGATTGTGGCGTGGCCGGACTGACGCGGTCGGCCTTCTGAGCGGCGTATCGGAGTATTCGACACAGGATCGACAAGCCATCTAATGCGAGGGCTTCGCGAGCCCCACCCGTATGATCGTGTCCGATGGCACGGGCATGGTTCCCACGGCCGAGAAGGTTGGAAAATGGTTCAACTGCTTGGGGCTGTAGGCAACGATCTCCATGTCCTGCCCAAGCAGCACCATCGCGTCGATCGGCACCGCGATCGGCCGGGCTCCGAAGCCGAGAAAGCCGCCGTACTCCACGACCGCCTCGACCGTCCCACTTCCATTGCGTACGATGCTTTTGACGGTGCCGAGGACGCGCTGGCTCGGGACAGGCTGCAGCACGTCCCGGTGCAGCAGGGCGCTCACCTGCACGGGCTGCGGAAAACGCATGGCGGCCGATTGGGGGAGGCTCATGCCGGGCGGCGGCGGCATGCCACCGGGCAGCATGCTTTGCGCCTGTGCCGGGCCGCCGCAGGCCAGCAGCACGACGCCCACGATGATCCAGCGACTCCCGACTGCAACCCGCATTATATCCCCGCGAACCAGGAAAAGCCGCGGCTTTCCCAGTAGCCGCCGGGGTAGGTGTTGGTCACCTCGATGGCGGTGATCCATTTCGGGTTCTTGTAGCCGAGCTTGACTGACATGCGCAGCCGCAGCGGGTAGCCGAACGGATCGGCGATCGTCTGGCCGGCGTAGCGGACCGCAAGGATGGTCTGCGGATGCAGCGCGCTCGCCATGTCGATGCTGCTCGGGTAGTCGTCGGCGGTGTGGAAGGCGACGTATTTCGCGCGGGTATCGGCGCCGACCCGCCGGAGGAAGGTGCTGAGCCGCACGCCCGACCACTCGCCAATGTAGCTCCAGCCTTCCACGCAGATGTGCTTGATGATTTCCGTGGTCTGCGGCAGCGCGTCGATTTCCTCCACTGTCCAGGGTCGGCGGTCGGCGATTAGGCCCGCGAGTTCGAGGCGCCATGTCGCGCCGTTGACCGGCCTGACCTGGTTGATGTTGTAGTAGGCGTTGAACTTGGGCGGCTTCAACACCCGGGATGCCGGGTAGGTCGGCGCGAGCTTGTTCGGGTCGAAAAGCCAGGCCTGCACGCCGTCATTGAAGCGCGAGATGGAAAGCAGCGCCGATTGCACGGCCTCGGGCTGGCGCACGTCGCAGCCGGTCAGGATCGCAAGCGCGCCGAGCGAGAGGCCGCCGCGCAAGAGGCCGCGCCGTTCGAGCCCGCGGATCAGCGGCCGGTGGTCGTCGAGAACGGCCTTTTCGGGAAGGTCGTCGGGCCGGAATGGCGATCTCATGGCGTCCTCGATCGGTCGAGCCGGGGACCGCCCGTAAGCATCGCCCAGAGCGTGCGCGGCACCAGCAACGACAGCAGCACGTGCACCAGCAAGAAGCCGACAATCACCGCCATGCCGGCAAAGTGTAGTACCCGCGCCGTCTGAAAGCCGCCGAGCAGCGAGACGAGCCCGGAAAACTGCACCGGCTTCCAGATCGCGAGGCCGGTCACGACCTGCGACACGCCCGCCACGATGACGACGATATACAGCGCCTTCTGGACGGCGTTGTAAGTGGTCAGGTCCTCGTGAGAGATCCGAAGGTGTAGCGTGTCCCGCACAGTCTCGACCAGCTCGCTGACGCGGATCGGCAGGAGGCGGTCGCGGAACCGCCCGGTGACTGCGCCGTAGATCAGATAGCAGAGCCCGTTCACGGCCAGTAGCCACATCCCTGCGAAATGATAAAGCAGGCTCGGCGCCGCCCATCCGCCGAGCCGGGCCCACTCGGGGAAAAAGAAGCCCCGGATGATCACGTCGTCATCATATATTCCCCAGCCTGACGTGATCATCACGATCATCGCGAATGCATTGATCCAGTGCATGATGCGGATCGGCATCGGATGAAGCCGGCGGGTGTGCCGGGCGTCCGCGGAGTGCATCGCCATGCTCATCGCACCACGCACGCAGGCGACGTAGCCTCCCGTTGGCCGGCGTCCGGGATGACTGTCATCACCATGGCCGTCGTGCCCCGGAACCGGCGAGACGGCGGAAGTCACGGACGCTCCTACGCGGACCGTTTTGTGCCGCCGGAAAACCCAAACGATACGACATCTCTGTCTCCTCGCGACGACCCAAACGCTACGAACTTCTGCACGCTCGGCGTGTAGGTCGATTGGGTCGCCTTAATTTGCAGCGAAATGGGCATCATCGGCCAATACCTTCGTCGCATCGTCTCCATGATCGGGCTGCCGCCCGAATGACAGGCGATCGGCATGACGTCGCGACGATATCGTCGGAACATGGAAGCGATGCCTTCTTGGGACGCATCCAAACATATTACGAAGCCACCCGGCTCCCGCCCTCTCGATGCCGTCGAAGGCGCCGAGCGCGCGCATCGGAGCCGCCCCGCGCGCGACGTCGCGGCCGACGCCTATCTTGTCATTCGGTGCGACGGGCTTCTCCGCGCCGGCGCAAACGGCGTCCAGCTCACCTGGATGGACGCAAGGATCGGCGATCATGTCGTCACCCCGCGCGCCGGCAATACTTAGAGAGCGGAGCGCTTGTGGAGATCATGCCCGAATTTCGTCGCCGGGCGATCGCCGTGTCCCTGGTCGGAGCACATCGGAGCAATCTGTCGCACCGCGTCCGCGCATTCATGAAATGGATCGAAGGTGTGCTGGCACCGTATCTGGAATAGCTGGCCAGCTTCGGGACGTCTCACTTTGCCGGGGAACGGCCAGGATGGGCGCAATGGCGCAGCGACGTCGGCGCATCAGCCGTTTTGATGGTTGCAGTTTCCCTGACGTTTTCGACTTCCTTGAGCGCAGAGCCGAGCGTGGCGCGGTCCTGGACGGCCTCCGGCAGCGTCACGCTGCCGGTTTCCGTAATCAACCCCGTCCCACGCCGGAACGTCAGGTAGGCCCACAACCAATCCAGCAGCACTGTCACCCGGCTCCGGCCGCCGACCAGGAATCCGATGTGCACGGCTCCCCACAGCCACCAGGCGAGGCCTCCTTTCAGGCGGATGAAACTAAAGTCGGCGACGGCAGCCTGACGACCGATGGTTGCCAGGCTGCCGAAATGGCGGTAGCGGAACGGATCGGGCCGGGGCGCACCCGCCAGCCGTGCGCGGATGACTCGCGCGACATAGGCACCGCCTTGCTTGGCCGCGGGGGCCAAGCCCGGCACCGGCTGACCCCGCCAACCCTGGCAGGACGCGGTGTCGCCGATCGCGAACACGCTGTCGCATCCCGGCACCGAGAGGTCCGGTCCGACCGGCACGCGGCCTGCACGGTCGGCAGGCACCTCCAGCCACCTTGCCGCCGGCGAGGCCATTACGCCGGCGGCCCAGAACACCGTTCGCGCCGACACGGCCTCGCCAGAGACAACGACGTGATCGGCCGCGACGGCCTCGACCCTCTTGCCGGTCCGCACTTCTACCCCCAGGCGCTCCAGCGCCAGGCTTGCGGCGCGCGACAGGGTCTCCGGGAAGGTCGTCAGGAGCCGCGGCGCAGCCTCTACCACCACGATCCGTGCCTCGGACGGGTCGATGACGCGGAATTCCCCCTTTAGTCCACGCGCCGCGAGTTCCGCGATGGCGCCGGCCAGCTCGACACCGGTCGGCCCGCCGCCGACGATCACGAACGTAAGCCACCCGTTGCGGTCGGAGTCGGTCTCCGCGTTCTCCGCCTCCTCGAAGGCGCGGAGCAGGCGCGCGCGCATGGCGGTGGCGTCCTCAATGCTCTTGAGACCAGGAGCGAAGGGCGCCCATTCGTCGCGGCCGAAATAGCTGTGACGCGCACCGGTCGCAAGAACCAGGTAGTCGTATGTGATACGGCCGCGGCTGAGGATCACGGCTTTCTCCTTCACCTCGATGCCTGTCACCTCGGCCAGCAGCACGCGCGCGTTTTCTTGGCGTCGGAGCATCGCGCGGATAGGCGTCGCGATATCGCCGGGCGAGAGGCTCGCGGTCGCTACCTGATAGAGGAGAGGTTGAAAAAGGTGATGGTTACGCCTATCGATCAGCGTCGTTCGACACGCGGCGCCGCGCAGGCCGCGCACGGCGCTGATTCCACCGAAGCCGCCGCCTACGACGACCACGTGCGGGAGCGATGCCGGTAAGGCGCGCGCGGACGTACGGACAAGCCAGTCGCCAAGCCACCGCGCGGCACGCATCACGACCACGGCAAGAAGCAGCGCCCAGTACGGCTTCACGCCGGCCGATGTGAGCTCGGCGCGCGAGATCAGCAGAAGCATCAGTGCTGCCACGGGAAACGCCGGGCCGAGGCGGCGGGTGATCCAGCCGGAAGCGGCGACGACCAGCGCTGCTCCCGGCACCGCGCTGCTGTGTGCTCCGCGGCGCAGCAGGCGATCGACCGAGAATGGTCCGGCGCCAAACACGATCAGCGAGACAAGCAAGGCGGCCCAGAACGGCCGTACTTCCGGTGCCACGCCCACAATGGGCAGGAACAGGGCCTGGAGGACCAACCCCGACGCTGCAAATCGAGTAAACAGGCCGATGGCCAGCAGCACCGGACAGACCGCCTGGATGGCGATCCCGGGGTTCGAGCTGGTGATCTCCTGCAGCAGCGCCGGCTGCCAGCCGATCATGGCGTGGTTGCCCGGGAAGCCCATCATCTGATGTACCCCGGCGACGATAAACGCCGGCCCCAACCACAAGCGGATCAGCAGCCACAGCCACGGTTCGAGCAACGCCGCCGTGGCGCGGATGGCGATGCTGACGCCGCTTATCAGACGGAGCATGACGAGCATATCCTGCGCAATTGCTTGGTAGGAAGGACCCCCGAGCGAAAGCGTGCGACTCCTGCTCCGCAACGAGGGCCGAAGCGGAGCGACCAAACTTTCCTGATCGGAGATTGCTTTGTCATCCCGCTGTTTACTTGACCACCGTTCAGGAGCTTTCACTTCTGTCCCGGCATACTCTTCGTGCGGGACGCTTTTGTCCGAGCGAGCGCTGCGGCCGCCACGATGGTCGTTACCGCGGCGCTCCCTGGGTGAAGACAACACCAGTTATGGGATTCCGCCCGCGCGGTTGGCCAATGCCGAAAGCCTATTGTCCCAATGCCTGGACGTGGCGGGAAAGCCGGCCATTTGCAGAGGCGACGTCGATCCGGCGCCCGATCGTGGGCAGCGCGGCGGTCTCGGCTACGAATCCGCTGAAACCGCGTCCCCACAGCGTGAAAGGAGTCGCCTTGCCTAAGGATCGGAGCGGAAGGTGCGCGATTGCCGTGATGGGCAAGGCCCCGCGAATCGGGCGCGCGAAAACGCGGCTCGCCGTCACGGTGGGGGCGGAGGCGGCGGCCGCGCTCGGCGCGGCCTTTCTCCGCGACACCACCGCCAATGTGGTTCTCGCCGGACGCGACGCACCGATTCGCAGCGTCGTCGCCTACGCGCCCGCCGGCTCCGAGCCGCTGCTGGAGCCGCTGCTCGCGCCCGGCACCTCGTTGCTGCTGGCGGATGGCCATGGCATAGCGACGCCCGGCGTCGCAGGCTTCGGGTGTTCTCTTCTGCAGGCGATCGAGCGCCTGCTCGACGCTGGCAATGCCGCCGCCTGCGTGTTGAACGCGGACGGGCCGACACTCCCCACCCGTCACCTGGTCCGGGCAGCGCAACTGTTGGCGCGCCCCGGCGACCGCGCGGTGCTCGGCATCGCGCGGGACGGCGGCTACTACCTGCTCGGCCTGAAGCGACCGCACGCCGCCCTGTTTCGCGACATTCCCTGGAGCACGGCAGCGGTCGCTGCGGCCACCCAGGCACGCGCCGACGCGATCGGGCTCGAGATCGCGACCTTGCCCGACTGGTTCGATGTCGATGACGGCCCATCGCTCGACCACCTGATCGCGTCGCTGCGTGCGAACGACGATGGTGGGTTCGCAGCGCCGGCCACGCGGGCCGCGCTCGCGCAGTTCGGTTTGCTCGCGACCGAGTCATGCGAGGCTTGAACCCTCGCTCCGCCTCGGCGCGCTCGGCGCCGCCCTGGTCGCGCTCCTGCTCGCGCGGTTACTGCTGCATGTCCCATGTGCCCACAACGGTGGCTCCCCCTCGCTCGTGCGGGGGCTCGCAGGTCTCCGGCGAAGACCGCGGTCAGGGCTTATGCTACTTTACCTCGTTCAATGGGACCGGACACGGATCGACTTATAATCATGCCTTCCGTCGGATGGAACGCCTGTTTCCAAAGTCGGCATCTATCGCCCTCATCTCCGCGGAGCGACACCTGGGCTTTCCCGCTGTGGCTTCCTCGTTCCGGCCACGACGCAAGAGGGTCACAGCGCGAACCGGAGTGGTCCAGTGTCTCTCAGCGAAGATCGTTCTGGCGGAAGCTTGTGGTCAGTCAACGTCTTGGACCTCAGCGGCAACTGGCTCTCAGTCCCAAAGGAGCAATTCGCGAAAGCGGGTTTGCGGCATGTCGGCGATGCGGGCGAGAACGTCGGCGAACCAGGTCCGAGGGTCGACGTTGTTGGGCTTCGCGGTCCGGATCAGCGTGTACATGAGGGCGGCGCGCCTGGCGCCGAGCCGCGAATCGGCCAACAGCGAGGGTTTCCGGCCCAGAGCCAATCCGCGCAGCGCTCGCTCGGCGGCGTCGTTGGTCAGGCATATCCGCTCGTCGTCGAGGAGGCGTGTGAAGGCCAGCCAGCGGCTGAGCATCTGATCGATGGCTTTGGCAATGGCGACGTGACGCGAGAGTTTTGCGCGCTCGGCGCGCAGCCATATCCCCAGCGCGGCGAAGAGAGGCGCCGAGGCCTGACGCTGCACGCGCAAAAGCTCCGCGGCGCTCGCGCCGTTGATGTCGCACTCGACGGAGAAGACCGCGTCGATGTGCGCCGACGGATGGAGCATTGGCAATAAGTGAGAACAGCATGGAACTCCACGAAATCCGCTATTTCCTCGCGTTGAGTGAAACACTCAATTTCACCAAAGCAGCCGAGGCATGCCATGTCAGTCAGCCGGCGCTGACACGCGCGATCCAGAAAATGGAGGACGAACTCGGTGGCCTGCTGTTCTCGCGCGAGCGCAGCAACACGCATCTAACCCAACTCGGCCGTCTGATCGAACCGCATTTAGCCGCGGTCGCAGCGCAAGCTTTCGAAGTAAAGCGGACCGCCGTACGTTTCCTCAAACTGGAGAAGGCGAGCCTCGCAATCGGCGTGATGTGCACAATCGCACCGGTGCAGTTCGTGGGTTTCCTGGCTCGCTTCAGAGCGGAGAATCCCGGTATCGAAGTAACCATTCTCGAGGATGTCCCGGATCGGCTCTGCGACCTGCTGGTGAAGGGCGAACTGGATGTGGCGCTTATGGCCCGCCCCGATGACTTTCCGGAGCCTCTCCGAGCGCTGGAACTTTATTCGGAACGGTTTGTCATTGCCTGCTCCGCGGGTCATCGGTTTGCCGGGCACGCCAACGTCGCGATGGCGGAAATTGACGGAGAGTTCTACCTCTCGCGGATCAATTGCGAGTTCTACGATTTTATTGGCGAACGGTGCCGCGAGCAAGGTGTCACTCTGGTGTACTCGTATCAGAGCGAACGCGAGGACTGGATTCTGACGATGGTCGCGGCAGGGCTGGGCATTTGCTTTCTTCCCGAGTATACGGCCATCTTCCCCGGTGTTATCGGTTGTCCGGTGGTATCGCCCGCTGTCGCACGCAGCGTCTGCGTTGTCACCGTCGCCGGCCGTCGCTCGTCGCCGCCGGTCAAGGCGTTCCTGAATGCGGTGCAGCGTTATCAGTGGCCATCATCTTCGATCGCATGTGGTCCGAGTGATTCCTCACCAGGCGATAAATCCGCAGCGTGACCAAAGTTGCCGTGCCGGAGCGCAGCGTGGTGGCGTTCCGGTGCCGCTCCACGATCTTTGTTCGTTTACGGAACGATCGGTATAATCCCTACTGTCCCCGCGCAGTCGATGCCGTACCATCTGTTGCGAGCTATACGAGTGTCAACGGCGGAGCAAAACTAGGCCATTATGGCGGCGTGAAACCAGGCCATTGGGCTATTGCGTGACGGACATGAGAACGGCCCCTGCAGGGGCTTTTCTCATGTCCGTGGCCTGATGAAGCCGGTTTAATCTGTCGTCAATTCCGCTGATCTCCTGACCATGCACCGGGTCGCTTTCGGCCTGTCTGCCGCCCTTCCGGCGCCGCGCCCGGGACTGTTCCAGGCGGTTGATCTCAGAGACCGTCCCAAACATGGGGGCGATCATGCTGCGACGCGAAATGAGCGGCGACGCCGGCAGATGTCGCGGTGATCCGCATCGCACGTGCCGTTGACGATGGCCGTTCGGACCTGGAGCATCAAGTGAGCACCAAGCGGCGACCACCGCATTTGCTGCTGCGCACCCATCCGGCGATGCAGCAGCCACTGCACGGCGCCCTCGGTTGGCGACGTGGAGAACGGCTCACCGCCCAGCCGCGCCGACGCGTAATCAATCAATGATCAGGCCGGCGAGGCCGGACACGTATGTCTCCCGTGCGATCAGCGCCTTCGCCAGCTTCGCCGCCGATCTGCCCGCCGCGGTTTTTCCGTCCGCCTTCGCTTTGACGGCCGTAAGGGTGCGCTGGATCAGGTGTGGCGCCCGCCCGGTCTGGCCATGCCAAAGGCGCCAGCGGATGTGTTCGACGGCATCGGCGAAGCGCGCACCGTCCCGGCGGTCGCGGACCGTGGCGTTCGGCCAGCCGCTGGCGCATTGAGCGGCGTGCTGGACGCGCATCGCCAGGTGGAACCAGTCGAGTACATGAAAGACAGTTCCGGTGCTCGCGGCCTCCCCCAGAGATCGCGGGCCGTCGGCGCCGTCGCTCAGGATCGTCACCTCCGTGTCCGCCGTCATGCCGAGACCGCTCAGCACGCCGTTCAGCTGCGCGTGCTGCTGGTCTGCCTCACCGGGCACGCCACTGAACCAGACCGGCTTTCCACCATCATTGCTGACCTGGGCCGCCATCACCTCGAACGTCCTGCCCTGGTGGCCACGCGCCGTCCGGACATGCCCGGCGTCGATCGACACCGTCATTGTCTCTGAAGGCGGCACCGCCGGCTGCGTTTTCGCCCGCGACAGGCTCTCACGCTCGAGGCCTGCCCCAACCCTTATGGTCCGGCGGCGGATCGTCTCATGCCACGGTGGATCATCGCCGAGGGGGAAGAACTCGGACAGAAACCGCGGGGCGCAGCGATATGGCAACCAAGCCCCCATCTTCGCCAATGCCCGCTCGTATTCGGGGGTGCAGCGGTCTGGCATGAGTTCCGATGCCGGGCAAAGTGTCGACCGCGCCGCGACCGCACATCGGCACGGTTTGAACCGCGGCGCCGGCACCTCGATTGTGCCGAACAACGAGCACAACCGCCGGGTGCGCGTGTCCTTCAGCGGGCGGAGGCCCCGGCAGCGCGAGCAATGGCGGCGCAGTGCGCTGTACTCCGCAACCCGGGCCTGAACCAAGTGCCGCTGCACGCCCGCCAGCAAGGTCTTGCCGTCGTCCAGCGTCAGGCCGAGCGGATCGAGGGGAGAATGGGAGTCGGTGTCGCCACCTCGGACAACTTCATGGATCTGCTTCGCCCCGTCAGCGCCGTTAAGCTCGATCGTCACCCGCCATTCCATCCCCGCCCCCGGTCTTCCAGGCGCCGAAGTTAGCACCCCCATATTTGGGACGGTCTCCAGATGCATTGCAAAGAACACATGTAGCCAGCCCGTTCTGTCATACGGAGACCGACATGGCGATCATCCGAAACATTTATGTCACGGCACGGTCGGAGATGAGCTTCGACGATGCCTGCCAGACCGTAGTGAAGGAGGTGACGAAGACTTTGCGCGGGATCATGTCGTTCAAGGTCTGCGACACAGAATGCGTGGTCGAGCACGACAGTACGATCGCCTATCGAGTGCCGACATGGTCCTTTTTGTGCGGAACGGCGATGATATGCCCGCCCACGTACTAAGATTTTGGCGTGGGCGGGATCGTCCAGCACTAGAGGGTCGTCTACCACTTGAATTCGGTCCCGGACGGACGGGCGACGGGACAACTGACTGCGCACGCACTCATCCTGGCATTGGACGTCACGCCGGTGCCGGGACGCCTTCCGACACCGCTTCGAGTTGGCCGACCGTTTCACGACCAAAGCCGACGGGAATAAAGGCACCAACGCACACTACCGCTAGAATCGTGCCAAAAAATATCGTTGCTGAGCCGGTGTGTGGTTCCATCAGATAGGGAGCTAAAACTCCGGCGAAGAGCCGTCCGAAGGACTCGCCGAAAATATGCCCTCGCCCACGGAGTTCTGTTGGAAACTGCTCGGAAAGATAAACACGGGTTGCTGTGAATGCTGACAGGACGGTGAAGCCCGTGATTAGTGATCCTGCAACCATCACCACGGTTGCATATTCCCCTGCCTGGTGTGCCAGCAGCATCAAACAGAGCCCGGGAATCGATCCCGCCAAGGCATAGGCAATTGTCCAGCGTCGGCCGATTATCTCCATTAGGAAGCCGGTAAAGGCTTTGCCCGGAATGCTTGCGAAAAAAATGAGCGAACTCAGGCCAAAACTCAGGCTGACGGCAGCACCCTGATCAGACAGCGCCTTCGGCAACAGTACTGCTATCAGGAAATACGCCGTCCCAGCACAAACGCCGGCCAAAATGCCAACCAACGTCCACCGGAGTTGACCGTGAGCGAACAACGACCAATATGGCGGAAGCCCGCCACGGCGATAGTCCGATTCTCCGAGGCCAGCAACGGTCAAAGGCGATACACGGCTACCGCACCGACCGATGATCCGATTTACCACGTCCACGGCGGCTTTAACGTTACCTCGGCGAAGATGCCAGCGTGGGCTTTCTGGTATCCCAAGATAAACCAGGACCGGAACCACGGTGACTGCCAAGCCGCCCGGCAAGGCCAGTAGCCGGAACGCCTCTACGTTATCGGCAAGAAGGAAGGCGAGAAACGGCACGATGGTGAAGGAACTTGCCAATGCCATTTCGTAAACCGCACCATACGTACGTCTGTGCTGCGCTGGCATCAACTCAGCGGCGATCGGAAATGCCGCCGACACCGCACCACCCGCTCCAAAGCCGGTCAAGAGACGAAGTATAATAAGCTGCCGAGCGGTCTGCACCAAAGGTATCAGCAGTGTCAAAAATGTTGTGGCAATGACGCCGATTAGCATGACGGTTTTTCGGCTCCAGTGATCGGACACTGCTGAAGACAAAAAACCGCCGATGCACAGCATCAGGGTTGGGCCAACGGCAAGCCAGCGAATGTCGGAGCCTGTTAGATGAAGAGGCTGTTTCGCCAGCAGCAGCAGCGAACCAGTCATCACCAGATCATATCCCTCCACGAAGCCGACGAGGGCCAGTATGGCGATGATCACAACGTGGTAGCCACTGAACGGAATGCTGTCGAGCTTGACTCCGAGGGCAACGCTCCCGGCGTCAACCGAGCGGTCGAACGAGCCAACCTTTGCCATTGTACCCTCCCAGATTGCTTGAATCCGGGGGACCACCCTGGGCCGAATGTGCGGGGCCGCCGAGTGTTGCAGTACCGCGCAACCATAGCCAGCCTGGATGTCGTGCTGATCCCGTCCTACGAGCCGGACGTGTCGATCGTGCGCAACGCCAATCTGGTAGCAGGGACAGCGACGTGTCCGCTGTTCGTCTACCAGACGCCATATACCGCGTTTCCGTCGTCTTTGATTCCGGCGCTGGTGGTGCCCGGCGATTTCGATATCGGCGAAGGCACGCCGCAGCAGTTGAATCCCGCCCTGCAAGCCTTCCTCGAGGGGTTGCTCGCCCGAAGTGCCGCCCCTGCCGGCGCGCAGCGGACACTGCGGGTGGCCGCAAGCTACGGTTACGAGTACACGCGTGGCGCTCCAGGCAACACGGTGCGAGGGCGCCGCAGCACCGTGCTTCAGGCCGACACTGGTCTTGTCCCCAGCCTTCCGATGGCGCTGGTGCCGGCGATTGACCTGACGATCAGCGGCGACGGAAACGCCTCGATCGACAGCTTCGCACAGAACCTTGCGAACTTCATTGTCGCGTGGGATGGGCAGGTGCAGCCGTCGCGTGCAAACGCGGCACTGTTCTTCGATGTCAGTCTGTTCTCCTCCAACGCCGCCTCGCAGGACCGGCCCCTAGTGAGCGTGCAGTCGGTCCGATACGGGTTGACCCTTTAGTTCGGACCAAATCGACCACCGATCACTGCGTATCGTCCGACCCGGCGAGCTTGCCACGCAGGCTGTCGCAGGCTGCTCAATGAGACCGTCCCAAACGTGGGGGTGATCACGCTGCCATGCGAAATGAGCGGCGACGGCAGCTCATGTTAGCGTGATCCGCTTCAAACGTCCCGTTGACGGTGCTGTCCGAACCTGGAGCATCAGATGAGCACAACGGGGCGACCAGCGCATTTGCTGGTGCCCTCCCATCCGGCGATGCGGCAACTATTGCACGGCACCTTCGGTCGGCGAGGTCGAAAACGACTCGTCATCCAACCGCGCCGACGCATAATCGATGATCAGAGCGGCAAGAGCCAATACGTCGGTCTCCACCGCGGTCAATGCCCTCATTAGGTTCGCTGCCGATCTGACCGCGGCGGATTTTCCTTCCGCCATCGCTGTGACGACCGGTAGTGTGCGCTGGATCAGGCAGAGTGCCCGCCGGGTCTGGCCATGCCAAAGGCGCCACCGGATGTGTT
>Ga0335072_10010620_pt1 | contig 13235 bp, 8 predicted proteins | sample Lox_Sample_21_FD_206725 | JGI IMG/M metagenome (GOLD analysis project Ga0335072, IMG submission 206725) | Soil microbial communities from Loxahatchee National Wildlife Refuge, Florida, United States - Lox_Sample_2.1 | ecosystem: Environmental > Terrestrial > Soil > Wetlands | place: USA: Florida...
CAGGGTCACGTTACCGAACTCACGACGGGCAGTTCGTTCCGCTTCTTCCCGCGTCATGCCGCGATCCATCAGGTCCGCGACCTTTTCATCAAGGTGTTCCCGGATCGTCTCGGAAAGCTCGTCATAACGGCGGCGACGGGAAAACAACTGCCTTAACCAGCCCATGAAGTCTCCTACTGTCCTGCCAGTGCAAGTACGCGGTTGAATCCGGCAAACATCTTCTCGACTTTCGCAAGCTCCTGTTCTAGGTGTTTCTTCCCTACTTCTGTCACCTTGAAGACCCGGACTGGACGGTTCCTGGCCGAAAGCCCCATCTCCGTTTCCAGCCAACCGTTCTTCAACATTCTCTGCAGGGCCGGATACAGGGAACCTTCTTCGATCAGCAGGTAGTCCTCGGAAATATCCTTGAGCCGTTGCGTAAGCGCATAGCCGTGCATCGGCCTCCAACTCAGGGTTTTGAGGATCATCAGTTCCATTGCGCCGGGGAAGAGATCGCGGTACTGAGATTTCTTCTTCATGATGTGCAAACTACTATGTCCGAAATAGTATGTCAAGAATCGCGACAGACGACTGCTGCTGAGGCGGTGGGCGCAGCTGTTTTCTGCCTGGGAGATCGAAAGCTATTTCAATCCAGAGGTGCTTGATGGAGGTCACGGATATCTATGGATATTTAAGGGACAACGCCGGGGAACTCGGATCGCGCATTCTGGAGATGTACCCGCCGCTGCAGAGCACGATGGATGAGATTCCCGATGATCTCTCGACGCTTCTGCGGTCGGCGCTGCCGGCCCAAGGCATTGCGATCGGTGGGTTGGTGAAGCATCTGCGGAGGGCGCGGACGGCGCGAATTGTGGCCGAGTGCGGCGCCGGCAAGACATTTATGGCGCTGGGCGTGGCGCACGTCCTCAAAGCAAGAACGATTCTGGTGATGTGTCCTTCGCACATCGCGAAGAAGTGGGCACGCGAGGCGATCAAAACGATTCCCTTTGCGAGAACCTTCCTGGTCGAAGACATGCGGAATAGCGGCGATACCCGCCAGCCTCACGGAGTCTGCGAGGTTCGCCTTCGCAAGGGCAGGATCGTTTACGAAGGAATGCAAGTGTCCCTTGCCGAGCTGCGGCAGCTGGGGCCGAGCGACTGGAGACAGCGCAGCCCGCAGTGCTCCGTGTTCATCATTCCCAAGGACAAGGGCAAGTTGTCGTACTTTTGGCGCCATGCCTTCCTGACCGCGAAGTGCGGCCCGGAACTCGGCGGTGTGATCAACCCCGATACAGGTCACTCAATTGAGAATCCGGAGGGCGGACATCGCACCCGGATGGATTTCGATCAGCTGAAGATCAGTGAACAGATCGAGCGGGCGAAAGACGGAACGACACTGTTCTCGCCGCTGTGGCAGGCGGACCGCTCGAAGATCCAGCGGATGGCGCCAGTCGAATTCATCGGTCGCTACATGAAAGGCTGGTTTGATCTGACGATCGCCGACGAGCTACACCAGCTGGCCGGCGACACCGCGCAGGGCAATGCCTTGGGTGTATTGGCTCGCGCCGGGCGCCGCCTTATCGCTCTCACTGGAACGCTGATGGGCGGCTATGCCGACGATCTCTTCAACGTCTTCTACCGGATGGAACCGCAGATGATTGCGGACGACGGCTTCGCGTATGGCGGAGAGGGCCGGCGGAGCTTTCAGGAGCAGTACGGAGTTCTTGAAACCATCGAGAAGATCCGCGAGGAAGATAACGCCTGCTCGCGTGCTTCAAAGAAGACCGTACAGGTGGTCCGGAAGCCGGGTGCCTCGCCTCTTCTGTTCGGCAAGTTCCTCATGTCGACGACCGCCTTTCTGGCGCTCGAAGACATCGCGGACAACCTGCCGCCGTACACAGAGAGCGTGCTCTCCAGTGACATGAACAAAGAGCTTGCGGAGGCCTACGAGGAACTCGAAAAGGCGCTGCGCAATGCCATGGCCGAACATCGAGGTAACAAGAGCCTCATGAGCGTGCTTCTGAACACGCTCCTGCTCTATCCCGATCATCCGTACGATTTCGAGGAGATCTGGGCGCGGGCGCTCGATCCGGCGACCAAGGAGTACTACAAATTCCTTGTCGCCAGTCCACGAGAACTGCCCTGGGATTGCCTCTTTCCGAAGGAAACAGCTCTCATCGATGACATTCGGGAAGAACTGCGGCAGGGACGGCGCTGTCAGGTCTATGCGACGTACACGGGTGAGAAAGACGTGAACGCGCGGCTGGAACATGTGTTGTCGGCCGCAGGACTGCGTGTTGCTGTTCTCCGCGCTTCCGTACCAACGCAAAAACGGGAGGAGTGGTACGACCGGCAACTTGAATCCGGCGTCGAGGTGGTGGTCTGTCATCCGAAGCTGGTGGAGACGGGCCTCGATCTGCTGGCGTTTCCGACGCTCTATTTCTACCAGACTGGCTATTCGCTCCATACGCTCCGGCAGGCCAGCCGGCGGTCCTGGCGCATTGGGCAAAGACATCCTGTGCGAGTGAAGTTCCTCACCTACAAAGGGACCATGCAGGAGGTCTGCCTGCGGCTGATGGGCAAAAAGATGCTCGTGGCGCTGATGATGGAGGGCAAGTTCTCAGGAGAAGGCCTTCAGTCGCTCGATGCGGACAAGGATCTGATGTCCGCAATGGCGCGTGAATTGGTCGAGAAGGCCGGGGTCGGCGAAAGTGCCGACCAGGTCTGGCGCCAGCTAGATCGCGAGCGGTGGAAGCAGATGGGACCAACTCCACAGGAAATTGCAAAGGGCGCAGATGACGGCGCAATGATTCTCGACGATGCGCCGGAACCCGGCGGCGAACGCGGTATCCAGTTGGTTCCGCCGCTGAGGGAGAAAAAGCGGCCGGATGCGCCACCGTGGCCGGCGACGGCAACCGGGGATCGACCGATCCAGCTCAGCCTGTTCGGCTGAATCAACAATCAACAAATGAGAGAGGTGAAGCTATGTGCAAAGAACGCGCAAAGACTCGTTGTGTCCAGTGCGAACTGGCGCAGTGGGCCGACCAACGGAATTGCCGACGCTGCGGCTATGTTTTGCCCACGCCGGTCGTGAATGTGGTTGAACGGGTGGTGGAGAGAGTCGTATTTGAGCAGGACTCCCAAAGCCTGCTGAACCTCCAGGAAGCATCGAAACTCATTTCCGCCACGACGGCGAGACTGGAAGAATCTGCCCACCAGATGGCTCCGGTGATGCTTAATTCGTTACCGGAAGTCGAGAAGTTCCCAACTCTCGACCAGATGGAGCGAGCCATGATCCTGGCCGCGTACAGGAAGTCCAATCGGAAGCCGGTGGAGGCAGCACGCCTGCTGGGCATCGGCAAGACGACGTTCTACCGCAAGCTCAGAGAGATGCGTCAGTTGGCGGCGTAACTTTCCAAGGACGATTTAGCTCGTTTGACCGAGATTCGATCTGGCGGTACAACCGACTTCGTTCGAAACATGGCCGCGTCGGTCCAGCGACAGCCACAATTCCCTAGCAGGAGGACGGAAATGGATGCCTTTAGAGCGACTTCTCACGAATCGGTTGAAGAGAACCCGCATGCGGAGCAGCCAGGCATCAAGGCCGCAACTGAGGCGTCGGAGATGGCACCTCCGGAGCCTTTGGGGCCCCCGGCTGCCAACCGCCACCGTCTTCCCGACGAGCGTCCGGCGATCACACACCATTTTGCGGTTGGAGGGCATGAGGGCTACCTGACAGTGGGGCTCTATCCCAACGGTCAGCCCGGCGAGATCTTCATCCGGATGGCAAAAGAGGGATCAACCATTGCCGGACTGATGGAAAGCTTCGGAACCGTCGTGTCCGTCAGCCTCCAGCACGGCGTGCCGTTGCGGGTGCTTTGCGATAAGCTTTCGCACACTCGCTTTGAGCCTTCCGGCTGGACGGGAAGCGCGGAACTGGGCTACGCGAAGTCAATCATGGACTACCTTTTCCGGTGGCTCGAACTCCGCTTCCTGTCCGGAACGCAATTGGCACTATTTTCGGCATCAGGCAATCAGGGCAGTCTTGTGGTTGACCAAGGCAAGGTTGTGCCGATCTCGCCGCAAGCATTTGAAGCCGGTGACGCGCCGGCGTGCCGTTCCTGCGGCGCTCTGATGAGTCCAAATGGAAACTGCTATGTGTGCAGGAACTGCGGCGGGACGAGTGGCTGCTCGTGACGACATCGAATAGCCGAGTCGTTGTAGATCTTCGCAACAGCTAAACTTTCAACCTCCGTGCGAGTGGATGCAGCGGCGTCCGGTCGCCGCTTATTACGCCTCCGATTGCTTGAAGTTGACTTTGGCGTCAAGAACTATAATTATATTGATGCGCCACATATGGGAGAGCACCATGCCGCCGGAAGTCGAGTGGAAGAGGGTTAGTGCAGAGCTCTTGATCTTGTCTCTTGTCGAGGCCCGGCCACGACACGGCTACGAGATATCCAAACTGATCGAGCAACGCTCCGGCGGGGCTGTCCGCTTCTATGCCGCCTCGCTTTATCCATTGCTTTATCGCCTGGAGAAACGCGGATGGATTCAGGGCCGATGGGTGGAGAAAAGCGGCCAGCGACGCCGACGTTATTACCGCCTGACGTCCGAAGGCCAAAAGGTTCTCGTCTCACAGCGCCGCGGTTGGCGGACATTTGTGGACGCAGTCAACCGAATTACGGAGGCGGAACATGCCTGACTGGAACGAAGAAATCGCCAGGCGGCTCTCGTCTCTCAAGCTGGGCTCGGCTCGCGAGACCGAGATAATTGAAGAATTGTCGCAGCATCTGGAGGATCGTTACGACGAGTTGATCTCCGGCGGCGTGACGGATGTCGATGCACGCCGCGACGTATTGATGGAGCTCAATTACGAGAACCTGCTGGCCCATGGACCTGAAATGGTACGCGAGGCGCGACCAAACCCTGTAGCGCCTGGAAAAGCCGGATCCAATTTCTTCACGAACCTTATGCAGGACCTCCGCTATGCGCTTCGCCAATTCAGGCGCAATCCCGGCTTCGCGGCTGTAGCGATCATCACTCTCGGGCTCGGCATTGGCGCCAGCACGGCGATTTTCAGCGTCATCGACAACGTGCTGCTCGAGCCATTTCCTTATAAGGATGCGGGACGCATCGTGTTTCCACGCATTCATGGCGCAACGCAGGGCCCCGAAGAGGGACGGCAAGGATTCAGCTCGGACGAACTCCTCGACTTTGCCAGCCAAAATCGTTCATTCGAGAGCGTCATCGGAACCTCCGACGACCCCGTCCTTTACAAACATGGCGCAGGCGTTGAATGGCTCTACGGAGCCGACATGACACCGGGCTCATTTGAATTCTTCGGTATGCCGGCATTGTACGGCCGGGTCCTCGAACCCGCGGACTACAAGCCAGGAGCACCACCTGTTTTCGTCATGCGTTATAAGGTTTGGAAGGCGCGCTTCAACGGAGACCTGGGAGTGTTGAACAAGACGTTCGTGTTGAATGGAACGGCGCGAACCCTGGTCGGAATCATGCCTCCGCGCTTTGGCTGGTATGACGCCGATGTGTGGATTCCCAAGACGCCCCATGCCGGAGAGTCGACGGCCTTCGCGGGATTACCGCAGCGCTGGTTCATTCTAGGACGACTCAAGCGCAACGTCTCGATGGCGCAAGCAGCGGAAGATCTGACCGTGATCGCCAACCATCTGGAGAAAATCCACCCGCAGGATTATCCCCCTAAGTTCCAGGTATTCGTTGCGCGAATTGGTCACTCGGTTACGGGACAATTTGAGTCCCCGCTGTACACGCTTCTTGTGGCCGTAGGACTACTGCTGTTAATCGCCTGCGTCAACGTAGCCAACTTGATGCTGGCGCGAGCTACTTCGCGAGAGAAGGAGTTCGCGCTGCGCGCTGTGCTCGGGGCCGGACGAGGACGATTGGTGCGGCTTCTCCTGGTCGAGAGTCTCGTATTGGCGATCGGTGGAGCGGCTCTGGGCGTGTTCATTGCATGGGGTGGATTGAAGTTGATTATCGTCACCATGCCGCCGGATTTGATTCCGGCGGAATCCGTGATAGCACTGAACGCGCCAGTCATGGTTTTCACGTTAGCTCTGGCAGTAGTGACTCCCCTCATTTTTGGCCTTGCTCCGGCCCTACAAGCGGCGCGTCGCGATCTGAACGATCCAATGCGTGATAGCGGAAGAGGCGTGATCGGCGGATTTCGGACGGGGCGCATGCGGGACGCAGCAGTGGTGATCGAAGTAGCTGTGTCGCTCACGCTGCTGGTGGGTGCTGGTCTCGTGATGCGCAGCTTTGTGGCTCTGCGCGACGTGAACCTGGGACTGCAGGCAGACCATGTCTTCGAGACGATGCTGTTGTTGCCGGCGGACCGCTATAAAACGGCGGAGCAGGTGAGCAGATTTTTCCAACCGCTACTGGCAAACGTAAATGCGATCCCCGGAGTCGTGGATGCGGCGGAATCGAGTTCGACGCCGCCCAATGAAGGCGTGGACAGCAAGGTCCAGGTCTCCGGAAAACCTTCCGAGCAGCAATGGCATGCGCAGGTGCAGAACATCAGCGCAGACTACTTTCGCGTGCTGCGCATTCCGTTCGCGGCGGGGCGTGGGTTCACCGATGAGGAAATCAACGACGCGAGGAAAGTGGCGGTGGTGAACCGGAAATTCGTGTCCACCTATTTTCACGGCGAAGACCCAATCGGACGTCAAGTCGAGCTCGCGGGACTCGAGAACATCGCCGATCCACTGCGCGAACCCTCGTTCGAAATTGTGGGAGTGGTGGGTGACGTAGCCAATCAGGGTTCAGGGGGCTATGGGAGCGGCGGCCTGCGGACCCCAATTCAACCACAGGTGTGGGTGCCTTACACGGTGACAGGATCGGGATTGCAAGTTCTTGTCGTTCGGTCCCGGCAATCGCCGATGGCACTGATGAATGCGGTGCAGCAGGCGGTCTGGGCCACTGATCCCGGTGTGGCACTGGTATACCCGGATGCATTAGAGCATGCCATCAGCCAGGGATTGTATGCGGGTCCTCGGTTTGCCTTGCTGCTGATGATCATTTTCGGCTCTGTGGGGCTAATCCTGGTCACAGTAGGCGTTTACAGCGTGTTGGCTTATACAACGGCCCAGAAGACGCACGAGATCGGAATCCGCATGGCCCTGGGTGCGGAACGCGCCAGCGTGCTTCGCTTGGTGATCGTCGGCGGTTTGCGGCTAGTCCTGGCAGGCGTTGCGGTTGGACTGGCCGTCAGCTTGTTGCTGGGAAGAGCCGTCGAGGCAGAATTATGGCCTGGAGTCAAACCTTATGACCCGGCGACTTTGGCAAGCACCATTTTGTTGTTGCTGGCAACCGGTGTACTTGCATGCTGGATTCCGGCGAGAAGAGCAGCGCGGGTGGATCCACTGGTAGCGCTGCGATACGAATAGCGAAAGACCAGGGATCGAAGACAGATCGGAGAATTCGACGGATCGCATTTGTTGCAGGTCGCGAGCGAGCTTGCCTTTCGCTTTGCGTCTCATTTCCGCCGGCAGCCCCTGCGCTCGCCTTATTCGATCCGCAAGGTCTGCATGGGATCGACTGAGGCCGCACGGCGAGCTGGGAGCAGACAGGCAGTCGCTCCTACCGCAAGCAATATGCAGACTGCCCCCACAGCTACAATCGGATCGTAGGGGCTTACTTGGAAAAGCAAGCTGTTCACGGCGTGAGCTGATCCAAAAGCCAACACAACACCCGCAGCCGCACCTATAGCGACCGGAAGCAATCCATCGCGCATTACCAGTCGATATACAGTCCTGCGCTGTGCTCCAAGCGCTATACGCAATCCGATCTCGCGATGCCGCTGTACCACTGAATAGGTGACAACCCCGTAGACTCCGAGTCCAGCCAGGAACAGTGCGCTTGCAGCGAACAAAAGCAATAAATACATCTCGAAGCGCTGATTGGCTACTGAGTCGCTGACTACTCCAGCGAGTGCGCGTACTTCCGGAACGGGTACTGCATCGTCAATGCTCCAGATCGTCTTTCGGATCGCGTCCGCCATGTCGAAAGGCTCCTGACGGGTTCGAACGATAAGCCCCGCTGTCCCTTCCGTGCGGTACCAGTACGGAACATAGATGAGCATCGGATCAGGTTTTGCCAGGGAAACGGTGCGCGCATCCTCCACGAGGCCAATCACAGTGAATGGCTTCTCTGTAGCTGGATTTCCCAAACTGAATTGCCGTCCTATTGGGTTTGTGCCAGGCCATAGAGTTTTTGCTGTCTTCTTCGAGATGAGGGCCAGATTCCTGCCCCATTCGTCCCGAGTAAAGATGCGTCCTGCAACGAGTTCCAGATGGATTGCCGTGAAATAATCGGGGCTGACCCACCGAACGTTCTCAATGGGAAGCTGCGTGTCGGGACGGCTGTCCCCTTGAACCCGCGCCATATCACCCCAGTCGTCCGCTTCGAGGGGTAAGCCACTCGCAAGAGCAGCCTGCTCCACGCCAGGCAAGCGACCGATGCGTTCGAGAACTGTTTTATAAAAGGCCGCACGGCGCTGGTCGTCTTGATATGATTTCCCGGGCAAATTGAGAGTGGCGGTGACCGTGCGCTCTGCGGTGAATCCTCGATTGACGGACATCAACCTTACGAGACTTGCAGTGAGCAGCCCGGTCATCAACACCAACGCGACGCTCACTGCTACTTCAATTCCGACAAGAGCGCGCCGCGCGCGGCGGTTTCCGCGCGATTCTCCGGCATGGCGGGACTCACTATGTAGAACCTCGAATGGTGCTGTACGTGAGATCATCAACGCGGGCGCGGCTCCTGCCAGGAGGCTCGCTAGCAGAGCCAAAAGCAGAGCGCATCCCTCTCCTATCCAATCAACATGTAGAGGGCCTCGAAAATCGAGCGCTGGCGGCAGGTATCGTTGCATGGCCGGGACCGTGCCAGAGGCCAAAAGAATGCCTAGCCCACCTCCCGCCGCTGCCAGCACGACGATTTCACGGATTGCCATGCGAACCATTTCGGCACGACTTGCGCCTAAGGCCGCAGCTACTGCGATCTGCTGCCTCCGCCCGACTGCGCGCGCCAGCAGGAGATTTGTTACATTGACGCAACCCACCAGCAACAGGCATACCGCTGCAGCCAGCAAGATTATGAGCGGTTTTCGGTTGTTCCCAACAAGGGTATCCTGGAACGGAGTGAGCGCCACCGAAAGCGTAGCCTTTTCATTGGCCGGTAGATCTTCGCTGATGGTATGTTGGAGCCCATCGAGATCGGCAGTTGCAGCACTAATTGACACTCCGGGGTTCAGCCTCGCAAGTCCAAAATAATTCAGGTCGCCCATCTCTTCGGCTAGCCGTTCCTTAGAGAAGGCCAACGGCGCCAATACCTCTACCGGCCGGGATCGATCGGTTTCGCCGATAGCCGCTGACCATTGCATCGAAGGTACGTGGAACGACCGAGGCATGATACCGACGATGGTGTACGGGGCACCATCTAACTGAATGGTCTTGCCCAAAACCTCCGGGTCTGCGTTGAAGTGTTGGTGCCAGAGGTCGTACATCAGGACTACTACATGTTCGTTGCCTTTTTGTCCTTCGCTAACTGTATATGCGCGCCCCAGCGAGGGATGAACCTGAAGCACCGAAAAGATTCCAGGTGTAGCCCACATCACCTCCACCTGCTGCGGACGATCACCGCTACCCAGAGGCACAGGGTATTGTTGCAAAAGCGCCATTGAGTCGAAGCTACGGTTGTTGCGCTGCCAGAAGGTAAAGTGATTTGCACTCACGGGCAGAGTCGGATAGATATTGCTCCACTCCGCAACTTTTTCGTCAACGGTTACAAGCCGGTCCGCGTGGCTAAAGGGCAGGGGTCGCAGCATCACATCGTAAACGAAGGTAAAGATTGCTGTCGTCGCGCCGATACCCAGTGCAAGCGTCAGGACTGCAACGGCAGCGAATCCAGGCGCCCTCAGCAACTGCCGTACGGCATATCGTATGTCCTGCGAAAGATGCTCGAAGGCAGACCAGCCCCACGCGTCATGCGTTTGTTCGCGGATAAGCGTTGTGTTGCCCAGTGCGCGCCGAGCGGCATAGCGGGCTTCTTTGGGTGGGACCCCGCGGTCGCGCTGCTCCTCTTCTTCCAGTTCCAAGTCGGATCGCAACTCACGATCGAGGTCCGCATCCCGCTTGTTCGTCTGCCACCATCGCATCATTGATCTCTCCCGAATCGATCACCGTTGCCGAATGTCAATCTTTCTCATTCGGTTCGCAATGCCCGCATTGGATCAGTACGCATGGCGCGGGACGCTGGAAAAAGGCAAGCAGCTACGGCAATCAGCAGCAATCCTGCAGAAACGCAAAACAGCGTCAGAGGATCGCTTCGGCCTACGCCATACAGCAAGTGAGAGAAACTTGGCAGCACATGCACAAGCGCAGTCGCCGCCAGGATACCGATACCCATTCCTGCACCGGCCATTCCGATTCCCTGGCCTACAATCATGCGGAAAACCCGTCCTCTGTCCGCGCCAAGTGCCATGCGAATCCCGATTTCCTGTGTGCGTCGCATGACCGAGTACGACACAACTCCATAGATGCCGACCGAGGATAGCAGCAGCGCCAGGAAAGCAAAGACGCCGAGAAGCAAAATGGCAATATTCCGTGTGGCCATTGACCGAGACACGATTTGATCGATCGTTCTGATGTCATAAATGGGTTGGTCGGGAGCGGATGCGTAAACGGCTCTGCGAATGCCAGGAATCAAGTCTGCTGGGGGGAGGGTGGAGCGGACGACCAAGGTCAGGTTGCGGAAGAAGCCGACGACTATGGAATCTGGTAGTTGATACGCGGGGATGTAAATCTGCTGTGGATTGTAGGTGCCGGGATCGTCCAGGCCCCAGTTGCGCACATGTCCCACCACACCCACGATGCGTGCTGCTCCCCAATGCGCCACTGTCAGAGTCTGTCCAACCGGATTCTGATTGGGGAAGAATCTTTGGGCAAGCACGCGGTCAATCACCACAACCTTCCCAGAGTTAATCCGATCTTCGGGCGTGAAGAACCGGCCCTGAAGCAAGGGGATGCCCATCGTCTTCAGATAGTCGGGACCTGTCCAGAAGTAGAGAGCATGGGGCGCTTCCTGCAGTGATGCCGGCTGAGTTGTGCCGATCCAGAAAGGACCGCCGTTGTCGGCGCCATCGAGCGGAACAATGTCGGTGAGATCGGCTGCTTCCACTCCCGGCAGCTGATCAATGCGAGCCAGCAATTGCTGGTAAGCCATGCGCGTTCGGGCCGGTGTCGTCGTAAAGGAAGGAGACAAACCAACCTGGAACGAAATTACGTGCCGCATATCAAAGCCGGGATTTACACGCCACAGGTTGCGGATGCTGCGTAGTAGCAGCCCTGCACCTGTCATCAGAACGAGAGTCAGCGCAAATTGCACAATGACAAGCCGGCCGAGCAGGCGATGGCGACCGGATATGGTTCCCCGCGATCCACTTTGTAGTACACCCCGCAAATCTGAGCGCGCGTAGTGGAGCGCTGGAGCCAGCGTAAAGAGCATCCCGACAGCAATCGAAATCCCTGCGGTAAACAGGAGTACCGGAAGGTGAAGGCCGATATTTCTGGCGCGCGGCAGTGTATCGGGCAACGCCGCAAGAAGCACGCGCAGCCCGAGGCCGGCGACTTCCACTCCCAATGCTCCGCCCGCTAACGAAAGCACAATGCCTTCGGTTAGCAATTGCCGCACCAGACGTCTACGGCTGGCGCCAAGCGCCGCGCGTACGCCAAATTCACGCGCACGCGCGGTCGAGCGCGCCAGCAGCAGGTTGGCAAGATTGGAACACGCGATCAACAGCAGCAGGCTGACCGCCCCAAACAGCAAAAGGATCGTTTCCTTAACGTTCCCGAGGATTTCCTGCATCAGCGAATCAACCGTAACGGTGATGCTGCGGTTGGCAGTTGGATATTGGCGGTCTAGCTCCTGCTGAATCACGTTCATCGCGGCCTCAGCGCCGCTGACCGTCATGCCCGATTTGAGACGGGCCACTACTGCCAATGCCTCCACGGAGCGATCCGTATAGATCGTTGGCAAATTGGGCCGCAGTGGCGTAATAACATCCGCATCGGCCAGGAAATGAAAGTCAGGCGGCAACACACCGATGACGGTGAAACTCTTTCCATCGAGGTCAACGGATCGCCCAGCTACGCGCGGGTCTGATGCAAATCGTTCTCTCCAAAGTTGGTCGCTTATCAGGGCAACATTGGAAGCATTCGGCTGGTCTTCCGACGTTTGGAAATCCCGTCCCAATGCTGGCTCAACGCCTAGAGTCTTCAAAAGGCCGGAAGACGCCTTCATGCCAATGAGGTGCTCGGAGCTTCCAGGAGCGGTCAAATCGAAGTTGTGGAATGTCAGCGCGGACATCGCATCAAACGAGTGAGCCGTGCGTTGCCAGTCATCAAAGTTCGGGTACGAAACATCGAGTTGAGGAACGCCCGGCCGCTTTTCCCAGAGAAAGACGAGACGATTGGCATGCGGAAACGGCAAGGGTGCGAGAATTACTCCCTGCACAACACTGAACATCGCAGTATTGGCTCCAATGCCGAGTGCCAGCGTAACAAGGCATACGGATGCAAAACCGGGCGATCTTCGCAGCTGCCGCAACGCGTAGCGCAGGTCCTGCCACAAACGCTCAACTGACATCCACCCCCAGGCTTCATGTGTTTGATCCTTGATGAGGCCTGTGTTGCCGAAAGCGCGGTGGGCGGCATAGCGGGCTTCTTCGGGTGGGAGACCGCGTTCTCGTTGCTCCTCTTCTTCCAATTGGAGATCAGAGCGCAGTTCTCTTTCCAGGTCCGCAGCCCGCTTCCTGATTTGCCACCATCGCACCATTAATCTCTTTCCCTGAATCAGGCTCCGTTACCCGGGTCCTATCGCCTCTCATTCAGTTCGCAATGCTTGCATTGGATCGATCCGCGATGCCCTCCACGCCGGAACCAGGCACGCCAGCGTCGCCGCCATCATCAAGGTTGCAGCCACGCCCGCAAAGACAATGGGATCGAGCGACCGAGTTCCATACAGCATGGATTGGATTAGGCGTACTGCCACGACGCTCCCTGCAAGGCCAAGTACTAGTCCGTAAAGCGCCGGCCCAATGCCATCGCCTAGCAGCTGGCGCACAACCTGTACACGTTGCGCGCCAAGCGCCAAGCGAATGCCAACCTCTGCCGTGCGCTGCGTCGTCACATAAGAGAGAACGCCGTACAACCCTA
>Ga0335072_10010621_pt1 | contig 13234 bp, 11 predicted proteins | sample Lox_Sample_21_FD_206725 | JGI IMG/M metagenome (GOLD analysis project Ga0335072, IMG submission 206725) | Soil microbial communities from Loxahatchee National Wildlife Refuge, Florida, United States - Lox_Sample_2.1 | ecosystem: Environmental > Terrestrial > Soil > Wetlands | place: USA...
TGGCATATTACCGCCATCTCGCATGCCTTTTAGTAGGTTCAGTGAGGTTACCACATTGTCGTGGTCACCTTCATGTGACTTGTACTGCAGCGTTGAGGACATCATCAGTATGAGTGTAGAAGAAAAGATAGAGAGTGCGTCAAAGAACCCGAACGTTGCCAAGTCGCCATTGGTCCAGAGTTGTGCTATAATAGAACTTGATGTTCGAGCAGCGTTAACGCAGGCTCCTGAAAGGCCCTCAACCAGATCTGAGAGTGGGCGAGGTCTATATCCTTTCTTCGAAGCTTCGTGGTAGGCCCTAAGGCACGGGAAGAAGATGGGTCTTGTTGTGAGGATGACACACTGTGCTATGGAATTAGTCTAATTATCCGGAGATGATAATGATGACAAGAAAACAAATGATGACAGAGAACAAAAAGTGACAACATTAACAGATCGAGATAGAAACGTGGACAAATATACTTCCAAGAAGAAACCAGTTAACTTACCTGGCTATAGTTGAGGTGCAGCGATGCAACGGATCTCGATGAATACATAGGTATGGTACGTTGGTTGAACTTCAAAATATCAGGTAGAGTCTCTTGCCAAGACTGGAGGCTTGTGAGAATTTTGTGTGCACTTAGCGGAAAGGTTTTCGCTCGACCTGGCTTTGGTATACGATAAATTTCGTTCAATATGTCTCCTGTTATTTTGGCCAGCTTGTGTTGAGCAATGATATGACTTGGATCATGGAAGTCCTCTTTCTCCTCATTAGTGAGGTTGTCCATCGAGGGAAGGGGGACGTCTACATCTTCATCCCGTAGCATGATTGGCAGGCCAACTTTGGAGCTACAGACTCGATCCAGATTATAGACAGTCCACCAGACTCGGATGCGATGTTCCCGTTCGCGCGAAGTCATCACTCGATTGTCAGGGATTTTGCGATGGAGTCCGAGAGTCAAGCTCAGTCGAAGAGCCAGACCAGAATAGGTATATGCAGGAACTATCCTATTGAGCGCAGTTGAGTAAAACGCCTGTTTCGTATTTAGCGAGAGTTTTAGTGAAACTCGTGAAGAAGAACTGTATCTTGCGGCCGTGGAATAAAGGTTTTACTCACGATGACGAGAAGGGTTTCTATGTAGTCAATAGTAGGTTCGTCGTATAAGTCCTCGAACAAACTCATGGCTTGCATGAAAAAAGCTGTCCCAGGAACGGAATGGCTACTCCCGGTTTTCGACGGACTCTGACTGTAGAGCTCTCCAAGAGCAAAAACAACAAACAATCGACAAAGCCATACATAATCGTCACATCTGCCTACCCTGTATGTCTCATCAAGCCTTTCCAAGAACGTTTTCTTCAGAAGAAGATGATAGTCAGGTCCGCTGTTATTTGGTCAGTGTGCATATATAGCAGTGGCTTGATAGGTGACCGATATAGATGAGTGAGAGCACATTGAAGAATTCTTACATAAATCTGATTACCACCATTACCAGCAGGTGCGCATAGTTCCGGTTTGGAAGCCGATAGTCAGGATTTACAAGTCGATGAAGCCTCTGGTTTCTATAATAGTGTGGCCGACGAGAAGGCCATTGACTCTCGTCGCCAGTCAGGTATTGGTGAAGACGGCTGCCGAAAGTAGTACATGCAGCTTCTCCGATATAATTTGGTTCTATGAAAGTCTCGTCGTTTTCAAAGCTGCAATCCTCCTCGAAATGAGGCTCGAAGATCGCAGCGCAGCTCGTACTAGCACTTGCACCCGGCATGGACGCATCGTGAGAATCGATAGAAGCTACAGATGGGGACAAGTATTCTGAAGGTCTTTTCCGCTTAAGTTCTCTGTTTTCTGCTTCGAGCCCCCTCAAATAGCTAATTAAAGGTTAGGTTCAGACTAGTTTGGCACTGATACAAGCAACATATACCTCTGTGGAACAGATAACTTGCGATCTCGGACTGGATACACACAGTCCTGGGGTTCTTTGGCTCGATGGCAATTTCGGCACTTTGGCGTCTCGCCCGTACATTTCACCTTGTGGTCATGGCATCTTGTACACGCCACATAAGAACGGCTAAGCCTCCTAGGGACTGCATCATCGTTCTCCAGAGAAGTTGCTAAGGAGATGGCTGGAGACATTTTGATGAACCATTCATCGATCGTGCTATTACCAACTCTAGGCTTAACCAACTTCTTTATGTGCTTTTCAGGATAAGGCTGTCGAGGAGTGATGACGGCTGTGCTAGGTACGCATCCTCACATCAACATTGATAAGACAGCCTGAGAGCTGAATCATTGGATTGACACTAGTCCCAAAGCAGTGCAGGCATTCAACATGACCCAGTGGTTGTCCTTCTTCTATAAATCCCTCAGTAAATATCTTTTGGAGGAATCACGGATACACTCTATGGCTGTAAAATGCTTTTCTCTTCCTTGTCGTCTTGGCGTTCGGCGAATTTCCTATCTGCCGAACAAAGACTCGGGCCGGTTGTGAAAAGCCGGTCACGTGAGGCTACCCTATTCGGTATTCTCCTGCGGTGCCGAGATGCAACATGGACTGCCCGATTGAACCATTAGGCAGACTTTGTAAGGCAAAATGATTCACTTCCAATATTATTAGTCACTCCGATTCGGGCTCATTCGTTTTACCACATCGTCTATAAGTAAATAAGTAAATGTGACTGCTTGAGCATATCCATCCCACGTAACCATCAACACATCACCATGCCTTCAGCTACACCACCAGGCATACGTATAGCCATTGATCGAGGAGGAACGTTTGCCGATTTGTGAGCCTTGTCGATTCCCTATCTTGAACTTCTTCCGCTAACAGTTCTGTGATAGCTGGGCGAGCATTCCTGGGCGGAAAGATGACGTGGTCTTGAAGTTGTTATCAGTCAATCCGGGTGTTTATGCAGATGCTCCCACAGAAGGCGTTAGGCAAATCCTCGAGATCGCCACAGGGAAGCCCATTCCCCGCGGTGAGCCTCTTGATTTATCTCCTGTTGAGTCCATTCGAATGGGAACGACGGTTGCTACCAAGTAAGATTGGCAATGAAAATCTGACAGGCTGGGTCACTAACAATCTGATAATAGTGCCTTACTAGAACGCAAAGGGGAGAAGGTTGCATTACTCATAACTAAAGGTTTTCTGGATCTTCTTATTATTGGTAACCAGACTCGCCCCAAAATATTTGATCTCTCTGTCATGAGACTTGATAAGTTATACGAGAAAGTGATCGAAGTGGATGAAAGAGTCACCGTTGAGAGCTTCACCGAGGACCCAGAGCCACAGCCAATTGACATTGCTAGTGATCTCCAACTCGTCGAAGGCCTTTCAGGAGAACCTGTTCGCATCCTGAAGAAGCCTGACTACAATATCGTTAGAAGAGATCTCAAGGCTCTTTGGGACGATGGCTATAGAAGTTTGGCTATTGCGCTGATGCATTCTTATGCCTATCCAGAGCATGAAGTGGCCATTGCAAATATAGCTCGCGACATGGGATTTAATATCGCAGTCTCATCCCAACTACAGCCTATGATAAAGATTGTTCCTCGAGCGCAGTCAGCGACGGCTGATGCCTACCTATCTCCGATCATACAGGAATACCTAGCGAGTTTTGCAAAGGGTTTCCTAGGCGGGTTCAAAGATGAAGAAGGTGCCAGAAAACTACTTCTATCACAATCAGATGGTGGACTCACGTTGTTCAAAAAGTTCACCGGACTTCGTGCAATTCTATCCGGCCCAGCAGGCGGTGTTGTGGGCATGGCGAAGACTTGCTGGGATGCTGAAGATGGTACACCAGTTCTTGGATTTGATATGGGCGGTACCAGCACCGATGTGTCACGCTATGGAGGCAGTCTTGAGCACGTTTTTGAAAGTACTATAGCAGAAGTTACCATACAGAGTCCTCAACTTGATATTAACACAGTCGCTGCAGGCGGAGGATCTATGCTGTTCTGGCGCAATGGGTTATTCGTTGTCGGCCCCGACTCGGCTGGGGCCTTTCCGGGTCCAGCATGTTATGGCAAAGGAGGCCCCCTGACTATCAGTACGTATAAAGATCTCGTGGATATTATAGATGCTAAAAATTACCACAGCCGACGCGAACTTCTTCCTTGGCCGGATTTTGGGCGATTACTTCCCAAACAAACTCGATTTCGAAATTGTAAAGACTAAGTTTCTGAAACTTACTGAGGTTATTAATTCAGAAAAGCATGGGAACGATCGATTAACACCAGAGGCCGTTGCTATGGGATTCCTTCAAGTCGCCAACGCAGCTATGACAAGACCGATTAGGACACTAAGCGAAGGACGAGGGTTCGAGACATCTTCCCACAACCTCGCATGTTTTGGAGGAGCTGGTGGGCAACACGCAACAGCTGTAGCACGTGACTTGGGCATAAGAAAAATCCTTATACATCGTATGTCGAGTATTCTCTCAGCCTACGGCATGGCGCTGGCCGATGTCGTTGTTGAAGTTCAAGAGCCAGAATCTGTTGCGTTTAATAAGGATTCGGTTCCACGTTTGCGCCAACGTATTGAAGGTCTTCGTGCGAAAGCAGCAGAAGGTTTGATAAGTCAAGGATTTACAGCAAAGCAAATCGTTCACGAGAATTTCCTGAACATGAGATATCGAGGAAGCGATACTGCACTTATGATTCCTCAGCCTGAAAACATTGAAGGCTTTGCAGATGCCTTTACCACACGCCATCTTCGCGAATTCGGCTTTACTCAGCCACGTGAGATCCTTGTCGATGACATCAGGATTCGAAGTGTCGGAAGAGGAATAGACATCCAAGTCGCAAGTCCCTTTGAGGAACTCAAAGACCTTAAACCAGCATATATTAGTGAGAAAGACACGGCTTCGAAACGCATGGTCTTTTTTGAGAAAGAAGGCTGGGTGAACACTTGTGTTTATCACCTTGGAAATCTCCCTAGAGGCAGAAAGATTCATGGCCCTGCTATGATTATCGACGCTACTCAGACCATTGTTCTTGACCCGGCGAGCGAGGCAACAATACTCTCCGAGCATGTCATTATTGAGCTTCTGGATACCGAAAAGAAGAAGATTGGCATCGAAAGCATTGACCCAATTCATTTATCAGTCTTCGGACATCGCTTTATGTCTGTTGCAGAGCAGGTTTGTTTATTCCTAGTCCTAGCTTTTCAGTCGCTAACAAGGGCAAACAGATGGGTCAGACAATGCAAAAGACATCGATATCAACCAATATCAAGGAGAGACTTGATTATTCATGCGCAATATTCTCCGCAGACGGTGGTCTCACTGCCAATGCCCCTCATATTCCAGCACACCTTGGATCCATGTCATATGCCATTGCATACCAGGCTAGAAAGTATGCCAAAGGCGAGTTAAAACCTGGAGATGTTATTCTTGCGAATCACCCCTCAGCAGGCGGTACACATCTTCCTGATTTGACCGTCATTACGCCAGTATTTGATAATGAGGAGAATCCACAGGAGATCCTGTTTTTTGTTGCAAATAGAGGTCATCATGCGGATATTGGCGGAATCGCAGCAGGTTCAATGCCTCCAAACTCGACGGAACTCTGGCAAGAAGGCGCAGCCATTGACTCCTTCAAATTGGTGAAAGAAGGTGTCTTTGATGAAGAAGGCGTAATCCACCTCCTTTATGATATTCCTGCTAGCTACCCTGGTTGCAGTGGGACAAGAACTTTGAAAGACAATATTGCTGATCTCAAGGCCGGAGTTGCATCGAATAACCGTGGGATCCAACTACTAGGAGCTTTGATCAAGGAATACACATGGCCAGTAATCAATTACTACATGAAAGCGATTCAGAAGAATGCGGAAGAGAGCGTCCGAGACTTACTCAAGACCTTCGCTGTCAAATTTGAAGGCGAGCCACTGGAAGCTGTTGATTACATGGACGACGGAACACCACTTGCTCTAAAGGTGACCATCGATGCACAGAGCGGATCTGCAAAGTTCGACTTCACAGGCACAGGACCCGAGGCACTCAACAACCTCAACAGTCCGCCAGCTGTAATGTACAGTAGCATAATATACTGCCTCCGCTCCATGATCTCCAGCGACATCCCCCTCAACCAAGGCTGCCTGACACCCATCTCCGTCCACTGTCCACCGAACACGATCCTATCGCCCAGCCTCAAAGCCGCCACCGTAGGCAGCAACGTCGAAACATCGCAACGCATCGTCGACGTGATCTTCAAAGCATTCCGCTGCGCAGCCGCCTCCCAAGGCACCTGCAACAATCTCACATTCGGCTACGGCGGCCGAGACAAGCGCGGTAATGTCACAAAGGGCTTTGGCTACTACGAGACGATCGCGGGCGGCACGGGCGCGGGCGCCGATTGGGAGGGCCAGGATGGCGTGCATAGCCATATCACGAACACGCGCATGACGGATCCAGAAGTGCTCGAGAAGCGGTACCCGGTTATCTTGCACGAGTTCTCGATCCGGAAGGGTAGTGGTGGTAAAGGGCGCAATCGTGGTGGGGATGGCTGTGTGAGAGATATTGAGCTGCGGCGGCCGATGCAGGTGAGTATCCTGTCGGAGCGCCGTGTTATACCGCCGTATGGCATGGCGGGCGGGGAGGACGGGAAGAGGGGAGTGAATCTTTGGGTTCGAAAGGATCCCGCGGATGGAACGACGAGAACGATTAGCATGGGCGCGAAGGCGACTTGTTTGATGAATGCGGGGGATAGAATCGTTATTCAGACGCCAGGGGGGGGCGGGTATGGCGTGCCTGGGTCAGAGCCGCAGCATGGGGAGTTTAGGATCCATGAGAAGTACGTGAGAAACCCGCTTTTGTTCCGGGCCGGAGGCAGTGTGGGGAACAGGGAATCGATGGGAGCATCAAATTGAAGAACGAGGCAAAATGGCATTGTCTATAGCTGAATATTAGATTTAAGTGCAAATACAAAATTGGGATGATCATTCGGAAACCACCTCAAGACAACGACTAAGATCTAGTCTAGTTCTTGGCCCTTCTCACTTCCCCATATTGGCCTCTCAAACTAGACTAGCTAAACTAGTATAACCGCGATAAATCATATATATTGCACAGGGGCTGAGAGTCAACGGCCCCTCTCCCCCGCCGCAAAAAAGAGGGAAATGCACCCATCAAATGGCAGAGAAGGCTTCTCGATCTTCGATTAGGATTTTGGGAAGGGTTAATGTTTTCGGGTAGGAGGCTTGGAAAGGCTTGCCAACAGGAAACGTGTACTTTAAGAGAAAGGAGATGCTAATATGGTTTCAATAGTATTTTTAATAGGTATGCATTGCCGCGATGACCTATGCAGGCGTCTTAGTCCAAGTTGCAGTTCCCGGACAAGCTAGTGACAAATGTTCCTCGATAACAGCGACGATTTCTTGCCAGTCACGCATCCCACTTTGCCCGATCCACACTAAAAGTTTGATTTGGGGCTGTAACATTTCAAACAATCCTTCAGTCGGATTAGTCCCATTTATGCCGCATTCTTCGTCGAGCATCCGTGCCTGTTTCGCCGTGGTTCGGTCATGTAGCTAGGAGATATTGCCCATAGCAAAGGTTGAGCATTTCAGTGTGAGAAATGCTTTGACTTGGCATGTTTGGTGGGCTTGGCACATCTATGCTCTAGGTAAGTGTCCTCAGGTCAGCGTTTTCCTTTCCGAAGACACTGAGGACAGAGGTGGGATATCTAGTCCTCTTTATAGTCGCATTTCAAATAACCCGGTCATAAAGAGGTTAGCTTATGTAAATACAAGGGCCGTGCTCTGTATCATCATGACCAGTTCGGGCAAATAAGACACTGTAAGCAGATGTTCCTCAGTTTCACATTGTATGACGCCAGTCACCTCTTACACTCATCGAATATACTCAGATCAAACTAATGTAACGCAGAATATATAACTAAAGACAAACAGGGATTTATCAATTTGGGGATTTTGGATCGTAATGCGATATTGAAAAGTCTCATCCTTTATAGTATAGCTGTGAGTCTTGAATCTTGATGATGTTTCTTCTAAGCGAATGGGTCCCTTCCAATGTATAAGAAGCTGCGGAACGAGGTAACCTGTGCGCCTTCCTCGTGTTCTATTGCTTACCGCTGCTGTATCTTATTTGCCTTACTCATCCTCTGGTTGATCGTATTCGTTGACTCTGCAGACGAAACGAGGCAACTACCCGCCTTACTTCCTCCTTAGCCTAATTTGTTACCGCCCAAGGCCTTACTTATATGCAGGTTCTAGCATAGGCCCTGCGCAGCCCTCTGTCATAGGAGACCCTATGCCCTTCTCAGCCTTGGCATGCCTGTCTGCAATCATCAATCTCCGTTCTGTCATCAGGCTTGTTGGATGTGTCCTGCTGGGGGGCCCCGAGATGAGGTGCAGGCCATAGCAGGTGGCGATATGCCGTATCTCCTACCTAGCTTCGTTGGCAATTGCGTATATGGTTCACAGTACGTACAGATCTGTAGCTTTTATTACTTGAACTAATTCAAAAGATAATAAACAACATCGCAATGCTTGTATTATCCTGCTGCCTGTGAGTGGCATCTATGCAGCAACCTACAAGGTTCATTCAAATCAGGTAGCACAAAGCCTTTGCTTATATTTGATAGGGTAAAAGCGTGTGGCATCTCTCTACTGTAGACAGCACGTTCCTCAAAAGACTTTTTGTTGGATTTATCATTTTCATTTGTATATTAATATTTGGGCTTTCGACTTGGTATGTTTGAAATGGTTCGAGACGTTTAATCCGACACAATCTGTATTCTCTGCTATCTACGCGCAAACTCAACTACAGCTGAGGGGCTACGGCCTTAGCCTCGGCCCAGCGGTGCCAGAATCGGTAGTCCTTGACTGAGTAAGTAGGTGGATCAATGATTTCAAATCCATGTTGCCGCAAGATTTCAACCATTGAGTGGTAGCCAAGGTTGTAAGTCATCTCAGCAAGAGATTTCCCAACCCAGCCCTTCCCCAACATGTCGTCCGGTCCCCCGTCCAAGGAAGCTCTACACTCCAGCAGCAACTGAATCATGTCCGTATGCTCTCGGGCGAAGGCCCACCAAAGCACTGGTAATCTATTCACAGGCCTGCCTCCAGGTCGATTGGGAAGCGCGCCGCGGTCAAGGAGTTTACAGGCAAGTGACAGATTGCCGGCTGTGGACGACTCGTGGAGCAGGAAGATTGGATTCAATTTCTGGGCTGCGTAATTAGGGTCGGCACCGTGCTCGAGCAGCAGATCAACTATGTCGTTGTGCCAACCTCTGCAAGCCATCACCAACGGACTCTCGAAATGCCCAGACACCTGCACAGGCACACCGAGATGCAGAAGATGGCGCACCATTGACACGTTACCTAACTCTGCATGGTTTCTCAAGTCGTCGTGCGCATTCAACAACGTGGTTGGCCACGGGGTCAGGGAGCTGGTGAGGTAATCGTAAACCTCGGGGCTAGATGTGTAACTCCTAGCTACCAGAATCGCTGTGCCTGTTTCCGATGTGTATTCGATAGATCCAAATTGTTGATCGTTCATGTCGTCGCCGTCGCTTTCGGTTTGTCCCGTTCTAGCAGGCAGTCGCAAGGCGAGCTTTACAATGTCTATGTCACCTCGAATCGCAGCACCGGTGACCGACAAAGGCTCGAAATTGGACTCGGGAAGCTGTTCTTGGAAAAGCTGTAGCATAGAAACGTTACCAGCCTGCGCCGCAACTAATAGACGAATTTGAGAGGGTAGACAGAAGAAGAGGAGGATAACTTCGCTTCAAAATTCTCTCTGTGTACTTGGATTATAGTATAGGAAAGATGTGCTGGATAAATGGAAAATGCTTGTTAAAGTCGGTGAATGCAAAAGCAATACTACACAAAGCTAATATGTACCGATGCTAGGGCCTTATCGACGATATGCATCTGAGGAGGTCTAGCAAGACCCTTATGCGAAGTCATCCTTAAGACTAAGATCTAAGGGGAGCTGATGAGAGCCGAGCAAGAGCTCAAGGAGACGCTGAGGTATTGGCTCGAAATGCTGTGTATTTAAGATAGTGTCGTTTTAAAAAGATAGGTTATATATAATATGTTACCGCTTGAACTTGCCTCTTCTGATCATGTATACCTTTATTTCAATTTAGTCTCACGTGATGCACTGCGAGACTGACACTTTGGAGGCTCACCAATAAGAGAGACAGCGAGTTCATCGCATAGTCACCGCGTCAAGGTTGACTGGGATTCAAAAAAGCTGTTTGATTGTATTATCGAGAGAATAAATGGGATGCATAATGGCCGAATGCTCTGGGTGATGGCTGGCTGCCAAATAATTGATCACATTTGTGAGCGTGAGCGGGACAATTTATGGCTGCTATAAAGCCTGCTGGTTGCAAAATAATCGATCGTACTCATCGAATTCAAAGACGTGAACTGAATGAAATGAATAAATCACAGACTTGTAATAGCTTACTATTATGCGAAGTGATGCTCACGTATACAAACCTTGTTCCATTGCCATTTACGCAACCCTACCGCTACCCCTCACACCAGGCTTTCGACCCCGCTTTCGAAGCTTTCCTCCTTGCTTCTTCAAGAAGTTCTCCTTCAATAACTGCAGTGTGTGACCTAGGAAGTGCCGTCCTATCTCCTTCCATATTTTGTCTTAGTAGACCATCTTGGCCAGCAGAGTCTCTTGCTTCTTAGTCAGTTCCTTGCCCGGCTTGCGAGATGTGACAGCCTGGTATGAGACTACAGCCTCTACTAACGACTTCCTAGAGCTAGCACCTGGAACCTCCAAATAGAGTGAGAGGTTCAGGGGGTCCGTGGCAACGAAAATTCGAGATTATATGTCGTCTGATTTCCAATCGTGACGCGTTTTAGGAAGCCATGAAAGGGCCATTCCCGGTACTCCGCAAGTGATGCTGACTCTGCAGGGGTAACCCTAACCGAGGGACTTCGAGAGGTGGGCGGGGTATAGTGGTGCTCATTATCTACTAGAGTTGACAGATGCCGGTGATCGGCTTGCGGCGGCGACTGGTCTATCTCAAGTTACGCGGTTAATGATGGCGTCAGACTACGAGGCTGTCTGAGGCAAGGGTTTAGGCTATGCTCAAGGGGAAGCGTTGAAGGCACATCGGGAGATACTAGGGGTAGCCTCCGCTGCTTTGCAGATGGTGGGTTCTCGTCGTCCTCCTCGTCGTCACTTGTTTTATGACTTCGGCTAATGCTCTCAGAATGGTGAATGCTGCTGCTGATCCCCTCGTCCTGGTGCTGCCGCTTCCCTCCCCGTTGCTCGCGCTCCCCATTGCTGTCGTTGCCGCCGCCCTCCTCCTCCTCCTCCTCCTCCTTCTGGTGCCTCATCTCATCAACTGCTACCTTCCCTTGTTCTTGCTGCTCGCGCAGACCTTCCTTATCCTAACTGCGAGGCCGTGAGCTGTACCCGAGCTCCTCCAATCTGCCTTGGTCACGACCCTGATCAGTCCGAGGGTACGATGGCTTGGCAGAGCGACGAGGACGCGGCGAGCTGGGAGAGGCAGCCAACAACTTCTCTGGCTCTTCGAAGGCTAGCTGAATATCCCTTTCTAGGTTAGAGGCATTTTCCCCACTTTCCCCTCCACCGTACTTCTGGGGCGCGACTTCCTTTGATGCACTTTGCGTGGTTCCATCATCGCCACGTGGGCTGGTTTGGTCCGTGATGACACAGCGGAGAGGCGGGGCTGGTGTTGGGCAACCGCAAGCCTTCCTACTCTAGCAGAGGCAGTGGATGCAAGTCCTCATCAACGAAGCAGCTATCCTCAACGTCCCGCCATGCTTTGTGACCGGACAGATTAGCTGGCTGGCTTAGCTTGACATCCTCGAGAATTACTGGTCTGTCTGTAAATCGTGATAGAGAGCCGATGCGTATACCTCGAGTGCCTTCGCTGTCGCCTACACTACTATCTAATCTCGACCGCATAAGGCCGAGATGGCTTCTGCTTGTGTTAAGGGCATCTTCAGGTTTCTGGCTGCTATTCACTGCGAGTTCCGTCTGTAAAAGCGGACCCAGGATCTCTTCGATCGATGACAAGCCGTCGTCGGTCTCACCGTCACGGTTGGTGGGGTTATGACTATGGCCTGTGAACTCCCACAACAGATTAGATAAGTTCTCTCTTCCAGGATACTCTCTCTGATCGTACCTTGAGCCCCGACTCCTTCATTTTCGGGCTAGGCTTCAAGGTCACCCCCTGGGTAGCGAGTCGCTGCAACTGCACACCTGGGCTGGTTGGTGCACTCGAAGGTCGGGTCTGCTTTATTGTGCAGCGACGCTAGCTGATTTTGAGAGCTAGTGGCAGAGGAGGTAGACTTGTTATGATCCTGCGAAGCTGTGCGCTGCTTGTGAAATAAGGGTTTCGAAGGGGGCTGCCAAAATTGGACGTGGTCCAAATTGACAGTGGCCATAGTGAAAGCTCTCGGAAAATGTACGATAAGGATAAATGAAAAGTGCCTCGAGAACGTTGGAAAATTGCTGCTTTCTTAAGCTGAACTGCCTCTTCAAACTAGGAGACATAGAAGATTTATATGGCCGACCTCCATCTGGCCCCTGGTGTTCCTATCTGCCGCTCACAATTGCCATGCCGTCACTGCCCATCCTAGTAAGACGAAGAGATAACGTACAGTGTACAAGAAAAAACCCCTAACTTCCGTTGCTGGTCTCCGCCTTGCACTGAGTGACACGCGATCCCTACCCTCAAAGAGTTGCAGATGCGCGTTCGCGAAGCAGTGCCTGCCATTGCAGAGGCATCCCAACCCGCCCTTCTATGCAAAGTTGAACTTAGCCGTCGTTGGCGGCCACGATATCGTTCCCCTGCGGCCCCTTCTGGCTCCATATCGCCCCTCATTCCCTCAATAAACTTGTTAGTACCAGCAAGCTGTCAGGAACCCTCGTGTCGGCTCAAACACAGCCAGGAAACTCTCGCAGGCGCCCATGGCCAATATCTTGCAGTACCCGAGGTCAGTGGGGTCTAAGCCGTCTACGATTGCCCACATCTCCTATTCATTTGTCTAGCAGCTTCACCGTTGATCGAGGAATCTTACTGCGATCTGTAATTCCCACCACTCCGCCCCGCCCATCTCGTATCGCAAAACGTTTCCTAACCTCCTAACGCTGCATCAGCTCCTCGTGACCCGAAAACCCGAAGAAAATGCGTGAGGAAGTGTGACGGAGCTTGGAGAGGGGAATGTTGATAGTGGCTTCCGAGATCGTAAGTGGGAGCTGATTGGAGCCCATCGGTGGCGAGCCTGGGAAGTTTTTT
>Ga0335072_10010622_pt1 | contig 13234 bp, 8 predicted proteins | sample Lox_Sample_21_FD_206725 | JGI IMG/M metagenome (GOLD analysis project Ga0335072, IMG submission 206725) | Soil microbial communities from Loxahatchee National Wildlife Refuge, Florida, United States - Lox_Sample_2.1 | ecosystem: Environmental > Terrestrial > Soil > Wetlands | place: USA: Florida...
TCTGATTGGAAGATTGTCGCATTTCAGGAGCTGGCGGATAGCGGTGATGCCAGCTTCTCCATAGGCCCATTCGGATCTGCTATAACGACAGATAATTACGTGCTGGAGGGGGTGCCTGTCGTCCGGGGTGTCAACCTCGCGCGAGGTATATTCGTCGATGGCGAGTTCGTTTTCATTAACGACCAGAAGGCGGACGAACTTAAAAGAGCGAATCTCGCTCCGGGTGACCTCGTCTTCACGCATCGCGGAACGATAGGCCAGGTATCGATGATTCCCCGTCGGCCGAAGTTTCCTCGTTACGTTCTTTCGTCAAGCCAGGTAAAGGCCCGTATCGATGTCCAACGGGCACTTCCCGAGTTCTACTATTATTGGTTCAGGTCGCCGGAGGGGCGGCATTCCCTTCTGGTGAACGCCTCCACTGTGGGCGTGCCGGGCATAGCCCGTCCGCTCGCAACCATAAGGGCGCTGAGGGTGCCGTACCCGCCAGTGGGCGAGCAGCAAGCCATCGTGGGCGTGCTGGGAGCACTTGATGACAAGATCGCCGTCAACGACCGGATCGCTGCCACCTACGAAGAACTTCTGCGGACTCTGTTTGATGGGCTGGCAATCGATGTCGATCCCGAAAATTCATGCGCGATATCGGCTTCAAGCCTGGTCGAGTTCAACCCGAAGCTTCCTCTCCCCAAAGGCGGTGACTCCGTTTACCTAGACATGGCGGCGGTTCCGACTGATCGCGCGACAGTTCAAGAATGGACTCGGCGTGAGCCAAAATCCGGTACCCGCTTCGCCAGTGGTGATACTGTTATGGCTCGCATTACGCCATGTTTGGAGAACGGAAAGACAGCATTCATCGACTTCTTGAAAGACGGTGAAGTCGGCGTAGGCTCGACAGAGTTCATAGTCATGCGCGCGCGTCCTGGCATTCCGAGCCAGCTGCCTTACTTTCTGGCCCGGAGTCCCAGGTTTCGTAATCATGCGGTTCAGAACATGGTTGGATCGTCGGGGCGACAGCGCGTCGGTGCCGAGCAGCTGGCAGGTTTCCCGCTGGCGCGACCCGACGAAGGGAAGCTCGCGGAATTTGGCGAAATCGCGAACAGTGCGTTTTCCCACATGAGATCTGTTACGGATGAGTCCCGCGTCTTGGCCGAGATTCGTGACTCCCTGCTCCCCGGACTCATGTCAGCGAAGATTCGTGTGAAGGATGCGGAAAAGGTAGTAGAGGATGTGACGTGATGGCGGGCGGGATGCCGGAAGAAAAGTGGGAGGACCTCGTGATGGAGGTCCTGGGCGAGTTGGGCTGGGAGCCTCGCGCGGGGACATCGATCGCTAAGGGATCGGGGGAGCGAGAGTCGTGGGATGAGTTGATCATTCCGGGGCGGCTCGGGGACGCGATCGCCCGCATCAATCCGCAGCTGACGCCGCGGGCCGTGGATGACGCGGTCGCCGTGGTTTTGTCTGTGACATCTCGCGACGCGCGGACCGAGAACCACCGGATACATGAGTTCCTGACCCAGGGCATTCGGTCTGTTCCTTACACCGACAAGTACGGTGCCGAGCATAACCCGACGATCCGGCTGATCGACAAGCGCGACCCTGACAACAACGACTTCATGGCCGTGCGCCAGGTCCGGGTGGTGGACGGGGAGCACCGGCGGGTCTTCGACGTGGTCCTCTACGCCAATGGGCTGCCGCTGGCGTTCATCGAGCTGAAGAAGGACACCGAGAAGGGCGATCTCTTCAAGAAGGCGCACGCTCAGCTCACCGGCACCTGCGTGCGCGAGCTACCACTGGCATTCCGCTGCAACGTGATCTGCGTGGTAACCGACGGGCCCGGCGCATTGTGCGGGACCGCGTTCACGCCCTTCGAGCACTTCGCGCCCTGGCACGTGGATGATGACGGAGAGCCAGTCGAGCCGAGCCTGAAGCCCGGAGAGCTGTCGGTTGAGCTGCTGCTGCACGGCCTGTTCCGGCCCGACCGGTTCCTGGACCTGCTCGACGGCTACGTGTGCTTTTCCCGCGTGGACGGGACACTGCAGAAGAAGCTGGCCAAGGCACACCAATACTTTGCGGTGTCGGCGGCCATCGGCAAGACCATTGAGGCATGGCGCAGCGACGGGCGGGCCGGCGTGGTGTGGCACACTCAGGGGTCCGGCAAGTCGATGGAGATGGAGTTGTACGCGAACCAGGTGCTCACGCACCCGTCGCTCGGCAACCCGACCATCGTGGTAATCACCGACCGGACCGACCTGGATGACCAGCTCTTCGACACATTCCAGGCCAGTGAACTCCTGCGGGAGCCGCCGGTCCAGGTGTCCAGCCGTGACGAGCTACGAGAGATCCTCACCATCAAGAACATGGGCGGGATCGTCTTCACCACGTTGCAGAAGTTCGGCAAGACCAAGGCCGAGAAGGAGAACGGGCTGCTGCACCCGCTGCTGTCCGATCGTCGGAACATCGTGGTCATCGTGGACGAGGCCCACCGCAGCCACTACGACGACCTCGACGGCTATGCCCGGCATCTTCGTGACGCGCTGCCGCACGCGTCGCTGATCGCGTTCACCGGGACGCCAATCTCGGAGGCGGAGCGGGATACCCAGCGAGTCTTCGGTGACTACATTTCCGTCTACGACCTCACGCGGGCGGTCGATGACGGGGCTACGGTTCCCGTCTACTACGAGAGCCGTCTTATCCCGCTTGCCCTGCCCAAGGATTCGAATCCCGAGGCCATCGACGACCAGGCCGACGAGCTGATGACTGGCCTGGATGACTCTGAGACTGAGCGGATCCGGCGACGAGTGCTCACCCTGAATCGACTGTACGGTTCCTCGAGCCGGCTGGAGGAACTGGCGCGGAGCATCGTCGAGCACTGGGAGCAGCGCTCGCGGCAGATGCGGAAGTACATCGGCGGCCCCGGCAAGGCCATGGTCGTCTGCGCCACCCGTGACATCTGCGCTGACCTGTACGGGCGAATTATCACGCTAAAGCCGGACTGGCACTCCGACGACGACAGCGAAGGTCGGATCAAGGTCGTCTACAGCGGCTCCCCCGGCGACCCGGAGGAACTGCAGAAGCACCTCCGACGGCCATCGCAGACCAAGGTCATCCAGAACCGGGCCAAGGACCCGAAGGATGAACTGCAGCTCATCATCGTGCAGAACATGCTGCTGACCGGCTTCGACTCCCCGCCGCTGCATACCATGTACATGGACCGGCCGATGCGCGGCGCGGCACTGATGCAGGCCCTCGCCCGGGTCAACCGGACGTTCCGCGCCAAGGAGGACGGCCTGCTCGTTGGTTACGCGCCGCTCGCTGACAAGCTGGCCGAGGCCATCGCCGAGTACACCGCGGCCGACCGGGCGGGCAGGCCACTCGGCCGGGAGCTTGACGAGAAGGCCATCGATGAAATCGCCACCATCATCCGGGTCATCACCGAAGAGATCCTCTCTGGCTACGACTGGCAGGCCCGCCGGAGCGAGAACCGGCCCCGCGCCTTCATCGACGCCGTCTATGGTGCCGCGGACTATCTGAGTGCCCCAGACATTCCTGGCAACCAGGTCGAGGAGGGGGAACCAACGCTCACCGAGCGATTCCGCAAGCAGGTCTCCCGGCTGGCCAAGCTGTACGCCCTGTGCACCGGAATGATCGACGTGGGTCCCTACCGTGACGCCATCGCCTTCTTCGAGCACGTCCGGGTCGCCTTGGCGCGAGCCGAGGCGGACGCTCGCCGGGCACGTGGTGAGGGTGTGCCACCGGACCTTGACATGTACCTGGCCTCCATGGCCGACAGCTTTATCGAGGCGGGCGGGGTCAAGAGCATCTACGACCTGGCTGGCATCGGCAGGCAAGATCTGTCTCACCTGGACGAGGCATTCCTCGACCGGATGCGCGACCATCGCAACCCGCACCTGGCCATCGAGGCCCTGCGCAGCCTCATCGAGCAGGAGATGCGCGCGGTCACCCGGCACAACGTAGTGGCCCAGCAGAGCTTCGCCGACCGCCTTGCCGCGCTGATGCGCCAGTACACCAACCAGAACCTCACGGCCGCCCAGATCATCGCCGAACTGGTCGAGATGGCTAAGCGGGTGACAGAAGACGCCCGCCGAGGCGAGAAGTTCAGCCCCGCCCTGACCGCTGACGAGCTTGCCTTCTACGACGCGGTCTACGAGAACGAGTCCGCCGTCACCGAGATGGGCGAAGGCGTCCTTGCCGATATCGCGCGCGACTTGGTCAAGACTCTCCGCAGTAGCGTCACCACCGACTGGGTTTCTCGCGATGATGTCCGGGCCAAGATCCGCTCCACCATCAAGCGTCTCCTCGCCCGGTACGGCTATCCGCCAGACCGCCGTGACACTGCCACTGACCTGGTCCTCCAGCAGATGGAAACCTTCGCTGACGAATGGTCCCCCGAAGCCTAGGTTCTACGCCGAAGCGTGACGCGTGGACGCGGATTATCCGGCTTTGTATTCCCCGTGCGGGGTTGCGCGGTCCCAGGCGATCTCGAAGGAGGCGGTGATGTCGCGGATGACGCGCGGGTCGGAGGAGAACGTGTAAAGCTTCGGGTTGCTGCCGTCGCCGCGCTGGAAATTCCACCGGACGACGCGGTGGTCGAAGACCCAGCAGTCGGCGCCCGGGAGCAGCAGGTCGGCGGCCTCGTGGCGGGGCAGCCAGCGTATGTCCTCGCCAGCCTCGACGTTGACGGCCGTGCAGGCGTGCTCCCAGCGGATGTAGTCCGACAGGGGTTCGGAGACGACCCGGACGCGGCGGATGCTGATGCCCCGCGTGACTGCGACTCGGACGACGTCGAGGTGATCGCCCCAGTCGTAGGCGCTGATGTCGCCAGTGGCCTGCCACTCGGCAAAGCCTGCGACGTCCTCGTCGTAGGAGTCGCGCATCTCGAACCGGATGACCGACGCGCTGCTTCCAGCGATGAGCTCTGCGAAGGTGTGCTGGCCGGGCCCGGTTCGCCCGCGCTCATAGCCGTCGAGGGCTTCGCGGATGAAGGGGGCCATGCGGGCGGGGAGCCAGATGTCGGCCTCGTCGTCAGCCCTGCCGATGTGCCCGTTGAGGCTCTCGATCACGCCGGGGTCGGTGACTGCTTTGCCGCGCAGGAGGAAGTCCCCGGTATGGGGATCGACGAACACGGCAGGGCACTCGCTGCTGTTGGACTCCGGGTCTCCGCCGATGAAGTCGATGTCAGCCATGGCGGGTTCTCCTACGGGCGCGAGATTACTGCTTCTGAGGGTCTCTTGATCCTGACAGTGCGTCAAGGGCTGTGAGCGCCCTGTGTATGATTGCGCGGGCCGCGCGTCCTCGCGCGGCGATCGCGGCCAGTTGCTCCCACGCGTCCGCGTAGGCGCCGACCTCGTCCGGATGGGTGAGGGACAGGAACCCGGTGAGCATCTCCACAGTGACGAGCGATGTGTCTGTGAGGTCGAAGGACTCCCGGGGCCGTAGCTCGCGGCGGTCTGCACCGAGCGGGATGACGGCGAGGGTGACCGATGGCAATCGCATGACTTGGAGCAGGTGCACGAGCTGGTCCCGCTGAACGTCCTTGCCGTAGGGGCGGAACCACAGCACAGGCTCCTCGATGACGAAGTCGAACTGTCTCCCTTGCTGGAGGAGGTAGCCCTGGCGGCCGATCCGCTCGGCGACCGCCTCGGCTACGTCATCGACAGCGACGCCGCGCTCGCGCCGGACACTGGAGAGGATCGCGGTCATGTAGCCCGAGGTCTGCAAGAGTCCCGGGATCACCTTGGTCTGGTAGGCGCGGAACCGGCGGACCCGTTCCCACATGTCGCCGGAGAGCATCTTCTGCGTTGCATTCAGGCCGCTGGCGCGCCCAAGGTCGCGGAATGCGATCCATAGGCGGGCTACCGTCGCTTGTTCAGCCAGCAGCTCCTCGGTCCGTTCCGTGGAGGCGCGGCAGATCCGGCACCACAGCTGGACGTCAGTGGCGGACGCGGGCCGGACCCCCTTCTCGACCTGCGACACCTTCGACGGCAGGCAGCCCGCTTCGGCGGCAAAGGCCCGGCCGGTGAGTCCGGCCTGCTCTCGCAGGCCGCGGAGCTGGCTGCCCAGGCGCTGGCGCGCGGCCTGCTGGCTCGAGGAAGAAGCAGTCATCACGACCAGTGAATGGCCCGAAGGGGGGCGACGGGAGGGGATTGCCGAAGCTTTACGTGTGCCTCTCATGCCTCCGGCCAGCGGGGATACGCGTTTCGGCCATAACGCCGGGCAATCTTCGGCAATGTTCTTGCCCCCGGTGGCACTGCCGGGCCACGGTGGTAGCGCAGAGCGAACGCTGCCAGGACGGACAGTAAGTCCTGGTGCCCGATCCGAGTAGCGTGCCTGGCTCAAGGGAGACATCGAACAGTGGGTTATCCGGTGGCAGTTGCTGGGAGCAGGACCGTGGAGCACGAGACGGTCCTGTCGCGCGGGAAGGCGGCTACGCGGCGTGGCTGATGAGGACAAGGCGGCCGAGGCACGCCAGAAGATGACCGATGTCTTGGTCGAGAAGGGATGGGTCACCTCGCCGGAGGTGGAGGCCGCGTTCCGGTTGGTGCCGCGTCACCTGTTCACGCCAGCTGAGACACCGCTGGAGCAGGCATACGACGCTGACCAGTCAGTCATCACCAAGTCGGATGGCGACGGGGTGCACCTGTCAAGCATCAGCGCACCGTTCGTGCAGGCCGCGATGATCGGCCAGGCCGGCATCCGGCCGGGCATGCGGGTGCTTGAGGTCGGCTCAGGGGGCTACCAGGCCGCGCTGCTGGCCGAGGCCACCGGGCCAGGCGGGCACGTGGTGACGATGGACATCGACCCCGAGGTCACCAGTCGCACCCGGAAACTGCTTGAGCAGACCGGTCATGTAAGCCAGGTGACCGTGGTGACCGGCGACGCGGCAGGCGGCGCACCAGGACATGGGGAGTTTGACGCGCTGATCGTGACCTGCGGCGCGTGGGATATCCCGCCCGCCTGGACCGGCCAGCTCGCCGCTGGCACCGGAATCCTCGTCGTCCCGCTGCGGATGAACGGCAACACGAGGTCGGTCGCGTTCCGCCAGCAGGGCGCCCGCTGGGTCAGCACATCCTATGTGTACTGCGGCTTCGTCCCGATCAGGGGAGAAGGCGCGTTCGCTATCCAGGCATTCAAGCTGCCCCGGCCCAACGGGGCAGGGATCACCCTGCGGTTCGAGACGGGAGCACCGGGTGATCTCGCTCTCCTGGACGGAGTCCTCGCCACGCCACAGGTGACCCGATGGTCTGGGGTGCTATTCCCGTCCGGAGTGCCGTACGGAGGCCTGGAACTATGGCTGGGCGGGAACCAGCAGGGGTTCTGCCGGGCCTCGGCTGGCGGGAACGGTGACAAGAGCTGGGTTCCCTACGGAGCAGCCGTGCGGGACTCCCTCGGCCTCCTGGTGCAACGCTGGCGCGACGACGAGGGAATGTTCGAGTTCGGCGCCACGGCATGGGGACCGGACGCGAGTGGCCTGGCCGAGGCGCTCAACGCTCAGGTCGCCGCCTGGGACGCGGCAGGCCGCGACATCGACCCGGACGGGTTCGCGTTCTGGCCCGCCGGGACCGCCGTCCCGCCGTCCGGGCCGCTGACTGCAGAATTCGCGAAGGTCCACGGCACCGTGACTGTTACGTTCCCCGGTCGGTCCTAAGCTGCCGCATCCTGCTCGTCCTCACTTCCGTGACCACTCAAGGAGAAGATCACCATGGCTACTGCCACCACTGCCCTCAGCCCCGAGCCTCCCGTCCTACTCGATGACCTCGGGGAGTTCACCCTGGACCTGCGCGTGACCAAGATGGTTCCCCTGCCGTCGGCCGCCGATTGCGACACCAGCGACGGCTGCGGGTCAACCTGCCAGACCAGCGCGTGCTCCACGCAGTCAGGCGACCCGTCCTAGCCGCGCAGGCTACCGCGGGGCCGACCGGCGATCCCCGGTGCCGAAGGCCCCAGCCCCCAGTGAGTTCGCCCCTCCCGAACCGGAACCCGGAGGCACCGATGACCGTGCGCTACACCCCTGGCATGGTCCTGCTCCGCTCAACGACCTGGTCCGGCGGGCCGCAGATCCCCCACGACCTTGACCCGTCCGACCCGGATGCCGTTCGCGGCCAGGGCCTGGCCTGGCTCGCCAGCGCCTGGGAACGGGCGGAGGTTCATGACGCAGTCGAGATGGCCAGCCCTGACCTCGCCCGCCAGGTCACCCGGCTGCTGCGGCCGGGCACCTGCCCGGCGGACAAAACCCTGCGCCGGACGGTCGTGGCCGTCGCCGCGTACATGCTGCGCTGGCAGCGGCGGGTGACGCCGTTCGGCCTGTTCGCCGGGGTCATGCCCGTCATACCTGGCCTCCCCTCAGCCGCACTGGACGAGGGAGGGCAGGCTGTGGCCCGCGCGGACTCGGATTGGACCGCTGCCCTGGTCGGCAGGCTCGACCGCGAGCCGGGACTGCGCCCGCACCTGGTCGTCACCGTATCGAGCCTGGCTGTCGTCCGGGACGGCAGGCTCGTCATCACCCGCCAGGTCCCTGCGGTTCCCGGCCCGGCAGAGGCGGAGGAGGCGTCAGTCCGGTGGACCAGGCCCGTCCGCGCCGCCGTCGAGGCAGCGCAGTCACCTGTTGGCCTGGCGGTGCTGGCTGGCAAGCTGGAGGCGAAGTTCTCCGGCGCCCCGCCGGGCAGTATCTCTGCCGTCATCGACGGCCTCATCGGCGCAGGATTCCTGGTTACGAGCCTGCACCCGCCCCAGACCGCCGCCGACCCTCTCACCTATCTCATCCGGGCGCTGCGGGAAGCCGGGGCCGACCCGATGTCGGGTGGGCTGCTGGCGGAGTTGGGGGAGATCGCTGCCCTGATCAGGGCGCACAACGAGGCCCCGTTCCTGGCGGCCCCGGCGTTGCGTGCGGTGGCGGCGGCGCGGATGCGGAAACTGGCACCGGCGGCACAGCCGCTGCAAGTCGATGTGCGGCTTACCGGAAGCATCTCACTGCCGCAGGCGGTGCTGGCGGAGGCCGCAGCGGCGGCGACCACGCTGCTGCGCCTGTCCACCCGGCCGTGGGGAGTACCCGGCTGGACGGACTACCACCAGCGGTTCCGCCGGAGGTACGGGCCTGGTGCCCTGGTCCCGGTGCGCGAGCTGACCTCAGACGCAGGACTCGGGTTCCCAGACGGGTTCGTGGGTGGCCCCAGGCAGCGTCCCGCTTGGCGGATGCTGACCGACCGCGACGCCGCGTTCCTCGCCCTCGTCCAGAAAGCGGTCCTGGCCGGGCAGCGGGAGATCCGGCTGGGGACCGGCGACATCGAGGCCCTCACCACCGGCGACTACCGTGACGCCACCCTGCCCGAGCGGGTCGAGATCGGAGTCTGCCTCCGCGCGGCCTCGTCGGAAGACGTCAACGCGGGAAGGTTCACGCTGCGGCTCACCGCGACGCCCCGCACCCCGACGAGCATGGCCGGCCGGTTTACGCACCTGCTGCCTAGCGAACAGACCCGCCGCCTCGTGCCGGAAGACGGCTCCGGCACCCTAGCGGTCCAGCTCTCGTTCCCGCCCCCCTCCCCGCACGCGGAGAACGTCACCCGCGTCCGCCCGCTCACCCAGGCAGTTCTACCGATCGGGGAGCATCCTCTGGACCCGGAGGCAGGGACGATAACGGTTGGGATCGATGAGCTGGCAGTGACCTGCGACGGCGCGCAGATGTACCTGGTGCACGCCCCGACCGGCCGCAGGGTCATCCCGTTGATCCCGCACGCCCTCGACGTCAAGACCCGTACCCCGCCCCTGGCCCGGTTCATCGCCGAGGTCGCCTCCGCGCGCTCGGCGTTCTGGGGTCCGTTCGACTACGGAGCAGCCCGCGACCTGCCCTATGTCCCCCGGCTCCGGCACGGGCGCACGATCCTCGCCCCTGCCCGGTGGCGGCTGCGATCAGGGGAGGTGCTGCGCGGGCAGGACCCGGACGGTGACCCGGTGGCGCGGCTTGCCACGTGGCGCCAAGCCTGGCGGGTTCCGGCCCGCGTGATCATGCACGACGACGAGCACCGCTTGCCCCTGGACCTTGACCAGCCGCTTGACCGAGCACTCCTGCTGGCCCGGCTCGTGCGGCACGACGTGACCGAACTATGGGAAGACGACCCGCCCGGCGCCAGCGGCTGGGCTGGCGGCCGGCCCACCGAACTGCTCGTCACGCTCACGCTGGCCGACGCCCAGGATCGGCCCCTGCCAGCCACTACGCCGCCGGGCCGGGTTCACCGGCCTGGCGGGTCGCCGGTTTTCTGCGCCCAGCTCACCGGGAACCCGGCCCGGTTCGACGCGATCCTTACCGGGCACCTGCCCGCCCTGATAGGCCGGATCGAGGCAGTTACAGAGCGTTGGTGGATCCGCCGCTACCGCGACATGGTGAACACCTGGGCGCCGCAGCACCTCGCGTTGCAGATCAGGCTCCGTGACGCGGGCGAGTTCGGGGCCGTCGCCAGGGATCTGGCCTGGTTTGCGGAGGAACTGGAGTCAGCGGGGCTGCCGGCCGATCTCAGCCTCGGACCCTACGCCGAGCATCCCGGCCGGTACGGCGAAGGCGCCGCGATGGCCGCAGCGGAGAAGGTCTTCGCCGCCGACACCCTGGCGGCCATCGCCCAGATCACCGCAGCCAGCGCATCGGGTCCCGTGGGGCAGGCGCTGGCGGCCGCCTCGATGGCGGCGATCGCAGCCGCGTTCGCGGCAGACCCGCACGCCGGGTACCAGGGACTCATCCGCTGCCTTGTCCAGGGGGCCGGCCCCCTGGACCGGGGCGTCCGCGAGGACGCGTGCCGTCTCGCCGACCCTGCAAGCGGTCATGCAGCGCTACATGCCCTCCCCAGTGGGCAAGACGTCGCTGACGCGTGGAGGAACCGAGACCAGGCACTGGCCGCCTACTATGAGGCCCTCGCCAGCCAGCGGGACCCTGGGTCCGCGCTGCGGACGCTGCTCCATGAACACCATATGCGCGCTCTCGGGATCGACCCAGATCTTGAGTTCCAGACCGGCAGGCACGCCCGCGCCGCAGCCCTGCGCCGCCTAACCCTGGACACACGGCCATGAACGCCGCCACCGTGCCAGCGTCACCTCAGTCGCTGGCCAGGGGCGCGACCGGGACCGCGCTGCTGGCAATCGAGCAGGCCCTGACCGGCGGCGAGACCTGGACGGCGGCACACCAGGCAATCAGCGCGGCGTTCGCTGAGGAGGCCGACGCGGGGCCGGGCGCGTGCCTCCTGCACGGTGTTCCCGCGCTCGCACTCGTCCTCCGCGCCGCCCAAGCCGACGGGCAACGCCGGTACCGGGCAGAAGCCCGGGTCCTCGGGGAGCACGTCGCCCGGATAACCCGCCAGCGGCTGGCAGTATCCGTCGCGCTCGAGGACTCAGGATCGGCCAGGTCGTTCCGTGTGCACGACCTGTTCTTCGGGCTGGTCGGCCTCGGGACGGTACTGCTGCGCATAGACCCGGGCGGCGAGGCGCTCGCCGGCATCCTGCGCCACCTCGTCCAGATCACCCGGCCCCGCACGGTCGGCGGCTTGGAAGTACCCGGCTGGTGGGCCTATGACGACCCGGACACTACCGTGCAGACCCCGGGCGGCCACGCGAACCTCGGGATGGCCCACGGTGGCGCGGGGATTCTCGCCCTGATGAGCCTTTGCGCCCGCCATGAGGTCGTCGTGGACGGGCAGCATGACGCGATCCGGTCCCTGGCCCGGTGGTACGCCTCCTGGCGGAAGGAATCCCCGGGTGGCTCCTGGTGGCCCCAGTGGCTCACCCTCACCGACCTACGCGACGGGACCCCAGCCCAGTCCCGCGGATGGCGGCCATCATGGTGCTACGGGGCCACCGGGATCGGCCGCGCTCTGCAACTCGCCGCCATTTCAATCGGCGACGGCGCAGCGCAGGCCACCGCCGAGCAGGCGATCGCCGCCTGCCTCCAGCCCGCCCAGCTTGCCCGGCTCGCCGAGCCGGGACTCTGCCACGGCCTGGCCGGCCTATACGTGACGGCACTGCGCGCCGCGGACGACGCCCGCCGCCCGGACATCGCCATCCGGCTGCCCGCTGCCGCCGTTTTGCTGACGGGGAGGGCCGAGGCCCCTGGGGATGGGGGCCTGCTCACCGGGTCGGCCGGAGTCCGGCTCGCCCTGGAATCCGTCCGTAATGGTACGCCGCGATCGGGGTGGGACGCATGCCTGCTGATCACCTGACGGAAGCACCTGCCTTCCTGCCCGAAGACAGCGAGGAGCGGCGCTGGCTCCACGCCAGCATCACCTTCCCCGACTGGGAAGCCGCCGAGCAGGCGATGGCGTCGGCCGTCGCACCGCTCCTCGACGACGTCACGATGAACTGGTCCTACCTACGCAAGCACCCCTGCTGGCGGGTCCGAGTCCGGGATGCCCCGCCCGGCGCCATAGAAGACGTGCTCGGCAGGCTCCGGGGCGAGCGCGTCATCACCGGATGGCAGCCGGGCACTTACGAGCCGGAGGCATTCGCGTTCGGCGGGCCGACCGGCATGGACATCACCCACGACCTGTTCTGCGCCGACAGCCACGCCATTCTCGCTTACCTTCGCTCCCACTGCGGAACTGGGCGGCGCGAAGCATCGCTGCTGGCGATTAGCGCCATGCTCGCCGCCGCCGGGCTGGACACCTTTGAGCGCGGCGACGTCATGCACAAGGTCGCCTCTCTCCGGCCTCCGGCTCCCGGCAGTGGCGACCCGAACATGACCTCGCTCAGCGCCCAACTCCGCACACTGCTCGGGATCCCGCCGATGCCGGCCCTCAGAGAGTTGTCCGCCGAGCCCTGGGGCCTGGCCTTCTACACCGCCGGGCACCGGCTGGCCCAGGCGGCCGGCATGGAAACCCTGACCAGGGGCCTGCGAGCGGTGCTCGCCCACAACGTCATCTTCCACTGGAACAGGCTGGGCCTCTCGGCGAAGACCCAGGGCATCCTGGCGAGCGCTGCCCGCGATGCCTGGATACCGCCCTGCTGATACCGCCTCTGCCGGGCTTAGGCGGCTCTCGCTGGTTGGCAGGCCGCCATTTTCGTTACGCGGGCCATCCTGGCCACCGTCCGCATCGCGGCACGCGGTGGCCGCCTTGGGCTACGTTAGGGCTGGGCTGATCGGGGCCTGTGCCCGCCCGCGCCCGTCGTGGCTACTACCCTGATGCCAGGAGACGTGGCCGCAAGCAAGTACATAGGGGCATTTGGCCACGAGAACGGGCCAGCC
>Ga0335072_10010623_pt1 | contig 13233 bp, 11 predicted proteins | sample Lox_Sample_21_FD_206725 | JGI IMG/M metagenome (GOLD analysis project Ga0335072, IMG submission 206725) | Soil microbial communities from Loxahatchee National Wildlife Refuge, Florida, United States - Lox_Sample_2.1 | ecosystem: Environmental > Terrestrial > Soil > Wetlands | place: USA...
CGGCTGGACTTTGACCTTTACAAATCAATTCAGGTGGACAGCAACGGGCAGATTACCGGACAGGTGACACCGACGCTGAACATCAAGGCGGTTACGCCGAGCGATCCGGGCGGATACATTGACGAATTCGACGTGGCCGTGGTGAGCGTGGACACGCAGGGACAATCGTTTGTTGTGCAGGGACCACACGGGCGCCAGTTCACGATTGATGTGAATGGGCAGACGGAATGGGACAACAACGAGGGGCTAAGCAACTTGTCGACGAGCAGCATTGTGCAGATTTCCGGAACGATCGACCGGGCGGACTCGACGATCGATGCGGATGAGGTTGCGATTCTTTCGCAGGACGGCTTCTACGCCGCCGGACAGGTGACGTATGTGCAGCCGCCGACAGGCACGGCAAGCAGCTTTGATCTCTATGTGCGCGGTCTGCTGCCAACGACCACGGGCCTGACGCTGGGACAGATTGCGCAGGTGAACCTGACGGGCAATGAGAAGTTCTTCATTTACTGGATGCACAATCCCTTGACGGAATTTCTATTCAACTCGGCTGCGCTGGTTCCGGGGCAGCATGTGGCCATTGGCGGGCCGGCGAGCGGAGCGACAAATCCGCAGGCGGTGACGTGCAAGCGCGTGGTGCTGCGGCACTGGGGCTACAACGGAACGATTGTGCCGGGCAGCATCAACATGAACGGCACTTTTCAGATGAATGTGACCGGATTCGCCGGGCTGCTGGTGCCGGGAATGGTGACCGTGTATGTGGGAGCGCCGACGGTGTTTCGTGATGGGCTGACGAACATGAGCAGCTTGTCGTCCGGCGTGCCGGTTCGGGTAGTGGGATTGTTGCTGGAAGATCCCACATCGGGTCAATTGGTGCTCCTCGCGCACTATGTCGATCTGCTGCAGTAATCCTCCATTTGCATCTGGGTGCTGGCCGCGCGGGCAATCGCTTCGTGCGGTCAGCACCCTTTAGTCGCGGAGTTGCCGCAGCTATACTGCGATCAGGAGCGGTGGCAGATGCATCTGGAGCGCATTCTGAACACAACGCGGGCGACGGTTGCGCAGCGCAAGGGACAGGTTCAGCTGGCGGAACTTGAGCGGCGGGCAGAGTCGCATGAGCCGCGCGGGTTTGCGAGCGCTCTGAAGGCACGGGCAGCGGAGGGACCGGCTCGGGGTCTGGCGATTATCGCGGAATTGAAGAAGGCTTCGCCGTCGAAGGGACTGATTCGGCCGGATTTCGATGTGGCCGCGTTGGCAGATTCGCTCAAAGCGGGCGGGGCGACGGCATTGTCAGTGTTGACGGACGAACCTTATTTTCAGGGCAGCCTGCGGAATCTGGAGATTGCTTCTTCCCGCAGCGGACTTCCCTGCCTGCGCAAAGACTTCATCGTGGACGACTACCAGATTGTGGAAGCGCGGGCGCATGGCGCGGACGCGATTCTGCTGATTGCGGCGGCACTGAAGGATACGGAGCTGAAGGAATTTTTGTCATTTGCGCATGGGTGCGGATTAGATGTGCTATGCGAGGTGCATACGGACGAAGAGCTGGCGCGCGTGGCGGAGCTGGGCTGCGACGCGTATGGCGTGAACAATCGCGAACTGAGTACGTTCGAGGTTAGCCTGGAGACTTCGCTGCGGCTTGTGGACCGGCTGCCAGCCGGCGCGGTGCGCGTGGCAGAGAGTGGGATTCATACGGCGGAGCATCTGGAGTTGCTGCGGGCGGCGGGGTTTGACGCGTTTCTAATCGGGGAGTCGCTGATGCGACATGTCGATCCGGGCGCAGCGTTGCGGACATTGGTGAGTGGAGTTATAGAGAAGGCTGCGCCATGTGGGTGAAGATATGCGCAAATACTTCGCTTGCGGACGCGCAGATGGCGGTGGACGCCGGCGCGGACGCGGTGGGGTTTGTGTTCGCAGAGAGCGCGCGGCAGGTGACGGTGGGACAGGTTCGCGAGATTACGTCGCATTTGCCAGCGGGCGTGGAGAAGATTGGCGTTTTTGTGAATGGGGGTTTTGACGAACTGAGAGCGGCGATCGAAGAGTGCGGCCTGACGGGCGTGCAGCTGCATACCACGAGCGACCTGGGAATTACGGCGCGGCTGCGGGAGCAGTTTTCGCGGGAGCGGCTGCGGATTCTGAAGGTGATTCACTTTGCGCAGGGCCTGGAAGCGGAGTTGCGGACGGCTGAGGCCGATGCTGCGATTGACGGCGTGCTGGTGGATTCGCGCACGGCAACGATGCTGGGAGGAACGGGGATTCGCTTTGACTGGAAGGCGGCACGGAGAAGCTTTGCAGAATCGCGGCTGCGGCTGATTGCGGCGGGCGGCCTGAATCCGGAGAACGTGGCGGAGGCCATTGCAACGTTGCAGCCATGGGGCGTGGATGTGGCGAGCGGCGTGGAAGAGCGTCTGGGCAAGAAGGATGCGGCGAAGGTTAAGAAATTCGTGGAGAATGCGCGAATTGTGGACTCGCGGTCCGGGCAATCGTTTCGCGTGAACTCTCGCACTGGTCGTGTAAAAGGGATCGAAGTCTAGGCAACGAACATCTCTGAACGAATGCGAAAGTCGATTCATGAGAAATGATTTGCGGTATTTCTTCTTCCCGATGTATCTTTGGTATCAAGATGACAAACGGACTTCGCCAGTTTTTCGGCTTTACGTACCGCTATTGGCGCTCAATAGCGGCTCTGGCGGACGGTCCCGTGCACATCTGAAGGATTTACAGCAACAAGACTTTCAGGTTTCTACGAACTTCCACAAGAGCCGCGACCCTAAGGATCGCGGCTTTGCTATTGCTGGAAAGAATGCCGTGCGAGAAAGGAAGCCATTTTGAGCGGTTCCGAAGTGAGCAGTACAGCGACACCGCAACGAAACGCTGCAACAGGGCAGACCGCTGGACGTTTTGGCGCGTATGGCGGGCGCTATGTTCCGGAGACGCTGGTGGCCGCGCTGGAGGAGCTGGAGCATGCGTATGCTGCGGCTCAGGCCGATCCGGCGTTCCATGCAAGGCTCGACTCGCTGCTACGCGATTATGCGGGAAGACCCACTCCGCTGTACTTTGCGGAACGGCTGACGGAAGAGCTGGGCGGCGCGAAGATCTACCTGAAGCGCGAGGACCTGCTGCACACGGGCGCGCACAAGATCAACAATTGCCTGGGACAGGGGCTGCTGGCGCAACGCATGGGCAAGCATCGCATTATTGCCGAGACGGGCGCGGGACAGCACGGCGTGGCCACAGCGACGGTGTGCGCGCTGCTGGGCATGGAGTGCGTGGTCTACATGGGCGAGGAGGACATGCGGCGGCAGGAGCTGAATGTGTATCGCATGCGGCTGCTGGGCGCGGAGGTGCGGGGCGTCAGTTCCGGATCGAAGACGCTGAAGGACGCGATCAATGAGGCGATGAGGGACTGGGTGACGAACGTGCGTACGACACATTATTTATTGGGGAGCGTGCTGGGGGCGCATCCGTATCCGATGATGGTGCGGGATTTCCATCGCGTGATCGGGAAAGAGGCGCGACAGCAGATTCAGGAGAAGGAAGGACGGCTGCCGACGGCGATCATCGCCTGCGTGGGCGGCGGATCGAATGCAATAGGCGCGTTCTATGAATTTATTCCGGACGCGAATGTAAGGCTGATTGGCGTTGAGGCCGGAGGGCGCGGCAAGAAGCTGGGCGAGCATGCGGCGCGGTTTGAGGGCGGTGTGCCCGGTGTGCTGCAAGGGACGTATTCCTATGTTCTGCAAGATGAGGACGGGCAGATCGCGCTGACGCATTCGGTGTCGGCGGGGCTGGATTATGCGTCGATCGGACCAGAGCATGCGGCTCTGCACGATTCGGGACGCGCGGAGTATGTGAGCGCGTCGGATGACGCGGCGCTGGCGGCAACGGTGAAGCTGGCGCGGACGGAGGGAATTTTGCCAGCGCTCGAAAGTGCGCACGCAGTTGCGGAGTGCATTCACGTGGCCCCGAAGCTTGGACGCCATGAAATACTAATCATCAACCTTTCAGGACGCGGCGATAAGGACATGGGCATCCTTTCGCGCGAGCTGAAGCTCAAGGGAGCGTAGGACGGTGCCGATCCAATTTGCCAGCAAGCCGGGCCTGGTGGCCTACCTGACGGCTGGCGATCCTGACCTGAAGACCACAGGAGCAATTGCCGTGGCCGCGATTGACGCGGGCGCGGACGTGATCGAGCTGGGCGTGCCGTTCAGCGATCCGCTGGCGGACGGACCGGTGATCCAGCGCGCGAGCGAACGCGCTCTGAAGCACGGCACGAAGCTGGTGGACGTGCTGGCGCTGGCGAAGGAGCTGCGCGCGGCTCGGCCGAATGCGGGACTCGTTATTTTTTCTTACTTCAATCCGATTTTGCGATATGGCCTGGAGAAGTTTTGCGCGGCTGCCGCGGAGGCCGGCGTGGACGGCGTACTGGTAACGGACATGATTGTAGAGGAGGCCGGCGAGTACCTTGCGTGCCTGGAGCGGCACATGCTTGCGCCGATTTTCCTGGCTGCGCCGACGAGTCCGGATGCGCGGCTGGAGCGTATCGCGGCGGCATCAAAGGGATTTGTTTATGCGATTTCGCGCGTGGGGATCACCGGCACGCAGCAGTCGCTGGCGGCGGACGCCGAGGGACTGGTGAAGCGGCTGCGGCGATATACGAAGCTGCCGATTGCGGTGGGGTTTGGCGTATCGAACGCGGAACACCTTGCGGCAGTGGGTGAGTTTGCGGATGCAGCAGTGGTCGGCAGCGCGCTGGTGGTAACGATTGAGAGGTCGGAACCGGCGGAGGCGCCCAGCTCGATTGCACGATTTATTCAGGGCCTGCGCGCACCGGCGATGCAGGTCCTTTAAATGCCACGGATCATAACGACGGCTGAAAACAGCAGGTGTGTGTTGAAGGCGTGCACTGCATGACGGGAGAAGACATGGATATCGCAGACTGGCGGCGGAAGATTGATGAAATCGACCGGCAGATCGTTGCGCTTCTGAGTGAGCGCGCCGAGGCAGCAAAGGCGATCGGCAAGCTGAAACGCTCGACGGCGCTGCCCATTTATGAACCGAATCGCGAGCGGGTGATCTTCGAGAATGTGCGCGCAGCCAATAAGGGACCGCTCCCGGACATCGAGCTAACGCATGTGTACGAACGCATTATCGACGTGATGCGCGCGCTGCAAAGGGACGAGCTGGCTTCGCAGACCACGCCGTCCGGCAGCGAAAAGTAATTGCAGGCGCGCGGTGCGCGCAGGACAGGATAGAGAGACCAATGATTGTTGCAATGCAGGAAAAGGCCACTGAAGAGCAGATTCAGACTGTTGTTGAACGCATGGTCGCGATCGGCTTTAACGTTCACCGCACGACGGGCGCGGTCCAAACGATTCTGGCGGGAGTGGGCACGCCGGGACAGTTCGACCACAAGGACTTTGAGATTCTGCCGGGGGTTTCGGAGGCGGTTCGCATTTCGTCGCCCTACAAACTGGCGGGACGAAGTTTTCGCCCGGAGGGCACGGTTGTGCATTTTCCCAACGGCGTTACCATTGGCGGCAATGAGGTGATAGTGATGGCGGGGCCATGCTCGGTGGAAAGCCGCGAGCAGATCTTTGCCGCCGCGGCACAGGTGAAGGCGGCGGGCGCGAAGTTTCTGCGCGGAGGCGCGTTCAAGCCGCGCAGCTCGCCATACTCCTTTCAGGGCATGGGGCATGAGGGGCTGAAGCTGCTGCGCGAGGTAGGCGATGCGACGGGTCTGCTGGTGATCACCGAAGTGATGGAGATTTCGCAGATCGACCTGATGCTGCCCTACATCGATTGCTTCCAGGTGGGCGCACGCAATATGCAGAACTTCAACCTGCTGCGCGAGCTGGGCGCGGTGCGCAAGCCGGTACTGTTGAAGCGCGGCATTGCGGCGACGATTGAAGAGCTGCTGCTGTCGGCGGAGTACATTCTGTCGGGCGGCAACTATGACGTGATTCTGTGCGAGCGGGGCATTCGCACCTATGAGACATACACGCGCAACACGATGGACATTTCTGCGATTCCGGTGGTGAAGCATCTGTCGCATCTGCCGATCGTGGGCGATCCCTCGCATGGGACAGGACGCCGTGACATGGTGGCAGCGATGGCGCGCGCAACGGTGGCCGCGGGCGCAGACGGGCTGCTGATTGAGGTTCATCCGAACCCGGACAAGGCTGTATCCGACGGGGCGCAGTCACTGTTTCCCGATCAATTTACAAGGCTGATGGACGAGCTGCGGATCATTGCTCCGGCGGTGGGACGCACGATTACTCAGCCGGTTGCGGCCGCCGTCGCGGTCTAGAGAACCGCAAGCATGCCGATCGAGCGCATCGCAATTTTCGGCACGGGGCTGATTGGCGCCTCGGTGGGACTGGCGCTGCGCTCACACGGTTTTACGGGCGAGATTGCGGGATGGGATCCTGATCCGGAAGAGCTGGCGATCGCCGTTGAGCGCGGGGCGGTGCATTTCGGATCGAGCGATGCGATTGCAGAGGCGAGCTCAAGCGATCTGATTGTGTTGTGCGGGCCGGTGTTCACGATTCTCGAGTGGCTGGACAAGCTTGCGCCGGTGCTGAAGCCGGGTCAGCTGGTGACCGATGTGGGAAGCGTGAAGGGCGCGCTCGTGGAGCGAGCACGCGGCAAATACAATGTTGCCAATTCCGCCGGATTTCTGGCCGGGCATCCGATGGCGGGCAAAGAGGTGAGTGGCGCAGCGAACGCGGACGCGAATCTGTTTGGTGGCGCGGCGTGGCTGTTTACCGAGACTGCAGAGTCGCGCTCGATGCACCCAGCTTCACGTGCGATCGCAGACGAGTGGCGCAGATGGACGGAGCGGTTTCATTGCCGCGTGCTGGATCTCGAGACGGAGCGGCATGATGTTTTGTGCGCTTGGGTGAGCCATCTGCCGCAGTTTGTTTCGACGGCGTTGAGTGCGCTACTGCAGGATGAATTCGCGGCCAAGGATGAGGTACTGCCGATTGGCGGCCGCGCGCTCAAGGAGATGACGCGACTGGGGGCGAGTCCTTATTCGATGTGGCGCGACGTGGCGCACACGAATACCGAGGCGATTGCCGCGTCGTTACTGGCCCTGGAGCAGCGGTTGACGCATTTGCGCGAAAACCTGAAGACGCCGGAGCTGCGCGAGGAGTTCGAGAGGGCGAATCAATTCAGGCCAGTTCCCCTTGAGCCTAAACAATAAAAGCAACGAGGGTTAGTATGTTTGCTATGCACCGCGCCCTTTTTTTGCTCGCACTTTCTGCTTCGACCCTCCTCGCCACAGCCCAGTCTCTTACAACTCTGTTAGTCGATGTCGATCATCGTCCATCGATCAGCCTGGATGGCCCATGGCATTTTATCGTTGATCCGTATCGCGGAGGTTGGGGGTCGAAAACCGATGTTCCGGGCGTCCACGGATATGCCGCGAATGCGCACTACACGCCGGGTGGGCCGTTTCTTGAATATGATTTTGCGAAATCACCCACGCTTCAGGTTCCGGGCGACTGGAATTCGCAGCGGAAGGAACTTTTTTATTACGAAGGGCTGCTGTGGTACCAGCGCGATTTTACCTATCATATCCAAGCGCACACGCGCGTCTTTCTGCACATAGGCGCTGCGAACTATGAGGCGCATGTGTTCGTGAATGACGTGCACGTCTGCGACCATGAGGGCGGCTTTACTCCATTTGATTGCGAGATTACCAACACAGTGAAGGACGGCAGCAACTTTGTGGTGATTGCGGTGGATAACCAGCGCAAGGCAGATCGCGTTCCAGCGGTCAAGACCGACTGGTGGAACTATGGCGGACTGACGCGCGATGTTTCTCTGGTCGCGGTTCCCGATGCTTTTATCGACGATGAGTCACTGCAGCTTGAACCGGACGGAACGATCGCAGGGTATGTTCACGTGGTGGGAGCAGCGGCGGGAATGAGGGTTTCGCTGAGCATTCCTGAACTGCACAAGGAATTAAGCACAACAACTCAGGGCGATGGCCGCGCCGATTTTTCTTTCCACTTACAGGACCTTGAGCAGTGGTCGCCGCAGCATCCACGGCTTTACCGGGTGATCTTTTCGGCGGGCGCGGACCGATTGACCGATGACGTTGGGTTTCGGACGGTCGCGGTACGCGGAGACCAGATTCTGCTGAATGGAAGGCCGATCTTTCTGCGCGGTGTGAGCATTCAGAATGAGGCGCCTTACCGCTCGGGGAGAGCATGGTCTGAGAAAGACGCAGAAACGCTGCTGGGCTGGGCCAAAGAGCTCGATTGCAACTATGTACGGCTCGTGCACTTTCCGCATGACGAACGCGAGACGCGCCTTGCCGACAGGCTCGGTCTCCTGGTGTGGTCGGAGATTCCGGTTTACTGGGACATCGACTGGACGAATCCGCATGCGCTGGAGGTTGCGGAGCAGCAATTGCATGAGATGATTCGCCGGGACCACAACAAAGCATCTGTGATTTTGTGGTCGATGTCGAATGAGACGCCGAACAAGCCGGAACGCACGATCTTCATCAATAAGCTAATTGCGCAGGCGCGGGCCGAAGACCCCACCCGGCTGATTACGACAGCTTTTGCAGCGTCGATTCATAGCAAAACTGTTGTGCTGGACGATCCGCTGATGAGCAGCCTGGATGTGATCGGCTATAACGAATACATCGGCTGGTACATGGACACGCCGGAGTCTGCTCCTGAATACAAGTGGGAAGACCCGCTTCAGAAGCCGGTGATCATGAGCGAATTTGGAGGCGGCGCGAAGGCGGGAATGCATGGGGCCGATACGGAGCGCTGGACGGAGGAGTACCAGGCAGCGCTCTACCGGAACCAATTCCTTATGTTCCGCAACATGCCTTTTTTGCGCGGCCTGTCGCCGTGGGTGCTGATGGATTTCCGCTCGCCGACGCGGCAGCTACCGGGAATTCAGGACGGCTACAACCGCAAGGGACTCGTCTCAAACGAAGGCGAGAAGAAGAAGGCGTTTTTTGTGTTGCAGGACTACTACGCGCAGATGCAGCACTGACAGCGGAGGACGGTCACGCGCCTGCGTGCCCCAGCCCGACGCCGATGACGTAGGTTACGATGCCCTCGACTGCGCCGACGGCGGTCATTTCAAAACCACTCGCCCACCAGGAACGCACGGTGATGAGCGACTTGGCCGCTCCCACGGCAAAGTGCGCGGCGAGCGAGATGACGGCCGAGATGATGATGGCTTTGTATCCGCCAAGAAAGAAAAAGGGAATGATGGGAATGAAAGCTCCGACGGCTGTCGAGACAGCGGCGGATACGGCAGAGATGAAGGGTTTGCGCAGGCCTTCTTCGCTCGTGCTGAGGCGCTCGGTGGCGAGGGCGCGCAGAAACTGTTCCTTGTCCCTAGCGATGTGATCGACGAAGTGGTCGGCGTCGTCTTCGGGCAGCCCCTTGACCTGGTAGTAGAGCGAGAGCAGCTCGCGAGCTTCGGGCGCATTCATCTCGATGGCCTCGCGTTCACGCGCAAGCTCCGCCTCATAGATTTCGCGTTCGCTCTTTGCGCCTAAATAGGCGCCGGAGCCCATGGAGAGCGCGCTGGCGATCATACCGGCGATGCCAGCCAGCAACACATATTTGGGATTGCCGAGCGTAGCGCCGGATACACCGGAGACGATGCCGAAGATGGCACCCAAGCCGTCGTTGACACCGTAGATCGCGTCGCCGATCCAGCCGGCAGCACGCCGGCCGGTATTGTTGCGCCGGGCCAGAAGGTCTTCAAGCAGGGCTTTGGGGTTGGAGTGGCTCTCGACGACGGCGTGACGCGGATAGCGATGCCGGATGAGGCTGCTTAACTCGCGGTAGTGGTCGCGCTCCTCTTCAATGACCTGGCGGAGGATGGCGAGACTGGGCTCGTCGTCCAGGTCCTGAAGCTGCCTGCTGTAGAGCGCGATGGCCCGGCTCTCGTCGATCTCCAGCCGCCGGAAGGCCATGCGCTGGCCACCAATGCGGTTGGCGAGGCTGTCGGCATCGCCGCCTGGTTTACCGTGATATTTCGGCGGCGCACCGCCCAGCTCCTGGATGCGGCTGGCCCAGAGCGCAGCGTGCTGGGCCTCGGCTTCAGCCATGTGACGCAGGGTCTGACTGCGGATGGGATCTGCGTCCCGCTCGGCCAGAGCCTGATAGGTGTAGAAGCCGGTCATCTCGGTCTGCCAGTTGGCTTCAAGAGCGCGCAGAAGCCTTCGCATTTTCTGATCTGGTTTCTTTGCCTGCATCGGGAAATTCAGTCTCCGATCCGGTAGCCAAAGGTGAATCGCCCGATTTGTACGAGTGAGCGGTCGGACGGCGGCCAGATGCGAAACGATTCTACCCGATGAATGGAAGGATTCAAGCGGGCTTCAACCGAACCCAGCAAAAGCCCAGAGGACGAGTCGTAGAATTTGACGCTGAGCGCGTCATCCCCATGCTCCCAACCGATGAGATAGGAGCCGGGCGCGAGCGTAAAGTCACCGATCCTGAGCGGAACCTGAGTGAGAAAGAAATGCGAATATTTGCCGTCCGCCGAATAACCGGCGGTAATGAGGACGACGCCGGCGACGTACTTCCCTTTCCCATCGGTGATACCGGAGGCGGTGCGCATCTCAGTCTCAATGCGCTCATGAACAACAGGCGCGCGGGCTGGAAGGAGCGACTGCAGCTCCTGCGAGGTGGCGACCCGCCAATTGTCATGGGTCTGCGCATTGGCCGTAAGGCTGCAGCCGAGGAGAAAAACCACAACTGCAAAAAACTTCCGCATCGAAACCTCCTGATCCCAATGACTGAGGGAAAGCGCTTATTCGAGATAGACGATCCCGCGCTGCAGGGCGCTGGTAGCGGCCTGAGTGCGGTCGCTGACGCCCAGCTTACTGAGGATGCTGTTGATATGGGTCTTTACCGTAGCCTCGGAGATGTGGAGATCGCCGGCGATCTCCTTGTTGCTGCGTCCGGCGACGATGCGTTTCAATACTTCCAGCTCGCGCGTGGTGAGCGCCGGCCCCCCCATGCGCTCGGCGAGCTTTTCGGCGACGAAGGCGGGGATCCGGGACTTGCCGGCATAGACGGCGCGGATGGCATCGGTGAGCTCGGAGGCGTCCATGCCTTTGAGCAGATACCCTTTCGCTCCGGCCTGGAGGGCGCGGAAGATATCTTCGTCGCCGTCGAAGGTGGTGAGGACGATGATGCGCGCGGCTGCATGCTCCTGGCGAATTCTAGTGATGGCGTCGGCCCCGGCGATTTTCGGAAGGCGCAGGTCCATGAGAGTAACGTCGGGCTTGAGGGTGCGGTGCGCCAGAATTGCTTCCTCGCCGTCAGAGGCTTCGCCGACAACAGAAAGACCTTCGACGGTGTTGAGCAGTGCGACCAGTCCCTTGCGCACAATGGCATGATCGTCGACCACTAAGATGCGAATCGGCTCACTTTTTGAATTACGAATTGGTTCACTCATGGTGTTTTACTCCCGGCCGGCGCTTCCACATGCACTTGCGTTCCCTCACCCTCTTTGCTGGTAACTGTAACTCTGCCGCCGATCTGCTGCGCACGCTCGCTCATGCCGGTGATCCCAAAGTGGCCACCATCAACTGATGGCATATCGACTGCGAAGCCGCGTCCGTTGTCCGCGATGGTCATGTTCACGCGGCGGCGCGTGAAGTCGAGAAGAATATCAATGCGCGTAGCTGCGGCATGACGAACAACGTTGGTGACCGCCTCCTGGGCGATGCGCAGCAACTCGCTCTCCGTGAGAGCGGGCAGCGGGCGATAGGCTCCATGCACTTCAACCTGGGTTTTGATATCAGATGATATAGTGATGCGCTCTGCCATTTGCATAAGCTGCGAGGCGAAGTCCTGATTCTCAGAGCTTTGCGAGCGCAGCTCCCAGATGGAACGGCGCGCATCGTCGAGGCCGGAGCGAACGAGTTCCTGTGCCTGGTCGAGATGCCGGCGTGCGACTTCAGACGATTGCGACAAGGTGCGGCCCACGATCTGCAACTGAACGGAGACAGCGACGAAGCCCTGCGCAAGTGTGTCGTGAATCTCCCGGGCGATGCGGTTGCGCTCGGCGAGAACGGCATTAAAGCGCGACTCGACCTGGCGAAGACGCCAGAGATAGATACCATATGCAAGCAGGCCGATGGCGAGGAGCAGCAGCACGTAGAACCAGAATGTCTGATAGAAGTAGGGCTGCAACCGGAAGGAGAGCGATGCGGGAGCGGCGCTCCAGAAGCCGTCATTATTGCAAGCCATGACACGGAAGGTGTATCGCCCCGGCGGAAGATTTGTGTAATACGCGCTGCGCTGCGAGCCGGCGTCGATCCATGTGTGATCAAAACCTTTGAGCTGGTAGCGAAAGCGGACCTTGTCCGGCGCAGAGAAGCTGAGGGCCGCGTAGTCGAAGGCGAAGCGGCGGCTGCCCGCGGCGATTCGCAACGGACCAGATTCTGACCCGAGCAAGGCGGCTACAGGCTGTGGCTTGTCGTCGACACCAAAACGTTCGATGGCCATAAGCGGCGGCACTCGATTCACGGCCAGATGCGCGGGGTCGACGGTGGCTACGCCTTTGAGCGTGGCAAACCAGAGCGAGCCGTTCTGAAGACGCCAGGCAGCTGGATGGCCGCCGCTGCTGGCTTCACTGCTTTTCATGCCATCGGCCACGCCATACGACGCGACAGGAATGGACTGAAGCCGGCCATCGGCGTAGCGGTTGAGCGCGTCGCGATTCACGCGGTATATGCCTTTATTCGAGCTGAACCACAAGTTATTGTTGTCGTCGGCGAGGATACTGTAGATATTAGCGGGCAGCGACTCGAGACGAATGGCGGTGAAGGTTCCATTGCGCCAGCGATTGAGACCACCGCCGTCGGTGCCGATCCACAGGGTGCTGTCGGGGTCCTGATGCAGCGCGGTGATGATGCGATTGGAGAGGCCGTCTTTTTCTGAGTAATTATGAGGATGGCCGTCGCTCAAGCGCGTGAGGCCGCCGAGGGTTCCGATCCACATTCCACCTTCGCGGTCTTGCAGCATGGCTCCGACGAGGTCGCTGCCGAGACCGTCGAGCGCGGTCCACGTAGTGAAATTGCCGCCCTGATAACGCGAGAGGCCGCGGCGGGTACCGATCCAGAGGGCACCCTCAGTGTCAAAGTAAAGCGAGCGCACGAAGTCATCGGCGAGACCGTCGGCGGAGGTGAAGACGGTGACCTGGCCTTCATGCATGCGGTCAAGACCGTCGGGA
>Ga0335072_10010624_pt1 | contig 13231 bp, 8 predicted proteins | sample Lox_Sample_21_FD_206725 | JGI IMG/M metagenome (GOLD analysis project Ga0335072, IMG submission 206725) | Soil microbial communities from Loxahatchee National Wildlife Refuge, Florida, United States - Lox_Sample_2.1 | ecosystem: Environmental > Terrestrial > Soil > Wetlands | place: USA: Florida...
TCGTTCAGATCGTAATAGCCCGGGGCAGGCGGAAAGCCGCCGTTTGGAAACGGTGGCAGGGGGTCGAGCGAACCGGTACCGGCGAATGCACTGAAGCCGACGCCCTCTTGGGTGACGGTCTTGTCGAAGTCGAATGTCAGCAACGCGACCGTGCGATCCAATCCACTCCAAAGAAACTTGATGCGGCTCCCGTAATCGCGGAACCTGAATGTCGGAGCTCCGGTTGTGACGTTGCGGCCCCAGCCCGCGGATTGATTCGACCAATATGCGGAGATGTTGGCTAGTAATTGCTTGGTGAGGGGCCCGCTTGCGTAGGTGTCGGCTGACCACGTGTCGTAGTTGCCATAGCCGGCGGTGACATTCATTTCTGGCGTCTCGGTGGGATTTTTTGTGAACACCTGCACGACGCCGCCGGTCGCGTTCCGACCGAAAAGGGTTCCCTGCGGTCCTTTGTCTACCTCGATGCGATCAATATCGGCGAAATTCGCCACCGAGGCCGTGCCTGCCGGCGTGTAGACATCGTCGACGTAGAGTGCTACCGAGGGCTCATCTCCGAACTCTGCGATGGGATTCCCCACGCCGCGCAAGAATGGAATTGAAGCGTTGACCTGACGATTGAACAGCAGACCGGGCACGAGCTCCGCCAGGGACTGCCCATCCGTAGCGCCTACCTTCCTTGCGGTATCCGCGCTGATGGTTGTTATCCCCATCGGGACGCGCTGATTCGACTCTTCGCGTCGGTTTGCGGTGACGGTCACTTCTTTGAGCTGTCTCACCCTCGGTCGCGCGCTTGACCGCGTCGTCACCTCGCTGCGGGCTGTCGTCGAGTTGTCGGCGTACGCCACGGCTGCGCCCACCGCCCAACCTGCAAGAACAAATACGGCGCTGAAAGGCGCCGCCGAGAAGGTCTGCTGGCGCATTGTTCATCCTATAGGTTAGAAAGGATGATCTGTTGCTCAGGCCGCAAGCTGTCGAAAACCGATGTCGCTTTCCATCTATCCAAGACGCCGTGATGGCACTGTACCGAGGACTGCACCAATCGGTCGTCAAAAGCCCCCACCAACGGTATCCGGCGAGACTTTCGGCGCTTGGACTGTACACGCACTCGGCCGGAGCGCGGGCGTTCATTGGCACGTCGGTGAACCGAGGCCCAGCCCTAGATACTCTCACTGGGCTGCTAAGCTGTCGATCAAGCCAAGGCCTTCTGGAAATTAGCTGTGGTTATCATGGGAATGCCCGGCGGCCTCGAGAATGAGGCCCGCAATCGCATCCGGACGGGAGATCAGCGAGACGTGACTCGCCTTGAGCTCAATAGTCCTGGCATTCATACGTTTCGCCATGAAGCGCTCTAGATCCGGATTGATCGTCCGATCGTCGGTCGACACCGCGTAATAACTCGGCTTCCTCCTCCAGGCCGCGTGCGTGGTCCTGCCCGCCAGAAGCTTCTTGTGGAAAGGCTCCTGGACCGCGTAGAGCACCTTAGCTCGAGCCTCGGGAACGTCGCCGGCAAAGTCCCGCAGGAAAGCCGCCTCCGTCAGACGGCCTTCGTCACCGTCGAAGACGATTCCGGCCGCTGCCGGCGGTGTCGGAAACCTCTCAGCGAGTAGCGCGTAGTCCTCACCGGCATCGGGCGCTCGCGCTGCGACATAGACCAGCGCCGAGACATTGGGGTGGACGCCGGCTTCCGTAACGATCATGCCCGAGAAGGAATGCCCTGCGAATACCGTGGGCCCGACCTGGCGGTCGAGCACACGCCCGGCTGAAGCCACCGCCTCAGGCAGGGACGTGAGGGGATTCTGCACCGAGGTCACGTTCAAGCCGACGGACTGCAAGCGCACAATCACCTCCGACCAGGACGATCCGTCGGCAAAGAGGCCGTGCACGAGCACGACATTTTGCGCCCTGACCGGAGTGCGTGCCGGAGTGGCCCCTGAGGCAGGTCCAAGCGAAGCCACCGCGGCACTCGCCATGGCAGCGAGCGAGAACTCGCGTCTATTGATCATGCTCGGACTCCGATTACTTGTTCAAACAAGGATTTCCTTGATTTCGTTAGGATAAGATAGTCGATGCAGCCGATCCGCGAGTCACGTTCCCCATGAGTGATTCGTACGAGTGTCCGGTTGCTGCCGAAGACCCATCTGGCAGATCCGTCGAAGCACGTCGTTGCGACTTGCAGGAAGAATAGGAGCTCGCGACCGCGAGGTCTGGATCCGGCAGTCGATGTTTGGCCGATTTCTCTCATTGGCCGATGACGCAGGGAAGCGGCACTCGATCGGCAACGCACGGGTAACCCGCGAGTCGCCGCGAATCGGCTAGGGTGCATTCGAGCCCAAACCCTGCCTCGGCGGATCGCGAAATGTCGCCGCTCCTGTCGCTACGCGCCCGACTGCTGGCATTTCTCGGGCAATGCGGTAGGATTTCTGGCTACTAAAGAGCGGGCTACACGCGTGCGGTGCGTGCTCACATTTCATCGACTCAAAGCACGTCGCTGGTGCGGACTCTGACGATGGTCGCGCATTCGCTGAAGGGCCAGTACCTGGACGGCGACTCTGACTTCTTATCGGAGGACGATGAGCGCGTCGTCCGCCGTGGCTGGCGGCTGAGCGATGACGGCGAGCGCCACCCCGCGCTGTTCGTCGCTCCCGTCGCCGAATACCCATCCCGCTCGAGCCTCGATCGGCTGCAACACGAATACGACCTGAAGGAGGAACTCGATGCAGCCTGGGCGGTGCGGCCGCTTCAGCTCGTGCGCGAGAGCGCTCGGACCATCCTCGTGCTGCAGGATCCGGGCGGCGCGCCACTCGAGCGGTTGCTCGGCGCGCCCATGGAAGTGGGGCGCTTCTTGGGTCTGGCCATAGGAATTGCGGTGGCTCTCGGCAAGCTCCATCAGCGCGGACTCGTACACAAGGACATCAAGCCGGCCAATATCCTGGCGAACGACGCGACCGGCGCAGTGCACCTCACCGGATTCGGCATCGCTTCGCGTCTCGCGCGTGAGCGTCTATCTCTCCGCCCTCCGGAGACCCTCGCCGGCACGCTCGCCTACATGGCGCCGGAGCAGACCGGACGGATGAATCGCTCGCTCGATTCCCGCACCGATCTCTATGCCCTCGGCGTCACCTTCTATCAAATGCTCACCGGTGTATTGCCGTTCACCGCCAGCGCACCGATGGAATGGGTGCATTGCCACCTCGCCCGGCGACCAGTGCCGCCCGCCGAGCGACTGAAGGGGGTCCCCGGCCCTATCTCGGCGATCGTCATGAAGCTGCTTGCCAAGCGAGCCGAAGACCGTTACCAGACCGCCGCCGGGCTCGACCGCGATCTTCGCCGTTGCCTCGGCGAATGGGAGGCGCAGCGCCAAATCGGTGACTTTCCCCTTGGCGAACGCGACATACCCGATCGACTGCTGATTCCCGAGAAGCTTTACGGGCGGCAGCGCGAAGTCGAGACGTTGCTCGGTGCCTTCGATCGCATCGTCAAGGGTGGCGCCCCGGAATTGATCCTGGTTTGCGGCTATTCCGGCATCGGCAAGTCCTCAGTCGTCAATGAGCTGCAGCCGGTGCTGGTGCCACCGCGCGGCTTTTTCAAGTCCGGCAAGTTCGATCAGCACAAACGGGACGTTCCCTATTCGACACTCGCACAGGCATTTCAAAGTCTGATCCGGCTGCTGCTCGCGAAGAGCGAAGTCGATCTAGCGCCCTGGCGCGACGCCCTGCGCGAGGCGTTGGGATCGAACGCAGGTCTCATGACGGATCTGGTTCCAGAATTGAAGCTTATTATCGGAGCGCCGCCGCCGATCCCTGAGCTTCCGCCACAAGATGCACAGCGGCGCTTCCGGTTGCTGCTTCGCAACTTCATCGGCGTCTTCGCCCGTCAAGAGCATCCGCTCGCCTTATTTCTCGACGATCTGCAGTGGCTGGATGCAGCGACGCTCGACCTACTGGAAGACCTGGTAACGCGCTCGGATCTCCGGCACCTCCTGCTCATCGGGGCTTATCGCGACAACGAAGTCAGCGCCTCACATCCGCTGATGCGCAAGGTTGAGGCGATCCGGAACGCGGGAGGTAGGGTAACGCAGATTACGCTTGGCCCGCTTGGGCAGGAGCATCTCGAGCAGCTCGTGGCGGATACGCTGCGCTGCGATCCCGAACGCAGCGCGCCGCTCGCGCGGTTGGTACAGGAGAAGACGGCTGGCAACCCGTTCTTCACCATTCAGTTCATTGCTTCGCTTGCCGAGGAAGGACTCCTTACCTTCGATCATGGCGCCACCTGTTGGTCATGGGACCTCGATCGCATCCGTGCCAAGCGGTACACCGACAACGTGGCGGACCTCATGCTGGAGAAGCTCAACCGTCTACCGGGCGAGACACAGGCGGCACTGCAGGAGCTCGCTTGCCTTGGAAGCTCCACCGAGATGACGACTCTCACTCTCCTGCTTGAAACGTCCGAGAAGCAGGTGCATGCGGTGCTCTGGGAAGGCCTCCGTCTCGGATTGATAGAGCGACTCGATAGCTCGTATAGATTTATCCATGACCGTGTTCAGGAAGCAGCCTATTCGATAATTCCGGAAGCATCGCGCGCCTGTGCGCATTTGCGCATCGGTCGACTGCTGGCGGCGCACGTCTCCCCGGACAAGCAGCAGGAGACGGTCTTCGACATCGTCAATCACTTGAACCGCGGAGTGGAGTTGATTACCTCACAAGAGGAACGGGATCAACTAGCCGGCCTAAACTTGATCGCGGGCAGGCGCGCCAAGGCGTCCACCGCCTACGTTTCGGCCCTCAAGTATCTGAATGCGGGCGCGGCGCTCCTAGGGGAAGAGTGCTGGGAACGCAAGCGCGAGCTGACATTTTCCCTGGAATTGGAGCGAGCCGAGTGCGAGTTAAGGAACGGGGAGATGGGGGCCGCCGATGCGCGCTCCACTTCGCTGTCGAGCCGAGCAGCCAGTACAGTCGAGCGCGCGGCGGTCGCATGCCTGCAGATGGGTGCGCGTGTGGAGCTCTTTCAACTAGACCGCGCCGTCGCGGCGGGCCTCGATTACCTCCGGCAAGTGGGCATTGAGTGGTCACCGCATCCCACAGAAGAAGAGGTCAGGTGCGAATACGAACAGATCCAGTCGAAACTTGGGAGCCGCGCGATTGAGGATGTCGTCGAGTTGCCCTTGATGAGCGATCCAGAATCCCTTGCAACTGCGGGGGTTCTCATCTACCTCGCATTCTCTGCCGCGATTTGCAACGACGAAAACCTCAATTGTCTCGCCATATGCAAAGGGGTCAATCTTTGCCTCGAACGGGGCAACTGCGACGCGGCGTGCTACAACTATGTTGTCCTCAGCAGGGTCGCTATTGGACGGCTCCGCGACTACAAGACGGCGTTTCGATTCGGTCAGGTCGGCATTGAGCTCATGGAAGCGCACGGCTTCAGGCGCTTTCAAGCGCGCACTTACGTATTCTTTGCTGATTTGATAGTGCCGTGGGTGAAGCACGTGCGGATCGCGGTCGACCTGTTGCGCCGCGCCTTGGATGCTGCGGAGCAGGTCGGTGACGTGACGTTTGCAAACTACGCCAATTTCAGGCTGAGCCTGGACAGGTTCATTGCGGGAGATCTGCTGAGCGACGTGCAGGGCGAGGCCGAACTCGGCCCGCCATCATCCCGACAGGCGCAGCTTAGCGGCGATACCGTGCTCGCGCCCATGCTCGCATTGATTCGCACGCTCCGCGGATTGACTCCGAGATTCGGCTGCTTCGACTGCGAGATGATCGAGGAAGCCTCGTTCGAACGTCTCTTTTCCGACAATCCATACTTGGAAGGCCAGGCGTGCTGGTATTGGCTTCGGAAAATGGTGGCACGTTATTTTGCCGGCGATTACCTCGCGGCCGTGAGAGCTTCCTCGAATGCGCAATCCGGCATCTCGTACTCGACCGCCATGATTGAGGAAGCGGAATATCACTTTTACAGCGCGCTGTCTCATGCTGCACTTTGCGACTCTGCAATGGCCGACGGGCGAACGCAGCACTTGGAAGCGCTGGGGCGGCACCAGCGACAACTCGAAAACTGGGCGGAGAACTGCTCGGAGAATTTCGAAAATCGCTCCGCACTGGTAGGCGCTGAAATTGCACGGCTCGAAAGCCGGGACCTTGAGGCAATGCGCCTATACGAAAAGGCCATCCGTTCCTCTCGTACACACGGCTTCGTCAGCACCGAGGCACTCGCTTATGAGCGAGCATCGGTCTTTTACCGCGCCCGCGGGTTCGATCATATCGCCGATATTTATTTGCGCAACGCCCGCGCCTGCTACGCAACTTGGGGGGCGGATGGGAAAGTGAGGCAGCTCGACCAGTTGTATCCCGGCCTCAAGCAGGCGCACCCGTTGCCAGGTCATGCTTCAACGATCAGCGCGCCGGCCGAAGGACTGGATCTCGCAACGGTGATCGGAGTCTCGCAGGCCGTGTCGGGCGAGATCGTACTGGAAAAGCTGCTCGAAATCGTGATGCGCAAGGCAATGGAGCATGCTGGCGCCGAGCGAGGCCTGCTGATCGTTCCTCAAGGTGACGATCTACAGATCCGAGTGGAGTCCACGACTAGCGGAAGCGATGTGGTTGTGCGTCTGACGGGGGCATCCGAGTCCGCAACGGCGCTGCCCGAATCGATCCTCCGCCACGTCACGCGCACTCATGAAAGCGTTATCCTTGATGACGCCTCCTCCGCGAACCCATTTTCCGCGGATCCCTACCTCCTGCGAGGTGGCGTCCGTTCCGTTCTCTGTTTGCCATTGATTACCCAAACCAAGCTCACCGGTATTCTCTATCTTGAAAACAACCTGGCGCCGCACGTTTTCACCTCCGCGCGGATCACAGTTCTACGGGTACTGGCTTCGCAGGCGGCGATCTCGCTCGAGAATACACGTCTCTACCGCGATCTTGAGGAAATGCATCAACTCGAGTCTGATCTCGCTCACATGAACCGGCTGAGCATGCTCGGCGAACTCACCGCATCGCTGGCTCACGAAGTAAAGCAGCCCATCGCCACTGCGCGCAACAACGCGCGTGCGGCGGAGAATTTCCTCAAGATGCGACCGCCGGAGTTAGACGAGGTCAGGGAAGCAGTGAGGTGTATCGTTGGTGATGTCGATCGCGCCGGTGCGATCATCGATCGCGTGAGCGAGCAGATCAAGAAGACCCCGCCGCGTAAGGAGCGTTGTGATCTCAATGCGGCGATCAATGAGGTGATTGAATTGGCCCGGGGGAAGGCCGGGGTCCATGGTGTATTGGTCAAGACGCGGCTTACGGTCGGATTGCTTCCGGTTCAAGGGGATCGCGTTCAGCTGCAACAGGTCATTCTGAACCTCATCCTTAACGCGGTTGAGGCAATGGGATCGATCGAAGGTGGGACGCGTGAGCTCCTGATCGGCACCGAGCGGGATCACACCGGCGCCCTCGTAGCGGTATACGACTCAGGCCCAGGCATTCCTCCGAAGGATCTCGAGCGCGTTTTTCAGTCTTTCTACACGACAAAGCCCGCGGGAACAGGAATGGGCTTGTCGGTCTGCCGTTCGATCATCAACGCCCATGGGGGCCGACTGTGGGCTGAAGCGAACGTGCCCCGTGGCGCCGTGTTTCGGTTCTCCCTGCCCACGGATCCCGCAGCCTGAGCGACCTCAGGGCGTTCTCGCGGACGTGAGGGCCGCCGAAAGACACCGGGAGAGGTCTTGCTCGTCAATTGGCTTGCGAAGATAGCAGATCACTCCGTCACTCAAAGCACGGGCTCGGTCCACATCGCTAGCATGGGCGGTTACAAGAATCGTCGGAATCAAGTGCCCCTTCTGCACAAGATGACGACGGAGCTCGAGCCCGGTCATCACAGGCATGTGCACGTCGGCGATCAGGCAGGAGGTCTCCCTGAGAAAGGGAGATGCGAGAAATTCAGCCCCCGACGCGAACGCTTCGCCCCTGTAGCCCAGCGACCTCATGAGCCTTCGCATGGACTCGCGAAAAGGTTGATCGTCATCGACGATCGAGATTATCGACTGGTTTGACAACTAAGGTCCGCAGGATGAGGGGGCGCGGCGAGCCGGCTCCTGGGCGTGTAAGTGCCGCCCAGCCGTGACAAGCATGACCGGGAAGCAAGACCCGGAGCCATAAACGTTGGTTTAGCTCCGTTGACCCGGTACACCCCTGTTCTCGGGAGCGATTCCGACCTACACTCCTCGCTCATCGAGGCAGTCTCCCAATGAGGCGGAGAGGCGCTTTCCGTGGACCCTAAAGCACGAGCACAAGCGGGGCCTGGCCCGAAATCCTCATCCTCGGTAGCGATCGTTGACGACGATCCGGAGCTTCGCGCCTCAATCGCGCGCCTACTGCGGTCCGTGGGCCTCGACAGCCGCGTGTTCGGCTCTGTCTCGGAGTATCTCGAATGGGAGCCGCCCGATTGTCCGACGTGCCTGGTGCTCGACGTACGACTGCCCGGGCAGAGTGGACTTGATCTGCAGCGCGATCTCGTTGCGGCGAACGCTTCGCTGCCGATCATCTTTATGACCGGACACGGCGACATTCCGATGAGTGTGCAGGCCATGAAAAGAGGCGCCATCGAATTCCTCACGAAGCCGTTTCGCGATCAGGACCTTCTGGATGCAATCTATGTGGGCCTCGCCCGCGATCGTGCCAGGCGTGAGGCCAATGACTCTTTGGGCAGGCTGCGGACACGCATCGAGTCCCTTACACCTCGCGAGCTCAGTATCCTCACGGAAGTCGCACAGGGTCGTCTGAACAAGCAGATCGCCGCCCATATGGGCATCAGCGAGAATACGGTCAAGGTGCATCGCTTCAACATGATGCGGAAGATGCAACTCGCATCGTTCGCAGAGCTGTGCCGAGCGGTCGACAAGCTGGGACTCCTCCTCGAGCAACAAAAAGCTCCGTAGCCACTGCTGAGCGAGCGCGTAGCCGATCCTCACCGCAGCGCCAGATGCTGCGGCTCAGAGCCGCAAAAGACTCCCCCTCCCGTCCGCGCGCAGCGCCTCTTCCCCGGCCGCGCGGTGAGCTATCCGTTCGCAGCGGGTAAACCAAAGCTTATTTGAGTCAACCAATTCACGATGTCTTTAAGCCGCACGTGGAATTGAGCGGCGCAGGGAAGATCGGCAAGCATAAGCACCATGCGACGTGCACCGATCAACGACGGCGAATCATCCCATCAGTACGAGGGAGTCAATTCCATGAGTGCGCGACCCTCCAATGTTGCTGTTGCAAGCGATGGCGTTAGCGACAGCTCCTCGGCGGTAGCCGTCCGCCTGGTCGAAGCGGCCTGCCTTGCCCGCGATGGCAACTGCGAGGCCGCCAAGGCCCACATTGCACGCGCCCTCGCACTCCTTCGCGGGGACCCGAGCACCCTACCTGAAACCGCACCTGCCCGCGAATACCGCGCCTCGGGAGCGGCGTGGGTCGGACTACCGGCCTGGAAGAAGCGACGGCTGGCGGCATACATCGACGCGCATCTCGCGGACAGGATTCGCGTCGGCGACCTGGCGGAGCTGCTCGACTTAAGCAACAGTCACTTCTGCCGCGTTTTCGCCAATGCCTTCGGGACCTCTCCTCACGAGTACGTCACACGCCGGCGCATCGAGGCGGCTCAAGCACTGATGCTCACAACATCTGATGCGCTCTGCGCCATTGCCTTTCGCTGTGGGTTCAGTGACCAATCGCATTTCATTCGCGTCTTCCGACGTATCGTGAGGGAAACTCCCGCTGCGTGGCGCCGAATCCGGTGTGATGTCTTCGACGCTGAGATGCCTGATAGGAATGCCGAAGAATCCAGCAGCCCGTCATTCCCTTCTAGTCGCGCCGACTCCCCTAACTGAGCGTCGCGCCCCGGGGCCCGCACATGTTTATACCGTCAAACCTTGTCCTCACTGACCGACCTTCACAGGTAAGGAGGCGCCTCTATGACTCCGTATCCGAATCAGACCAGCGCAGAGCCCGGGTCCTTGGCGAGCGCGACTTACGGCTGCAGGGCAATGAAGAGCCGCCGCTCGGCGCACACCTTATCACTCCACGTTTTGGTTATGCGCATCATGGCATCTACGTCGGTGCTGGAGCGGTCGTTCACTATGCCGCTCTGGGATGTCACTGGCACCGGGGCCCGGTGGAAGAGGTTTCTCTGTCTCGTTTCGCTCACGGCCGGTCCATATGGGTCAGGCCAGCGGGCCCCGAGGCTCTCGGCGGTGATGAAATCGTTCGGCGGGCGCGATCTCGGCTAGGAGAAAACCGCTATCGCCTGTTGAGCAACAACTGTGAGCACTTCAGTGAGTGGTGCGTGCACGGTTGTCATCGAAGTCTGCAGGCAGAGCGATTTCTCGCGCCGCTACAGGCGCTATCCCGCGCGCTTCGCTCAGCGGTGCGTTGGCTGAAGGCGCCCCGCCTTCACGATAGCGGCTCGCCGAAGCTCGCGATGGACTGGGCTGCCGGAATGCTGCGAGGCTCGGCCGGTTCCCCGATTCGGGGAATGGCGGCCGACGTTCAGCGAACCTAGTCGGCGATCGCGTTTCGGGTTCCCGATTCCCATGCGTACCATGCAAAAGGCTACATTCGCGATCGCCAACACGTGCGCTGTCCTGGCCGCTCTCTACGTCGCCTTCGCAGCGAATCTCGAGCGGCCCTATTGGGCGATGTTCTCGGTATTCGTCATCGCCAAACCAATCTCCGGGGCGGTTCGATCGAAAGCGACTTTTCGTCTCACGGGAACGCTGGTCGGCGCCGCGATGGCCGTCTTCTTGGTCCCCCCTCTCGTGCAGGCCCCTGCTCTTCTTTGCCTCGCCGTGAGCATTTGGGTGGGTCTTTGCGTCTATTGCTCGGTACTCGATCGCACGCCACGCAGCTACGTCTTCATGCTCGCCGGCTACACGGTCGCCATTGTCGGTTTCTCGGTGGTGAACACGCCGGAGTCGGTCTTCGACACCGCGGTTGCTCGTGTCGAGGAAATCGGACTCGGCATCATCTGCGGTGCCGTGGCGCACTCGGTGATCTTTCCGCAGAGCGTCACCGACGAGCTCAAGGAGCGAATCAAGACCCTCGTTCGCTCATGTGCGCAATGGATTGCGGATTTGCCGCCGCAGCCCTGCCACCTGGTGGACCTTCTGGCGCAGCGAAGATTCGCCACGGCGGTGACGGAAAGCCACCTGCTCTATACCCATGTCGCCTTCGAGACCTCGGACGCGCCGCGAGCGCGGCTCCTCATGCGCACGCTCGAAGAGCGCATCGCCGTGCTCCTGCCACGTGCCTCCGCGGTTCAGCGGAACCTCGCCGCGCTCTCGGCGGTCGGGGCGAAGCCCGCCGCGCTCACCTCACTCATCGCGCAAGTCTCGCGCTGGGCACACGCCCTGGTACGAGAGGGGAAGTGCTCCGCGGGCGCCATGCGCGAGCAACGCGAGCTGCAGCAGCAATGCGCCGCAGCGCTCAAGAGGCTCGATTGCTCACCCCCGGGCTGGCCGGTTCTGCTCGAGCAGTCCGCCATCGTCGAGCTGAGCGAGCTCACGCAGGCACTCGCCGATTGCAGCCGCCTCGCGGCGGCACTCGAGGAGCCCAACCCGCGGCTACCCGTTGCGCTCGAGAAGACCGCCAAGCGGTCGGGCTCACGAGCGCTGAGCGCCGATCGCGGACTCGGTCTGCTATCTGGGATCGCTGCCGCATGCGCCACCCTTATTGCCTGCGTGCTGTGGATCGGCGGGTCCTGGCCGGAGGGGTTGGTGGCCGCCCAGTTCGCCGCCATCGGCGCTTCACTCTTTGCCGCGCTCGATAATCCCGCCGAGCCCATTCTGCCGGCAGTTGCGGGCATTCTGCTCGCACTGCCCTTCGCCGCCCTCTACGAGTTCGCTCTCTTTCCGCGCATCCATGGATTCCCTTCCCTCGCGCTAGTGCTCTCGCCGGCACTGCTCCTGTTCAGTTTCATGCAAACCTTCAGACGCTTGGAAGGAACGGCACTCGTGCTCGCGATTGCCTTCTCCGGCGCGCTCGCGCTTGCGCCGAGCTATCAGGCCGATTTCGCCTCGTTCCTCAACACCAATGCCGCTGAGATCGTGGGGCTTCTCCTGGCGGGTGTCGCCATTCTCGCCCTGCGAACCGTCGATCCGTTGTGGAACGCTCGCCGTCTCTCGAGAGCGGGCTGGCAATCACTGAGTCGGCTCGCGCGCCATCCTCGACCGAGCTTCGAGCGATGGCTGATTCAAATGTTCGACCGGCTTGGGCTGATTGCCGTGCGCCTGGTCGGTACGAAGCGAGAAAGCACGGCGCTGCGTGAGATCGATGCGCTACAGGATCTACGCGTGGGTCTCGGTATCGATGCCCTTCGGAAGGTCGGAACCTCGCCCGGCGCTGCGAATGGCACCACGACCCAAGCGCTACTTGAGGCCATCGCGAGGGCGTACGAGGAGCGATTGAGAGGCGCTCGCGATCGAGCGTCGGCGGCTGTCGCCCAGCACATCGACACCGAGATAGCAGCGGTATGTGCGCAACCACCTTCCGCAACCCGGCACGCCGCCCTTGCTGCCCTCACAAGTCTTCGCCTCGAGCTCTTGCCCAACCGGGCGCCCCACGCCGCGCTCGGGAGCCCCGCATGATCGGCGAGGTCGATCTATTCGGCGTCTTCTTCCCGGCGGTGCTTCCCCTCGCCGTCCTCGCGTTCGTAAGTTCCCTCATCATGCGGGTGATCCTCCGTCGCGTGGGGTTCTACCGCTTCATCTGGCACGCCGGACTTTTCGACACCGCCCTCTACCTCGTCACTCTTTGTGCGTTCGTGTTAGCAACCCGCTCGGTGACACCGTGAATATGACACACCCTCGCCTATTGTCCGCACTCAAGCTGGCAGCCCGCGTGACGGCGACCGCAGCGATGCTCGCATTGGCGACGGTCGGTGTCCGCTGGATGTGGATTCACTACGAGGTGCGACCCTGGACCCGGGACGGACGCGTGCGCGCGGATGTCATCGAGGTGAACCCCGATGTGAATGGTCTGGTCACGGATGTGCGGGTCACGGACGGTCAGGTAGTGCGCAAAGGCCAGGTGCTCTTCGTGATCGACCCGTCCCGCTACGAGATCGCGCTGCAACAGGCCGATGCGGCGGTAGCGGTCGATGCAGCCGCCTTGGCCGAGGCAAGGCGCGAGAATCGACGGAACCAGTCCCTCGGCACATTGGTGACGACCCAAGAGCTGCAGGAAGGAGAATCCAAGGTCGAGGAGCTCTC
>Ga0335072_10010625_pt1 | contig 13231 bp, 9 predicted proteins | sample Lox_Sample_21_FD_206725 | JGI IMG/M metagenome (GOLD analysis project Ga0335072, IMG submission 206725) | Soil microbial communities from Loxahatchee National Wildlife Refuge, Florida, United States - Lox_Sample_2.1 | ecosystem: Environmental > Terrestrial > Soil > Wetlands | place: USA: Florida...
TCAGCGCAGTAGCTGCGGCAACGACGTCTGCCAGGCCCCTGGCCGGCGCTTCCGGCATGTGTCCTCCTCGCGCACCGCTCGGTGGGCAGTGTACTTGCGTGGACTGGCTTCTCCCGACTTGCCCCGAGGCGCGCAGGCTTTACAGCCGGCCGGCATGGATTTGACGGGAGCTGGGTAACCATGAGGTGACACCTCACTAGCTGGCCGGACATGCCGGAGGAACGTCATGGAAACCCCCCACATCCGGATCGAGAGCACCGGCGTGGTCATCAGGCTGCGCCCGGACGTGACCACTATCGGCCGAGGCAAGTCGGTTGACGTTCACCTCGATCACCCCAGCGTCTCGAAGCTCCACGCCGAGATCGTCCGCCGCGGACCGTACGCCTACGTGAGCGATCTGGGTTTATCTCGGCACGGCACCAGGGTTAACGGCAAGGTCGTAGCTCAGCGACTGCTGGAGAACGGTGACGTACTGTCGTTCGGATCGCCGCGGTGCCGGGTCGGCGGGCTGGCGGCCGAGGACGCCCTGCCAGAGACGGAGCCGCGCCGGTCCGCTGCACCGGAGCTGACCAGGCGCGAGATCGACGTCGTCGCCGCGCTCTGCAGGCCAGCGCTATCCGACGACGCGTTCGTCACCCCCGCCACAGCCAGGGATATCGCCGCGGACCTCGTCGTGACCGAAGCCGCTGTCAAGCAGCACCTGCTGCGGCTTTACCAGAAGCTGAAGATCGCTGAGGGGCCGAACCGCCGAGTCAGGCTGGCGAACGAGGTAGTCGCGCGCGGCCTGGTCCGGCCACTGCCCGCAGCCGGGGATACGTCGGCGCACTTCACCGGTCAGACCTGGCCGCGCGACTCGGCCGCGCCGTCCCAGATCGCGAGCTGACCGGGATGCCGACGGCCACTCAGCGGGTCGCCTCGGCTGGCCTCCAGTTCAGAGCTGTCTGAGCCAGCTGACCAGCCGCCTGCTCAGGTCAGTCACATCATTTCTGGACAAGTGGTTCAATGTCGGATGAGCGTAAGTCGCCGCCTGCAACTGGTTGCCCAGGTGCCAGTCTGGCCAGTAGCCGGGTGCCATGGTGGCAGCCGCGACTATCACGCCAACGGCTATCGCCGCGAGCCCGAGCGAGCCGATGATTGCCGCGGGCGCCGAGCGGGTGATCCGGCCGTAGAACATGTCGAGCGGACGGCGACATGCGCGCGAGCCCGGCCCTATGCAGTAGCAGGCCACGAGCGCTCCGGCCGCGTAGCCACCCGCCCTCGGCAGCTCTTCCTGGCCGCCCGCCAGTACGGCCAGAACCGCGGCTACGGCTGCGCACAACAGCGCCGCGGGTGCCAGCAGCAGGGAGCTCAGCACCGAGCGGCAGACCGCGAACGGGTAAAAGGCGGTCGCCGAGACTGGATCGCTGGACCGCGGACCTTGCCGCGACCGGCGCCGGCGGAGCCATGCGGACGTCACGTCAGCTGCGCGCAGCAGGACGAGAACTCCGAGTGCCGCCGCCGCTCCGGCAATCGGCAGCAGCACGCTGATAGCCACGAGTGCCGCCAGCGTCGCCAGCACCAACGGCAGCCGTCCGGCCTGGCTTGCTGGCCCGCTGCCACTTTGCCGCCCGGCTGGTGGCGGCGCCTGACCTCCGGGAAGCTGGCCGCGCTTCCCTGACGGCTCAAGCGCCTGGCCGGGCGGCGGCCCCAAACCCGGCGGTACTGGCCACGGCGGCACAGGCGCGGGAGGCACAGTAGGACTTCCGGTCAGCTGACCAGGGCCGCCGGGGGACGGGCTGTAGCGCACTGGTGTCAGCAGGTCGGCGAAGTCGTCCTGCGGCCGCGCCCCGAGCGGCCTGGTGCCCGGCCAGGCGGTCGGCGCAGCTGCGGGCAGCTGCGACGGGCCGTCGAGTGCGGTGCGAGTCGCCTCGCCGGGGCCAGCAGATCGTGCCTGAGCTAGGTCGCTCTGACCCGCCAGGATCGCGTTGACGGCAGCTCCGGCTGGCGCGGGTACTAGCCTCTCCGGGTTCAGGGCTGCCGCGCGTTCGGCTAGATCGGCCGCCGTGGGTCGCCGGCTCGGATCCCTGGCCAGGGCCGCCAGCACGATCGGCAGCAGCGGGGCGGGCATCCTGTCGAGGTCAGGCTGGCCATGAACGATACGGTAGAAAATCGTCTCGAACTGGCCAGTGCCGAAAGGCGGCTTGCCGGTAGCCGCGTAGGCCACCGTCGCCGCCCACGAGTGCACATCCGCCGCTGGACCGCTGGTACTGCCCTCGATGACCTCAGGAGCAAGGTAACCGGGCGTTCCCATGAACATGCCCGTCATGGTCAGCCGGGTCGAATCCAGGGCCTGGGCGATGCCGAAGTCGATGACGACGGGCTGGCCGTCCACCAGCATGACGTTGCCTGGCTTCAGATCCCGGTGGACTACACCCGCCGCATGGACCGCCACCAGCGCCGCGGCCAGGCCGCGTGCCAGGCTGGCGAGGGCCGCGCCAGTGAGCGGCCCGTCTGCCGCGACCACATCATCAAGGGTCCGGCCGGCCACGTATCTCGTCACGATGTACGGCTGAGTGCCCTCAACCTCCGCATCGACAACCTCGGCAACGAACGGGCTATGCACCCGGCGCATGGTCGCCACCTCGCGGGCGAGCCGGTGGCGCGCGGTAGCCTCAGCAGGCACGCCCTGGCGAAGGACCTTGACTGCCACCGGGCTGCCGTCAGGACCGCTGGCCAGATAGACCACGCCCATGCCGCCCTCGCCCAGCTGCTCACGCAGAAGGTAGGGACCGAGCCGGTCCCCCAAGTGGGCGCTCATAGCGTTACAGCCTACGGCCCACTTCTCGACTGCGGCGGCCCGACAGCGTCCCGCAACTAACTGCCCGCGACCAGCCGGCGCAGCGCCTCGGCCGTCTGCGCGTTCTGCTCCGCGTGGCTGACCAGGGCCTTTGCAAGTTCCGCTGCCCACTGGCCGACCTGGACCGGTTGCCTGGACAACACCACTCCTCGCACCTCGCGGCAGATCTCAGCGGCAGGAGCGCCGCCTGTCAGCTGCAGCGTCATGACCTGCTCGCCGAGCCGGACCGTGATCTTCGAAACCGCCCCGGGGCGGCCCTTCATCCGGTCCGACATCGACCGGTCCCGGTCGACCCGCACGCAGTTGTCCGGCAGTGCATCGCTCAGCGACTCGGTCAGGACCTTGGCGTAGATCGCGACATCGCTGCTGTCGGCGCGCAGCGCCGCCGTCACCATGTCCAGCGATGGGCTGTCGGCGGGCTCCATCATCGCTACCGCGTCCTCATTCTCGGTCGGTTGCACACTCACGGGGTCACGCTCATGTTCTCGCGCGGGCCGGTCACCGGCTAGCTTCAGCCGCGCACTCACCGGCCGCTGAAGGTCGCCTTCCCGGGTCCATTCTCCAGGAAGCTGCGCATCCCCGTGCGCGCGTCATCGGTGCCGAACAGCCCGGCGAAGGTGACTCGCTCGAACTCGAGCCCGGTGGCCAGGTCGGTATCCAGGCTGACGTCCACGGCCTGCTTGGCCGCGGCAATCGCGAGTGCCGGGCCGCTCGCGTATCCGGCGGCCATCTCCAGCGCCGCCTGATATACCTGATCGTCGGGCACGACCTTGTCGGCGAGCCCGATGGCCAGCGCCTCAGCCGCGTCAACGAACCTGCCGGTGAAGATCAGGTCCTTGGCCTTCGCCGGGCCGATCAGCCTGGGCAGCCGCTGGGTGCCGCCTGCACCAGGGATGAGGCCCAGCAGGATCTCCGGCTGGCCGACCTTGGCGCTCTCGCCTAGCACGCGGAAGTCGGCGCACAGCGCCAGTTCGAGGCCGCCGCCAAGGGCGTAGCCGGTGACCGCGGCGATGACCGGCTTTCCGATTGCGGCCACGGCATTGAGCGCGCCCTGAAGCCTGCTGCTGTTCTGCGTCATCTGTGCGTAGCTGGCGTCGGCCATCTCCTTGATGTCAGCGCCGGCCGCGAAGAGCTTTTCGCCGCCGTACAGGACGACCGCGCGCGCCCTGTCGTCCGCGCAGACCTGCGCCACCGCGGCCGCAAGATCGGCCTGAAGCGCAGCGTTGAGCGCGTTCATGGGCGGCCGGTTCAGCCTGATAGTGGCAACCGCTTGCTCAGTCTCGACAACTACCAGCTCGCTCATCGCGCACCTCCCGTGCCGAGCCACGATCCTACGCAGCCCTGGCTGGGAGCAGCTAGCCGGAGCGGTGGCGCTGCCGCGGGAACTGATCAGCCGGCCCGGCGAAGCCGTCTGAGGGCTGGGTATGGCAGTCGCACTGACAACTCAGCGAGCCGCACGGGTTACTGGCCGCCGAGCCGGTGCACAGCCCGAGCAGGCAGGCTGGCGACAGCACGAAATCAAGCTCCATGTTGTGGATGTCTGACGGGTCACTCGCCAGCACGATGTCGGCTGCCCGCGCAAGAGCGCGGGCAGCCGGCAGGAGCCGGGAGGCCAGACTCGCCTTCGACACCCTGCTGAGGCAGCGGCCCGCGCTCTGGGCATCGGACCGGAGGAAGGCAGCGAAGGCATCGAGGCACGCCTGCTCTTCCGCTGTGCGAGTGTGCTGGCCGGCGCGATTCCGGCCGCGACCCTGTCGCGGCCCGTCCAGGGAGAGCGACACTCCCATCTGCTGCCCCCTATTTGGCTTGCCAGCAAAGACACGTCCTGACCCTGCATCACGTTACTGCTGAGTACTGCGAAGGGTCAAGACTTCGCGCGAAGTTCCTTGCGTTCTGCAATTCGCACACTTGTCGTGCAAGCTGCGCATTTAGCCACGTCAGTGGGTACTGAACGGCTGGACAAGGTGCGAAGTTTATGCGAAGGTACGAGCATGGCTGATCGACCTGAGCCGCCCGCGTGGGGCGTGCTCCTCGCTGCCGCGCTGCGCGAGGCCGGCATGTCGGCGCGCGAGGCCGCTCGGCGCGCTGGCATCAGCGAAGGCAGGTGGCGGCAGATCGCCGGCGGGTACCAGGTCGTCAGTCCCGGCGTTTACGCTCACGTTCGGGGCCCGGCGGCAACATTGGCCAGGATGGCCAAGGTGGCCGGGGTGACGCCGGATCAACTGACCGCGGCGGGCAGGGACGACGCCGCCATAGTCATGCTGCGCGAGCAGGACAGGCCGGCCTCTGACGAGCTGCTCGCGCGCGTCCGGGCCATGGATACCGATCAAGCACGTGAACTGCTCGCGACGATTGCGCTTCAGCTTGGCGTCAGTCTCACCGACTCCGAGCAGGACGACGGCGACCGCAGGTACGGCACCTGACAACTGCATGGAAGGCGCCACGCCCCCGGCGCGGCATGAGCGCCCGGGCCTAATTCGCGGCATCGGGGCGGCTCAGCCCCCAGCGGCCGGGGAAGATGATCACCGGCGCGGCGGAACCGGCTCGCTGACGGCAGCAGCATTCTTAGTAACGCCGTTCACCTCCCCGGGCGAATTCGAGACCGGTGGATATCTGAACTACTCGCGAGCACGACCGAGAGAACCTGCCCCAGGATCGCCGCTGGGGCAGGCACCTGCTCGGTCATTCTCCAGACGCGCGCTGCAGTGAAACGCCCTGCCAGCCATTCAGGAAACCACGGACTTCGCTCTCGCTGTACCGACGGTGACCACCGGGGGTACGGATTGATGAGAGCTTTCCGCCGCGCGCCCAGCGGGTAACAGTCTTCGGGTCAACCCGAAGCATTGCAGCGACCTCGGCCGGGGTGAGAAGGCGGTTGTCCGGCTTGATCTCAGTTCTCACGAGGAAGATCCTCTCGCACTTGGGGGTAACGGTCTGGTGACAGAACGTAACGATTCGTGACCGTCACTTACTGACATCGTTGTATCACAGGATGTCACATCGACCCTGGCTTTGCTGGCGTTCTCACTAGCACGGCCGGAAATTCCGTTGGCTGGCAGATCGTGTCCGTTGCTGCGACAACGCGGCCAATGGCATGCCTTTTACCCGGGAAACCGGGTGTTCTGCCATTCCATGTCGGAATTAAGGCAGCAGACCGCTCCGCGGCTGACGTGGCTTGGCCGGTCTCGCCGGCCGCGGCCGTTATCGCAAGCGGCCGTCGGCCGATGAAGTGCTGACGGCAGCCGTTACCGCAGGTCGCCGTTGACCATTCCGGCTGGCGCATCAGGCAACGTGACCAGTCCAAGCTCGGCAGGGCCGGCCAGCAGCCGGTGCCTCGGCAGCACCCGAACCGTGTAGCCGAACGGGCCAGGCTCGCCCAGCTCAGCGGCACCGGTGTACCTGGCAACGCCGCCCGGTCCCGCGTCCCCCTCCAGCTGGAGGGCCGACCTGGACGGATCAATGATCTCGTCGGACTCGCCCGCTCGGCCGTACACGACTTCCACTGTGACGTCGTCAGGCGTCAGCGTGCCGAGCGCCACGCTGGCCCGCACGATCAACCGCCCGCCGGGAACGAGATCGCCATCATCAGCTTCGACATGCTCGACGCGGACAGCCGGCCAGGCCGTGATCACCCGCTGCTTCCAGGCAGCCAGCTCGCGCGCGCCGCCGAACGGCCCGCCGCCGGGCATGGCCGGATCGGCCAGCGCCCGGGATGACCGGGCAGCCGGCGCATACAGCTCGGTGACGTACTGCCGGACCATTCTGGTAGCGACGGCGCGCGGCCCTAGCCCGCGCAGAGCGTGCGACACCATCTCCAGCCAGCGCGCGGGCAGCCCGTCGCCGCTGGTGTCGTAGAACAGCGGCGCGACCGACTTGCCGATCAGGTCATACAGTGCGGCCGCCTCGAGCTCGTCCCGCCGCTCCGGATCGGCCACCCCGTCCGCCGACGGTATGGCCCAGCCGTTGTGGCCGTCGAACCACTCATCCCACCAGCCGTCCAGCACCGACAGGTTCAGGCCGCCATTGAGCGCAGCTTTCATCCCGGAGGTGCCGCACGCTTCGAGCGGGCGGAGCGGGTTGTTCAGCCAGACATCGCAGCCCTGGACAAGAGCGCGCGCCAGATCCATGTCGTAGTCCGGGAGGAAGACGATCCGGTGCCGCACATGCGGCTGATCAGCAAACCTGACAAGCTGCTGAATGAGCTGCTTGCCGCCGTCGTCGGCCGGATGCGCCTTGCCGGCCACGACTATCTGGACCGGCCGGTCCGGGTCCAGCAGCAGCTCGGTAAGCCGGACCGGGTCGTGCAACATCATGGTCAGGCGCTTGTAGGACGGCACCCGGCGGGCAAACCCGATCGTGAGGACATCGTCGGCAAGCACGTCGTCGATCCAGATCAGCTCAGCGTCGGAAGCGCCGCGCTGCCGCCAGGACGCCCGTAGCCTGTGCCGCGCCTCTGCCACCAGGTTCGCCCGGAGGCCCCGCCGCAACTCCCAGATCTGGTTCGCGTCGGCGGCCGCCCGGTCCCAGAACGTCGGATCGTCTGCGGGGTCCGCGACCGAGCTCGGCCCGGCGATTCCAGTAGCAGCAACCGGGCCGGGCGAGCCTGCCACCAGTTGCACAACCTCCGGGGCAACCCAGGTGGGCGCGTGCACGCCGTTAGTCACCGAGGTGATGGGCACATCGGCCACGTCAAAGCCCGGCCACAGCCCGGCGAACATCTCGCGCGAGACCGAGCCATGCAGCTTGCTCACGCCGTTCACCCGCTGGGCTAGTCGCATCCCCATGACTGCCATGTTGAAGACGCCCGGGTCGCCGCCGGCGAACGTCTCTGCCCCGAGAGCCAGGATCTCCGCTACCGGCAACCCCGGCGTCGCGCCGCCGCCCGCGCCCTCGAACTGGCGCGAGACCAGGTCCCGCGGGAACCGGTCGATGCCGGCCGGGACCGGCGTGTGGGTGGTGAATACCGTGCCCGCACGGCAGAGCTCCAGGGCCTCATCAAACGTCAGCCCGCGCTCGGTGTACTCGCGGATGCGCTCAAGGCCCAGGAAGCCGGCATGCCCCTCGTTGGTGTGGAAGACCTCCGGCTCGGCGTGCCCGGTCCGGGCGCAGTAGGCACGCACGGCCCGGACGCCGCCGATGCCCAGCAGCAGCTCCTGGCGCAGCCGGTGGTCGGTCCCGCCGCCGTACAGGCGGTCGGTGATCTCCCGCAATTCGGGGTCGTTCTCCTCGACGTAGGAATCGAGCAGCAGCAGCGGCACCCGCCCGACCTGGGCAACCCAGATCTGCGCCGACAGCTCAGCAGAGTCAGCCAGTGTGACGCTGACCCGTACCGGGGCGCCGTCCGCGTCGCGCAGCAGGGTGAGCGGCAGGCCGTTCGGGTCGGATGCCGGGTAGCGCTCGGTCTGCCAGCCCTCTACGGACAGTGACTGTGTGAAGTAGCCGTGGCGGTAGAGCAGCCCGACGCCGATGAGCGGCACGCCAAGGTCACTTGCCGCCTTCAGATGATCGCCGGCCAGGATGCCCAGACCGCCGGAGTACTGCGGAAGCGCCGCGGTGATCCCGTACTCGGGCGAGAAGTAAGCGACCGCGGCCGGCCACGCCGCGCTGGCGGATTCAGCCTGATACCAGCGCGGCTGGGTCAGGTATTCGCGCAGGTCAGCGCCTGCAGCGGCAAGCCGCTGCAGGAAGCCGGGGTCCGCTGCCAGCGCGGCCAGCCGGTCCTGGGGAACCACGGCGAGCAGCGCGGCCGGGTCCTGCTCAGCTAGCTTCCGGCTGGCAGGATCGATCGAGGCGAACAGCTCCCGCGTCCCGGCATGCCACGACCAGCGCAGGTTCAGCATCAGCGACCGCAGCGGGTCAAGCGCGTCGGGCAGGACCGGATGAATAGTGAATCGGCGGATAGCTCTCACGCACAGTGACCTTAATGCCTGCAGCCAGCAGCAGACGCCACGGGTCGCCTGCGGCGACGGGCGCCCCGGCCGGTGGGCCCGCCTGGCCGTGAATCTGTCCCGCGGCCGGAGCGCGAGCCCCCGGAACCGCAGGTCCCGGTTATCCGGGCGACCCGGTTCGGCATTGGCTGCGCTCAGATGGGTAGCTTTCAACCGTGATCGGCAGGATCCCCATACTCGACGTGCAGCCGGTCGTCAGGGTGACCGGCTCCGTAGAACAAACCCCCGCCAAGGCGGTCCCGGGCGAGAGTTTCCTGGTCAGCGCCACCGTGTTCCGCGAAGGTCACGAGAGGCTCGGGGCTGGCGTCGTGCTGACGGATCCCGGCGGGGTGCCGCAGCCGCTGGTGCCCATGCGCGAACTGGCCGAAGGCACCGACCGCTACGGCGCTGAGGTCAGCGCCGGCCGCGAGGGACTATGGCACTTTTGCGTCGAGGCCTGGGGCGACCCGGTCGCCCGCTGGCAGCACGACGCGGCGATCAAGGTTCCGATCGGCCAGGACGCCGAGCTGATGCTGGCCGAGGGCGCCCTCCTGCTGCGTCGCGCCGCCGACCAGATCGGTGAAACGACCACGCTGCCACCGCAGGAGGCGCGGCGCGCCAGAGCGGCCAGGAACGCCCTCACCAGCGCGGCGAAGAAACTGACCGACCCGCAGATGCCTCCGGTGGACCGGCTGGCGGCGGCCGGGAAGGCCGACGTGATCGCCGCTCTCGGCTCGTTCCCGCTGCGGGACCTGCTCACCAGAACGGAGAGCTATCCGCTCATCGTGCACCGGCAGCGGGCCCTTTTTAGCTCTTGGTATGAGTTCTTCCCGCGCTCGGAGGGCGCGGTACTCGACCCGACGCACCGGCGCAAGCCGCAGTCGGGCACGCTCATGACCGCGGCGAAGCGACTGGACGCGATCGCCGACATGGGCTTCGACGTGGTGTACCTGCCGCCTGTGCACCCGATCGGCACCACCGCGCGCAAGGGCCAGAACAACACGCTCATCGCGGGCCCCGGCGACCCGGGCTCGCCGTGGGCTATCGGCTCGCCTGACGGCGGCCACGACGCCATCCATCCCGACCTGGGCACGCTCGACGACTTCGATGCGTTCGTAGCCAGGGCCGGGGAGCTGGGCCTCGAGGTCGCCATGGACCTGGCGCTGCAGGCGTCGCCCGATCATCCGTGGGTCATCAAGCACCCGGAATGGTTCACCACCAAGGCCGACGGGTCGATCGCTTACGCCGAGAACCCGCCGAAGAAGTACCAGGACATCTACCCGCTGAACTTCGACAACGACCCTGAGGGCATCTACGCCGAGATGAACGGGCTGGTCCGGCACTGGATGGCCCACGGCATCCGGATCTTCCGGGTGGACAACCCGCACACCAAGCCGCTGCCGTTCTGGCAGCGGCTGCTCGCGGACATCGCAAGCACCGATCCGGACGTGATCTTCCTGGCCGAGGCGTTCACCCGGCCGGCCATGATGCACGCGCTGGCGGCCATCGGCTTCCACCAGTCGTACACCTACTTCACCTGGCGGAATACGGCCAGCGAGCTCACCGAGTACGCCGCCGAGCTGGCCGGCCCGGCGGCGCACTACATGCGGCCCAACTTCTTCGTCAACACCCCGGACATCCTGTGCCAGTACCTGCAGCACGCCGGGCCGCCAGCGTTCGCCGTGCGGGCGGTGCTGGCGGCAATGCTGTCCCCGTCCTGGGGCGTCTACTCCGGCTACGAGCTCTGCGAAAACATCCCGCTGGTGCCTGGCAGCGAGGAGTACCTGGACTCAGAGAAGTACGCCTACCGGCCGAGAGACTGGGACCGCGCCGGCTCGCTCGGGCTGACCATCGCCCCGCTGCTGCGCCGGCTCAACGAGATCAGGCAGGCTCACCCGGCTCTGCACTGGCTCCGCAATCTGCGCTTCCACTACAGCGATCAGCCGGACATCCTGTGCTTCTCCAAGCGCACTCACCCAGATTTCCGCGGCGTGCCCGACATCGTTCTTGTCGTGGTAAACCTGAACGCCAACGAGACGCGCGAGGCTACTGTCTGGCTAGACAGCGCGGCGCTCGGACTGGATGCGGCAGCGGGATTCCGGGTCATTGACGAGCTCTCCGGGCAGGAATTCAGCTGGGGACTAGGTAACTACGTTCGGCTCGACCCCGCCGTTGCGCCCGCGCACATCCTGTCCGTCGCACAGTGATGCTGGTCACGCATGATATCCCCGTGCATTGTCGTTAGGTAGGAAGAGGCGGCGGCCGTCGGCAGTGCTGTCATTCACCCATCCAGAGCACCGAGCGGGAGAGCGGGAGTGGAGCAGCACGGGCACGCGAGCGGGCATAGCGCAGATGCCCCGGTGCAGGAGTTCAGGGCGGCCGCGAGCGAGCCTGTGCCCGATTCGTTCTCCTTCGAGAAGCCACGGGACCCGCAGTGGTACAAGCGCGCGGTCTTTTACGAAGTGCTCATCCGCGGCTTCAGCGACTCCAACGGCGATGGCACCGGCGACATCCGGGGCCTCATCGACCGGCTCGACTACCTGCAGTGGCTCGGCATCGACTGCATCTGGCTGCTGCCGATCTACGCCTCGCCGCTGAAGGACGGCGGCTACGACATCGCCGACTTCACCGCGATCCTGCCTGAGTTCGGCACCATCGGCGACTTCGTCGATCTGGTGGAGAAGGCTCATGAGCGGGGCATTCGCGTCATCGCCGACCTGGTCATGAACCACACCAGCGATCAGCACCCGTGGTTCCAGGCCTCTCGGTCCGATCCGGACGGCCCGTACGGCGACTTTTACGTGTGGTCGGACGCCGACGACGAGTACGCCGATGCCCGGGTGATCTTCGTGGACAGCGAGCGGTCGAACTGGACCTACGACGAGGTGCGCGGGCAGTACTACTGGCACCGGTTCTTCGCCCACCAGCCCGACCTGAACTACGAGAACCCGCTGGTGCAGGACTCCATGCTCGAGGTGCTGCGGTTCTGGCTCGACCTCGGCATCGACGGCTTCCGCCTCGACGCGGTGCCCTACCTGTACGAGCGCGAGGGCACCAACTGCGAGAACCTGAAGGAGACTCACGAGTACCTGAAGCGAGTGCGGGCCGAGATCGACCGGCTCTATCCCGACCGGGTGCTGCTGGCCGAGGCGAACCAGTGGCCCGCCGACGTGGTCGAGTACTTCGGCGACGCGAGCGTCGGCGGCGACGAGTGCCACATGGCCTTCCATTTCCCGCTGATGCCGCGCATTTTCATGGCCGTGCGCCGGGAGCAGCGTTACCCCATCTCAGAAATCCTGGCCCAGACGCCGCAGATACCCTCGGGCTGCCAGTGGGGCATCTTCCTGCGTAACCACGATGAGCTCACGCTGGAGATGGTCACCGACGACGAGCGTGACTACATGTACGCCGAGTACGCGCGGGATCCGCGGATGAAGGCGAACATCGGCATCCGGCGCCGGCTGGCCCCGCTACTGGACAACGACCGGGATCAGCTGGAGCTGTTCACTGCCCTGCTGCTGTCGCTGCCCGGCTCGCCGGTGATCTACTACGGCGACGAGATCGGCATGGGCGACAACATCTGGCTCGGCGATCGCGACGGCGTCCGCACGCCGATGCAGTGGACGCCGGATCGTAACGCCGGCTTCTCCCGGTGCGACCCGGCCCGCCTGTACCTGCCGCTGATCATGGACCCGATCTACGGCTACCAGGGCCTCAACGTCGAGGCCCAGGAGCGCATGAATGGCTCGCTGCTGAACTGGACCCGCCGGATGATCGACATCCGCAAGCGGCACCCCGTCTTCGCGCTCGGCGAGTACCACGAGCTGAACTCCTCGAACCCCAGCGTGCTGGCCTTCGTGCGGGAGTACCGCAACGAGGAGGCCGGGGCCGAGGAGGGCGGCGATGGGCCTAAGACAGACCGGATGCTGTGCGTGAACAACCTGTCGCGCTATCCGCAGCCGGTCGAGCTCGACCTGAGCCGGTTCGCCGGGTCGGTCCCGGTCGAGACGATGGGCGGCGTGGCGTTCCCGCCCATCGGCGAGCTGAGCTACCTGCTGACACTGCCCGGATACGGCTTCTACTGGCTGATGCTGAAGCCCCCGGCCAACTACGGCCCCTGACTCTTGCGCAGCGCACGTTAACCACCTCCGGGACCGGGCCGGTACCGTTCCCAGGTGAGGGACAAATTTCGGCTTTCCCCACGAAACGGGCAGCAACCAAGCACGCCGTTTGGACTCTTCACCCATTCCAGCGATTCTGGAGGACGTTATACAGTGGTATATCCCTTTCGTGGGTCACGGACTGGATGAAAAGTCCGCACCGGGCCTGATCTCTCGCCGACACAAGCAACTCTGTCGCACCGACGGCATCAGCAGCGGCGCACTGACCGTAAAGTGGCTGCCTATCCGGAGAAGGCGGGCCGGAGTAAAAGGGTGCAGTCGTGGGCAGTAGGTGACCGTGTTCGAGA
>Ga0335072_10010626_pt1 | contig 13230 bp, 19 predicted proteins | sample Lox_Sample_21_FD_206725 | JGI IMG/M metagenome (GOLD analysis project Ga0335072, IMG submission 206725) | Soil microbial communities from Loxahatchee National Wildlife Refuge, Florida, United States - Lox_Sample_2.1 | ecosystem: Environmental > Terrestrial > Soil > Wetlands | place: USA...
ATTTTAAATTTTTTGGAACGGGTTTATCGAACAAGGGCCGGCGCACGCCTCTGCTGTTTCCAAATCATCCGCCACCACAATTTCGAGCTGAGTCTTATTCGTCCAATTCACTGATTGATTCATTCTGAATGCAAAACTAAAGTCAAACACTCCGGACCAACGACAGAACAGAATCCGCTAAAATTGTTCTGCAGCAATTCCCCGGTTGCTTGGGAATATACCTCTCTCGCTTTGTATATCCACACTTTTGGATCTCTTGGGGAAACGAGTATACATACCGCTCTTACCCAGGAAGTACCTTTTTATTCATCCGCTGATTTCCACTCCTCCCTCCTGTCTCTCACCGCCATCTTCCGTCGTTCTTGGTTGCTACGTCGCAGACAACCAAAGACTTCCACAAGGCTACGACATAGCCTAACTAGATTAATTAGCCCAATTTACGCTCGGTCGGCACGCATTGCTCAGCACAATTTCATAGATAAATTGTCATTCGTCAGCGGCACTTACTCCTAAATATAGCCGAAGCGGCGATATGTCCCCTTGAGCCCTTCTCTCAAACAACCCTTCAGACACCACAATAACATTCTTCACCTCTCGCCACTGCCAGAAACTCCTCTTCCAAGCTTGCTAGGGTGTGTCAGATGGTACAGTAGCAAACGCTCGACGGTTGGGCTTGTGAGAAGTTACAAGGAATGGCACGAAGTGCTTCACCGGGCTCCGAGGGGGTCGCCGATCCAAACGGCGGTCGCCAAAAGAGTTCCTCCGATACAAGAGCACCTCCTCGGCAGGCTTGTATTGAGTGTCGAAGAAGAGTAAGAACCCTCAATTCGTCATGTTGAAGACGTTTGCTAATGTTTTAGAAAATAAAGTATCCACACTCGCCTTGCGTTTGGCATGTCTGGATGTGCTTGCTGACTTTGTGTGTAGGTGCGAGGGCTTCGGAAAGAGCGGTTGTAAGACTTGTAAACAGGCAGGTGTCGACTGTGTTTTTCCACCGAGTCAAAAGAGAGGGTATGTTCCTGCCTGCTTGGTTGTTGCATTGGAGACAGGCTAATGAGTAGACCACACAAGGGATATTTTGAGGGCATTTCATCGGTATCGTGGCACCTACTTACAATTACTTCAAGTTCGGGTACTGATTTTTGTGTTTAGAGGTTAGATCGAATTGAGGATATGTTATTATCGGCTCAAATGGAGAAAACATCGCAATCGGAGCGTTTATCCTTCGATGACGAAGAGTACCTTACCTTCCTGTCTTGGCGCTATGCATCTTACTAATCTGTTCCAGGGGTGGTCGTGAACGTAAACGAAGACGAAGATCAAAACAACAGCAGCGGCATTCTCATGATCGGACTCTAAACCCGGTCGCAGCAATGTTAGCCCCGAAATCCTCAACAGCTCCGGAAATCCCATTTCTAAGTTATAAGCCGAGGATAACGGTAAGTGCGATACCGACACCCCCGATGTCATCTCCGGAGGAATCCGCGTTGGGTGTATTGGCTCAAGTTGCTCATGAATTGGAACCGTCTGCTTGTCTTTCTAATGGAGATTATTTCGGTGATCCGAATGTTTTGCCTCCTGATCTGGCGGAGTCGTTGATTGATTTGTAACTCCCATTGCACCCTCGTGTCGATTGGATACTGATGTGTGAATAGATACTTTATTCATGTACATCCTTTGTTCCCGGTTGTCGACAGACGGGAGTTCCTAGCGACTTATCGACGAGGCTCAGAAGCTGGGACATTGAAAGATCATCTAGCTCGGGCAATCTTTCTCGCTGGTTCAGCATACTCAAATGATCCACGAATCCAAGAAGGACCTCATTCTCGTATAGAAATCGAAAAACGTCTAAAATATTCCTGTGAACGAGCGCTAGAGCACGAAAACCCCACCGACCTAACATTACTACAATCCTTGCTCTTATCTCAACTATTTGTGGCACAACGAGAGAGGAAAGTTGCTTTATTGTCTTGGACTCTAAATGGTCGAGCTGTTAGATTGGCTTTGAAACGACGATTGAATGTTAATCCGACTAACGAAATTGATCCGGAAACTCGAAGAGCGAGGATTTCGACGTGGTGGTGTGTATATCTTGTTGATATTTGGGATGCTGCTAGGAGAGGACGACCACCATCTATTCATGAGGGAGATTATGATGTTCCTGTTCCACCTATCACAGATACTGCTTCAGATGAGGAAGTATTCTTTGCAAAACTTGTGGCGCTCACGAGGATTTTGGGACAAGTCTTGGCTTTTGCATATAATGATCATCAAAAGGCGTCGTCGATGACAACAATCGATTTACAGACTGAGGAAGTGGTAAAGGAGTTACGAAATCAACTTGCGCAATGGTATCGTGTGAATGTTTTCTCCAGTTTACCTTCGGCATTGAGTCAGGATTTACATGTCGCCTATCTCACTGTTGTTATTCTACTTCATCGGCCATTGTTGCCGACTCCTCTTGCGACTGCATTTGCCGATCCTGTGCTTCTGTTAATTTCAAAATGTGCTTCTACAATTGCACATATTGCTCAAACCAGTGGGGTATCTGCCGCAGGATCTGTGCCATGGAGGTTATATGTCCCGGCAGTCTGTTATTTAACGGCTGGAATCACATTAGCTCAAAATGCATTATGGTCAATTCACATTTCTGGAGCAACACCTTTGCGACTTTCTTCAAAAAGGGATGTACTGAAATTACTGGATGTGTTCGAGCAAGCGGAATCACGAGGACATTATACATCTGGCATGAGCGGCATGTTACTCCGCATCTTCCATGTTAGCGGTGTGGAATTAACTCCTCCGCCGGAACTTATTGTTGATATCCCTGGAACGGGATTACCCTTGCCTCATGAGGACCCTCGATTCTTTGCAACTCAGTTGCGTCCTCAGTCTATTGTACATGACGAAAGACCAGTATCGCTTCCTGAAAAGAGGTTTTCGGCACCGAGTTTGCAGCAGCTCGCACCTGTTCTGCCTGTCCCAAGGTCATCTAGTTTGACTGAACCGCCTACGAATCGCAAGAGAAAAGCCTCGGAAACGTTAACTCATGTTTCGTCTACTTCTCATGGAAAGCCATCTGGACAACAATTGCCCTCGATCACGAACCTTACTGGTATTGATTCTGGAAGACGATCTCCTACAGTTCGGTCGGTGTCAACTTATAATTCGTCTCGTTCGTCTGGGAGTCATGCTATTGGTACGAACTTGTGTCCTCCCCAAGCTCCATCTACAGCATATCATCCCATCTATGCAACTCATAATGAAACACCGATCTCCGGTCGTGTGCCATCGTCAAGTAGACCAAGTTGGGAACCTACTCGCCCTCCGTCGCCACCTTTACCTCCACTTTATGATCGGCGATACTCCTCTGAAGCACCGTCTTATCCTCCTTCATCAGGACAACGAGATTATCCCACTCCCTCACACCAACCTCCTCCACCTCAATCGACTACAGCACCATATTATCCCGTTCACGCACATCCTCCAGATCCTCGTCGCACGAGCGAAGAATTCTATCCTCGGTCTATATCACCCTCCCATTCTTACGAGCATCATCACATCCCGTCAACAAGATCGTACCCTCCCGAACACGCTTATCCTCATCGTCCTCCTCCACCAACATTGGATCCGCGATATAGACATCCTACACCACCGCTCTCCTCGGCAGCTTCGAATTCACCATCTTGGCCACCTGGGTATCCATATGTTGTACCGGTACCACCTCAACAACAGCCACCACAGCAAGGAAGATATTCAGATCCCACTACGTCTCCTAGGTCAAGCGTGTATGCGCCCACTAGATGGGGTGGTCATCATCAATCTTCCTCTCATCATGCTCCACCAAATAGCGAGTATTATAGTCACCATCCTCCAGGGAGTTCTGGAAGGAATTGATGGATTTCGCGTTGCATCCTTTTTCAAATTAGATGTTAAACATTCGTTGGCAGTTGGGTTTTGCGTTGGGATCGTTTTGTGGTTTTTGTACGACTTTCGTTGGAGTTGGGTGGGAGGTAGATAAGTAGGTAGGTATGGGCAGGCAATGGGGACTTCGAGGTGATATTAAGTATGGTTCTAGTGGTAGAGCTTTTGTATATGGGGTGCATTGGTATTTGGTAGGGATATATGGGGCAAGTATTGCAGAGAGCCGGCAGTAGGGTCTATCTTAGTATATTCAACAGAGGATATGCCCATTTTTTTGCACTTTACGTGTTGATCAGTCGACACGAGCATGAAGGACGGATGTCTGTCCTGTGATGTGTTGGTAGATCCATCATCGTTGCGCGGAATATTTGGAGCAGGCCTGAAATTTTTCGCTTCGATTCTAGAGCCAAAGTCCTCAAGCACCCAATCAATCACCCCTTTAATAAACTGCGCGGACCGGAAATTTTTCGCAATCCATATACCCACTGCACCAAGTCCTACAACTACCTTAATACCGGTAAACAAGGCCCTTCTTCAGTCGGCCTTCATCAAAAGCCTAACTTTCGTCTTCTATCCCTTCATTCGGTCTTCTCCTTTGCCTCCCGGTTCAATTTTGCGTGTTTCTTTGTCTTCGAAATTTCGTAGATCAAGAGGGACCTGCTTTCACATCACACCTCTTTCACAAAAGCAGCAATTCAGAGGATCACCGTGCGGGTTTCTGTTATTACTCGTTTTTGTGGTGTGTTGTATAATCTAGGAGTCAACCCTTTTCGGCTGTCTGAATTTTCCGTCCTTGTACTTTGATTTCGCATTATTCTTGCATATCGTACAAGGTACACGCCCACAGTACTTGTAAAAAAGAAATTGCGTCTCCTTCCTGCGTTCGGTTCGTACATCGATACCCCACACACAGCGTTTTCCTTAAACTTTACCCCTTTTCTGTTGCGACAAACGACAGGTACGATTGCACACTATGAGGAAATATCTGATATATTGTAGTCATCCTTTCATCATCTCATTTCAATAAGACCATCTTCTTCGTCTTGGGATACAGAGATATCTAGATTTGAAAATGGCTCCAGTGGTACGTCCTCCTCATCCTGGACTATTACATGTCGATTTTCCATTCCAGTTGCTGATCATAGATGAATCATACGAATGGAGTTACTCAGTCGTCCGGTGTGAGGATTCTTTGCATCGCCGACGTGAGAGGTATCGCTTCAACTCAAGATCTGACTAACTGTGCTTGTTAGGTAAACTCTCACTCATCAATTCAATGGCCAAGAAATACAATGCCCAATACGTCATTCATACGGGAGACTTTGGATTCTACGACGACGAATCTTTGGATAGGATGAATGAAAAGTATCCTCCCTTTGACTTCCTTGTCTTTACTCATGGGATGACATTCTAACAACTTGTCTAGGACTCTCAAACACGTCATCCAATACAGTCCCCTCATCCCGAAAAACCTGGGCCCTCAATTCGCTTCACACAATACCGTCGACGCCCTCAAAGCCTCCATCCGAAAACATCCCGACCCAATCCTCTCCGAACTCCCCCTCTTCCTCAAAAAGGAAGCTCACTTCGATGTACCTGTCTATACAACCTGGGGAGCCTGCGAAGACGTCCGTGTTCTCGAAAAGTTCCGCGCTACAGAGTACCAAGTTGACAACCTCTTTGTGGTCGATGAACATGATTCACGACTTTTGGAAGTAGGTGGTTTGAAGTTACGGTTGTTTGGATTGGGTGGCGCTGTGGTGATGCACAAGTTGTTCGACAACGGAGAAGGAAGGACTACAATTGCTGGTGGACAAGGAACAATGTGGACTACTGTTTTGCAGATGGGAGAGTTGATTGAAACTGCTTTGACTACCTTCGATCGAAGCGAGACAAGAATCTTCATTAGTCATATGTCTCCTGGTCGAGAGGGTCTTTTGGCTCAACTTGCCCTCGCTCTCAGAGTATATCCCCCCCCCTTCTCCTTAAACAAGGTAATCTGACGTTAGGCCGACTTTACTATCTCTGCAGGTCTCCATTTCCGCTATGGAACCTCTTACAATGATTTCTCTGTAAATCCAAATTCAGATCACTTCCGCAACCGTCTGGCCGCATCTCGCTCTGGCTTCTCAGATGTTTGGGAAACTGTCAAACCTGAAGTTCTTCCGATCGTGCAGCCTCCGCAGAAGAAACTCATCGACAATGTTCTACAAATTATTGAGATGGCGTCACAGACCGATAAACCTGTTACCGATGAAGTCGGGTTCAAGAATTTGTGGAATTTCAATTTACCTGATGCCAATTTTGGGAGTCTTATCTTGGAGGTTAAGGATGGTCAGGTTTCGAGTGAACAACGTTCAGAAGGTATACCGTCCCCGTCCTTCTCTTTTGCAATGTGGTGAGGACCTTATCTGACGAATAGGATTCAATTTCGATTACAGAAGGGTAGAAAGACGCGCTAAACCTCTTGTTGCTCAGCCTACGGAAGCAGTAGCAGCACTTCCAGCAATCAGTGTTCCCGAACAACTCGCTGTTCCACAACCATCTGCAGATAAGAAGCCTGTGGCACCTATCACATTGCGACTTCTCGAGAGTGAACATGCTCCCTCGGCGGCAACGCAACCTGAAGAGAGTACTGCCATTGAATCTGCCTATGTCGAGAGACCTCAAAGATCACATTGGGGGAAACCTACTGCGTCAGTTTGGATTGGCGAACCTCCTGACGATGTCACTGGTATGTTCACTTCTCCGTACAGGGAAAAGATCAGGGATGTGCGAGTCAATGTTGCGAGAGGATCGAATCAAAAATACGCACTTGTCTATTTTAATAATGTGGATGATGCAGCTGCTGCGATTGAAACTCTCAATCATCCCAACTTGAGATTTGGTCATAGTCAGGAGCATTCATATGGTGAAGGAGGAAGAGGTGGTCGTGGATCTGGATTCGGAGGACGAGGATCCTATTCAGACAGAGGTGGAGGAAGTTTTGATTCGAGAAAGAGCGGGGGAAGTGATACGGAGGGTGGGCGTGGTGGATTTGGTAGAGGTGGCAGAGGTGGAAGAGCTGCTCCACGCGGCGGGTCATCTGGATCCTTCTCATCTAGAGGAAGTGGTGGACCAGGATCTCCTGCTCCAGGAAGAGGAAGGGGTCGTGGTGGTGCCTCATCCGTTACGAAGGATGTGTCGTCCACTTCTGCTCCCGAAGGCGACTGGCCATCTGCTCCATCTGAGGGTACCGATCAGAAACCCTCTTCGACGAACGAAGATGCTCCTGTTGTCGCTACTGCGAGTCCTTCGACCGCTACAACTGCTGCTCCTAATCCAGAAGCAACAACCGTTGGAGGAGAATCCTCTTAAACACCCTTCTATTCTGTTTCTTTCATTTTCGAAAGGCATTTTGATTCGCTTGTACTTGGCGATAGTAGCGCATGTATGATTTTATATTGGCATATTTGTTTTTCTATTGGGTTTTACCTCACATTTATATTTGCTCTTTGTGTCGGAATGGATGTCAAGGGAAAGAAAAGAAGGAAAGAATTGTTAGGGACTGGAAATCTGTCCTTCTACTCTTCTTTTAGCTCTCTATGGAAGGATATGTTTTAGATCTTTTTCTCTCTTTTTTTTTGTCTTGATGTGTGTCTCTTTCATTCGGAATTTGCTCTGTAGTTTCTAGTGCAAAGAGATAAAAGTATGTAGTGAAATATAATTTCATCCTCGAACATCTGAGTGAGGGACTTGCAATTAAGCTGTTGCACTAGCAAAAAGAGGTTGACTTGTGGCTGGATTCAAGTATACTCAGTCTCATGATGCTAGATATCTTCAAAAGAGGCGCCTCTTCTGCCACATGTACGATCTACTGTCCATCAGGCACCTCAACCGATGGACAATTGGCCGCCTCTTGTCAATCCATAGGCCCCTTTGATCACCTTCAAATCTGCGACAATCGGCGCCGCGGCGGACCGTTTGCGCCACCAAGAATCTCCGAACGCGGCGAAATTCCTGTCATTCCAGAAGCGTTATTGGCGCATCTCTCCACCGAAAGCGGCTTCAGCAGAAATTTTTATTCCTCAGTAAACAAATGGGAGACTTGGCTTCATATTATTCACGTTATAGGCGGAGGGTCTATACATATACTTTGGTTACTACTGCCCTCCCCTACAAAAGAGAAAAAGTGAAACATTTCTATCGCTGCCCCTTCAAAAGACGGGTTTTGGTTTGTTCGGTTTTCGGCACCGGGATAAGTCGGTCTGTGTCTTGATTCGGTTCTCTGGTTGGGGATATGTGGGCCATTCTAAACAATGATGGCTATACATTCTGAACAAATACACCATCATCACGGTGTGGAACGGTACGTTTGACCTCCTCTTGTCTGTGCACGACGAATATTGACTGCGTCAGATCGTCGTTAACACCGTTTGTCCAGTCGGTGGAAATGTTGCATATTAAACCCGTGCCTCCAGCGCCAAGTGTATCAAGACAGAGGCCTCATTTCACAACTAAAGCAAAGACTAGTGGGCTTGCGGGACAAGTTTCCAATGTTGCGTCTCATTTGGGAAATACTATCACAGGATGGTTGTTAAGTGAATTGAATGCAAAAGCATCACACGATAAATTGGATTCGCATCCTGACAAGAATTATGTTTTGAAGAAAACATCGGATGGCACCATGGATGGGGAATATGCACAACCCAGAGCAGTCTTTTATACTCCCGACAAGGAGGCTTCGGTATCTTCGAATGTGCATTTATCCCTTCCTTCTCCTAAAAAACGGGCACCAAGTCCCCATCCTGGAGTCATACCGGTTGAAGAGGAAGATGAGGAAGGAGATGACCTACCACCATTAGTCAAATTACCGCGTAGACCTCCCCCAGCTAGAACTTCACCTCCACCAATTATCCGAGAACCTCCTTCGACAAACAAGAAACCTCCGCCGCGATTCACGGAACCTCTGCCGATAGCACCAAAACAACTGCTCCCATCCGTGGAAGTATTCCCACGTAAACCCAAATCACAACAAAAACCTACACCTCCTCCCTCCCTCATCCATCCTCCAACACCCAAAGATGAACTCCCGCTAGCCCCGCTCTCAGATCTACCTATCCCCAACATCACAATCACAGAAGAAACCTTCTCTCCCGATTCCAAAACACCAACCCACAGCGACGCACCTCAAAAACGACCAATCTTCCAACGAGTCATATCATCTCCATCAGTCGAAAACTCTGGCTTCACATTTGAATTCCCTCCTGTTGCCCCGCCAAAGGAGAATTTGGCACAGCGACTAAGGATACAGAGACGACCACCGAAACCTACGCAGTCAAGAAGGAGTGCAGCAGAGGAATGTATGCAGAATTTCATGGACGAGTATGTTGAGATGAGGAGGGGTGTTCTTAAGAAGATGAAGAGGGAACAGAGGTTTCCTGTTGCTGGACAACTGATGAATGCTATGAGCGATGTGGGGAGCGTTTATGCATTTTCACTGAAGGTGCATGAGATAGATGTTTAGCAAGAAGTTTAAGCTATAGCATTGGCTAGTTTGGCATGTAGCCACATATCATTGTAGCGTTTGGTTGTCTCATGTATTGAATTTGGGGTCATCAGATGAATGAATTTATTAGGATCTAAACTATATCATTGTCCCTCCAAATTTGTTTCAAGATTATAGCCCTGCTTTCGGTCAGGACAAATGAGTAGCTCCCCTGACGTAGGCTGTTACTCGCCGTCCCTATTAGGTTTGCATGGTGGAGACAGCCACCCAATCAAATTGCCTCCTTTGAGAATCCATTTTTTTAAAGCTCTGCAATTTACCCCTCGATTTTGAACTTTTGTACCTCGAAATCGAACTTTTGCAACTCAATTTTGCATTTGTGTCAGCAAAAATCGAAGAAAGGTTATTTTGCGCCAGGACCTCCCTTTCGTGGCCAATAGAAACACCACAAGCAATGTCAAGTCCCTGGACCTTGCTATCAATCGCCTGCATACTCAGCCAAATCAGTCTGAAACATTGCAAGTCGCCTGTGTAAGCCTTCATATGTCTTCAACGTCTTCCTTTGCTCCGTGATGATGGCTGTTATCTTAGCTTGAGTCATACTACTTACAAATCTTCCAAGACTCTCCATTCTACCGATGAACTTTGCGACTGCTGCCGTCGCGCTTTTTCGGTTTGCGGCACTGGGCCTTGTTTTTGCGTCTGTTGATCCCTCGTCATTTGAAGCTAGCACGTCTCTTTCTGCAGAGATACCCTTCCTTTTTGCTGAGGCAAATCAGACGATTGCACAGAATTCCTCGAAATATGCATCGGCTCCATTTCCTATTGGAATTGGCCAAACTACCGAGATTAGCATCTACACGAATTGGCCTGTTTTATCCCGTTTTTACGAGACTGACAGTAGGATGCCATTTTCTTCGTCGCTGGTATGAATATTGATTGCGATGGTGTCGATTATTTATGTCCGTATGTCCATTTTTTTTCAGTGGTAATGGCAGAGGAAACACGGATGGTCAGAATCAGACTTCGTATGGCAATTTATCTGCGTTTAATGTGCCCTATATTGTGGTTCCAGATTCGTATGTGACGGACCATAATATCCCTGGCAATGCTATTTCTGTGGTGGTTTGTGCTGGACAGATGTATTATGCGATAATGGGCGATACAAATGGGAATGTGCCTGAGGTTATTGGTGAGGCATCTTGGCTGGTTGGACAAGCTTGTTTCCCGCAAGATGGCTTGAATGGAGGAATTGGGCATGATTCAGTGGATGTCTTGTGTATCTTGTCTCCATTGCGCGTAACTGATAATAGACATCGTCTTTCTGACTGCATTTGCCGATGTGAATGAGACTTATATCACAAATTTCACGGCGTTGAGGACATTGGGAGATGAAAAGGTCACTGGGTTGATTGAGTATTTAAATGGAACAAACAGCGGTGGAAGTCACAGTACTGGCTCTTCAACTCCTGCTACAACTCTTCTCATGTTGTTATCCGCATTATCTGTAGCCCTGTTGAGTAGCATAATCATAGCGGAGACATGAAACTACGTGATGACAAGGTCGGTTAACAAGATTATCCGAATATCTCCTAATTGGATTTTGGATTTATATACATTCTCTGACAAGCTTAGCGAGGACCACTCCGGGCTCGCCCTGACTCTCGTGTCCGCTCTTCGGTTGCCCAGGCTGTCCAATGCCGACTCTCGGGCGTGTAATCCGTCTCGGCTCGCGCGAAGCTGCTGAATTCGTTGCGATTGGCGCTCCACAGTGCACACGAAATAATTTCCGCTCAAGGTTATATATAAATCACAAGTTGTATCCGGATAGACCGCAATCCCTCAACCGCAATGAATAACACGCAATTCCTCCTTGCTACTGTGCTAGGCGGGCTATTCCTTGCTAATATCAAGGTATGTTGTCTTCTTCATTAGTATTTGGAATGCTGATTCTAGTCACTTCCCTTGGTAAGCCTCTGGATGAACCCCTGACGATCAATCCGTTTGAGCCGTGTTGACTGGCGTTGTGTAGATATGGCATTTACGAATGATATATTCTGGTATTGTTGGAGCATTAGAGTCTTTGAATCCGTCTTTCGATAAGAAAGATCCTACTTCCATATTCGCCATTACAAAAACTACCCATCGAAACTTGCCGGATGACTGGGATTTCAACATTCACATGAATAACGAGTACCTCCCCTTCCCACACTTTCCTTGTTTGAGACTGCAGGGGATAAGTGGAAGAAACTGACATATGTAGGAGTTATCCGAAACTCTCAGATATAGCTCGTATGCATGCAACTTTCCATGTCTTCCCCAATGCCTCATGGCAAATCACCGTGCGCACTGTGCACATTGTGATTGCAGGTGTCACATCTCGCTTCTTACGCGAAATACCCCTTTTCTCAAAGTATTTTATATACTACAGAGTGTTTACATGGTCTCCTGATGGCAAGTATATGTACATGCAAGCTATTTTCACAACCAAAAAGTCGACGGGAAGACAGAGAAACGGAAAAGAGGAAGAAGGACTAGGGAAGGAATCGATTGTGCCTGAGGATGAGGATGTTTGTGCTGTGTTGTATGTACTGCATATGTTGAAACGACGAATGCGCTTTGAGGAGCTCTTTGCTTTGGATGGGTATGATGCATATGACGAACGGGTTGAAACGTTGAGAAGTCAGAGCTGGGAAGTAATTAAAGATTTACATAAGGGATTTGCTGAACGACAACAGAATCTTAGAAGTACAAGACGTCTGGAGTCGAAACTGTAGAATGTATCATCAAGATGCTCAAAGAATAGAAGATGATTCTTGGTTCTGCGTAACATTCCCTTTATGAACAATTATATCCCTGTGAAAACATTGCCGTCCCGTTGATCCGTGTTTGTGCAATATGAGAATGAAAAGGTATGCAAATATTAGAAGTCTATTGCATTCTCCACGCTTGAATTCTCCAAGCTTAGATACATGTTCCTATATGTCAATTGTCTGATTTAAGTGGGAGATACCAGAATACTCCCACTGTATTGACGAAAGGGATTTGTAATGACAATGGCATGAATTTGAAGTTGATTATCTGTACAGCAGGCCAAATACAATAATTGGCTTTCAATGCAGGAAGATAGCCCTGTCAAATTAGAAAAACAGCTTCAGAGAAGGGATATACCTCCATGAATTTCCGCTTGAGAGCTTTTTGACCACCTCCTTCAGCCAAAGTCATAAACGTGAAGAAAATAGCAAGACCAATTGGAGACATGCATGCTTGATCGACCAACATCCGCAACAATATCTGTCCAAATCCAGTTACCGGAATCCACTTATCCAGAAACCCAAACCAAGTATACTACCATTACTTCCATCTAGTGAAAGGGACTACCGCAATCGGAGCAAAAAAGAACCCATATCCCATAAATCTGATCATTCTAGGGAAATCAAAATCAACACTTCGGTCTGCTGCATTCCAACTTGCACTACTAGTGCTTAATCGTGGACTAGCTTCTCCCCATCCTAATGCCGGACTGGGACTTTTCTCTCGTAATTCAATTGCTCCATCGACGCCTAGTAAATCTTTATTCTTTTGTAGTGCTTTTCGTCGTAATCGGATTAGTTCGACTGTTTGGGCTAGGGTATCGGAGATGGAGCCAAGTAAACTGGATACAACGCATAGTGTTAGGATTGGACGGGAGCCATAGTGGAAGTGATAGGATACTCCTATGCGGATGGTTACGCTGAGGAGGATTAAGAGGAGTAGAGTATGTGGAAGGGGAAATGTGTTGAAGATGTAGCGATCCCAAAGACGTGAAGAGGGCATTG
>Ga0335072_10010627_pt1 | contig 13230 bp, 11 predicted proteins | sample Lox_Sample_21_FD_206725 | JGI IMG/M metagenome (GOLD analysis project Ga0335072, IMG submission 206725) | Soil microbial communities from Loxahatchee National Wildlife Refuge, Florida, United States - Lox_Sample_2.1 | ecosystem: Environmental > Terrestrial > Soil > Wetlands | place: USA...
AACAAATATGAGATCATCTCTCCTCCTTTTCCGAATCATGGTTGTTGTCGCACGCTCCCTACCACCCTTCGAAAGTCACCGACGCAGTCTCACGGCAAGAGACTACTGTTCAAACCCTCAAGAAGGGAATGGATGTAACATGGCGGGAAATGCTCCTTGCTGTGTCGACGACACTACTATCGCATCCTGCATTGCCGATCGTTCCATCACCGGCGTCTCGGATACAAATGGAAATTGGCAAATTCAATCGTGTCAGCTTGAATGTTATATTGATAGTGGAGGAGTGGGCCACTGCCCTAGCGTGTCCGGGTGTGATTGTAATGATAGTTGTTGCGTTGACTGGGCTTGTCAAGCATCTCAAGAGTATTGTGGGTTGAATGGAGATTGTGAATGTGATGGACCGTATGCGAAAAAACGATAGATAGGGAGATCTGAGAGCTAATAGAGAGTTTAAAGTTTATATTGTGAGTCACTTGCGCAGCATATCGTGTACTTCTCCGCAAAGATTACTATTGTAGTTTGAAGAAGCACTTCCGTTCATCCACCTTGCAAAATTGAGATAAACATAACTTCTGTCGGACCTAGAAACCTTCTTCGAAAACTGCATGATCCCAAGGACGATTTATGTCATTCTCGTATTGTGTGTACCAGCTTTACAATATACTATCCTTCAGCTACCGCGTTACTGACCCCGGTCCAACCGAGCGCCCCTCGAATCAGAGGCTCCGGTCGAGAGCGTCGGCTCTTAGAGCTCTTCCAAGTTACAACAAAGATACCACATTCCACAGCGCAACCTAGCTAGTTCATATACTATTTAATCAAAAGTAATAATAGGTTGATGCTCTAATACACTCCGGATGCTCTCATGCCCTTCTTGCCTTGCATAATCGGCTGCAAGCTTCCCATTGTAATTCTTGGCCCATGGATCAGCTCCGCTCCGCAGTAACTGTGTTACAATCTCTTCGCTACCACCGTATGCAGCGCAATGTAGAGCTGTATCTCCGTCACCATCGCGTAACGTCAGGTCAGCGTTGTGATCCAACAAATACTTCACGACATTCGCATACCCCATTCGGGCGGCAAGTGTCAGAGGGGTACTTCTTGCACGACTCGAGCCGTTAACATTGGCGTCGTTTTGGACTAATATTTCGACGATTTGGGCATATCCAGAGATCGCAGCAAAGTGGAGAGGTGTGTAACCGTCCTCGTCTTCGTACGAGACCTCCGCTCCTCTGTCGATCAAACTTCTGACGATATCTGGGCGGTTCTTTTCGACAGCCCAAAGCAGCGCCGAATCGAGATCATCGATGGACAACCCTAGATCCAATAACTTTGCGACAATTATATCCCATCCTCTGACTGCAGCGTAATGTAAAGCGGTGAACCCAGCTTTGTTTTTCGCAGACACGGTAGCCTTAGCGGTTAATAGCAAATCGACAATTTCCTCGTTCCCACGGCGCGCAGCTATAATCAACGGTGTATTCTCGTAATTATTTCGTGTGGCAACATCGGCATGGTGCGTCAACAATAATTCTGCTATTTCGCGATATCCATTTTTTGCAGCAATATGAAGTGGCGTATCTCCATAAACGTTATCGTGGGCAGACACATTGGCTGTTGCTTCCAGCAATAATGCAACCGCTTCCTTAGATCCGGACTCAGCAGCTAGATGCAATGGAGTTTGGGCGTACCGGTTTATTGCGGCTACATCGGCCGAATGCAGTAGCAACAAGGAAATAACTTTGGCTTGGCCATTGCGAGCTGCCAGATGCAACGGTGTGTTGCCTTCTATAGTACCCATTGCAGAAACTTCGGCCCCTCTGTTCAACAGAACCAGAACAGTTTCATATCTTCCGTTCCGGGCTGCGAGATGCAAAGCACTATTGCCATTCCCGTCGCTGGCAGAAACGGAAGCCCCATTTTCCAGTAACAATTGCACTACTTTTGAATGCCCTGCTTCGGCGGCCAAATTTAAAGCCTTGTTTTTATTTGCCACTTGGAATTCAAGCTCCTTCCCTTCGCGTCCCCCAAGTTCTTTCCGAGATTCCGATGTTTGTTGGGAGGAGATTTCACTTGACACTCTGGGTCCCTTGAGTCGCTCATCCGCCCAGAGTAAGCCCAAAACCACCTCAACAATATCCACTTTGCCGTCCCACGCAGCCATTTGCAAAACTGTAGGATTAATGTCATTTTTAGTTTGAAAAGCCAACATTGTTTTGACCACATCTTCATCACGTTTTTTCAAAGCGAGGCCAAGTAATCCATATAAAATATCTTTGTTATTGGGATAGACCTCGAGAAGGTTGTCCAACCCGCACGTGGGTTCATCGAGACGCTCATCAGAATTGCTTAACAGATTCGGTAGCTTGTTTTCTGCAGCCAGGCTTGGAATGATACAAGTATAGGCTTCTTCCTTTGTCCCTAGCTCGTTTTTGACAAAACAATCGGCGATTTCTTCGAGGACGGAATTCTCGATAATCGGACGGGCTTCATTGCTGGCCTCTTTCCTCAACATCGTCGTACCCCGTATACCGCCCAATACTTTTGCCACCGAGTACATGAAAATGGCGAACAAATGCTGCCCAAGGATTTGCGACTTCGTGCGCTGGTTGGGGTATTGATACGCGATACAATTCGAGATATCGCCTTTCTTTGATATTGTGTCGATCCGTGTCATGTCGACGAGATCCAAGTGAGCGTTCCCGGTGCAGTTGACCGTTGCCGACCGGGGTAGTTTCTTTAAATCGAACCAAGGTGGATCTGTAGGCCTTCCTCCTTCAGGGGGAGCGATCGAACGCCACAACTTATAGTCTCGGATAATCCATTTAAGACAGAGAAGATAACTTTCTGGCGTGGCTTTACCGACACAGAAAAACCGATTCCCTTTATCGCCTGCTGAATGATGCTCGGTCTTCTCGCGTTCTTTTTGCTTCAGTTTTTGCTTCTCGGAATGGTAAAGCCATAGCGATAATATTGCACTTATTCGCTGTGACAGGTCAGGTTCATCGATATCCAATTCCAACTGTATTGACATCTTTGGCATTCGTGGAGCATTGTCTATTCTATTAGAGACAGCAGAAGACAGATGGTACGCTGACGGCGCTTAAGTATGAAGTCTATAGCAAGGTCGAAGGATAGCTCAGATGTATCAACCAAGGGGTCGAGGATTTGTAAAGTCTTCGTAATTGTCTTCGTAACAGCTGCAGAAACCGCAGATATGTCTTGAGGCCAGACGGGTAAAGCCGAGACACTTAAAGAGGCGACCTTCTCCTGATCGGGAGATTCGATGTCCATAGACTTATGCTCAAAACCTGTACGGACAACCCATTCTTTGCATCTCGCAATACGCAATGAAAGTCGGTCATATTCATGGCCAGTAAAAATGGGGACAGTGATCGGACGTTCCTCCAGTCTTCGTCGGACCCACACTCTCATGCCTGCCATCAAAAGAGTCCCGGCCAGTTGCACTAATGCCACAGATGAATGCATTTCACGCAGACCGATAAGCTGAAGGAGATAACCCGCCATTGTCAAAAAGGTCGCAATAGGGACAAGGGGTTCGTAGATGTTGTTGTATCGCTTGTTAAGCTCTTTGTCATCGTCGTGGGGGCTCTCTTCTAGGCGCAGATTTCTCTGAGATGTGCGAAGGCATCGTAAGCCATTCTTTTGCTGATCCTCACTAGCGAATATAGCGAGAGATTGTATATTCGTTCCGTGGATGAGGCGAGCCTTCTGGAGCCAGACAATTTGAAGCCGACGGCCCTTGGTTATTTCTGGGTTTATCTTCCAATATGTTTCCGTCGTACTTGCTTCCACAATACGTGAACATAACGTCAATCCGACACAGACTGACAAAGTACCAGCAGCGGTGATAGGAAATGCGAAGCTGCCCACAGAGATACCCCGTTTCGTCCATTTCCATACATACGTAGCCAGAGCGCCAAATACCAAAACTGCTAGCTGAAGGACGACGCTAAGGACAGCTACCATCCACAATTCTGTGTCACGGCCCGTAGAACTGCTGGAACTGTTGAAGTTTAATAGGATGTTTGGGTGTTTGTGAACCTCTGGCTGAATACCGACCTCAGGTGAGGCACTTTTGGGGTCGGCCTTCAGGATCCTACGTTGTACGGCAGTGTCCATGTCAAATATGTCAGGTAGCGTGACAGCGGATTCTTCCTGTATGTCGGACGGATCGGGATCGAAGTACAATAATTGCTCAACTGCGGAAGAACTTTGCACTCGTTCAATTCCTTCTTCCCCATAAATCTCGCAGACATCATGCGAAGTAGACGAAAATATCTCGACCTCTACAGAACCACGAGGCTCACGAGCTCGCCCAATGAACGCCTTCAAACTTGGACTTCCCGCTGCTCGTACTGCACTGACAATCGAAGTGATGATACCCAGTGGGCACATTGCGAATATTATATCGTCGGCCCAGCCTAGGGACTGGCTCATGAATTGTTTCGATACTTCTTCACCAAACAGGTTGAGAAGTGGTGCGAGGTCCGTAAAAAGATCGTTTGAGAAATCATCATTCGAGATGTTTTCCTCTGCACGCACAAATCGAATCCAGAAGGGCAATACAGCGTACCCGATAAGGTAATTGGCGAGTTCAAGGGTACGCGCGAAGACTTGAGTATTCGGGAGACGAGCACAAACAAGCCGCACTAGTTTGCAGCCACGTTTTCGACCCATATCGCCGGAAGCAGTCGATTCTTGGAAATGGTGGTGCAGAATTGGGTTGGCGGTTGGGGCAATCACGGAAATACGGTCCGACGTCGAAAACTGCACTCCCACGCAAAATAATGAATTGGGCCTTCACCATGAAAAACCCGACAGTCGGCAGTGCTCCACTCACACGACACCTTGGTGCACATGGTCAGCATGGTTCTGTGATTGGTGAACTTTAAAACCATGCCCTGAGGGCTGATCCCCCGCATTCCATAGTAGGTGAACTACCAGCCTATATTTTGTATGGCGACGACTTATAAGCTGGAGCACCACAGTTAGCACAAGCTGTATTAACACTTATCACTGGCTGTATTAGCTGGTATAATATATAGTATTAGTATTATTATACCATACCTGACGATTTCGTAATGGCCTGAGTTGCGAGATGCAAGCGCATGACCAAGTTTACTTTCCAACGCAGGCTGAATTGAGTCGGCACTGAAAACTGAGTCACCAGCAAAACTGTCCAATCCATTTTCACCTGAAGGTTAAACTTGCTGCTTTGTATACGGCACTCTGCGACAATGGATTCTATCGCCCCGACGAAATCTCGGTTGACGTACCTACCATCCATGTGATGGAGGCAAGGGACGAAGCAGCAACGTGCTTCTCCGGGATGGATGGGTGACTTGGGAAACGTAGGAAGGAATTGAAAGCCTGACGGATCTATAGAAATAATCAGGGGCCAGTCTATGGGCTCGCAACAGTATCCTCAGCATTGCCTAATATGCCCCTGGACGCCACACAGGACACAAAAGGGGAATGTAACATAATTTCAGTTGTATTCAATTCCTATATAGATCTCATTCAAAGTAACTTGTGGCACCCAGATCAAGGTTGAACGATGACACAACCATCAATAATTCTCGTATCTTCCTGATCTTCCTCGAAATCCAGGCCTGCTAAACCCTCGACTTCGATTTCATCGATCGTGCCCAGATAATTTCTCTCTTCACTCACAGCTGTCCGTTGAATGACACGACGGTCATGAAGACCATGAAGATCAGCCGATTTAGCAAAATCCCGGTCATTAGCAACCTTTGTCTTTTTGGAATATCGGATCTCTCTCAACCGATATGCAAAAACAAACGAACCAGGTATAGCTTTGCTTTCTACAACATCCATCTTTTTATCGCCATGTGCTCTGAACCCAAGGTCGATTGGAATCCCACTTGCAGCAACGGGGACAGTTACACTCGTTTTTCCGCCAATGTCACTTCTCTTGGAATGTGTTACCCTTGCTTCTTGTCCAATCCTGACCCCGACAATCATGTACACTGATTTTTTGTACTTGTGGTCCTTCAAGTATTCCATAACGTCTGGCTGATAGATGCTCTGTTGGACATATAGACGACTGGGGTGGAACGATCTCTCAGCAACCTTTTTGATTTCCCATTTGTGACTTGTTTCGCCTTGCATATCCCCTGAAATTTCGAAGGGGAGCAAAGTCAGGAGCGTTATGGAGAATCCAAGACCTTTCCTACCTCTGATTTCCTTTTCAAAAATTACATTCTCTTCCTCTCTGTCGACCGTGCTAATTGGAAACTCACGAACGTCCAATGGACCAGCACCCAGGTATTCGGCCGGTTTTCGTGGGTTGGTAATGATTTGACCCAGACGAATTTCCGTGTCGGGGAGATAATTGGCGTAGGAAACGAACCAGGTCTCCTAAAAGGTCAACAAAGCAGAGCCAAGTAAATACCATTCAGGTCAATAAGAGGTTGTCAAAAATGAATGAGGGCTGGTTGAAAGGAGAGTGGCCTATCTCGTGAAATCGCAAAGGTCAAGCACGGCGGCCGCAAATAACGGGGACTCTTGGATGAATTTTGGATGTGGGCAAGGCAGCGCACTTATAGAAAAAGCCCCCTCCAACTAGAGGGGAGTGGGTTTCAAACTTTAATTGTGTAACGCTCTGATTGGGCTTATGTCGTGGGGGGGCTCATTCTGTGGTTATTTGCACGAAAGTTTAATTGAGACTGTAAATATCGTGAATCAGGTTCACAACGCTGAAGAAACAGTGTTTCCAAAATCCGACCGATCGATCTTGAAACGGGCCAATCGGCGGTCGATGAGGATTTGGAAGGTCGGGCCAATGTACAAAGATGTAGATAATTTTAGAGACATCTAATAGATGTCTAGACTCATCGGATATAAAGTAATGGTAGTGTTTGATACACATGAATTCTACGTGATTTTTCAGAGTCATTTGCCGGTTTTCGTGATGTGGCTGCTGCTGAGGCTGTTGGTAGGCGACATTGCCGTGCGTGGGAGAAACCGGTTGAGCAAGTTGTTTGTACTCCGAGGAAGGGGAGGTTGTTGGTCTTTTGATTGAGGACTCCCAAACGGTGGCCTAGGAAATGGTGCACTTCCGTGTGGAGGTTGATGCATTTGTTGACCTTCGAAGCTCTCTGTATGCAGTTGCCAGATAGTGCCTCGCGATCTGTGTCTCGGGATGGTCTTTCCCAACCAACTTAATCTTCATCTCTAAATACTCCTCTCCAATTTTCACAGCTTCTGCCCACATTCCTAATTTCATATATAGGAGTCCCAGATTTCCCATTGTGATCACTGTAATATCGCGATGTGCTTCCCCTGGTAACATTAGTAACCCCTCTAATACTTCCTCTCCAAGCTTCAGGGCTAGTCTCAACTTTCCTTGATCCTGGTATATGAGTGCTAAATACCCCTTTACCGTCAGCGTATCAATATTTGCTGCACCCAGCAACTGTGTCCTTTTCGTTAATGTCTTCTTTCCGAGATTCACAGCCTCATCCAACTTCCCTTGCTTCCAGTATACGTATGCCAGGTGTGCCATCACGGTCAATGTCTCGGGATGTTCTTTCCCCCGCAACTTTTCCGACCCCTCCAATACCTCCTCCCCAAGCTGAGCGGCCTTGTCGAACATTCCTTGATTCATGTAGAAGACTGCTAATTGTGCCTTTGAAACCAGTGAATCTATAGGTTCAAACCCCAGGAATGTTTCACCTGAACCCCAACGTTTATCTATCACTAGAAACGGTTAGTTTCTTTTGCAATGCGTTGACAGACGGCTATCTTACCAGCCGGAACAGACAAGACATGTTTGATGTATGACTTTGGGTCTTCTCGTCCTTCGAAAAGATACCATGGAGGAAGGTATCGGTAATCTTTACCGGTTGTGGCCTTTGACATATCTATGAAGAGCTTGCGGATATTTTCATATCTCTGGGCCCTTGTCATATCCGTAATCTGCTCAATGTAATCTAAAAGGAGCGCAGCAATGGCTGCAGCAACCGGAGAAGAAGTCGATGTACCACTGGTGCGAACAGTTCCTTTAGAAGCATTGTAGCCCGGTTTTTGAGAAAGGCTTGCCGGATAGGCAGCCTCGACAGCTTCGCCAAGAGCGCTGTATTTCTCTGTGCCCTCGGATGGTGGATTGAACGAAGATTTGGCTCCTAGACCGTCCGCCGATCCGATACAAAAGACTCCTTGTAGCCTTGCTGGGAAGGTGATGGGATAATTGGCCCCATTGTTGGACGCAGATGCGAATATAAGTATTCCCTCCTTGATAGCATCTGCGATAACTTCAGCAATCGACTGGATATCGGTCTTCATTCCCCAAGAGATAGAGATAATGTGAACCTTTTTTTCTATCGCCCACTTTATAGCCTGTTTGAATTAGATGCTGGATATCATCCAATTCGTACCTTTGCGACCTCATTGTTATCAACAATCTCTCCATCATCGTTTACCACACGAGCAATATAACTAGCGGCAATAGGTGCAATTCTTAATAGGACACTGGTTCCATGCGTGCCGTGACCATGCCGATCGCATAGAGGATCGAGATAGCCAGGAAAGCCTTTGTATTCTACGATTGTCTTATTGCTCAGAGCATTTCGCATTTCTGGGTGTGAGCCATCTACTCCAGAATCCAGAATGGCGATTTTAACGGGTCGTTTATCGTCTTTGCGGTTTTCGCAGATAACTCGATGGACAACGCTCTTTAATCTATCAATCCAGGCGTCAGCGGATGCCGCTCTAAAACACCTTAGCATGATATTGACGGGGAAGACTAACTTATCGTCGTCAATAGCATGGAGCTTAGAATCAAATGGCGAGTCTCTAATTCCCATATGGTCCATCATAATACGGTTGCAATGTTGGAAACTGTAGGGAATGGAGTCCTTCTGAGAATGATCCGAGATGGTATGACGGATTGTGATGATGATGAAGACAGAGATGAATCGGTTAGCAACCCAAATGAGAAATTATGTGTGTTTCGGGGTGGTGTATATGCGAAGAGATTGGAATGCTAATGGACGGCTGCAAAGAGGCCTTTTATAGGCCATGATAAGGTGCAAAATGTAATTAAGTTTTAAACCCCACCCAAAATTCAAAGGAAACTGCGGTCAATGTTGCACCGCCCCCAAATTCAGTCTCATGACCCAAAAAAAGTTTATTTTCTATGCCGCACGGGAATTGGGCCTTCGCCAACGAAAACCGACAGTCTGTAGCCTATGTACATATCTACATTCGATACACTGATTGGCCACAGTGGGTGGGGTGCCGATCTGATCAAAGGGTGGGAAAAAGTTTGTCCGGAATTTTGTGTGTAAATTCAATTCCGGACAAACTTTTTTCCACCCTTTGATCAGATCATTCGTGGGGCTTTGCGCCATGCTGTTCGGAACAGAAGTTTTGCTAATGCAACCACATTCCGCTTTTCCCCAGCCTAAACTACATAACGTAGCCTGCCAGCGCTCAAGAATGTGCTGAAAAGGGCCACTAGCTTCCTTTGCTCGCTCATATGAATGTCTGTAGCCATTTTTAGCTTCTTCATTTGAATTTTCCAGACGATTGGCATTGAAAATTCACATCAATCATCAATCATCGAATCAATTGATCAACTTCAACACAATGGACGTGAAAAGCAATTGGAACCATCGCAACAGGCGGCGCTCACCTCGCACGAATGCGACGAGCAGGCTTCGTAGATATAGAAGTTACTGCCAAGTACATTTGCAATAGGAGAATGGCCTGGTGAAGCGCAGACTATAGAAGAAGCCACCTTTCGAAGACCCACATCAAGATGCTTTTTTGAGAATATGAGGGATTTGGTGGAAGATTTACCCATTTTTAAAGAAGTTTATCCCACTCGTTCGGAGAGAAAGAAGTTTGCGGATAGACTTTGGGAGGAATGTTATATTCGGAGATATCTTTTGTATACTGAGATGTTTATTTCCTTGTCTGAAGGGTGTTGATTATAGATGGATGGTCGTTAGCCGAAAGCCGCCCTTATAGCAATTGCCCTGGGCTGCGAATGAATCGCATGTCAATATGGAAAGAGGGCACGCTTTCTTTGGTGGATATTGATTCCCAATGTTGAGCGAGTAACGCTCAGGAGGAACGAAAACTCTGCGTATGTACATGTTATCTACTGTACTGCTTTTCATCGAATGTTTTGAGTCTCCATGAATATCACCTTACCCAGTGCAACACTCCTATTTATCATACCAGATGATACATTTCCTTTCGGATCTGACGCTCTGGTCTAGGCATGCTGTTCACAGTCGCGATTGGACCGTCGCGGATTATTTCACCTGTTACTTCCACAGCTTGTAACTTTCAAACCCACGATTGTGCTCTAAACGCGGGGTGTGACGCAAACGGGGCCAACGCAAGTGCAAATCTGACGTGCTCACTGATTCAGCGTTGCGGGCATGGCGCGGTGAGAAATCTCTTTAAAACAGGTTCCCATTTGGCAGATCGAAGTTATCATGCTACGCACCTAACGCCTGGACGCTGGTGCCGCCGATCACACGTTTCATTCTCGAAAGGCTAGTTCGCACTATAGATAAATACATTCTGAAGATCTCCTTTCCTTAACAATTCAAAATCAAAACTAAAGGAGCGTCTTGAGTCAGCAATGAAAACTAACCAAACCCGTATATCGAATGGGCACTAAATCTTGATGATATTTTATGTACAATGAATCGCGGCTTTGACATCGCAACTAATTTCGCCGCCTGTAATAGGAGTTAACTTGATCCACAAGTCTTCCAAGGCACACTGCTGTACCGGCTCCACCTTGTCTCGACGAAGAGAAACGGGAATGTACTGACAAACCAAGACCTGTCCGACCCGGCGACTGAAATCCTTGCAATACAATTGACCATGTCCGTTCACTATAGCGGCGAAGAATTTGTTTAGAATTTCCGGATGTTGGCTCAAAGTGACCGAATCCTGCTCGCCATCCATTCCAACAGCGGAGCCAGGGTCGACTTCTCGATTATTTACGGTAAGTCTAGCAATCTGTATACCCAGATATGAAATAGTAACCGTCATTCCGTCCGCCATCATAGGCATTGCCAACTCATTGGTAACAATTACCTCGAGGGTCATCTTACTTCCACCGGCACCAGAATCAGAAAGGTCTCCTCCATAATTCAAGTCCCGCGATTAGCAATGAAACACGTCTTCGCATTCTGGCGCTCGATGCAGGAGGCGTTAGTGGCCTCTCTGAAATCCTCATTCTCAAGTTTCTAATGAAACGTCTCAAATTCGAAGCGAAATTTCCCAAAATCCCGACTCATGGAGATACTTTGATTTGATTGCGGGACCAGGGTTACAATCTCATTCGAGGGTTCGCAGGTACAGCCTGAAAAATATTCCTGATTGATTTAGAATTTAGAACAGTTCATTAGAAGAATATCCGCCAGATTTTGCTAATAATTCTCATAATGGTATTGAAGAAGTGGGAGATCAACCTCCGCTGTTTCCAATTTAAAGCTGTTTAAACCTTCAGAGGCGGTTCGCAAACTGGCCACCAATCTGTCAGCATTCAACATGTTAAAGGTTGACTAAACACTCGCTTAGCCAACCCTCCCTCAAATGTATTGTCTCGTAGAACTGGTTCGTCCCAAGGCCAGACCAGTCAAATTAGGCTGGTAAGTGTGCAATTTGTTCTGGAGATGTTGTCAAATATGTATAAAATATTTAAGTAGTGCAAATAAACTCGTCACGCAATTATAAATAAGCATATTACTATTAAGTAGTAGTTGCATTGATCTGTTGTTGGGTTTCGGCAGGATCAGTGTCGTTCCCCTTTGCGATTTGCAGCAAATTACCATCTCCCAGCTTGTTCTGAGTATACCTCGAGTTGAATCCAAGGACCTCTTTCAAACCATTGAACTGATGGACAGTGATGGGGAAGGTTTGATTGGGGATAACCCAAGCAACTCCTTCGGTACATGGTGGTTGAGTGAGTGACCCGATATATGCATAATTTTGACCCGAGCCTATGACATTGGTGACCGGAGAAATGTCAATTGCGCCAATCGTGGTGTTGCTGCCGGGCTGTTGAATTCTTGGGAGACCGGCATGGATCGTGTGCAGGAATGGTAGTCCCTTTTCGTCCCACACCAATTCCAACAGCGCGCCCAAAACGAGTTTTTTGGATGAGTCGACTAGATTGATCAGTTGAGAAAGATAATGATCTTACGAACGTCTTGCACCACCATATGCATCTCCGCAGGATATGATAACAAGTTGACTTTATGCTCGCCGGGGACATGGAAATGGAATTGTGCGATTTGATATGTAGTGCCATTATAATACACGGTTCCGTTGACAGAGGTGTAGGGAATCTCAACGAGTACTCCGGTATTTAAAAGCGTTGCGTTGGAAAGGGGTGGGAAATCGATTACGGGATTGACGGTGGCGAAAGGAATGGTGCTATCGATGTTGATCGGACTTTGGTAGATACCGGTAGCACACACTTCATAGGTAGGATCGAGGTTGGCCCAATTGAGGGCAGATAAACGATTGGTATACCCAAAGGGAGTCGCCCCGGAAACGTACGGGATCAAAACGGAAAGAAAGCAGAAGTAAACGAAGGAAGCCATGATCGGCATCGGAGGAAACCTCCAAGCTTTATAAATCTCGGGTCTGCGGGATCTTTACTAGAAACCGGCTTCGCATCGATCCTGCGCAAGAGGTTGTGTATTCGTCAGCCACTAGTGTAGACAGATTGTCCGAGCCTTGGCTAACGCACGGGAGCGTGTGCACTCGGACTTTGATTGGAAGCAACTTCCGCTAAATGCGGGACGATCGACCGGTATCGGAGAGTGGGATGTCGGGCAGCAGTGTCTATTGTTGCCCACTTCAAGGCCACGCGCTGAGGGGATGGCGGCCCGCTATGCACCGTAAAACCTTAAACCAAGGATCATCTCCCAAATTAAGAGATGGCGGGGCGCAAATTATGCATGACTACATTAATGTGGTCTGGTGACCTCCGATATCGGCTTCGGAGCTCGGCGCCGGCTTCACTTGAGTGAACTCTGGGTCAACGATAGGATCAGTCTAATTTTGAAACTGATTTGAAACGAGCACTGCACTCCGACAATATCCATGAGGTTAACCGTCCGAGTGCTGACACAAACGATATCGACACGCCAAGCCGTGAGAGGTACTCCCTTGCGGCGGAAGCCTTGCGAATTACGGTACGCTATT
>Ga0335072_10010628_pt1 | contig 13229 bp, 19 predicted proteins | sample Lox_Sample_21_FD_206725 | JGI IMG/M metagenome (GOLD analysis project Ga0335072, IMG submission 206725) | Soil microbial communities from Loxahatchee National Wildlife Refuge, Florida, United States - Lox_Sample_2.1 | ecosystem: Environmental > Terrestrial > Soil > Wetlands | place: USA...
TCCAACGTGTTGTTGGTCTGCAGCGCCTGTGGGCCGACGCGCATAGGTCACAAGTTCGAAGGCGACACCAAGGTTCGGGTGTGCAAGAAGTGCGGCCAGACTCTGGCGCCGAAGAAAAAGTAAATCACGCAACGGTACACGGGCGGAATCAGCGCCCACTCCGGGACCGTGAAAGGAAGAGAAGAATATGGCAGCAAAAGTAACGGCAAGACTGCGGGACAAGTACCAGAAGGAAATCAGACCCGCTTTGCAAAAGGAACTCGGGGTCAGCAATCCGATGGCGGTTCCGCGTCTGGAAAAGATCGTCCTCAACATGGGTTTGGGCGAGGCTACCCAGAATGTCAAGATCATGGATCCGTTGGTTGCGGACCTGGCGGCGATCGCTGGCCAAAAGCCCGTGACCACCCGCGCCAAGAAGTCGATTGCCGCCTTCAAGGTGCGCGAGGGCATGCCGATTGGCGCTATGGTTACGCTGCGCGGCGACATCATGTACGAGTTTCTCGACCGTTTGATTGCGGTAGCGCTGCCTCGTGTGCGCGATTTTCGCGGCGTTTCCACCAAGAGCTTTGACGGCCGGGGCAACTACACGCTGGGCATGCGCGATCAGCTCATCTTCCCCGAGGTGGACTATGCCCGTGTGGACAAGCTCAAGGGCATGAACATCACCATTGTGACGACTGCCAAGGACGACAACTCGGCGCGTGCCCTGTTGCGGCAGTTCGGCCTGCCTTTCCGGCAGACCGCGTAGGCAGAGAGGATTGAGAGAGACAAATGTCAACCACAGCGAAACGAGTTAAAGACGCCCGCAAGCCGAAGTTTTCCAGCCGTCAGCACAATCGCTGCAAGATCTGCGGCCGGCCGCGCGCGTATCTGCGCAAGTTCGGCATCTGCCGATTGTGCTTCCGTCAGTTGGCGCTCCGTGGCGAAATTCCCGGTGTCGTCAAGTCCAGCTGGTAACACCGGTTGGCAAACGATCCTGGAATGAGTTTGTATCCGGGCACGGCTTTTTAGCCGCGCTGCAAAAAGCTTGAATCGAAGGGGGCTTTAAGCCCTCGGGGTAGTCCTAAAGAGCATTCTCGCTGGTTCTCCGGCTTCGCCGGAGCGAACGGGGAGTGGAGGAGAGAGAATGAGTTTGACCGATCCAGTAGCCGACTTTGTGACGCGCATCCGCAATTCCATCCGGGCGCGCCATCAAAAGCTGGATGTTCCGGCTTCGAAGCTGAAGACCGAGATCGCCCGCATTCTGAAGGAAGAAGGCTACATCGCCAACTACAAGGCCGCTGAAGAGAATGGCCGCGCCGTCCTGCGGGTCTACCTCAAGTACGGCTCCAACAATGAAGCCGCCATCCGCGACCTGGCGCGCGTTTCCCGGCCCGGATGCCGCGTCTACGTTGGCCGCGACGAGATCAAGCGCGTGCAGAACGGTCTCGGCATCAGCATCATGACCACTCCGCGCGGAGTGATGACCGGCCGTCAGGCTCGCCGCGAAGGCGTCGGCGGCGAAGTCCTCTGCGAAGTTTGGTAGGAGAGAGACATGTCACGTATAGGCAAAAAACCGATTCCCCTACCTTCCGGCGTCAAGTACACCGTGCAAGGTAATACCGTGCTGGTTGAAGGCCCCAAGGGCAAACTGTCCACGCAGCTGCCTGCGGGCATCAAGCTGGAGAAGAAAGACAGCACGCTGGTAGCAGTCCGCGAGAACGAAGAGCTCGCCGCCTTGCATGGCCTTACTCGTGCGCTGGTTTCGAATGCGGTGGAAGGCGTCACTAAGGGATGGACCAGGGAACTCGACATCGTTGGCATCGGCTATCGCGCCGAGCTCAAGGGCAAAGGCATTGTTGTCTTTACCCTGGGCTTCTCGCACCCGATTGAGTTCCCGTTACCCACCGGCATCGAAGTGGCCATCGATCCCAAGCAGACGCACCTCACGGTGAGCGGCATCGACCGGCAAAAGGTGGGGCAGGTTGCGGCCGATATGCGCGCGCTGCGCAAGCCCGATCCGTACAAGAACAAGGGCGTGCGTTACCTGGGCGAGCGCTTGAAGAAGAAGGTCGGCAAGACCGGAGCCAAGTAATACCGAACGGAACTGCAGGGCAGCTCCGCTTTTAGGAAAGGAAACAGTAAATGCTCCCGATTCGGCAGAGAAACTTAATTCGCAAGCGCGTGCACTTTCGCATTCGCCAGAAGATGCAGGGCACCACGGAACGTCCGCGGCTCAATGTGTATCGGTCACTGAACCACATCTACGCTCAGGTGATTGACGACGCCAAAGGGGAAACGCTGATCGCCGCCTCCAGTTTGGCGGGCAAGATGAAGACCGGTGGCAACGTAGCGGCGGCAAAAGAAGTGGGTAAGCTGGTGGCCGAGCGCGCCAAGGAAAAGGGAATCACGAAGGTCGTTTTCGACCGCGGTGGCTATCTCTATCACGGGCGCATCAAGGCGCTGGCCGATGCGGCCCGCGAAGCAGGCCTGGAGTTCTAGCAGCGCCGCTGGTAGGGGCACGGCTTTAGCCGTGCCATAGACGGGCTGACCCGATATCGGGCTGTAGCCCATGAGGGATGAGTTTAGGAAGGATCAAGCATGGCAATTCTGAAGCGCAAACTGGACGCCGGGCAGTACAACCTGAAGGATCAGGTGGTGTCCATCAATCGTGTCACCAAGGTGGTCAAAGGCGGCAAAAACATGTCCTTTGCCGCGCTGGTCGTGGTCGGCGATCCCAGCGCCGCCGTTGTGGGCTTCGGCTCCGGCAAGGCGAAGGAAGTGCCGCAGGCCATCCGCAAGGGAATTGAGGCGGCCAAGAAAAACCTGGTCCGCATCAATCTCTCCGAGACCACCATTCCGCATCAGGTTCTCGGGCGCTTCGGTTCCGGACATGTGCTCTTGAAGCCGGCCCCGGAAGGCACGGGCGTCATTGCGGGCGGAGCGGTACGCGCGGTCATGACCTCGGTCGGAGTGCAAAACGTTCTCACCAAGAGTCTGGGCACCGCCAATCCCCACAATGTGATCAAGGCCACCTTCGACGCCTTGGTGCAGTTGCGGGATCGCGGCGAAGTCGCCGCTGCTCGCGGCAAGCAGGTACAGGAGCTGAACTGAAATGGCCGCTACCGGAAGAACAATGATGCGCCTGGAGTACTACCGGTCTGCGATCTGCACGCCGGAGAAGCACAAGCGTGTGATAAAAGGACTGGGTTTTACCCGCCTTCATCAGATTGTGGAGCGCGAAGACACCCCATCAGTTCGCGGTATGGTGAAGACCGTGCCCCATTTGGTGCGGATCGTCAAGTAGTCAAAAAATGCGAGTCGGACCGGCGCAGCCGGCCGGCGTTGAGCGAGGAAACACGATGTCAAAGACTCTTTCGAATTTGCGGGCGCCCAAAAAGGCGAACACCGGCAAGAAGCGTGTGGGCCGTGGTATGGGCTCAGGCATGGGCAAAACTTCGACCCGCGGCCACAAGGGCCAGCGTTCCCGTTCCGGCTCTCACATGATGCGTGGCTTTGAAGGCGGCCAGATGCCCCTGCATCGCCGTTTGCCCAAGCGCGGCTTCACCAACATCTTCCGCACCGAATACACGGTCATCAACCTGGGCCGTATTGCCGAGCTGCATGCTGAAGGCGTTGGAGAGTTGACGCTCGAAGCCTTCGCTGCCAAGGGCCTGCTCAAGAAGAACGATGGCCTGGTAAAAATTCTGGGCGACGGAGACCTCAAGGCTGCCGTGACCGTGCATGCCCACAAGTTTTCCAAGTCCGCGCAGGAAAAAATCGAGAAAGCCGGCGGAAAAGCCATCCTGGTCGCCTAAGAAGGCCGCGGATAGGTCAGGGCTTGCTATCCCTGACACATCGAAAGCCAATCCAAAGCGGCGTTTAGTCCCTGAGAGCAAGTCCCGAAGGGACGACTGAGAATAGCCCAGGACGGAGTTCTGGGTAGGTGGAAAGTGAGAGCCCAGTCCCGAAGGGACGACTGAAAATTTCCCAGGACGGCAGTCCTGGGACCCAGGACCGGTAAGATGAAATGGGGATTACCTCCCCGAGGCGTCATTGTTTATGTTTGAGAAGATTCGCAACATCTTCCGTATCCCCGACCTGCGCAAGCGGGTTTTGTTCACTCTCGGTATCCTGGCTGTCTACCGCCTGGGCTCCCAGATTCCGACCCCGGGTGTCAACCTCAAGCTGCTGGCGCAGTTCTTTGATCAGCAGGCAGGCAGCGCTCTCGGCCTGGTCGACCTCTTCAGCGGTGGAAACCTCCGTCGTCTGACTGTCTTCGCCCTGGGCATCATGCCCTACATCACCGCCTCCATCATCTTCCAGCTGCTGACTGTGGTCTACGAGCCGCTGGCAAAGCTGCAAAAAGAAGGTGAACTGGGTCGCCGCAAGATCACCCAATGGACCCGCTACGTCACAGTCGTCCTGGGTGCGGTGCAGTCCTTGGCCATTGCTCTTACCCTGTCCCACGGATCTGGCGGCGTCTCCTACGTACTGAATCCCGGCATCGGCTTCATCCTGATGACCATGGTCACGCTCACCACCGGTACCGCTTTCATCATGTGGCTGGGCGAACAGATCACCGATCGTGGCGTCGGCAACGGCATGAGCCTGCTGATCTTTGCCGGCATCGTGGTCGGCTTGCCCCGTGGCATTCAGGACCTGATCGACAAGGCACGCACCCAGGCTTGGGGTTCCTTTACAGTTCCCGCGCTCATCCTGCTCGTCATTGCCATGATCGCCATCGTGGCCTTCATCGTCTTTGTGGAACGCAGCGAACGCCGCATCCCCGTGCAGTACGCCAAGCGGATCGTAGGCCGGCGCCTGATGGGCGGCCAGTCCACCCATCTGCCGCTCAAGGTCAACTCCGGCGGCGTGATGCCGGTCATCTTCGCCAGCTCAATCCTCTCCGCGCCGCTGCTCTTTGCCAGCTCCAACTTCGTCCGCAATAGTGGCCCCTTGACTCGCATTTTCGACGCTCTGCGGCCGGGCGAGCCGTGGTACGAACTGCTGTACATCGTAGGCATCGTCTTCTTTGCCTACTTCTACATCTCCATCGTGTTCCGCCCTGACGACATCGCGGACAACATGCGCAAGTATGGCGGCTTTATCCCAGGCATTCGCCCCGGCCGGCGTACCTCAGACTTCGTCAACGACGTTCTCACGCGGATCACCCTGGTCGGTGCGCTGTACCTTGTCGTCATCTCGCTGATCCCGCAGATGCTCATCAGCGGCATACATCTTAACGACCTATGGCTGGTTGGCCCGTTCTTTGAGAAGTTGCCTACCTGGGTCACGCACGGACTCAACGTCAGCTTCTACTTCGGCGGCACCTCGCTGCTGATCGTGGTTGGCGTGGCCATGGATACGGTGAACCAGGTGGAGTCGCAGCTCATCATGCGCCACTATGACGGGTTCACCCCCCGCAGCGGACGCATCCGCGGAAGGCGTTCGTGGTAGGGCCGCTCCCGGTGGCGGAAAGCCTGCAAGCCGAACCGAAAGACCATTGGGCCAACATTCTCCCCGGGCCCATGCTCCTGATGGGCGCTCCCGGCGTCGGCAAGGGAACCCAGGCCAAGGCCATCATGGCTCTTTGGGGTATCCCCCAGATTTCGACTGGGGACCTGCTCCGCTACCATCGTGAGCACGGGACGTCCTTAGGCGCCCAGGCCAAGGAATTGATGGATGCCGGCAAGCTGGTTCCGGACGGCCTGGTCAACGAGATGGTCGCGGAACGGCTCCTGCTGCCGGATACAGCCCGCGGCTACATCCTTGACGGATACCCGCGTACGCTGGCCCAGGCGGAGTGGCTTGATGGGCGTTTGGCGGCTGACCCGGCGGGCCTGCCGTTGATTGCGGTCAGTATCCAGGTAAGTTATAATCAGTTGTTGCGTCGTATCACGGGCCGGCGCAACTGTCCAACCTGCCAGCTTATTTATAACGTTTACCTGCAGCCGCCGAAATTCGACACGGTATGCGATATAGATGGCACACCGTTAGTCCAGCGTGCGGATGATGTGGAAGCGGTTTTCCATGAGCGAATGCGCACGTATGCGGCACTGACAGCGCCGGTAGTGGAGCACTATCGCGCCAGCAGCCGGTTCGTGGAGGTGGATGGCGAGCAGTCCGCGGATAAGGTTATGACGGATATCCTGACCGCCGTATCCCGGCTCAGGTCCCAGTCTTTATAGAAAGTGTTGAAGCAGGCCAATGGCCATCATGATTAAGACGCCGCAGGAGATAGAAAAAATGCGGCGCAGCGGAGCGGCAGTTCGCACGGTACTGGAGCACACCAGGGCGCACGTGAAGCCCGGCGTGACCACGCTCCACCTGGAAAAGGTCGCCGAAGCCAAGATCGCTGAGCTTGGCGCAACCCCGGCATTCAAGGGTTATCGCGGTTACCCTTGCGTGTTGTGTACGTCAGTGAATGAGCAGGTGGTACATGGAATCCCGTCGCGCGAGCAGGTATTGCGCGAGGGAGACATCGTCTCTATCGACTGTGGTGTAGTGCTGGACGGCTACTATGGCGATTCGGCGATCACCGTCCCTGTGGGAAACCATGTAGCTCCGCAAACGCAGCGCTTGCTCGATGTGACCATGAAGTCGCTCGAGACAGCGATCCAGGTGGTTCGCCCGGGAGCGACCCTGGGCGACATCGGCGCAGCGGTACAGGAAGTGGTGGAAGCGGATGGCTTCAGTGTCGTCCGCGAATTTGTGGGCCATGGTATCGGGACCCGGATGCACGAAGATCCCCAGGTTCCAAATTTCGGGCAGCGCGGAGCGGGAGCCAAGCTCCGCGAAGGCATGGTCATTGCCATCGAGCCCATGGTAAACGTCGGCAAGCCGGGCGTTCAGGTACTGAGCGACGGCTGGACCGCTGTGACCGAGGACGGAAGTTTGAGCGCTCATTTCGAGCACACCGTGGCGGTGACGGCCGAAGGCGCTGCAATTTTGACGCAGTAAGGAGAAAGCCTGTGGCATGTCGGCCGCAGGCAGAATCAGGATAACGTTTGTCAAAGGAAGACGCGATTGAAGTAATGGCAACGGTCGTTGAGACGTTGCCCAACGCGATGTTCAAAGTCGAGCTTGAAAACAAGCACCAGGTTTTGGCGCACGTTTCGGGACGCATGCGGAAAAACTTCATCCGCATTCTCCCTGGTGATCGGGTAGCGGTGGAGCTTAGCCCCTACGATCTGACCCGGGGCCGCATCGTGTACCGCTACAAATAGAGTAGGAGAATCATGAAGGTCAGGGCATCGGTAAAGAAGATTTGTGACAAGTGCAAGGTCATTCACCGCCGGGGAGTGGTTCGGGTGATCTGCGAAAACTCAAAGCACAAGCAGCGCCAGGGTTAACTAGGGCGGCTGCTGATTTTTCGCCGGGCTTGTATCAGGGCACGACTTTGGCCGGGCCGCTAGTGCAGGCGCCATTTGATGGGCTTTAGCCCCCGGAAACGGCAGCCGACCCAAGCCCGCGCCACCAAGTCCCGATAGGGACGACTGAAAATTACCCAGGACACGAGTCCTGGGAAGACAAAAACGGCCCCGAAGAGGCGAGTTAGCCACAATAGGCTTGCGATGAACCTCCTCGGCCAGCCAAAACACTAAACCCGCAAGAAGCGGCGAAGCCACTTCGAGCAGCTACAAAGGATCACCAATGGCACGTATTGCAGGCGTCGATCTGCCCCGCCAAAAGCAGGCAAGAATCGCGCTGACCTACATTTTCGGCATCGGTAACCCGCGCGCCCGTCGCATCCTGGACGCCGCCAACGTCGACCCGTTCAAGAAGGTCCAGGACCTCGGCGAAGACGAGGTAAACCGCATCCGCCAGGTGATTGAGAACGAAGGCCAGATCGAAGGCGATCTGCGCAAAGACGTCTCGATGCACATTAAGCGGTTGATCGACATCCAGTCCTATCGTGGCCTGCGCCATCGCCGCAACCTCCCTGTCCGCGGCCAGCGCACGCACACCAACGCCCGTACCCGTAAGGGACCGCGCAAGGGCACAATCGCGGGCAAGAAGAAAGCGACGGCGAAGACCTAATGGCGAAACAGGATCAGAAGCAGGCTTCCGGCAAGGCCGCCAAGAACAAGAAGTTCAAGAAGCGCGAGCGCAAGAACGTTCCCTACGGGTTGGTCTACATCCAGGCCTCGTTCAACAACACGATCGTGACCATCACCGATGGTCAGGGCAACACCCTGTCGTGGAAGAGCTCGGGCTCTCTGGGTTTCCGCGGATCGCGTAAAGGCACGCCATTTGCCGCCCAGCAGGCGGCCATGAACGCCGCGAACCAGGCGCGTGACCACGGTCTGCGCTCAGTCGATGTGCGCGTCAGTGGACCCGGCTCGGGCCGTGAATCCGCCGTACGTGCTCTGGCTGCAGCGGGACTCGATGTCCGGTCCATCCGCGACATCACGCCGATTCCGCACAACGGCTGCCGCCCGCCCAAGCGCCGCCGCGTCTGACGGGCGACGGAATACGAAGGTGCCCCATTCAAGCCCCGCTTTTGGGCTTGAGTGGGCGAGGAACTTAACCGGCAATCTAGAGCCGGGCAACGAATATCTGGTGCTCGAAGTACCACCAGAAAAATTAAGGGGACGGGCTTCAGCCCCTCCGTAAAAGCCGGCAAAAAAACGGCTTTAGCCGCCGAGGCAAGGCGGCCCAAACAAAACCGCTGGACCGGGAAGAAGGATCATCCGTAAACCGGTCGGCCTCTGAAGTAAGGAGATCTACGTGGCACGTTATACCGGACCAGTCTGCCGCCTTTGCCGTCGCGAAGGCACCAAGCTTTTCCTCAAGGGCACCAAGTGCTTTTCCGACAAGTGCCCCATCGAGAAGCGCAACTTCGCCCCCGGCCAGCACGGCCGCGACCGTAAGCCCAAGATCGTAGGCTACGGTCTCCAGCTGCGTGAGAAGCAGAAAGCCAAGCGCATCTACTTCACCCTAGAAGGACAGTTCCGCACCTATTACGAGAAGGCCTCCCGCGCCCAGGGCGTCACCGGCGAACTGCTGTTGCAGCAGCTTGAGCGCCGTCTCGACAACGTCGCCTTCCGTCTCGGCTTTGCCACCTCTCGCCGCCAGGCGCGCCAGATCGTGCGCCATGGTCACGTCGAAGTCAATGGCCGCAAGGTCAACATTCCTTCCTACCAGGTAGGAGTGGGCGACGAGATCAAGGTGCGCGAAGGCAGTAAAAAACTCACCGTGCTCGAAACCTCGACGGAATTTGCCAGCCACCAGGTACCGCCCCGCTGGCTCGAGGTCGATCACGCCAATCTCTCCGGCAGGGTCATTGCCCTGCCGAAGCGTGAAGACGTCAACATGCCCGTAAACGAGCAGTTGATCGTCGAACTGTACAGCAAGTAGAGCATTACAAATCAACCAAGGAGCAACGGGCACGGCCGTAGCAGAATGCTTCGCGACGCTTGCCGTGCATGGAAAGGACACCACACATGCTTTGGAGAGGATTCCAGAAACCGAAACGTCTCGCGGTCGATACCGAGACACTCACCGAAAAGTACGGCAGATTCAGCGCTCAGCCATTTGAGCGCGGTTTCGGCACCACCATCGGCAATGCACTGCGCCGCACCCTGCTTTCTTCTATCGAGGGCGCTGCTGTCACTGCGGTCAAGATCGAAGGCGTACTCCACGAATTCCAGTCCATCACCGGCGTAGTCGAAGACGCGACCGATATCATCCTGAACCTCAAGCAGATCCCCTTCAAGCTCAATGGCGAGGGGCCAAAGGCGCTCTATCTCCGCGCTGAGCAGCCCGGTGTCGTCACCTCCGGCATGATCGAAGCCGACGGGGACGTCGAGATCCTGGACAAGGATGTCTACATCGCCACTGTCAGCGAAGGCGGCAAGCTCGACATGGAAATGCGCCTCAAGCGCGGTCGTGGTTACATTTCCGCCGACAAGAATTTCGACTCCGACCTGGGCATCGGCTTTATCCCTGTGGACTCCGTGCACTCTCCTGTCCGCAAGGTCAACTACACCGTCGAGGCCGCTCGTCTGGGTCAGATCACCGACTACGACAAGCTCACCATCGAGGTCTGGACCAACAGCTCCGTGCTTCCCGCCGATTCGCTCGGACTGGCGGCCAAGCTGCTCAAAGACCACATGAGCATCTTCATCAACTTCGAGGAAGAGATCGAAGCGGAGAGCGCTCATGACGAAGGCCGTATGCAGTTGCGCAACGAGAACCTCAACCGCTCTGTCGAAGAGCTGGAGCTGAGCGTGCGTAGCTACAACTGCCTCAAGAACGCCAACATTCAGACCATTGGCGAGCTGGTGCAGAAGACCGAGCCCGAAATGCTCAAGACCAAGAATTTCGGCCGCAAGTCCCTGAACGAGATCAAGGAAATCCTGGCTCAGATGGGCTTGTCGTTGGGCATGAAGATCGACGAGCACGGTAACGCCGTGCCCGGACCGACCAGCGTATTGCCGGCCACGACTCTGGCTTCCTCGGGCTACGGCCGTTACGACGACGAAGAGGACGACGAGGAAGATCTCGAAGGCGTAGACATCCCGCTCCAGTCGGAGCCGGAAAACTTCTAGCCCGAGCGCTCTTGAGCCTCGAACACGTGTAGAAAGAGAAACCCATGCGCCATCGCAATGCAGGATACAAACTGGGACGCAAGACCGATCACCGCCGCGCTCTGCTGCGGAACCTGGTAACGTCCATTCTTCTAGAGGACCGGGTGGAGACGACCATCACCAAGGCCAAGGCTGCCCGTCCTCACGTAGAAAAGCTGATCACTTTGGGCAAGCGGGGCGACCTGCACGCGCGCCGCTTGGCCCAGTCCTATCTTCAGACCAGGGAAGCGGTCACTCGTTTGTTCGAGACCGTGGCTCCTCGTTATGGAGACCGTGCCGGTGGCTATCTGCGTATCGTGCGCACCGGCTTCCAGCAGGGCGATGGAGCCGAAATGGCCTACATCGAACTTCTCGGCAGCGAGCACGAGCTGGACGAGAAGCGCCAGAAGCGAGCCGAAGCCAGGGCCAAGCGCCGCGAAGAGCTGGACAAAGCCATGCAGGAGAGCGCCCCACCCGACGGAAGCGGAAGCGACACCAACGCCTAGTCCAACCACCAACGCCGAATCAGAAGCCCGCGCCGTGAGGCGCGGGCTTTTTGCGCGCCGGAACAAGCCGTCGATCGTTTGTATCAGGGCACGACTTTTAGTCGGGCCGTCCACGGGCAACAAGGATGAGGGCTTTAGCCCCTGATCAGGCATGATTACGAATCCATGTAACTGAAACTTACCTCGCAACAGAAGCCGCGAGATGCCGGTTGTCTCACTGCCGGCGCCCGACGAAAACACGCTTCCGGAAATCGAGGGAATTACCGGTCTTGCAGCGCTTCAAGCCCACCGCGTCCACTTCGATTTCTTCGAAAAGACCTTGTCCTGGGAGTGAAGATGTGGCCTTGGCCGTTGAGATCCACGAGAACTGGATCGAGACCACACGCTGCCTCATGGTCGAGAGAACCGCGGTCCACAAAGCACTCAAAGATGTGTGCAAATCATTCAGCGCCGAACCAATTGCGGCTCAGGCGAAGGAGCCGAAGGCGCGGAGTCGATGGTCTTGCGATCCAGGTCGGCTGCCCCAATCCGCTCTCCATCTTCTGTGGCCACTACCACGCGAACGCGGCGGGTTTCGCGGGGAACGCGGATTGTGATCTGCAATGCCGTCTCATTTGCAGCCAGTCGAGCCGGATCCTGGGTGCCGGCCGTCCACAACACGCTTTGCACCTTCGAAGACAGGATGTCACCATTCGCCTTTAGGCTGGCCGTCGCCAGATGGAGCCGCGTGGTGCTCTTGCCGTCACTCGCGTCCTGCCAGAAGAGATTTTGACCCTTGAGATGTAATGTCAATCCCGCCGTAAGTGAATCCGGGTGTTGCACCACATCGGACACTTGCACATCCAACTCCCGGAAGGGGATTACGGATCGGGCTGCCTCCGCCATGTTGGTAAAGATCTGCTGCCGCGGATCGACGGGTGCATTCTTGTCTGGCGCGAAGTAACCGGCCTTGGTGACAACACGAAAATTCGGGTTCCCGACGGTCACGCGAATTCGCCGGAACTTGCCATCCATTGCGCCGCCGTGGGGCTGGTAAGTCAGGGTGTAATACTCCGAGCCCAACTGCAGCGCGCGGCCGATCTCGCCGCCAATGTCACCGCCAGTCTCGTTCACGAATGTTCCAAAACTGATGTCGCCCGCAAACGGATCCGCGTCCCCAATCGTAGCGCTCGCATCGATCATGCTTAACGTATCTAAACCTTGCGGCGCCAATCCCTGATAAATCACAAAAAGACTAATCCTAGAATTCACCAGCATATTGGTCGTTGCGTGGACATACTCTTCGATCGGCTCCACGGCCATATCTGACAAATGGCTTGTATCGAGGTTTGGCCCCCCTGTACCTAACCAAATAACATTCTTACGGCCCGGCACGCCCTTGTTCTGCAGCGCGATCTGCTGCAGTGCATCGAGCGATTGGCCAAAGCGTTCTCCGAGCGAACCACTCATCATCTTGTAGGGCAGCACCGGCGGCAGGTGCCGTAACGCGAACAACAGGTCCTCTTTATTTTGCGTGTAACTCTGGATCAGATCCAAAGACTCATTGCCCACCACGATCATTTCCGTTGGGGATTTCAATCGCGATGGTTGGGCCTCCAGGTACCTCTCCGCTGAGTTGCGGATCAGCGAGAAATCTTCAAACTTTGAGTTCAGAAGATCAAGCACGATGACGGTCCGCGGTGGCGCGGCTTGCAGTTCGGAGACTTTAGTATCCGTGGTTGTGTGCGCCTGCGGAGGTTCGAAAGAGAAGATACGCTGTGGTCTGTCTTCTTCCCTGATCGCGAAATCATCCTTCGTGAGTCCGCTTGTTACCGGGAGACCGTTTCTGTCAAGCACCGTGACATCGAGGAAGACAAGACTCGAAGTCACCCGTAGTGTCGTTGTATTGGAAGGTTCAGCCGGTCTCTGATCGGCCGGCTCCTGCGTGGGAACAGCAGTCGGTCTGTCAGAGCCCAGCCCTCGCACAGGGACGATGGGCTGGTTCTGCGAAAGCGGCGTGTGAGCCGGAACGTCAGCCGGAACGTCAGCCGGTTTTTCCGCCATCGCCTCTTGGACAGGGCCGGGAACAGTCTTCGCCGGACGCGTCATCGTGTAGCCGGGCCGGGCCTGCAACTCCATCCCCTCGCGATCTACCTTTACTTTGAGGCGATGCCAGGAACCATCCGCCTTC
>Ga0335072_10010629_pt1 | contig 13229 bp, 9 predicted proteins | sample Lox_Sample_21_FD_206725 | JGI IMG/M metagenome (GOLD analysis project Ga0335072, IMG submission 206725) | Soil microbial communities from Loxahatchee National Wildlife Refuge, Florida, United States - Lox_Sample_2.1 | ecosystem: Environmental > Terrestrial > Soil > Wetlands | place: USA: Florida...
GGAGACAGATCGCACCACAGAGCGCTGGGCACGAACTCCGTCCGATAATAACGGTACATAAACCGTCCCCAGCTGCCTGAAACAAGCGTCCGCGAGGTCACCGAAGCGTCCAATGACTCCATCTGTCTGGCAATCTTGTCGGGTGCCATAAGATCGTCGGCGTCGAGATACTGGATGTAGTCCCCGCGGCAGAGCGACAGCGCCGTGTTTCGGGCAGCGGCAGCTCCCTGATTGGCCTGCGTAATCACGCGCAATTGATCGGATTCGAATCGGCGCGCGACTGCAAGGGTACGGTCCGTCGATCCGTCATCAATCACGATGATCTCTTTGGGCTCCCAGGTCTGCGCAATCGCAGATCGAAGCGTGTCGGCGATCCACGCCTCTGCGTTATACGCGGGAATGAGGATTGATACCAGCGGCTTTATGATGGCATCCTCCTTCCCAGCATTTGCGCATACGCCCGACAGGTCAGATCGGCAACGGCGTTCCACGAATGTTTCGCGTTCGCGTATGTCATTACTTCTTGTCTGCTCGTTTTCAGATTCTTGAACAGATCACTTGCGAAGTACTTCTCCAGCGTTCCCGCCAGATCTTCGGGTTGCCCTGCCTTGCTGACGAACCCCGTCCTGCCTTCGACGATATCTTCTCGAAACGAGCCTACATCGGTTGCAACTACGGGCAAGCCAAATCGGTACGCTACAAACAGGATCCCGCTCTGAAAGATTTCCTTGTAAGGAAGAACCAAAACGTCTGCGGCTTTGAAATAGATTTCCATCTCATCGTCGGCGATGAATTCGAAGCGTGGAATCACCCGGTCCGCGCTGAAGTTCTTGTCCACGAATTGCAGAATGCTCTCGAGATACGCTTCGGACCCCTTCTTCGGCTGTCCCGCAATGATCAACCGATAGTTGGCCTTCTTGTCCTGGGCGAGCAGCCGAAAAGCATCCAAAAGGTATTCCACGCCTTTATAGGGTCTTAATTTTCCAAAGAACAGAATCGCGCGCTCCGTGTCCCGAAGACCAAGCCGCCGCTTGGCTTCGGCAGGCGTGAGATCAGAACTGGGAACAGCATTGTTAATTGGGTATGGAATGACCGTCACAGCGCCGTCCTTCACGCCGAACTCTTCCCGCAATTCGTCTTTCATCTTTGGGGTGTGGACAAAAACGTGATCGCACAGCCGGTATTGAGTTTTGAGCGTAACACGATTAACCCACGAGTCCTTGGAATCTCTTTTCTCACGATTAACGTTATGTGCGGTCAGAGCAACTTTCTTTCCGCACATCTTGAAATAGGCCATCAGGATGGTGCGATCGAAGAGTTCGAACTCGGCGTTCCATAAGATATGAAGTACTTCTGCTCTCGTTCGCGCGGCATAGGCAATCAGCCTCGCATAATAGCCAAGAACTTTGACAAGCTTTTTCCCAACACTCGGCTTGCCACCCCGCCCCTTGCGGAGATTGAGAAAACGCAGGTTCTCAGTGGCATGCAACTCGGGGTAATCCACTTCATCGCTGCCGATTACGTCCAGGCGCACACCATTCGAAGCGAGTCCCATAGCAATCGCAAGTGCATAATGCTCGTCACGGCAACCAGTCAGCAACGCGGCTTCCATCGTCCACATCGGTTCTCGTGTCGCATCGAACTCCATGACCGGCACGTCAACTGGGGGTCGCTCAGCAAGACTGCTTGGCATGGTCGTGTCCGGGAACTACGCAGTTGTCTGACATTGTTTCTGACTCGACGAACCAAACTCTCTAGCCAGGATCTTCGGAGGCTGGAAGTCCGGTTTGGGCCCCCGCTGCAGCGTCCAGTTAAGGATTCGCGTTACGGCTTGTGCCTTTGCATCCCACGTCAGGGTTTCTCTCGCGTAAATCTTGCCTTTCCTGCGTAAGCGATCAAGAAGCTCGCCATTATGCGCCAGTTCCGTCAGGATTGTTTGCATCTGCGCAACGATGTCGTTTTCGCTGGTCAAGGCAACCTTGTATCCGACGTCGGGATGCACAATGTCCCCCGGCCCGCCAAAATCGACCACAAGGGGCACCGCGCCTAAGGCAAGGGCCTCGAAGACGACGCCGCCGCCAAAATCGCGCAGCGAAGGAAATACGAGAACATCGGCAGATCGGAGATGTTCGAGGACCTCGGCATGACTGACCCACCCATTTGAAAACGACACCGAGTCCGAGATCTCAAGAGATCGAACCAGTTCCTCCAAACGAGCCTGCTCCGGGCCTCCTCCAAAAACACTGAACCTGGCTAAGCCGGCTTTCAGCAGAGGTGCCGCCGCGCGTATTGCCAGGTCGCAGGCCTTTCTCGGAACCAGCCCTCCGACAAAAATCAGATTCAGACGATCGTCCCTCTTGGGATTTCCCGCAGCGTCTGCGCACAAAGATTGACTCACTCCGTTCTCGGGAATGAAGAATACCTTATCTCGATAGGTAGCGAATTCTGCGCAGGTTTGCGAAGATGCCGCAATGATTGCCGCTGCATCCCGATATGTCGACCGGGCAAACGGCATGTAACGGTAGAGGCTTCTCAGTCCCGAAATCCATTCTTTCTGGTGTTCGAGTTGACTGAATCCCGAGGGCCAGGGCAAGCCTCCATTGATGGGCCCAATTACGAATGGGATGGGTCCCTTGCGCAGCAGGTATGCAAACGGGCTGGGCACAACCGCGGACATTGGCAAAACGCGAAGCACTACATCGAATTCCCCGCGATGGATCCGGCCCTTTAGCTGGCGCCAGGCGCTCCACTCGAAAGCAAGTGAAAACGGGTAACTGAAGGCCGTCAACTTCTGATTGTCAAAGTTGTATTTGAAGACCTTTCGCAAGAACCAGTCGTAGATCCGCTCGAGGCGCGGCATCCTGACGACCTCTATCGTGCGGAACGGGCCGTTGGCGCCACGCACATTCCCCTCGCTCGGCGATCCGACAACCAAAGTCACGTCGTGGATCTTCCCGAGCGCCGCGGCATGACAGTAGGTCACAAAAGGCACGCTGACCATATTGGGGTCACAAAACGGAGCCAATACTAAAATGCGCAGCCGGTTCCCCTGCTGCCAACTAGAAGATCGCTCTTGCACAACCGTATTGGATAAGGAATTCATCTCGAGGTTTGTAATTCCTCTTGCGGTTCAATCAAAGTGAGTGGCACCTTTTTCTCTCTTCGCTCAGGTAAGAAGTCCCGCAGCAGATCTACGGTTTCACTTAGCGGCTTAAAGCCGCGGTGGAGCAGGATGACACAACTGAGATAGATAGCTGCAAATACAAGTGAAACGGTAAGCATTCTTGCAAACGCGGCAACGGTACTGTCAAGCATCAATGAATGTGGCAGCCTGCTCACGATAAGAGCAGTGACACAACCGGCAGCCACAGAGGCGATGAAAAACCTCCAGATGACCGACAAGATCGTTCCCAATCCGAGAGAAATAGGCTTCCCCGCATACCAGAATCCCGGGAGCATTAGAAGAAAATACGAGATAGTCCACGCGATGGCTACTCCCGACGGTCCCCAATGAAGCATCAAGAGAAATAAGCTGGCGGTCGAAACAAACTCAATCATTCCCCACCGGAACCATCTTTCCGGGCGACCCACGGAGAGGTGAATCCAGCCATGCGTATCATAAAGAAGCATCACCCCGATTCCCGGGCCGAACAACGCAAAGATTCTGCCGGCTTCTTCCCACCCCGGTCCCAGAAGAAAGCGGATGACGTCCTTGCCCACGAGCGCGAAATCCGCTCCAACACCCATCCCCAGGAGAGCTAGCACCGAGATGACTCGCAGAAAATAGCGGCGAAACTGCGCTCGATCATGAACGACACGGCTAAGTGTGCTGACCACCACCGCCGCCATCGGAGAAAGCAACTGCGTTTCCGGCAGCACAAATAGATCGTAAGCGCGTTTATAAAACCCGAGTGACTTGGCGCCATACTTCCAGCCAACAAGAAGGTTGTCTGTGTTGCGTGTCAAATAGTTCAGGGCAAAGTGTGAATAAACACTCATTGCAAATTTCAGCCCTTTTCCTGTGCCCGAAGCGTGACCCGGCAAACTCGGAACCCAGCGACAAGCTAACCATGCTCCTACCGCAACTGCGACAACCTGTGCGACGCTCCCCCACACCAGCGCCCAGTAATGAAATCCGCCAACCGCGAGAATAACCGAAACCACAACCAGCACCGATTGACCGATAAAGTTGATGATCGCCGTGGTGCGAAAGTGCATCGCCCGTTGCAAAAGGCCCAGATGGATCCACCCTATACAGCCAATCCCGATCGTCAGAGACATTGCGAAAGCGACATAGACCACCTCTGGATTGTGGTAGAAGCGCGCCAGCAATGGACTCAGACTCGCGAAGAGCAAAGACAGCATCGCACCGATCCCAAGATCGACCCAAAAGAGATTACTCGCGAGAGCATGTGTCATCTCGTCCCGCTGTACGATCAGTTCGGTGAAGCCGTTCAGACCGAAACTCCGAAAGAGCAGGCTCACCGTCGTAACCATCGTGACGATTCCAAAATCGGCCGGCGTCAGGAGCCGTGCCAATACAACGACGGAGCCCATGCCTACAGCGAAATTGCCGGCCTGGCCGACGATGGCTGCTCCCGCGCCGCGGACAGCGGTTCGGCGAAGCCCCTTGCCCGTCGCGATGGGATGAAAACAGCCGTCGGGCTGAAAAGGCTTCATGATCTTCCCTTGTGGAATGCAAACATGTATAAGATTGAAAAAGTCGTCACCGAGGACCGTTCACCCGTGCAAGTTGAGCCGTCGTCAGACTGCCTCCACCAGCGAAGACCGCCTCCCGCTCCGGATCGTCCGTATTGGCGCTTGTTGTCTTGAGATTCCGCAGTGCAACAACCTTCTGCTGCTTCCTTCCAAAGAGACCTACAGCTACACCAGTTGATCCCGTCGCACCAAGAAGAAGAAAGATCCACATGGGATCGAGCATTCGAAATCCGGCTTCTGTGATGCTGTAGACAGCGGAAACTACAATATAGGCTAAGAAAAGACCGCCAATTCTGGGATTCAACCGGAATGCTCGGATGCCGTTGCGATAACCGGAGATCAAGATGGCTGCAATTAAGCAAATACCTGTCCAACCAAGATTCAAATAGACTTCAATATACCCGTTGTGGGCTTCATTCAGATCCTCAGGATGCCACCACCCAAGGGCCGACAGGTTGTGCTGAAACACTTCCACACTCGGACTATTCCAGAATCCTTCAAAGCCCGCGCCGACCAGTGCATTAGGCGCAGCAGGAATTACGGATGCCCAGATCTCCGTGCGTCCGGAAAGATCGCTGTTTCTTCCGAGAGCGTGAATCACGGCTTCCTGCGCGCCAAAAGCGAAAGCTACAACGCCGGCGACAGCAATGGTCAGGCAAAGCGCATGAATTCGAATAGGCTTTTGTCTGAAAGCCCGGAGACTAGTCGCAATAATAATGCCCCCGCCAAGAAGAAAGCACGCAAGGCTAGTTGCCGAATGCGCCATCCAGAAAAGTCCAAGCACAAACGCCAGCAGAACACCTTGCACCAGGAGATGTCGACGGCGATTCGCCATATCTCTTGCGCGCCAGACTGCGATTGTCCTCCATAGAGTGCAAAGAGCAATCACCAGCAGGATGACTCCGAGCATATTCTTGTCGGCCGATACGCCGGTATTCATCTGGATGCCGTCCGGCGTGTAGCCACGTCCAAGCTCGGGAAAGTACTTGATCAAAAGAACAGAGGTGGGTAGCATCAGAAACCCTAACCGCGACGTCAGACGGGTGAGCGCTGACATGGGCTCCCGATCTGTAAGTACAACCAGGACCATGACGAGATCGCCGATGGCCTTGATCCAACGTTTCAGCGAGACATCCGGTTGATAAGCCCAAGCGACACTGACAAGGCAGAAACAAAAGTAAATCAGGATGGGCCAGTTCTTCACGATCAGAGTCTGCGCACGCTTGGCGCGCGCGGCCAGGACTCCCAATGCGCCAATGAGAAGTATCAGAAAAACAGCGACATCCAGAGGGCTTGAATCGGGGTCGACGTTGTACCAGGCTCTGGCGCTGAGCCAGGCTGAAAGGGATCGTGACCCTGCCAAGGCGATCCAGATGATCGGAAGCCAGAGCGCTCGCGAAGTGCGAACGGTCTTATCTCGGTCTAGGTAAAACAAGCCTGCGATTCCGACCGCGCAGATGAAAGTCGCGAGTATTGGATTCATACGAGTAACTCAGTGATCGCTAAATTTCAAGACTTCAATTGGCGTCTATAAACGCCCGATGTAACAGTTCCAGAGAAAGCAACCTGTGAATCTCGGTGGTCCGGTTGTGAGTTCCCTTAAGGTGTCCCTCTACGGCCGCCTCAACACCGGCGCGATCCAAGTAGGGACGCGCAAGAGACCGACGATCCAGCAACATTTCCCGAACGTAATCCGCGAGGGCTGTTCGATACCACCACCGGAAGTGAAAGATCTTGTGACGTCCCATCCACATCCGCTCTAAGTGCAACGGCGCCAAGGTATGATCTACTCTTGCCACCCACTGCGGCATTCCGTAATCGTATGCGTATTCGGCTTTGAATGTGAATTCCAGGTAAGCCCGTTGCATCGCGGAAATGAACCGATTCGAGCCCCCCAGTCCACGATCCGTGCGCAGGTCCGCCAGTTGCGGACTTCCATCGCGAATGAGCCGCAGGCGCACGTCCTGGCTCTCTTCCGAGCGAGGCGCACGAAAAACCGTTCGAACGATTTCATTGTCCAGATACGGTGTCCGCACCGTGACCTGAGTTTGCTCCAGGTTCTGGATTCCAAAGTGAAGTGCGGCGGTCTGTCGGAAGGCTACTGCGCTGGTTCTGTTCCCTGCGATCTGCTTGCGGTACGTCTCCTGTGCCTTTGCGACCTGCGTGAGAACTTCTGGCCGGTAGATGCCCGCCGACGGCATCAATGCCTTAAACATGATAGCGCCGCAGATGATCTCGCTTCCGAACGTCCCCACCATTCGAACGGGTGCAATCTGCCTCGCAACTTCATTGCAATAAAGATCCGGGGCCCGGCTCACATCCACACAACCGTCGGTAAGATAAAGCGACCGTTCGGCGTAACGAGGAAACTTTGACAGGCATTCGCCGTTAGCAGTGATCACCTGATAAGACTGTCCGCAGATCTCTGCCACGCGACGCGCTAGATACACATCCTGATTTTCCCGGTACATACTGCCAAATGTGTAGCAGGGCAGAGAATCAGATTCAGCTTTGCGCCACGCCATAATGATGCGCGTGTCAAGGCCGCCTGTCAGCGAAACACCTATACGCTCCCGGCCATTGAAATAGCGAGGCAATCGCGCTGTGAAGATATCCCGCAGTTCTTTATAATAGCCGTCTTCGCTAAGAGGCTCCTGCTCTTCCCACTCGCGAGGCTCGAAGTACGACGCCTTCTTCTCGATCGCTCCACCGCGAAAACTCCACGCTGAACCCGGCGGCAAAAGACGAAGACCTCGATAGAGAGTGCGGCCCTCGAGAACGCAGCCGCAGGCTATGTATTCGCCGAGTCCTTGTGGATCAATGCTGCGGAGCTCAGGCAACACTCCGAGAATCGACTTTGCTTCAGCCGAAAAGTAGAAAGCTTCCGGTGATTCAAAGTAATAAACTCGCTGAATGCCGAACCGATCATTAAAGAGCGTCGTTGTTCCGCGTCTGTGATCAGCCAGAATCCCCTGGAATCGCCCATTCAAATTCTTAAAGAACCCGGGATCATCCTCGTAAAGATGCACTAAGTAGGATGGGCCCTCCTCCTCGCAGGAGTGACCCTTCTCTTTAAGCCGTCGAGCTGTTCCTCCTTCTGAGAACTCTTCGCCGGCAAATACGAGAGTAACGTCTCCTCGTTCATTGCTCACGGGCATGCGCTCTGCAAACGATTTCTCTCTCGCTACCCAGCCAACATACACTCCGAGAGACTCGTCAGACCACGTTCCGCTGATATAGAAGGTTTCATGGAGCAGCGGCTTCATCATCTGAGCCAGCTGCTTCTTCGCCCACTCGCGGGGTCTGCTTGTCAAAAGTCCAACGATCCCAGGCATGTCGACCTATATATCTTGCTCTAACGTTGGGAAACGTCGTTTATACCAGGATAGCCTCAGGTCCCGAGCTTTCGCCATGAGGGGTTCCGGAAGGCGATCAACTAGTTTGTGATGCAGTCCGAGCCGGAAGGCTGCCCAGCCAACGCTAGTCAATGGCACATAGTAGCGAGGAAGGTCCACTCGCTTGAACCCATTACGCTCTTTAAAGTCGCTCAGGGTGCTGCGTTCCTTCTTGCCATATGCGAAGTTGGAATAAACTAGATTTGGAACTCCGCGATCCGCACACGATCGAACTGCCTGCGCAACCAGCGCGTTCGTCGGCGCTTTATCACGATGCCGGATCATCGAGACAATATGCATCATCCCTGCTTGAATCCGATCATCATCCATCGTCAATTTGATAAATCCAATCAGTTGCTCCTCGAAAAACGCGCCGATAAAGACGGAGCTATCGAGATAGGTTGCACTCACTCTGCGAACGGTCTCAATACTCTTTCCGAAATGTGGGAATGCCCTTCCCTGGCGCACAGGAGTTTCGTTGTAGATTTCCCAAATCCCCTTAACAAGGTTGTCGTCGAAAGGTACCTCACGAATTATGACGCCTTTTTTCTGTGCCTGCTTCGCCTTGTTCCGCGCCTTGAAACCGATTTGTTTGTTCCACCACTCGTCAAAGCTGCTTATGGAAAGCACGGCCAGGTTATCCCATTCAATGGGATAACTGAATTTCGGCTCGGTCTCGGACGGTTTCTGAATAAACGTGAAGAGATCGGCTCTCTTGCCGCATTTTCGCAACCCGTCTATCGTTGCAACTGGATCATCGATGTATTTGTATCGGTCCGCGTCAAGCCGCGCTATTCTGCAAAACATGCCCTGTACGCGAATCTCATTACCACAAATCAGCATTCACAACTCCATCAATAGTAGGCACCGTAGGCTATTCAGTGCCGAATGACGTCTCTTTCTTAGACTGTTGCTTCGATTTGAGAGGGCACAACAAGATTCTCCCGTTGCGCCGCTCCCTCGTTCAAGCTCTTAAAAATAGTTCCCATGATCCTTGCAGTGCGTACGATTTCACGATAAGGGATTGGCTCTGTCGTACCTTCACTAATGGATCGATAGAAAGATTCAATCAGGTACTTCATCCCTGACTTCATGTGAAAATCGTTGCCGAGAAAGGTCTGTAAATTCACGGAGAGATTCTGTAAATATTGGCCTGCAACCGAAAGCGGCGGTACAAATTTCTCAGCATAGCTCTTGCGCCTGGCCCCACGAAGCTTGATTAATGTCTCCTGATCCTGGTCAAGCGCAAGGCCGTTCTTGGGACCATAAAGATGAAAACCGTGAAGACCAGGGCGCATTTGTGAAGAGAAGGTAAAGTAGGCCGTAGTGCCGTCAGAACCGTGAATGATAGTTCGCAACTCGTCAACAATCTCATGCTCCCCCAACTTCTGCAGCTGAGGACTGGTAAAGCCATAGGTGATTACTTCCGGTGAGTCATCGGTAAGGAACTCCGCAATCCGAGCTATGCCGTGACTGATGATGTTTTGAAGCAGTTTTCCAGGCAGACGCCGCACCCAGTGTTGCTTGTCCCCCAAAAGCGCGCCGGCATAGCCAGAGGTTGATATCTCGTAGCAATAGTAGCTTTCCATGTGAACGGGGGGACCGCCGAGATATCCATCCCTCACAAGAGCCCTCATGCGTCGAGATACATGGCTGAATTGGTCATCGTGCCCCGCTGTTAATTTGAGACCGTTCCCGTTCGCAAGGGCGATGAGCTCCTCAGCTTCTTCTGCCCAGACCGTGAAGGGTTTCTCGATGTAAACATGGCATCCCTTTTCCAGGCACGCCTTAGCTAAAGGAAAATGGCTCTGAGGCGGAGTAGTAATGTGCACAACGTCGGGCTTTGCCTCGTCGAGAAGCTGGCTCAAATCGCTGAAGGCTCGTTTCACCGGGAAACGCTTGGCGAGTTGCTGCGCCATCAGCGGTTCTCTGTCACATACCCCCACGATTTCGCATCCTTCGATTCTGCCGATCTGAGACGCGTGCGAGTCCGCGATCTTCCCGCATCCTACGATCGCGACCCTAAGCATTTGCCTTCCTCGCTCGACAGCTTTCAAAGAACTGTGTCAGCCCATCGCTGATGGACACTCGGGGACTCCAACCGAGCTTCTTCTTAAGCTTCTCGTTGCTAAAGACTGTTTGCTTCCAATAGCAGTGCCATCTCTTACGATTGAAAACAGGTGGCAACTGATCCCCCGACCATTTGGAGTATTTCTCCCACAAGAAACACAGAGCATAACTCGCTATATGAGGAACATAAATCGAGCGAAATCTGCGTACCTTTTTCTTGTAGAGATGAAGAAAATAGCGGCTCGTGGGCAGATTGTCGTCCACCACATTAAATATTTCCCCGTCAGCCCCAGGTAATATGCCTGCAAGTATGATAGCGTCTGCGCAATTCTCAACATGGGTCAAGGGAATTCTGTTGCCACCACCCAAGTGCAAGAAGACGCCGAATGTTCCGATCCCGACACGCCCGGTGATACCCTCATTGCCCGCTCCGTAAACCTGGCCGGGTCTGACAATTGTATAAGGAATCCCGTACTTGGATCCCCATTCTCTCACAATCTGCTCTTGCTCAACTTTGGCAAAACAATAAGCTTCGCCCCGTTGAGCCGGTGCCTGCTCAATCTCACAAGACTCGTCGAGAACTCTACCGCGTCTCTTATTACGGTTTGAATACACGGAGAATGAACTGACGTTCACAAACCGCCGAAGGTCTCGATCAGCCGAGTCCAGCAGATTCCTCGTTGTCACAACGGAATTCATGAACGCGTCCGGGTATGACTTTTCACCTCGTCCCGCAGCAAGATGAAAAATGACCTTTGCGCCTTTCGCGGCCCTTACGCAGTCTCCCGGAGAAAGTAGGTTTCCGGTAACAATTTCAATTCGTGAACTGAATCTTCCATCCTTTGCAAGAGACTCGATCCGTCTGGCGCTCTGTGCTGATCTTACGAAGCACCGAATGTGTTCGAAGTCCAACTTAAGCAAGCCATTAACCACGCGCGAGCCGATGAATCCCCCGGCTCCCGTCACGAGTACAGGATCACTTTTCTGAATGATGTGTGGAGTTTCTATCAACATAGGAGTTAGGCTTGCCAGCAAATCGAAAGTAATAGAGTCAGTCTATGTGCCGATGCCTTGTCAGGTCCTTCAAATGAAGCACAGTCTAATAATATCCTCGAGCGTCTCTCTTTGTATAATCGTTGCTTCGCTCTGCAGGTATGCTCTTGCGAATGGATTACCCCGACTTAGCGGCCATTCGACCCTTGAGCTGCTGCGACGGGACTAACAACTACTTTGGGCTTCTTCCGGAAGACCTTCCCTAATCTGGCCATCTGCTCTCTGCGCACAAAAGCGATCAGCTCTCTGGAAAGCGGCACCGGCGCACGGCGCAGAAGCGACCAAAAATAGCCGCACCCCAACGCCAATCCCCCAACCACATAGGGTCGATGCTTCATTTGATAGATCATTCGTGCTACTTGCCATAGAGCGTGGTTTCCAACGGTGTAGTCCTTTGCGCCCATTTTGAATTTCGCCTTCAGGGCACCCTGCATCGCTGTTCCCATCTGCCTATGATGCACGCAGACTCTCTCCGTAAAAGTCCGAGTCTGCCAACCTTGCAAGCGTGCCGAAAGAACGGCTACGTGATCGATGCATCCGCCTTTAAGCGGCATATAACCGCCGATCGCCTCATAGCACTCGCGACGAAAGAGCTGGCAACCTCCCCAGACATTTTCAATATTCGAAAAGCGGTAGTCATACTGAAAGGTCCCTTCGCGAAACGGCGCGCCTGCCACTCCGATTTGCGGATTCTCACCCATTTTTTCTACTAGGAATCGGAAGTGATCGGGTTCGAAGGACACATCTGCGTCTAAGTTGCCGACGATCTCAGCGCCCACACCTTGCAAACACTCGTAGCCCGCGTTAAACGCATGCACTTTCCCGGCAAAATGCCGCTGTTTCCGTTCTGGCATGCGCAATACCTCAATCCATTTGTATCTTGCTGCATATTTTCGCGCCAGGTCGTCTGTTCCATCAGTAGATCCATCGCTAACGATAACCCATTTCACCGGCAGGTGAGTTTGGGAAACCATCGATTGGATGGTCAACTCGATGTACTCTGCTTCATTGCGCGCCGGCGTGATCAGCGCATAATTCAATAACCGATTCATGACTAAGGCTTCTTACTAACAAACTCCAGGTCTTGGTCTTCAACTTTTCTTGACGCCCTACCCGTTACGTGACGCCCCAAGAACTGCGGCATCACCCTCAACAGCCTCATGGGTGGCCTTCCGTGTAAAGGCAGCTATCGCCTCCACCACTCGCTGCTGCTGTGCTGCGCTCAGCTGAGGGTACATCGGCAGCGAGACAATTTCTGACGCGGCTTTCTCGGCAACCGGGAAATCCCCAGGTTTGTAGTTCATCGACGAATAGGCCTTTTGAAGATGAAGTGGAACCGGATAGTGAATTCCCGTGCCAATACCTGCCTGCTTTAGGTGCTCCATGAGCTGATCGCGCGCACTGTTACGAATCACGTACAGATGGAAGACGCCTCGCGACCAGGAGGGTTCGTAAGGAATACCAACCTCAGTGTTGTCCGCAAGCAGGCGGTTATATTCAGCCGCAAGTTCGCGTCTCTGCTCGTTCCAGTCGCTGAGATGAAGTAGCTTCACGTGGAGGATCCCTGCCTGAATCGCGTCGAGGCGACCATTGTATCCTTCAATCGCGTGGTAGTACTTCCGCTCTTGCCCGTGATCCCGGAGCATCCTTATTTTTTCAGCGGCCGCTCGATCATTTGTCGTCACTGCGCCGGCTTCACCGCATGCACCCAGATTTTTCCCTGGGTAGAAGCTGAATGCCGCTGCGTGACCCACAGAGCCAGCCTTCATCCAGCGATTTTGCTTACGCGAAAAGTATTCGGCGCCGTGCGCCTGGCAAGCATCCTCAATAACGATCAAACCGTATTGTTGCGCGATTTCGACGATCTCGTCCATGTCGGCCATCTGCCCATAAAGGTGCACAGGCGTCACCGCAGTCACCGGCCGTCCGCTCCGCAAACTGATCCGCTTCCCTTTCGGACCGGGCTTACATTCTTCTTCCAGATACCGGCGA
>Ga0335072_10010630_pt1 | contig 13229 bp, 16 predicted proteins | sample Lox_Sample_21_FD_206725 | JGI IMG/M metagenome (GOLD analysis project Ga0335072, IMG submission 206725) | Soil microbial communities from Loxahatchee National Wildlife Refuge, Florida, United States - Lox_Sample_2.1 | ecosystem: Environmental > Terrestrial > Soil > Wetlands | place: USA...
CTCCAGATCCCCCACCTTACAAACGGTGGTCGATTTGTTGAGATTTGAGTTGCAAAATACGAGTTTTGGCGCTAAGAGATAAAGGTCCCTATCGCTCGCCGCAAGCGACATTCCCTGCTGTGCGCTTGACCCCACTTCTACAGAGATTGTCAGTCTAGAGACCTCGGTCGCTGGTGATGCAATGACACTTACCCGGTCGTCAACATTGAAATTCTGCAGACCATGCAACCCATCAACGCCTAGTTGTAAATAGAGGTTGTAGGTAACTGAGATGACATCAGTGGTAAATTGAGGAGACATGCGAGAGCTTACGATCATTGGCGGTGATTGCGCTCGTCTGGTTAAACCCGAAAAGGTGCAACAACTCAACATCATCCATGAGATAAGCACCCACCAGCTCAGCTCTGCATTCATCGACAGTAGTCGCCAAATCTGCAAATTGCCCAGTCCATGTTTGGCCTGGAAGGTACCACGAAGAAATGGCCCTGCCAGTTAATGGATCAACTGGAGGGCTGTCGATGTCAAAGTTGAAGTTGTTTTCATGTGATTGGGTCATCAATTTTCCAGTTCCATGGCCGAGCAATTCGTGCAATACCACCCAGATGTAGTACGCTGGAAACTTGTGTTTACGGAAGATTTCGATTTCTGCGGGGTCGATGAAGGGAGAGACTTCGGTGCTGCTGCTTTCAGCACTCATTCGATTAGCAATTATGACATTTTTGAAACCACATTCCTGACGGATGTCATTATACTGGATGACAGTATTAACACCTGCGCTGTTACAGTCATGATGCTCCACTTACGTTCGGAAGATTTATGCCGGAAAATATCATGCTGGAACAGTATGCAAGAGCTTAATCGTTAGCATACCTCTTGCTAGCACAGCGCATTACCTACCATGAATGCTGGTGAAATCGGGCGGCTCGAAAAGCGATTTCTCAAAATGCCCTTTGCCGTTGTTTTCCGTGGCACCAACGGCCCAGGGAAGCCGTCGAATGAAAGTGTCAGAGTGCTCAACGAGTTTCGCCAGTATCTTTGTCTCCTCAGGATCAGAGATGGCTACTAGTCCCTCGAACTCGGCGCGGATCCCAAATGGGTCACGATAAGACTCAACGAACCCAAAAATGTTCTCGACCCGAGGGCTCAGATCCGTAACCCAAGCCCGTTGCGAGTCCCGATATACTTCGAGATCTCCAGTTTCGAAGCTCTTAATATACTGAGAAATCACATGCCGCTGTGTGGCGTTGGCAGCGTGATTTGCTGCTTCTCTGAGTTCTGCACATATCTTGGACAATTCCGTAGAATGATCGCCGGTCTTGACAAATATCCTCGCTTGGCACTCTGTGGATTCCAATTCTCGAGTGGTGGTGGTTTGTACGGAGGCTTGGAGAACTTGGTATGAGAAGCCTCCATCCTTTTCGATCTTTTCGATCCTAGTGTTTTCGGGAAGTATCCTCTGTTGCTCCATCGTGTGGGAAATGGTTTGTATTTCCTGTGGGGTAATCTTGCACCTCCCAGGGTAGTACATGCTTTGCGCTGTATCACTTGGGAACCCGAGACTGAAGGGTGGTATAGCGCTGATATCGGTGGCAAGTCGCGAGTATAGAGATGAAGTTTTTGGAACAATCGCAGTTAGACGGTACAACTTCTCTGGAGCGAGCCTTGGAATGAATTTCTGGTCTCCGAATCCCTTGCGCAGTGTTAGTAAACCAGCCTTAGTATTTAGGGGTCGGATAAGCTTGCGTAGTAATTCCCAACATTGGACAGGAAACAGGCAGCATAGTCAAGGAAGGCTTCTACATCGCTGTAGTCGAGTCCACTCTGGTCTGCCAACTTGCACCAGTCGCCATGGCAGGTGTTATGAAGAGAAATGATCATGTCGAAAATATCCTCTGCTTCAGGTGACGTCTGGCGCAGAATGATTCGTATACCATGCCAGGCAGCCCTTTCGATCTGCTAGTTAGCAGAGGTAAACAAACATAAATCTGATCGGGCTAATGCTAACGAACCTAGACAAGTGGTGAGCATAGAACCTCTCTTGCTCACTAAGGCTCTCGAAAGCGGCGCTGACGGAGAGCTGGTGAACCGGAGATGGCCTGACGGCAGCTCCATGTGTCTCAGAGGTCGCCATTGTCGCTTCTAGTCTGGATGCTACTTAGCCACGCTCGTGAAGGAATATTAGGCGTAGACTGAGCCTGCGCTTAGTACTCCAAGGATTTATCGTAGGTCGGAATGTTGAGATAGGAAACAGAAATGCTTGAGAAATAAAGACATGGCTGGTTCGTTTCTATAACAACCAAGTTTTGCGGTACGTATCAGGCCAACTCCAAATAACGCACCAGCTTGGAGCATGCAACAAGCTCGCCTTGATATCGCCCAACAGGGTTGGGGCACAGCATGAGACCCGGAAGGGCTCCCGGTAGTTGGCGTTTGGTTCTGCTGGGATCTCTATCGGCGTAGGTGAGAGCGACTTTTCGAAAGCGGCGGAAAAACGATGCGCACAGTTTCTCCGCACGGCACTACTACTTCCACACCCTTTGTTCTCAATTCATGGTAATTTGCAGTGCAATAAGAGTGTGGACGCAAGGCGATATCCCCTTGTGTCTTTGGGTGCTACAAGCTAGAATCTCTGCTATTGTCCGCTATTGTTTCTTACCAAATATGTCTTTCTCAGTTGCAGGCAAGACCGCCATCGCAACGGGCACCGCGTCAGGTACATGAGTATTATGCGTGTGAAACTCTAACCAGCAAGCTTACCCAAAGAAAATCAAAGGCATCAGCTTTGCCTTTGCAAAGATCTTGGTTGGCAAGGGGTGTAGATTGGTGATTGCAGACCTCCAAGAAGCACTAGCTCTCACGTCCTTCCTAGCGACGAGCGGGCGAAGTAAAACCACTCTGATGATCCTATAGCTACAGCAAGTAGGCCTCCAAGCTGTCTGCGCTGACACTCTGTTCTTCTAGACGAAGCAATGTTGTTTCCAAAAAGACGGACATCTCGGACTGGGAACTTGTTCGCCTCCACAAAGTCAATCTTCAAGAGAGTCGACTTGATGTGCAACGGCGCCGGCATCTACGAACCGGTAATTCCACCATGATCTAAGTGGCGGGAAAGCCTATCAAATGTTCTAACTGACAGCCCCCAGTCATGATCCAACTCCTCGACCAACACGGAAACGACGAGCTACAAGACAGTCGACTTTAACCTGTCCAGCCTGATGCGCGGTACCCGCCTCACCATCTGCGACCAAGTCAGATCCTACTGGTAATGCTGCTGAAATGATCTGGATTGCGAGCCTTAGGTCGAACTTGCCGGAAAGCCAATTAGCGATCCAGCAGCCAATGCTGCCGCCAGCACATACGCCATTGTTCCCATCAATGATTGAACTGCCGCAGCTGCTCGCGTATTCAAAATTGAAGTACAAATGGAAAGAAGGTAGTCCTATGACAGAGCCAACAATGGTGGAGTCGAAGCCATACATGAAGGAGCCGAGACCAACGAAGAAAGCGATTGCGAAATGTAGCGGCTCTGATATGAGCAACCAATTTTATTGCAAAGCTTGTGGAGCAGGAGGAGAAGGAACTTGAGATCGAACAGAGATGGCGGCTTGCACAGATGAAGAGGGAAAGAGATTTCCAACAAGATCTTCTTTCGGGATCAACGGGGTCAAGCAATGCATACACCCTGTTGGTGGCTTATCGGGGTACTGGCTTCCACCCCATTGGACTCTTCCACTCCCACCAGTAGGAGTCTCCATCTGGCTAACGATGTGCATTCTCTACAGCTATCTATCACATAACGTGTGACACGCGGATGCTGCAGCTTCTGGGGCATTCCTGCAAGAGGTGATGATCAGCGAGGAGTCAGCCGGACAGTTGGTGATCTAATGGCCCTAAGTGACCTCCCTAAAGGCGGGAACGGATATGCAGCCCGCAGAGGTTCCCCCCTTTTGCAGTCACTCAGGGCGTGTGCTCCTATTCAGCCTGGTCTGAAGCTCTGAGACTACGACATCTCCTGTTCTGAGCTCCGCCACAATCGAATGGCGTGCACCTACGAATGGCCTTAGGCATCGCAGGGTACATTTTGAAGAAGCAAGTCATCGGTGAGTCGTGTTTCCTTCCATGCCTGATCATCTCAACTGCTTAGTTAGTCCAGGCACAAGACTTGGCACAAACGTACTTTGAGAATCTGCCGCGAAAATGGAAGGCTCTTGCCGCTGTTTTGTACGGCCATCCCACATTCCTCCCACAGCAGTCTCTCGTCGCCCTAACGGCCACCATGTGACTTTGTCCAGGTCTGGTTCGGTCCAAGGCACCGTTTTTGATTCCCCTCTCGGCATCGTTCCCCGGATTAGGCCCCGCCGGATATCTACCAAGTTGTTCGCGGTCGGCGCGCGGAGGTGTAATTACGACGGTAAATTGCCCTATTGGGAAGGAGACCTGCCGGATGGAGCAGCGTAACGAGATCGGGCGATACGTACGCGAGATATTTGGGCGCCGGCGGGGCGGTGGGACCAAGGAGTGTGTGGTTGGTAGGACTGTATAGGAATCGCTAAGGAAGTTTCTCCAAACTTGCTCCTAGACCGCTATTTGCGTCACAACTTGTGGTCCCGAGACAGATTGGAAGGAAGCCGTGATACGCGACCCAGTGACATGGGGCGACAAGTTCCGCCCACGCCTGTAGGCACATAGCTAGACCATATATAGTTTGGTGCGGCTGGCATGCTAGCGACTTCCCATCGCTTTCTTTTTCCTCTGTATGTACCCTGATTTGGACGTATGAGAGAAGTCTTTGCATATGGCTTCTGCGTTTAAGATCGGCCAAAGCGTTCAAGGCAAGCTGGGCATTTATCGTATTTCTGGGAAGCTTCATCAAGATATCTGGACCGCGATGTGAGACGCTCCCCATTGTTGGTCTTTTGCCTTCCCTGACATGCGGGCAGTGGTTCAGGAACTGGGACAGTGGTTGTCAAAACCGCTCTTAAGTATCGCTTGGACAACGAATGTGAGGTTCTTAAATATTTTCGGGGCCGATCACGTATCCGTCAGTTGGTCGATGAGATCCAGGAACCGGCGGCCATAGTGCTGGAGCACCTTGGCGATAATCTGCTCAACGCGTCGAATTCGAAAAGGCTGGGGAGGCTCGACATCAAATTCATTGCCAAGGGGGTTCTTGAGGCGCTGAACATGTTTCATGAGGCTGGTTATGTGCATACAGGTACCCGTGCATGGCTCTTTCAGTCGAATAGACTTACCGTAACTAATGCTGACCAAACTGTAGATGTCAAACCGGATAATATTCTCGTCAATTACGGTGACGGCCCAACTCGGTTCAGCGAAGTAAAGCTGGGTGACTGTGGTGATACCTATCGTGTGGATCCAAACGCTGATCCTAAAGAAGAGGGGCACATAATTGGGGCAGCAATCTTCCGGAGTCCGGAAGCCATGCTTAACCTGAAGTGGGGGACACCGACAGACATCTGGTCCTTTGGTGCTACAGTAAGTGACTGGATCTGTAGTCGGTATCGCCGCATTAACTATGCCTTGCTGACCCTGGTTCGCAGCTCATAAGTATGATTTGGGGAGAGAGCTGGCATATCTTCAAACCTGATAATCTTAAACCCGACGACGAGGCCTATCCACTGCAGGTGCTGATCAAACAAGCCAATTTTTTTGGACCATTCCCGGTGAGCTACCAGGAAATTGCAGACGACGAGAGACTGGATATCCTTACGACCGTCATGGAGTATATCCAGAAGAATGAGAAGCGGAAACCTTTCTCAATGGCCGAAGATCCGGAACTTACGAAGGAGGATAGAGAATTCATCTGTAGAATTATGAAGCTAGATCCAAGAGACAGGCCGACAGCAAGAGAGCTTCTGCGAGATGAATGGCTCAACTCAGCATAAAAGGAGACGCTTCACAAAGGCAAAGATAAAGGGCTGGAAGGCGAGGCACTTGGAAATTTGCATGTAGCTGGCAGAAGTCTCATGCTTCCTCTAAACTAAACCCATCTGCTATTCGTGACTGCCGATCGAGATGACCTCCTAACCTCCGAAGAAGGCGCTGCCCGTTTCTTCACATGAGAGTCCCCAGATGCCTACCGAGTTCTTCTCTCTCTCCTCCTTACACCTCTTCACCGGCTCCAAGATCTCCCTCACTTGGTTCTCTAACGGTCGTATCTGCTGCTGGATGGCTCGAGCTCCCATCTGCTGCGTGTCAATGTCGAAAGCTATCATGAACCCGAACTTCCAGGGACGCCACGTCCTGATATCCGCCAGCATGGCTTTTTGCCATCAATGACACATTATGGAGGTAGTAGTGGCCGAAAACAGAGGACTTGCGGTCTCAAAAAAAGCTGAACTGGCGGAATAGAGGTTATCGCCCATTTCGGTTGACGGGTGACGCGGAGCCGTTGCAGTCAGGCCTTTTCGCCGGTCCAGTCACGGGGGGTGCGAGATGCTCGCTCTGACCGGTTAGGAAGGTAGACGCACTTGGATATCAAGAATCTGGCTTGCTGTGATACCTTAAGAGCTCCATCGCCATCGAAGTCCGAGATCCGTTCACTGAGCTTGTTGGCCGACAGAAGTTTGGCAAAGGTCCGGCTTCGTTCCTTCGAATTTCGATCCGGTACACCTGTTCGATATTCCTGACCCCCGTGGCCAAAACATCATTATGAATCACTGGAGCAAGGAGATATCTAAGAATGTCGAATAGTTGATTGGGTCATGCTGAATAACGAAAGATTTCCTAAGGTCTTGTGAGTAAGAATCTTCAAATAGTCCGATCAAAAGGGAGGTTAACTCACATCCTGGATCCTTTGTCTCTGCCTCCAGTGCGAGGCAATGTGATCTCTACCAAGACCATTCGATTGCCCTTGGATACTGCTGCGGGTGACGTGAAAGGCGACGTGCCTCCAGAGAATTATTCCCGTCTCGTCAACGGGAGGGTCACCCACCCAGATCCGTTTTGTTTGCCAGTGGTCTCCGCCAAGGTAGCATCTGTACTGTGCGACTCTTCACAGGCCATCACGACCAGTTCGATGGGGATGTCACAGCAAGAAGCGTCCACAGGGCCCTGAATCGCGATGGGCGGTAGGAGATCGACATCTCTCTCATCCATCACCGAATCATCTTGGCCGCCAGCATCCTGCATCCTAGAGACGGCGGCTGGACTGTCTTCGCGAGAGTGGATACCGTTCTGTTACCGCATCCGTGTGTTCGAGCTGCGAAGCAAGGCCGAGCCGCCTCCAGCGCTAGGCCTGCCATCGCTCCCAAGTTCGGTATCATTGTCGCACCTCTTTTTCGTGGACCAGGCAGAGAGGGAGTTTTGGCGTGTTCTGGTGTAAAAAAGGGGGTGCTGAAAGAGGCCGTTCAGAGGTTATAGGAGGCTCGGGATCAAGTTCGTTCTGGCAAAGACCCGCGCGATTCGGAGAGGAGGGAAGACACCTCTTGCACCCGCTCGGCTACAACCCAGCTAGAGCAAAAAGAACCACCTTTTCTCTCCCTTTTCTTCTCTCCTAGTCGTTAGAATTGACAGTGGCCTCGGCCTGGACTTTACCGTACACGCTACCGTGTACGGCAAAGTTCCCTTCCTCCCCCAAGGTTGGTCGTTATTGTTGATGTTGTCCTCCACGACCCGACCCCTTCACACCACAGCTCTAACGCGGCCAGCCGATCTTTCCCGCCTGGGGACGATAGCGGATAGTAGCCATTTGCAGGCTATGATGGTTTCCCTTGTCTCTACATGCCCTCCACCACGCTTAAAGTGCGGATTCCATTTCCCCAGCCCTAACAACAGGCTGGCGGTCCTCAGTATCCCGAGCGTATAATCAACGACCATGCAGTACGGACAGTCGTAGCGAACGAGCACCGCCGTCTTACAGCCCCCTCTCCAATGTGTGAACAGAGTATCGAGGGTCACGAATTGCTACTCGAAAGTCGGCAAGCATGGATCGAGGGACGAGCTGCACGCGCCCTAAAGAGAGGGGCGAAGAGATATGAAAGGGGGAAGGACGTGCATGGCACTGCGAGAGAGAGCAACGGCCTCGTCCGCCCTTTTCGTCTAGCTACCTATGTAGGCTGTGTCCTATGTGCTAGTCTGTCCGGGCTAGGGGGTGGTATCCACTCCACCACAGTAGATGAAAGCAAGATCCTATGCTCAAAACCAGATTTCTGCCTTGCAGTCCCTCCGCCAAGGACTTTGCCCGCAGCAATGAGATCATATCGTATTGTAGATTTGCCGGTTGCCCTCGCTGATCGACCCTTCAGTCATACCAACCTGTCAGGGCATCGGCGATCTCCTCCCTGCTATTACAAAGCCCCCAACTCGACTTCAGCGATCCACGCAGCGCCTCGTTCGGGAAGAAGCCTCGGAGGGGGGGAGGACGAGCTGACACAGGCCAATTTCTCTCCGTGCGGACACCCTGTCGTAGGCCTGGTCAGGATAGAGGCTGTTGCGGCGTAGGAGAGCTGAGACTGTCGTAGAAACGACGAACGCGTTTTTATTGCTCTCATTAGCTAACCAATGCTCCAAAATACCTCTTAGTAAGAGAAAGATCATATCTGCATGGTGTAGATCGATCGAATCGCTTGACCAGCCAGACTGCTACCGATACATGTCGAGGCCATTAAGATGTTGATAATCAAAGCATTCCATACAACTACGAGAGTCGAGATCTGACCTGGAACATGATTAGTCCAAAATCGGAAGGGCGTGACAGGCTTGAACTGTACAGGAAACTACTTATGCTCAGCTGCACCCGACACTTCCATATTGAAGCATGACATGGGTATGTGCTAGTTAAGGGCCGAGCCAGGGCTGTTGCGGAATGAATACTGGCATGTCAGTCGAGTCGCAATTATGATTAGCAATTTTTCAATTGAAGTTTAGCATACATGCTGCTGAAGTCCATGTCCACTAGGTAGGACGATCTTTAAACGCCTGCTGCAACAGATCTTTCATAGATTCAATAAGCCTCCAGCACTTCAACGTCGATATGCACCGCTATTATCAGAAAGCAGGTCGGAGGCACCATCCGGGCACGGGAATGACAGAAGCCTGGAGAATATGGAGCAGGCAGATTTCTGAGCTCCCACACTTCCAGTGTCGCAATCGCTGGCCAGCGGGGAGTAGTCAATGCAATTCCCACACATGGCCGTTGGCAAAGACATCGCCTCGTTAAAGATGTAACTCTCATAAAGAGTTGGCTGTGGGAGAGACCTTGCTCATGACTTGCAAAGAGTGGCCTAAGATGTTCACAGGCTGTCAAACTTCCCGTCTTAATGCTCCGTTCTGTAGATGGTTTGTAAATGCAGGTCGAACATATCTTGTTAAGATGGGTATTCGTGTCAGTTCCAAGGGTCGGTAGCTCTAGGCACATCGGTCCTCTGCCCTAAATCCAGAGGGATCATCGCGGTATATTCCCTGGTTTGGTGAAGTTGAGGAGGAACCATCGCGGAAGGTGGATTTTGGGTCGCACTACTCTGCTTCGCAAGTGGGACAGAGCAAGGTGAATCCTTGGGAGCGTTCCTAACAAGTCGTCCATCTGTATTTTTGCATCGTGCACGAATCTTAGTATGTCTTGAGAGTTCAGCCCGTTCTCTTTTTGCAGAGCCCAAGAGCAACACTGATATCATCGAGTTTGCCGCCTTCCGTTGCGATACCCTCATCAAGAGCCCGTTCCATAAACGGACTCTCAGCAGTAGGATCTTCGGCAATGACTCGTGCAGCCTCCATGAGATCTCTCGCCACAAACGCCATTCCGTCTTCCGATCCCTCCTTACCAGACTGCCATTTTTCCAAAGACTCAAGGATCTTCTCGCAAATCTCGTGTTCCCATAGATTGTCAATGACGCCGTCAGACAAGGCAGCAACCACATCACCCTCCTCGATATCCACAATATCCATCACGGCAATTCCTTTGGGAGTGTCAGGGCTGTTTGTCCCCAATTGTCGAGGGCAGTCAAACCAATGCCATTGCTCTTTTGACCTGTAGATAACTTCATTACTTCTGGGTCTGATGACCATGATCGCGCAGTCTCCAAGATTGGTTGCATAGATAATGGGCTCTGTGTTGGAGCGCTGGTAGAGGAGCGCTGAACAAACCGTGGTTGTCCCTTGAATCTCGTTGGGAGAGGCGGTGACGCTTTTCGTTTGTTCGAAAGCAGTCTGCAGATACCCCACTGGATCCAATTCGTCCACAGAATGCCCAGCCGAAGTTGACGTCGCTCTCTCGACTTCAATGGCCCAGAAGTGTGCTATCAGCCGACTCCAAAGCGCCGCATGGCCTCGGTCTTTCTGCGCCCACGCCCCTACTCCATCATTCACAACAAGAAAGTTTTGTCCTCCTATCAAGACTGCATCGTCGCCATTTGTTCTGCCTTTGATCAGCTGTCCATTTACGGAGGGACGTCGGTCTCGAACGTTGGTATGTGTGGTGAGTGGGTCGGAGAATGAGCCGGATGGCAGTGAGAGGAAAGGAGGTGGGAATGGCCGCGAGGCTCGTTTGGCATAGACGGCGTAACCAGTCTCGAAATAAAAGGGCGGCTGGTGCTGTAGGTCTGCATTCGTTATATCCTCTGGCGGTGTTGTCGTTTTCCCAGAAGCTATAAGGTGAGGGTTGTGTCGACGAGCTCCGCCGGTAGACTGGCCAATATAGCGAACCGTGTATGCGCGCTGCCGGAACAAGACACGCCTAGCACTTAGTGACAGTAATGGCATACCAGGAGCACTACGCTCGTGCCGACACAAGCACGAACGTTAGCTCATCATGTACAGATCTATTTTGAAAGACATAGAATTCGGAGACGCAGTTGCTTCCCGTGGAAGGCAGAGAGGGGGGGGGGCCGGGAAGGATTGGACAATTGCCGAGGGGCGATGTTTCAAGTTGGCAGTCCCACTTCTTACAGATTACAGCCTGGAATTGACGAAAAGCCAGCTGTTACTACACCGTAAGTATGACAGCATACTCGTCGTCGTGAAGTGTGTTGCATTCTCTATTTCTGAAGCTTCATGCTAGAAATTAGTACACCAAGCTCTTTTCGTACTATTCGGAAAAGTCCCGTCTCGTTCCCCGCCTTCTTTTCTATCTGTCGGCATTCCTGTGAAGACAGTTGCAAATGTTTAAGGTGCGCCAGCAGGAAGTCGCTTCTACCTAATAGCGTTGGGAGAGGCAGTCTTGTCTTGCTAGAGACAGTCAGCTGGTCGATATTGCCCGCGACATCCCGGAATGACCCGTAGCAACTACTCATCAGGTTGTGTATTTGAGAAGGGTGGCACACAATCTTCCCCTGCTCTGGCTTCGGCTCGAATGTCAAGCAACCTCTCAATATCATGTCAAAGGACCTCATTTTGTCCTCGAACAGCTACAGTAAAGTGCCGCTATCCTCAATTAGGACAGCTCCCATTTCCGTGATGATGCGCCAGCCGTGTTTGAGCATCCAGGATACGTCAGGTAGCTGGGTTAAGTTGTATCTCCCAAACCTGGAAACCCGGCAAATCGGTCAACTCCTAGCTGAGGAATTTATCTGGGTGGGAGGAGTATGTCTACAACCAACTTATTCACCACATAGGTACTTTTCAAATTTTTGAACCTTGTCAGTCTTTGTTACTCGAAGGTTGACTGACCGTCAAGGTCCTTATGGGATGTGGAGAGGCATGGTGGAGCCTCTTGAAAGATTGTCCGGCAAGTTAGAAGAACGCCCCGTCTGAATCCTCCGCACCATCTGACGAGGAAGGAATGTTCACTCTTGATCCATGTCCCTGTAGTGAGGTAACTGTAGATGATTAGACTGACTTCTTATGGGCTCGAAGAAGACTTAAGATCCTCGCTGACAATACTTCCAATAAGACTGGCAAAGTCTTTTGATCTTGTCCAATATGTGATCATGAAAAGTACTTTTTGATCGGAAAGGAGCTTGCAATGAATATGCGCAGAGAACTGAGAGTTTGCAGGATTTTGATTAGCGCTACTTTCCAATTTTCATTTGGCTGTGTAATATTGATCTCTAGTGAAAGCAATCAATGGCCGGAACAATTCCAAAGTTGAGTGGACGCCGGAAGGCCTGGAGAGACCGTTCGAACCAAGGGCTGAATGAAGGAGGCCTTCCGGGGACCGCAGATGAGCAAGCATGGGCAGAGAAATGGAGACATCAAAAGCAGGTTGGACCCGTGCTGGATGTGGCGAAAAACAAAACAGAGGACTTTAAAAGGGAATTGGTATAATGCCCTTCGACTGTGTATCATGTTCTTCCATAAGGGATGCTCTATGGAATCTTCCTCTCTTCGAGGATTTCCCCCTCTAGTTGATGAAATTGATGCAAAATCCATGCAAGATCAGACTTCCCAGGACGAAGTCCGCAAATGCGCGCTCGGAGCTGACGCCTCCTTTCCCTTCTTCTACAATTTCTCCCGTAACACCGTCCACTGTCTTTGTCGCAGTCTTCTTTGCTGGCGGGGCGCCTGCTGGTGGTCTTTCGCTAGTCTGCATTCGTAATGAGGCCGTAAGGACGAATTGGCCAACTGCAGCGGAGAAGCCGGACAGGAAGGCGTTGAAGGGCTGGAGAAATTAGCCGTTAATCTTAGATGTCCCTGATTGGGCTACGGGGTGGGTTGTGACTTACATAGTTGCCTCCAACAACCGCGTAGAGAAATTGGATGCCGCCAACTAGGACAAGAAACGCCATGAAAGTATCAAGTAGAAGGGTCCGTGAAGGCGTGTTTCGTAGATACTGGTTCCAGACATGGAGAGCGACATCTTGGGGTGAAGATTTGTTTGATAGGGACGAGCTTGGTTTCGAAGGTGTGGTCGAGGGTGTGGAGGAAGAAGGGGCTCTTGCATGCGAGGGTGCGGGTTTTGGAGGTGGAGGGGTGGCGCTGGACGAGGACTTCTTGGGCGCCATTGCGTGTAGCGACCCCAAGGACCAAGAATCTAGACTTCCTGAGGTCGGAAGGAGTGGTAGATGAAAATCCTGGTCAGCACAGTGTTGTCGTTCGATTGACGAGTGGGAGTTGGCATCAAAATCAAGGGAGAGTTAAGCTACGTGTTTCTGCCAAGACTTTCGTCCCCGAAGCTTTCAAAAGCTTGTTCTGAACTTCCCTCCGATACGGAGGGGAGTAGGGACCTTTAAACTCTTAGCGCAAAAACTCGTATTTTGCAAACTCAGATCTCGACAAATCGACCACCGTTTGTAAGGTGGGGGATCTGGAGGTCTCTGCAAGGCCTTTTTGGA
>Ga0335072_10010631_pt1 | contig 13228 bp, 13 predicted proteins | sample Lox_Sample_21_FD_206725 | JGI IMG/M metagenome (GOLD analysis project Ga0335072, IMG submission 206725) | Soil microbial communities from Loxahatchee National Wildlife Refuge, Florida, United States - Lox_Sample_2.1 | ecosystem: Environmental > Terrestrial > Soil > Wetlands | place: USA...
GCTTCTACCAGAGTGGCTATGCCTGACGCATCCATGTAGTCGACTGCCTCTAGGTCAATGGCGATTGTTGCTGGTGGAGACTGCCCTCGCAGTATCGCAAGCAGCTGGTCACGCAAACGCGGCGAGGATTCGATGTCAAGCCGTCCACCCAAATACATCACGTCGCCAACTTCGTCGCTTTCGATTCTGATTTGCAGACTGTCCATCATTCTTGCCTATCGTTGCAATTCCGCTCTGCCGGAAAATGAACTGCCAGAACACTGCATGGCGCGTTCTCTTCTAGGCTGGTTACGGTACTCCACAATCGTGCCACGTGCGTGCTATGTTGCCGGAAGCCAATCACGAGGAGATCTGCTCGGCTCGCGCGAAGAAAAGAAATGACGCCATCAACTTCTTCAGCTTCGATAAGATGGCCGGTTACCTCAACGGAATGCCGCCGCCCCTCGGCAACTGCAGACTCCATGAGTTTTTCGTGAATTCGCTTTCGATCAGCTTCGATGGCTTGCGCCACGTCTGGAGCGACGGTGATAACCAGTCCGGTGTATGCGGGAGGTGGCTCAATAACGGTAATGGTCTCGAGTGGAGTGCCAAACAGCTTGCACAGTGCTATGCCTGCGCTCAGTGCGTCACGAGCCGGAGGAGAATCGTCATACGCCACGACGATCTTCTGAAATGGCTTTGATGTTTGAGTCATCGGATTAAAGATTCCTTTCCCCGACCCCGTCGTTTCCTCAAAGGTCTGCCAGTCCTCGCGTGAGCAACCGTTCAGTGATGGTTACGATGGCAGCTCCCAGAAGCACGCCCCAGATTCTCATCGGTTATTTCCCAGTTCTTACCGTGACTTCCGCAGAAAGTCCGGGCCGCAGTTGCGCAGTCAGAGACGAGTTATCGAGAGCGATCTTGACTGGCACTCGTTGAACGACCTTTGTGAAATTGCCGGTGGCATTGTCCGGCGGCAGCAATGCAAATTGCGAACCGCTTGCCGGCGCAATTTCGAGAACCCGGCCCTTGAACACTTGGCCGGGGTAAGTGTCGACGCGTACTTCTGCAACATCACCGGTCTTTACGTTCGTGAGCTGAGTCTCGCGGAAGTTTGCGGCAACCCAACGAGTGACATCGACGAATGTCATCACCTGAGTTCCGGGAGATACGAGTTGACCTGGACGAACCTGACGCTCCCCTACGGTTCCATCCGCCGGCGCCACAATGCGCGTGTAACCCAGGTTCACCTCAGCCACGGTAAGCGCAGCTTGCTTGGCATGAAGATCGGCAATGAGTTGGTCTGCTTGTGATCGAAGCACGGCTTTGTCGCGCCGTTCCGCTTCGGTTGCCGATTCATTACCGCTCAGTGACGCCTGCGCTTGCGCGATTTCCGCATCGCTGTTTGCCTCCTGTGCCGCAAATCTCTCTTCATCGGCCACCGCCGACTCAAGTGTCTGCCGGGTCGTTGCATTTGACTTAAACAACGCTTCCTGTCGTGCGCGTTCTTCGCGGCTGCGAATCACCTCTGCATGAACGGCGACTTTTCCGGCTTTCGCGGAGGCGATCTGAGCCTTGGCATCATCGACCCCAGCGAGCGCGCGCAGTATCTTTGCGTCTTCCAATTGCTCCTGACGGTGGTTGTCTTCAATAGCGGCTCGGGCAGCCTCGACTGCGGCCGTAGCCTGCGCTACCTGCGCCCTGTAGTCGTCGTCATCGAGTTGGACCAAAAGGTCGCCTTTATGGACGGCCTGGTAATCGTTGACCTTCACCTCGCGAACAATGCCCGAGATCTTCGTACTGAGTGGGGTGAGATCACCGCGAACATAGGCATCATTGGTTACCTGTTCGGCCCGTTCTCCCTCCCAGCCATCCCAGTTGCGGGTAACTGTCACAATTACCGCCATGGCCAGTGCGACGACAATCAATGGGGTTCCATACTTTTGCCACACGGGCTTCAGTACCCGGGATTCGATCACTTGTACCGTTTGACTCACAGCTGACTCCCCCACAAAGAACTCTTCAATTGATTTTTTGCGTTCCTGCCTAGGCATATTCAGGTCCAAAGAAGACAACCACAACGACTGAACAACGGCATTCCAACCGACACCTGAACATTTGCACATGCAATGCCAAATCTAACTGAGCTGCTAGCCCCTTACAGATGAACGCAATGGAATCACCGGCCTCTCTGGCTGGATGTCGAATGTCATAATTGTCGAATTACCCAGATTGATTTTGACAACACCCCCTCATGCCCTAAGGACTCTCTTGGGGGCTCGACCCACACCCGGACCGGAGGCTCAACCGGGTATGAATCTGAGTTATCAGGAAGATGAGCACGCTAGGAGCTGCCGCGCCGAAATGCGCTGCGAATGGCTCTCTAAATGCAAACGAGAACAGAGTGGGATAGTGCGAGCTGTGAGTCCCGTATGACGCGGAGTCTGTCGGCGGAGCACTCAATGAGCAGGCGTGTTTGGAGCATCTGTGAGTTCAGTTATCGTCACTGCCGCAGCAGCGATCGGTGGTTCGCTCGTGGGAGCAACGGGCTCGGTTGTTGGGACATGGATCTCAGCAAGACATCAGGATCGCCGCGACCTAGTGGGAAAACTGATTGCGCGAAGGGAGGCGCTTTATTCAGATTTCATTGGCGAGAGCGCTCGCTTGCTGGTCGATGCTATGCAACACAATACCAGAGATCTTCAAAAGCTCTTGCCAATCTACGCGTTGCTGAGTCGCATTCGGCTTAGTTCGTCGAAACCCGTTCTTCAACAGGCAGAACGGGTTCTCAAGAACCTCTTGAGTACCTATTCAGAACCGAACGTCACGGCTGAGCAAATTGAAGCTCAGGCGATCGACGGCCACCGAGATCCTCTGAGACAGTTCAGCGACACCTGTCGCTCCGAGTTGGATTCACTGCAGCGCAAACTCTAAATTATTTTTTGGCTCCTCTTCTTTGATAGATTCTCGCGCCATTTTTCGCTTCGTTTCCGCCCAACTTACATCGGTCACCGTCTATCCAAAAGCAGAAGGGCAAGAATCATCGGAAGATACATGATGGACGCGAATAACAACTGGCGCGCCGCCAGATTTGTTGTGTTTCGAGCGAATCGGATCGACAGCAAGGCAAAACCGAGTGCAAGGGCGATAGCCCCGGTCAGGTAGACTATACCCGCTTCATTTCCGATCGCCGGAATAAGACTGACAGGAATTATGAGCGCAGATGGAACAGTCGCCTGCAGCGCTGCGAACAGCCGCCTCCCGCGAAAACTGGGAAGGACCCGATATCCTGCCCGCTCATAGTCGTCGCGGTACATCCAGGCGATCGCCATAAAATGCGGGAATTGCCAGAGAAAGAGCATGGCATATAACGTCAGTGCTCCATGCCCCAGAGTTCCCGTAGCTGCGGCCCATCCAATGAGGGGAGGCGCCGCTCCCGGGATGGCCCCGATGACAGTACAGAGGGGAGTAATTCGTTTCAGGGGTGTATAGACAGCCAGATACATAACCGATGTAAGTCCAGCTATGAGGCTCGAGAGCGGATTGGCCCAGAGACCCAGATAGATCACTCCGAGAATTGAGATTGTCATGCCGAACAGCAGGGCCGTACGTGGAGTCACGTCTCCGATCACCAAGGGACGTCGAGCGGTCCGCCGCATGCGGCTGTCAAATCGACGCTCCATGAACTGGTTGAGAGCCGCCGCACCAGAGGAAACGAGCAACGTGCCTAAGATCGCATTGAAAACGGGGAAGACGGGCGCCAAATGCGATCCTTGATGAGCAAGCAAAAAGCTGACCAGGACCGTGATAGCAATCAAGAAATTGATTTCGGGTTTGGTAAGTGCCCACAGGCCCGCAAGGAAGCGAGTAGCCGCTCGGCTGCCGATCGCAGCAGTGGCCTCTTCCTCCTGAATGATTCGCAGCGTGGAGTCCGTTGCCACTCTAGACCGCCTCTCCGCTCGCGTTCCGCGTGTCTGGAACGCCATTTGCCAACAGATCCGGGAGCCCGGCTACACGCGGTGAGAGCGCCCGCATAATGATCAAGGCCACCGGGATCAGGAACACCATGGACCCGAACACCCACATGAAAGCGCCCGCAGCTATCTGATCATTCAATGCGCTAAGCAGAAACGGCCGCTGAACATCTGCATAGCTCGGATAGACCAATCGCCCGGAGAAACACAGGAAGGCGGAAACGCCGGTATTTACCAAGTCGGCGCACGCCAGGTAAGGGATCAGAACCAACTGCGATTTGATTGGTCGAGACGGCCAAGGCCTCACAACAGGCCACCAGAAGAGTACGCTCGTGAACAGAAAGCATGCGTGCTCCACATTGTGCCAATTTTCGGATTGCAACGCGAACTCGTAAGCCGCAGGGACATGCCACCCTACGTAGGCGGCGTTCATAGCCAGCCAGGCAAACAAGTTCCGTTGCGGGTGGCTCAGTAGCTGATGGGTCACACGAGAGCGGAACAAAGGACGCAGCATACGAATCGTCAGTCGCGGCGTGCCACGGAGTAGTGGAACTACAGGGGCACCGAGCACAAGAAGGGGAGGTGCGATGGACATCAAGACGAAATGTTGCGCCATGTGCATGAACAGGAGCGTCTCACTGAACGTGTCGAGGGGAGACGATATGGCAACGAAGATGGAAGCAAGGCCTGAGAGAAATGCGGCCAAGCGCCAGGGAGGAAGCTCCGCGGGACGAGTCCTGCGCGCACGAGCCCACCCAGTCGCATAGGTCAGAGCCACAAGAACCAGGCCGACAGTCGGTAACCAGGGGACGTCCCATCTTGTGAAGAGTTCGGAAACCATGGGCTATTCCATTTATCGTTTGGACTCGAGCCGGGTCGGACTTCCAGAATCGTGAGACGCCTCCTGTGAGGCGTCGACCGCCGGAGGCTGATCCTTCGGGTGCAGCGTTTCGAGAAACGTGACCAATGCCGTCGTCTCGGCGGGTGAGAGGTTCTTGCCGTACGCCGGCATGTTGCCCCCGCCTTGCAGCACCTGGCGAATCATCTGGTCTTCTGTCATACGAGACGCGATTGCATCAAGCGAGGGTCCGCGCTCGCCTCCATGTCCACCAAGCGAATGGCAGTTCCGGCATTGCTTTGCCTGAAAGACTTGAGCGCCTTCACGAGCCAGGGGCGTCACCGGTTGCAAGTATCGAACCGGGACAGGGTCCCCGCTCCACGCCTCCATGTGCGGACTCCATGGAGTGAAGGATGCAAGATGGGTCAGCACTCCCCAGGTGAGGGCGACAGTGCTGAGAACAAGTACAGCAACCGGCCGCCTGTGCCAGCTCTTCTCTCCTTCTCCTGCGACAAATGGGAGCACCAGGAGAATGACGATGCCAATGACAGGTGCGATAAGGATGAAGGGCGTTTCCATCGACGGCGGCAGATAAGCCAGTGCTGCGTAGATCCAGAGGAAGAAAAAGTCCGGCTTTGGCACAGTCTGGACGATGGTGGGGTCGGGCTGACCACCTGGGCCAAAAGGCCCGAACACACATGCGCAGAGAACAACCGCAGCCAGAATCGCGGCGGAGAAAAGCGCGTCCTTCCACAATGCCGCCGGAACGAAAGGAATGCCGTCCTTGTGTGTGAGACCCTTGTATTCCGCGAGGTACGTCGAACGATGAACAAGTCGCCCCGGTGCGGGCCACTCGTTGATGCCGAGCTTCAGAACCATCCATACGTGCAAGCCAGCAAACGCCAGCATCATGCCCGGTATGACGAATACGTGCAGCGCAAAGAAGCGCGACAGCGTGGCTCCCGCGATGATCGGACCACCAAGCATCAGATGAACAATGCTGCCGCCGATTACAGGAACGCGGCTCGCAATCGATGCCCCAATTCCAAGTCCCCAGTAAGCGTCCTGATCGAACCGCAGGACCTGCCCGGTGAAGGCCATCCCCAGCGTCATGAGAAGCAGAAACACACCGACGATCCACGTGAGCTCTCTCGGAAACTTATATGCTCCGAAGAGAAAGACCTGGGCCATGTGAATCAGCACAACCGCGACCATGAAATTCGATCCCCAACCATGGACAGCGCGGAGAAACCAGCCCAACTCGAGCTGATGATTCAAAACATTGAGACTGCTCCAGGCCTGCCCGGCTGAAGGCACATAGACGATCGCGAGCAAGATGCCGGTGACGACTTGCAGCATGAGAAGCGTGAAAGCCGCACTGCCGAACACATACCACCAGCTCGCAGTATTGCTTGGCACGGGGTGCAGGGCAGCTTCTTTGATAGGAGCTTCAAGCTGGACGCGCTGCTCCAGCCAGCCGTAAATTGTTTTTAGGAAGCGCATGGCGTGTTTCCTTTGCACCCTTCGATCGTGACTAGTCGGTCTGAATTGGACGCCAGATTCCCTTCGCAGCCGCCGTTCGTAACTGATTTGGCGGTGTTCGAGAGTGTTGGCATCTGGCCTGCGTCGATCTGAAGATGGCCGCCGGCAATTTTGTACTCATAAGTGAAGAGCCCTCGCTCGGGCGGGCCGGAAGCACGCGATCCATCAGCGTAGTAGGCACCTCCATGGCAGGGACACATGAAGAGTTGTGATTGGGGAAACCATCTCACCGGGCAGCCAAGATGAGCGCAGTTCACTGCGAACACCTGAAATTTGTCCGCCGCGGTTCGCCTCACGTAACAAGCAACGCCTGCAGTTTCTCCATCCCACGCACGCCGGAAGGGATTCTCGTATGTCGCAAGCCGGGTCTCACCGACCGGATAATCGTCGACGGCGCCCAGCGAAATCCAGCTCTTGTAAGCTGAGTCGCGCTTCACGGAAGAAAGCAGGTACCGGGCGATCGGGACAAGGAACATCGAGCCCACGACCCCGTTGAAAAAGGCGCCTAGGCCAAGAAGAAACCACCTGCGCGACTGTCCAGTTGGCTGCTCGATCTCCGAAGACTGCTCCGGGATGATAATCTCGGTGCTCATTCTGCTCCCTCTCTGTGCCCGGGGTATGGTTGACCCGGGGTTGAAATTCGCAATGAAGCAAGGTACTTCACAACGTCTGAAACATCCTGACCGCTCAACGCACCGCCTGGACCTTCGTGTTGCCAATCGGGCTGTCCGATATCAGGTCTTCCGGCAACGACGATGGTGCGTAGTGCCTGATCGCCCATGAGGGCGAGGTAGTCCGGACTCGTGATTTCCTGCTTCGAGTCCTTATGGCACGAAGCACAATACTGGACGAACACTTGCTTGCCGTGAACCGCATCGGCATCCGCGGGCTGTGGATACGAGGGGATACGATTCAATTGGGCAAAGACTGTTGACGCCCAGTGTTGGCGCATGCCTCGCACCAGGACATCGATTTGTTTGTCGGTCAATGAGCCGCCCGCTGAGATCGCGAATGCCGGCATTTGGGTCTGCGGCATTCCCTTGCTGATCCATTGACGAAGCGAACTGTCGGCAACCCAAGCCTGATAGACCGGATTAGACAGGTCGAAGGCAGCGCCGTTCTTGCCGTCTGCACCATGACAGCCTGCGCAGTTCTGGCGATACAGCACATCAAAGTTCAATTCCGCCTCTGGGCGCGGCACCGGAGGATCGGACCCAGGGTTGCCCGGAGCCTTGTCACAACCTGAGATTGCGAGAACCAGAACGCACACAGCCGCGATGCGAATTCCAATTGATGTCATTGCTTGTCCTCCATTTCTCTGGAGGGAATCAGTCCCGGTGTCTCCAAACCAAGTCGCGCGATCGAAGGCAGCGATGCGACGGTTCGGATACGTTCAGCGCGCGCCACAACGGAACCCGCTACGACGCCATAAAAGATCTGCGAGGCAACGAACCATCCCCATGCAATATGAGCATCCAATGCAGGGTTGATAAGCCCTAGCGTGGAGTGAAGCAAACCTGTCCAGAGAAGTGGCGCAACAATTCCGCCGAGCACGATCGGACGGCGCGGTAACATCGGCAGCATGGCGCCGTACAGGAGACCGACCAGGACTGAGCTGATGCCGTGGATGATGCTCGCGACAATCAGTCCTTGCCAGTGGAAGGCGGCGATATCCGCAACGCTCGGGTTCCGCCAGTGAGCTACTCCGGCTCCTCCAAGAAGGTTTACGGCATACCAGATGCTATGTTCTGTGATCCATCCATAGAGGAGCGCCGGAATGATCATGGCAACTCCGCCTGCGATTCCACCCTTAATGCCGGCTTTGACGGGATACGTCTCAACCGGAAGAACAGCCCGATGCGGCAGGTTGACGCGCATATGCTCGATACGTTTGCGGGATGTGACTGGGACAAAGGGGACTTCGGCGACCGGCACAGAAACATGTGCCTGGTGAGGAAGCACCTGCGCAAACCAGCCCAGGCACCCGGCCAGCATGAACACCGCACCAAACAAGGACACATACAAACTGGTTACCAGCCCGAGGGCCACAAGAGTGAACCCAAATGCAAGGATCACGGGCCATGCCGTGGGAGCCGGCAATTGGACGGTTGGATCGGGTCTATTAACTTGTGCGCGAGATTCGGTCATCGGATCACCTGCCAAGGATGTAAACAACGGTGAAAACTACGACCCACACCGCGTCGACAAAATGCCAGTAGAGAGCTAGTACTTTGATTCTTTCGGCGTGCTCCGCTTGGATTTTCCCAGCTAATGTAATCGCCAAAACCAAGGTCAGCATCACGAGGCCCACGACGACGTGCGTGGCGTGAAGCCCGACCAGAGAATAAAAAGTGGTGCCGAACAGATTGGTATGAATGGTGAGGCCGTCTTGATAAATGAGCTTCCGCCATTCTGTCGCAGTTCCGGCGAGGAAGATCGCGCCGAGAGCGATCGTAGTCATCCACCACGCTTTGAATTGCGCGATTCTGCCGGCTGTGATCGCGTGCTCGGAACGCCAGATTGTAAAGCTGCTCATGAGCAGGCAAATCGAGTTGAACCAGGGAACTTCGAGTACCTGCGCCGGAGTCGGCCCTGTGAGACTTTTTCCGAGATAAAACAAATACGCCACGACAAAAATCGTGAAGATCGCCGATTCCCCGATGATCAACGCGACCATGGCGACGGGCCCTCGCGCCGGAGGCTCCCAGGCACCCGTCTCGGGAGGTTGCACGACTGAATATGTGCTCATTGGTCGTACCTCCAATCCGGATCTTCAGGGTGTTTCAGATCCCACAGCGGTCTCCGGCTTCGCACCACCGGTTCGACGGCGAAGTTGTATTCGGGCGGAGGTGACGGTATCGACCATTCGAGTGTCCATGCGTCCCATGGATCATTCCCGGCCTTCGCGCCGCGAAAATACGATCGGACCAGGTTATAGGCGAAGATCAGCACAGCTACGCCTTGGATAAAGCCGCCGATGGACACCACCAGGTTGATCGTGCCCCATCCGCGATCAGCTTCATAGGTATAGATCGAACGGGGCATGCCAAGAATTCCGAGGAAGTGCATGGTGTCGAACGTGACGTGAAACCCGATTAAGAAGAGCCAGAAGTGCCACTTGCCAAGGGTTTCGCTCAACATGCGACCGGTAGCTTTTGGATACCAATAGTAGATAGCTGCAAAGATTCCCATCACGGTCGCCCCAACAAGCACATAGTGAAAATGAGCTATCACGAAATAGGAGTTGTGCAGTTGCCAATCTACCGGTGCGACGGATTGTATGATCCCGGTCAGACCGGCGCACAGGAACTGAAATAGGAGCGCGATGCAGAATAGCATCGGTGTCGCAAACCGAATCTTTCCGCCCCACATGGTCGCTATCCAGTTGAAGATCTTGATGCCCGTTGGAATCCCTACCACCATGGTTGAAAGGGTGAAGAAGGCGTTGGAAGTGGACGTCATGCCGACTGTAAACATGTGGTGTGCCCACACGCTGACGCTGACAAAGGCAATAGACGCCGAGGCGGCGACCATGGCCGGATAACCGAAGATCGCCTTACGGGAAAACACCGGAATGACTTCACTCGCGATGCCGAAGGCGGGCAGCACAAGCACGTAGACTTCTGGGTGCCCGAAGATCCAGAAGAAATGCATCCATATGACCGCAGAACCTCCCGCCTGGGTATCGAAGAAATGCCCCCCTAAATACCGGTCAATGAGCAGCATCAATTGAGAAGCCGTAAGCGGAGTGATGGTGATGAGAGTGAGCCCGCTGACCACGAACATCAGCCAGGGAAAGAGAGGCATGCGCATCAGTGTCATACCTTTGCAGCGCATGGAGACAACGGTTGCGATGATATTGATCGCCGTTCCCAAGGTCCCGAACCCGCTCACAATCAATGCCAGTGCCCAGTAATCGGTGCCGTGTCCAGGTGAGAATGCGCGTGCGGTGAGTGGCGCATAAGCCCACCATGTGACATCGGGCGCGCTCCCCATTCCGTACAGACCAAAACCGCCGATGAAACTGAAGTACAGGAAGAGACCGCCAAATGCCGTCAGCCAAAAACTGAATGCATTAAGCCGTGGAAACGCCATGTCGCGCGCACCGATCATTAACGGGACCGCGTAATTCGCAAATCCGAAGACAATCGGCATTCCGACCAGAAACACCATTGTGGTTCCGTGCATCGTGAAGAAGCGATTGAATGTGGCCCCATCGAGGAAATGCATGTCCGGCCGCGAGAGCTGGATGCGGATGCATATCGCTTCTCCTCCTCCGACCAACAGGAAGGCCAGCGCATATAAGACGTAGAGAATACCCAGCTTCTTGTGATCGACGGTAATGACCCACGAATGGAGTTTTTCAAGCAGGGTCGGTTTCGCCTCCGTTTCGATCGAGGTGACGTCGCCTGGGATTGTCACAATTTGATCTGCCATTGTTTCCAGCTCTCTATTGAAGTGTGGAAAGATACGCGACTACCGCGTCGATTTGCTCGTCACTTAGCTGCATTGCCGGCATCAGACAGCCCTTCTTAAATTGATCAGGATCCCTAATCCATTCCCGTAAATTAGCTGGGTTGTTTGCCACTATTCCAGACCCGATGGTGGAACGACTCATCAGGTGGGTAAGATCGGGACCGAACCTTCCGGTTGCCGCAGTTCCCGATATGGTGTGGCAATTCATACACGCCTCTGTTTCGAAGATCGTTCGTCCAGTTGCTACAGACGCATCCTCACGGGCTGGCTTGCGCTGATTCTGAGCCCACGAAGCGAATTGTTCAGGGGTGTCGACATAGACCCGAATGAGCATCTTGGCGTGTTCGACGCCGCAGAATTGTGCGCACTGCCCGAGATACAGTCCCGGCTTCACCGGGTCGATCCACATGCCATTCACTTTGTTTGGGATGAGATCCGTTTTTCCGCCGAGTTGAGGTACCCAGAAGCTATGATCGACGTCAGCGGACATCAGCTTGAGGAAGGTGGGGGAGGGGTGATCTGCGCTGCTGACGGGAATATGCAGTTCGTTTGCGGTAGTTATGCCCAGTTTCGGATAGCGAAACTCCCACCAGAACTGATGTCCCACCACCGTTACATCGACTGCGGTGCTCGGCTTGACGGGGTCCTGCACCGCAAAAATAACACGAGCCGTAGCGAGAAACAGCACTAGTACGATCAACACAGGGATAACTGTCCAGGCGAGCTCGACCTGGCTGCTGCCATAAACCTGTGGAGGCTCTGTTCCGTCTTCGGCTCGAGATCTGAACCGGACGACCACAAACGCCAGCAATGATCCGACCACCACAAAGATTGCGCCCGTAATGCAGAAGACAAATGTTGCGAGATGATTGATCTCGATCGAAGGCCTGGATATGGAGGAGAAGATATTTGTATTTGTGCTGGAACCGGAAGAAGCAAGCTCCGCACTCAGCTTCCAAGGTGCGAGGCCGAGGAGGGCAATCGTTCTCCATGTGGAACACTTCCGCCCAACCCACTGAATGCATCTGTAAATCGGGTTCACCTTATCCTCCAACGCCACTTGAATATGGTTGAGCGTTCCTCTCTGAGGGTTACAATCCGCATTAGAGAATTCTTTTCTTGATCAGCGACGGAATGACAGGAGTGATCTGTAACTGTGCCCCCCACTTAGATCCATAAACCTCGGGGTGTAGAGCGTAATACTCCGCCTGGAAATCGAACTTAACGGGCAGTGATCCAAATTTCCGCAGTTTCCCAATTTGCAAGCCCACAGGAAATGTCACCTGGTTACCAGGTTTTGCTTCCCAATCGACGAATACATCCGGATTGGTTCCAACGCTCCATCCATTCCGCAGAAAGTAAACAAAGGCATACTGGGCGTCCATTTGTTTAGTCGTCTGACCGTCGCCGCCGATCTTGAACCACTGTTGGGGAAAAATGTAAGCGATGAAATGCTCGCCAGTGTACCCAAGAGCGGCAGTTGGCCCACCCTGCCAGTTGCTTTGACCCAACCTGGATTCAGTTGCAGTGGGGAAGACGAACGTTGGTCCAGCTGCCAGCAACCAGTTACCCACGAGAGTGTGACTCGGAGATAACGCGAACGCAAAAACGGTATCGCCGAAACCTGTGACGCGCCGCTCGCGTTGCGCAGAGCTAAGGTACGGCGCAGAACTGAACAATCGGAATACCGGGCGTACGTCAAGATTCCAGTTCTCGGTAAGGTTCAGGGAAATGAGTGGCTGGAATTGCAGGTTGCTTTCGACTTGGCTGCCATGGTTCAACGGCATTCCAACCCACTCGTTATTCTGTTGGTACTGAATGAGCCACATGGTCGCAAGCGGATTGGCTGCCTGCTTCGATATCGCGCTGGAAGATTGTGCCTCGGTCGAGGTTGGTGTAGCTGTGTTGCGGAGGGCGGAGGGCGGTTGAGCCTTTGCCACCACAAACGCATTGAGAACCACACACGCGAGGATCGCCGCGAAAGACCTATTGCTTGAAATAAACATCCGAACGCACTCCTGGTTGATGTAGCATTTGCTGGGAATCTTCAAGCAGATTGAAGCCAAGGCAGTGGAACTCAAAGTTGCGGTTTCACCGCCCTGGGCAACAATCCTTATCCGATGTTTAGCCACTCTGGCTTTGACGATCCCCGCGGCACAAGCACGGTCCGGAAAGAACCCGGAGTCCGTGACAGAACCACCTGGTCGGTCATCCCTTGATAGGTGCCCAACGGCGTTTCTGCGGTGAAGAGATCAGGAACCACAGACTTGTGTTCGTCGGTAGAGCCAGCGGTTTGCTGCGCGTACTTTTTATCGAATATTCCAAGCGAGAGCAGCCACAGCACGGTTCTGGTCAGTGAAACGACAACGCGATAGCTGCCGCCTTCGGTGGCACGGCGTCGCAGTGCCTCAAGAATGCC
>Ga0335072_10010632_pt1 | contig 13228 bp, 11 predicted proteins | sample Lox_Sample_21_FD_206725 | JGI IMG/M metagenome (GOLD analysis project Ga0335072, IMG submission 206725) | Soil microbial communities from Loxahatchee National Wildlife Refuge, Florida, United States - Lox_Sample_2.1 | ecosystem: Environmental > Terrestrial > Soil > Wetlands | place: USA...
GACTTCCTCGTCCGATCTTCTAAAGAGGATATTATGACCTTTCTCAAATGGATGCTGGACGTCTATCCCGGAATACGGAAGCAGAGCACTCTGCATGAATATTGGAGAGTTTGGTGTATGCTGTACCGAAAGTCGGTTGGGCATAGCGTACATGCGAAAGTGATGGAGGAAGTCAACGATGTAAGAGCCCGTGGCGATTATAGGATGGCAATGCTAAACCAGGCCAGTACATTAAGTACCTTACATGGAAGTACAGCCTCGACAAAACTACTCGAGAAAAGCCGGTAATGAATGTAGACGATGTCTATCTCGTCCAACATCATCTTTGGGTCCTAGACACTTCCGTGTTCCCACATGAAAGACAAAGACTGCAGCTTTCCGAGTTGGACCTTATCCAGGCATATACTGCGACTAGGCCTGGAGCGGTGGTGTATGTACCAACAGACAAAAAGAAGGTAAGAGAGCACTACATCGGCTGGGAGGAGGATGAAGACTCTGAAAGAGACCGTGATGACATGGAGTTGGATGAGGAGTCAATCAAAACCCTTTGCTATGAGGATGTGACACTCCTAATGCTGCCCAATCCTGATGGGAAGCGAGATCTTCTGGTAATGGAAGTAACTCTCAGGCATACGAAAGGCGCGAAAAGGAAGCCAAAGCCGTGAGTGTTTTAGCCACGGACGTCATATTTCTAAGACATTAACATCCTTCAGGAAAACCTTTATTCTAACCGAAGTTGATGATCTCATCCTCGATCCTATACTTCCTATGATTGTCATGGCTCTTCTTGATAACGCTTTCCGCTCTGAAGTGCGATCGATAGAAGATATCTATCGCACCCGGGTCCAAGCTCCACGCCACAGCTTAGAATTCAAATGGAAGCAGGATAAGCTGAAAACTCCGATATTCCGTCAAGCAGAACGCACCCCTACAGGCATCGAAACGTCAGAAACCGAAGCGCTACGCTATCATACGCACCTCTATTATCTGCAGCGCTTGGGCCTTGCCACGGGATTCTTGCAAATTCTCACTTCGTATTGTATCAGGCGCGGAAGTGGTGAGGCAGTTGAAGGTGGGACATGTCTCTTGAATTGATTATTCGTTCAAAACTAACGTTTATAAGCTGTTGCCACTCAACCCCAGCTCCAGCAAGTGATGGACCATAGGGATGCTGGCGTTTATCAGGCATACATCAACCCAAGGGTGCAATGCGACGTTCAGGCCGCGTTCCTCGGACGCCCTTCGCGCTATGCTCTCTTTAAAGCGGTATCGCACATGAGCCGCTACGTGGATCCACGGGCACCCACCGAGTTGACTTCAGCACAGACCGAAGCTCTCAAAGCAGGTCCTGAGATCGTCGACCTTCGGAAATCGAGAGATCTATTGGCAGATGAAGTTCGGAGAGAGTCTGGAACGATAAAGAAAGCTGAGGCTAAGAATACGAAATTGTACCAGATGTACAAGAAGGCCACAGCAGTCTTCCGTTGCGCAAAGGAGAAGCTATCGAAAGCGGCCAAGAGAAATGCCAGAGCGCAATTTTTCGACACGATAGACACGATAGAGATAAACAAACAACTTGACCCATCGTTTCTTGACTTGGAGGACTGGGAACCAGAGAAGGTCGAGCACCATTTGGAAGAACGTAGGGTATTGGCAGATCTCCTCTGCAAAATCACCTCCGGCATGAGCGATCAAGAGAAACTCGACCATCGAATTCAGACGGCTAATGCAATGCTTGCGTTATCTCAAAAACGGGATATCCCACACCGACTGAAGCAGGATCGCACATGGGGAGTTCAACGGACCCCGGGCAGCGACGAAGAATCGAAACTATCTCTGTTTCCCGAGCGCTGTGCAAAGACGCAGTGCATTTTCTGCTTCTACAACCCGAATGAATCACATGATGTCCGGCTCCACAACTATCGTACCGTTTATAAGGCTCGTGACCATGTTGAGCTGCACCTCAATACATACAAACTGAATGACCTAATACGCTGTCCGGACCCAGACTGCCAGACGGGTATGGTGCTACAGGGCCGCTCACACTTCATGAATCACGCTGCACGTGAGCACGACTATGACATTTTCCACAGGCGCGACGGATAGAGTGGTAAGTTAAGAGTCTTCTCGGCTTCCATAGTTGTTACTGTTGTTGCGAACCCGCACTTGCAGAGATAGAGGTAGAATGTAGTAACACGGCACAGACCATTAGACTGGTCCGTTTTGCAAAAGATACCAGTCTCGGATATCGGACATTAACTTAGGTTAGCTCTCAAGGATCCAAAATAGAAGTCCGCGGTTTGTTTCATGTGCGCTGGCAATGAGGGTCGGCGTTCGCATCCATTCGTTTAGCGTCCCGAGTTAACCCCCATGGTCGAAATAGCACCAATGTACCTTGAGCTTTGATTGTGATATCTGAGAAGCCTCTCATAGGAGGGCGGAGCCTTAAGGTGTAGGCTTAAGTGCAGATGCAGGCGCCGAGTTAAATGCTCGTCAACATCTCGATACGTCCTCGTGGAGAGTGGGTTTGGTTGAGATCTGCTCCTAACGTGTCTCACTGCGTCCAGGGACGCACGCCGTAGAGGGACGAATCACAGGTACTTTGAATTCAAGAAACTTTAACTTTTTGAGCGCATTGATTTCTCGAGTCGTTTTGCATCGATCATCTCGTGTGCCCAATCCTGAATATTCCTTGGCCCTGCCTCTCCGAAAATTACCTTTCCGTCATCGCCTACCCGCCTGATTGCGGAGAGCCCCTTTCCATGCTACAACAAGACACTGCGACCCACAGCACTACCATCGAGTTCTTTTCGCCTTTCAAACCCATAGAATGGCTTGACCTGGGTGTTTGAGTGTTGCCATAAATGCAAACCAATTATTGTCAGCCCTATGGCGGCCGTGGCGAGCTGTTTCGCATGGCGTTGCGACGGCGATTGGTACTTTCCAATGGAAGTGATACCGATCCTGGTTAGCGCGAAACAACCCCGCACGTCTCGCCGATGTACTCGGTACGTGTATTTCAGCCTGTGTAACGGTCACGTGGAAATTTGTGGCTGAGAACATCACTAGCCACTCAATGCTGTGGCTGGGCAGATCTGTGACTAAGCATACTTGTGGCGCGATTGCCCTATCTTTTCTGCGGATGAAGTTGTCCCGCCGTGATCGATGGTGAGAGAACGCCCGACCAGCGTGCTCGGATAGCGCACTGATTTCAAGGAGGACTGATGTTGCTCAGCCTTTGACTGCAATGTCTACATCACTCATTTTCTCCTCACTAACCTGGCATGGCACTGCGGTTATGGTCAAGGAGCCCGCCGAGACACTGGACAACGTAGGTCTGTTGATTCGCTCAATAAGCTCTGCGAACAGCCAAGACTGATTGTGTGCAGACAATCCTAGCGTGAAGCACCAATTCGCAAGATGGCTTAACCGTAATTGTCCAATACCTTCGAACTCAGATCTCCTTTGGCATTTCACCGATCCTTACTACCGCTATCCTCCGTCGGCAGTATTCGTAACTCGAAACTCACTTTTCGGCCAACTGTTCTTCACTCAAAGAGATGGCGATGGTAATCTCATTCTGCGCGTCGATGAGAATGGCTTGCAGACGCTGCTACCTGGACCGGATACTTCTGAGCATCGCATTAGCTTGTTTCCAGAGAGTCCCATAGGCAGTCTATGGGAAGGGCGACCAATGGGACACCATGTCACCATTTCCACTTGTGGAAGGGAAAAGCGACCTCGGTTCCTGTACCGAGCTATTCACAGTGGGTATGCTGGCTGCGGCTTGGAGGCCAGAGGCATGAACAGTGTGCAACCAGACTCCCTTGACTTTCAGATCCACCTTGAGAACCACCTCGACTGGTACAATTGGAATCCAAGTCCATTCCTCTCAGCAACATCCAATCTCGACAAGGCCGTGAGACTTTGCAGGAAGTTCAAGGAAAAATATCGCACCGGCGTCCAGCTTCTCATAATCGATACCCAGAAGCCTGGATGGGAACATAATACACAACGTCTATGGGATCTCAAAGAGCTTGTCCATGCATTTGATTTGGAGTGGAAGCCGTTTTACTCGGATGAGTATCTCATCGAGCAAAGTATCCCGTTGGGAAGTGTGCTGTTTCGCATGGACTGGGAGGAGATGGAGGGCAGGTAGCGCGAAGGAAACGTGATTGGTGCAGGCTCTCACCACATGCCCGCTATTTCTGCACCTTCACATAACTTTCAAGAAACGAATGCATCATACCGCATCATACCGGACTGATTCTTTGATCCTCTTTCTCCTGACAGCCTCTTGTGTTTATAGCAACAGTGTCCTCTCAGTGCAGGTTGACCATGCCCGAATCGACGGTCCAGAGGGTTGTGGCCATAGTATCCTTATCACTGTCTCTTAAGAGGATGTTCAGCCGTGTTGGGTAGTACCATCGGCATAAGTGTTGGATCTGGAAAGGTGTGGATGTGCACTCTTCAACTCAAAAGCTTTTGAACATTGCTAGATCTGGTCGCGTAAAGTGTTTCCACTCCAATACAAGTTCGAATTCTATTGATGATCCTTGAGTCCTTTGAGGTCAATCGAACCGCACAACAGGATACAGTCCACCACTCCGAGGAGCACACTTAGAACCTGCAACGAAGCCTTGGTCATTCAAAAATTGAACCGCCGCTGGGGCTTGGTGACAAACATGACATGAGTCTATTGTCTCGATGAGCAGTCGTAGTTTTGTGGAGGCGAGTTGAACTAACGCTCGTCACAGAAATCTTGTGTTTTCGACAGAGCTGGGCGTTCGCAATTCCTCTGACAGCATGCGTTGCGAAGCTGGGTCATGTCGTCCAGCCAGGTCGCATCACGGGGTTCTCATGGTGGGGAGGCCGCGCGGCTGACTTATCTTAGTCACGTGCATTTTAGTTGAGCTTGTCGTCTGGCGGACGAAGCATCGAAGTCACGGTTCCGCTGGGCTACATTATCCTACTCACTGCACCCGGCCTTGATCACAGTGAGAGCCTAGCGACGACCGCCATCACCATCACCGCCGCCGCAGACCACTGCCAACAAACGTACACAATCAATCCGATACCTGCTTTACGACTCCTCGACACGGCTCCTGTAGCGCTTAGACACGAGCCCGCCGTCCACAGCTGGTGTGAGCCTCACAGGGCTCCTATCCTCACGCAACACTTACCTCCGTTGATTGCCTGCAATGTTTGTGCGCCAAAATCTAATCTCTGTGCGCCCTCACTCTGTGATCTTCAATTCTCCAACTCGCTCCTAGTGATTGCTCTGCATCATGCTAACATATGGAATTTCTGTTCTTAGACATCCTCAACCTACAAAGAGAAGGCCGAGAACAGCCTGACCGAGACAAACAACCAGCCTGCCCAAAAGGCCATCTCTGCGCCTGGTGGTATCACCTCTCCTTCCGTCCATCCTCCCACGGTCACCGCAATGAGTCAACTAAGTTACAGAGACTCCCATTTGCGCTCTTCGACATAAGTTCTTAATCACCACATTATTGTTGTCTTGATGCGGCAAAAATCCACCTCCCGCGACGCATTGCGGCTAGTCAGTTGATTGGCGGAAGAGTTGTCGAGGTGTTTCTTGTTCAGCTTCATGGCTCTCCGCTCAAGTATCCCTTTCCTTGCTTGAGTCCTCGCCACGCCAAGCGGCTAGAACTTCTTGAGCTCTCTCATCTGCTCGAGCGATCATGTTGGAATTCCGTCGCGCACGGTAACCAAGAAATTTGAACAGTGTGTACCGGTCCCGAATGTAAGCACAAATTATGCTGAGATCCAGTGGCAACTTTCCAGTAACGCCAGGATAGTGTCGAGATATAAGGCGGTGAAGCTCTCTCCTATCCGCAAGAGGCATCTGTGGGTAGTCTCTATTAAGGTCCCGGTCCAACTTTTCACCGGTCTTCGCTCTTTTTGCCTCAAATTCAATTTTAACTTTGTCGAAAATATCGCTCGGTACGTAAAGGCCTATTCGCTTGGCAGGCCTTCTCCTACTTCTGTGGCTAAACGCAGCGTACAGTTTCTTCTGAGCGATCTTGCGGCATCTTCGAATGATAAAGACGTCATCGCAGGGCACATACTCATATCCCGGTGGTGGATGTGGCGGGCCGAACAAGATTTCTTCTCCGCGCCTACTGATATAGACTTTGTAATTCTTCCTTCCTGAAGGCCCGTTCTCACCACCAGTACTCTCTGGATCGTTGTGGAGATTTCTTTCCTGAGTGAAAAGAACACTGAGCTTGGGTGGTGGCCGCGGCAGAGAACCACGAGAAGCCCAGGTACTTCGTCCTCTGTGTCTTAGACTCAAAATAGAACTGTTGGGCTCTGGAATTCTCTTAGATGTCGCAATACCCATGATCGTAGTCGGCAAACCCTCTCATGAACATCGGGTTAGGACGAAAAAGCGAAACACTTCCTGGCTTAAGATTGGTACATTAAACGAAGAGAAGTGATCAGGTGTTCTTAGTGACGAGGTTGTAGATAAATGTGATGGTAGCGTCGCACTGCTCGAACGGTTGCGGTGTTGAAAAGAACGCAGATAGCACCAAACGTCTCCTTATAGCTTGTGGAAACACAAATCCAGCCTTTGTGAAGCTGCGATCTTTGTGGTAGTTGATTACCGAGCATTTTCTACACGAACTCCATCCTCAGATCATGCAATTGGAATCATTTCGACTGGCTGCTTTGTGTTTCTCCCAGGCGTATTTGACACGAAGGCTGGGCCAATGACGCACAGTTTCGACCCTTGCCGGGTCTTGGAGCTCTGCTCCTGCACCGAAGTGTCAAAATGTCCCCTGCATCATCGAACGGTGAATGTGGCCATGCAGCCGCAATAGAAGAGTTTGGCCTTTTCTCAATGGTACCGGTGTTTGAGAATTAGAATGATCTTCCAAGCTTACGCCAGATATCGAGAAATGCAGCGCGCGTTGACACTAAGGCGTACCATAGACAGCTGGATCCCTGGCAGGTGCGACACTCTACCTCCTGCGGACTTTCGGGCTGTCACCAACTGCGGTCTATCACCGACTTCAGGCTGTCACTTTTCCTTCAGTGTTTCTAAGTACTTCTTCGTCCCCATTCAATCAAATCAACAATATTGACATGTGTCCGCGAGCCCTCAGCAGTACCGTGGTACTGCCAAGGCCTCATTGATCGCATCGAAACCCTCATCACGACTGCGTCTGAGACCGGCCGGTCCGTCCAGGCACAATTCTCCCATTGCGTCCACCGCACCCGCCTCAGCAAAAGCTCCAGCAGAAGACTCCTACGCCGACATCCTCGCTCGAGTCACGGCGTCCCACCCCAAAGACATCATGAAGATCCAGAACAAGAAGGCGCACGAAGAGGATGCTTGACCGAGGCCGTTCTGGCAGCCGCCAAGCGCGGGCCCGGTGTGTACAAGGACAATGCACGACCGTCGTCGGTAGCGCCGTCGAGACCTGCGAAGCCGGTATATTTGGGCACCGCCGGTCTCGAAGAAGGCGCGGTATGCTGGCGGCGAATGTGTTTGATGTGGATCAAGAAGAAGAGTTGTCGATGCGTGCGGCGAGAAAGGAAGATGCGGAGGAAACGCAGCAAGAAGTGCGTACTGCGATCACCTACCTCCGTAGATCGTTACATTGTAATTAATTAGTGTCAAATATCCCCGCCCTGCGAATCCCTACCACTAACTCCGCATCCGCGCCGGCCTACGGCGCTGCAGCAGTATAAATCAACAAAGCCCTCGCATATTGCTTCCAACTTTCGCACTCGGAAAATGGCTGCTGCATAGTCACCGTCCGCTGCCTGCGTCCAGCTGCTGCTTATTCTCGCCAGGACATCTTCAACCGCCGAAGATGTCTGGCGAGCTCCCTCCTTTGTACGGCGTCTCCAAGGACGACCGCGGGACCTATTGCGTCGCTTCTGCCATCATTTGGGCCTGCACTACAGGACTGACTGTGGCTTTGCCTTGACCGATACCCGTCCGCTCACTTCCTCTCCTTGCTTGACTATCAAGCTCGCCCCTCCGATCAGAGTTACGCCATTGTGCGTCCTTAGTGGAGCCAGATGCCATCTACGAGAGAGTTATGACCGGTTCGTCTATACAAAAACGTGGATTTGTTGATGATGACATGTTTGTTCCACATTCAGGGCAACATCAGTCTCAAATGTGGCAGCTTGCAATTGGTCAATGGGAAGAGACTGGCAGACCGGTGAATGTGTTAGGATATGCAGCGAAACTGAAGCAGTTGAGTTGGTGCCATTTGGCTGGTGCATGCTCCGCCCAGCCTTGCGGCATTTACTCGCAGTCTGCCAAAACAAATACTGACTGATGTCTGCATTTTGCCTTCGTTGCTCCATTGTTTCTCTCCAAAATATTGAGATAAACAAGCAGACACACTAGAGCGGTAAGTTTTTCGCTCCCATAGCATCCCTAACACTCAGAGATTTATTGCTCTGTCGGGCATCTCCATTCTCAAATGTTCTATCAGGTTTTCAAATGGACTTGCCGCTGATGTACATTAGAACAAAGTGTCAGATGGCTCCAACCTCCGAGACAGTGGCAGCGCATATTTCACCCGTCAAACCTATTGACAAACAAGACATATCAAGCGTCATAACGTCTCTAGAGAAGAGCAACCTCAATGAAACTGCCACTGTCAGTCTCGTGGACACAAGTGCTACTCTTTCAAAAGTAATTGATACCTTGATCGATCTACCAACAAGGCCACCGTCTCTATATGTCGATCTTGAAGGAGTTAGACTTTCTCGGCAGGGCACCATTTCCATTCTCCAGCTATACATCTTACCACAGGATCGCACATATCTGATTGACATCCACGTTCTCGGCGAGGAGGCCTTCTTGACTGCCAGCAACAAGGGACACACCCTCAAGGCGATCCTAGAATCCGAAGCTATCCCAAAGGTCTTCTTTGACGTCCGCAATGACTCGGATGCATTGTACAGCCATTTTCAGATCAACCTTGCCGGAATACACGACGTTCAACTTATGGAGCTCGCAACACGGACATTCTCAAGAAGGCTTGTCAATGGCTTGTCGAAATGCATCGAGCGTGAAGCTCCTATGACCATAGCGGAGAAGCTTGCCTGGAAAGCTGCCAAAGAGAAGGGTCTCAAGTTGTTCGCGCCTGAACGAGGTGGAAGTTATCAGGTGTTCAATATACGCCCGTTGCCTGAGGAAATTAGGGAGTACTGTGTCCAGGATGTTCAGTTCTTACCTAAATTATGGACAAATTACGACCGTAAAATGACCATCACGTGGAGAGAGAAAGTGGAGAAGGCTGTGAAAGAGAGGGTCACTTTGTCTCAAGGGCAGGATTATAATGGTCATGGACGACATATGGCTTTAGCACCCGCAGGTTGGGCTTGATAAGATGGATCGCGAACAATACATCTTTCTCCGAACATTCGTCCAGCGCGTCTACTCAATGTATGCTGGCACTGCTAGGCGATAGCCCGGATCACTTTGGAGCTGATTGTCGCCCGAGAAGTGGTGGACACTGAAATTGAATGAGTGCAAAGCAGCCTTAGGCAACAATGAACGAGACCGCGTTAGGCAAAGCCAGCACGTGGCCTATCAGCCACAGGCTTGGAATTATGAAGCTGTTATGTAAGCTAAATTTGAATGAGATACGGAGATTCGCGTCAAAAGTTTTGCTCAGGCATTAACAAATATTCCTCAGGCATCAGTAGACAGCCCCGGTCACATTAGTGGGGTGACGCCCTAAGAATGGCGGGGTCTCACTAATTACAGGGCCACACCCCCTATTCTTTTAAGGACGCTGATAAGGCATTAGGCTGCTGATGCCTTGATGCCTGCACAAGACTTTTGACGCGAATCTCCGTAGTTACGCAAGCTACGATTATTCTAGTTACAGAACAACTACGGAGTATGTCTTTACGTGACGGTCCACTTTTCATAACATGTGCAGAGTGCAGAAACAGGCTTGATGTGGCAGTTTGTGATAGGCTCTCCTAGTTCGTCAACTGACTGCGCGACGTCCCTGCTGGCTTCTTCTCCTCTACCTTCCCTACTTTACCTTCACAGGTGCCCTTCGTCTGTTGAAGCGAGGGAACCATTCGACACCATATACTATGGATTCAGTAGCACTTCAATCCAAGGATCATCGGGACCTCCTCGACATCATCGATAAACTTCGCTCCAAAGGCATCAGCAGATATGTTGACCTGCCAGAGATCATCGTCTGCGGTGACCAGTCAGCTGGGAAGAGCTCCGTCCTCGAGGCCATCTCAGGTATGTCCTTCCCGACGAAGGACAACCTTTGCACAAGATTCGCAACGGAATTAGTCCTCCGCCGAGATACCAATACTGGAGTTAAGGTCTCTATCAATCCTGGTGATCAGAGGTCGGCAGATGAAAGGGACCGCCTCTCTCGTTTCCATTCTGAAATTGATATCACCAACCCCAACCTCGGAAGCGTTGTCGAAAAAGCCAAAGAGGAGATGGGACTATCTGATGCGAAAGTGTTCAGCACTGACACTCTCCGCGTTGAACTCTACGGACCTACTCAGCCGCATCTCACAATGGTCGACCTTCCAGGTCTCTTCCGGGCAGGGAACAAAGACCAATCAGTGGGCGACGCAGCGACCGTTAGAAACATGGTCCGTGGCTATATGATAAGACCCCGAAGCATTATTCTGGCTGTCGTTTCGGCGAAGAGCGATTTTGCTCTCCAGGAGGTGACCGAGTTGGCTCGTGAGCTGGATCCGAAAGGAACACGTACCTTAGGACTTATCACAAAGCCGGATACCCTGGACGCCGGATCCGATAGTGAGGCTTCGTACCTCAAGCTGGCCCAAAACAAGGATGTGGTGTTTCGACTTGGCTGGCACGTTCTTAAGAATCGGAATTACGAGATGAGAGACACCTCTTCTGTGGAGCGGAACGAAGCCGAGGAGAACTTCTTTGCGACGGGAGTCTGGACGTCAATGGATCCAGCGCACCTTGGGGTGAAATCGTTGAAACCCCGACTCAGCAATGTCTTGAAAGATCAGATCTTGCGTCAGCTACCAAGCCTTCTTCAGGACATCGAGTCCGGTATTTCGGAATGTCAGAGCCGACTGAAACGCCTTGGTACTCCACGTGCCTCCTTTGAGGAACAACGCCGCTATCTGGTACAAGTCAGCCAGACCTTTTCAATCTTGATAAAAGCCGCCGTGGATGGGATTTATAACGACCCTTTCTTCGGGAGCGCGAAAACTGAGGAGGGATATCAGAAGCGTTTGCGAGCTGTTGTTCAGAACACCTTGACTGACTTCGAGGAGGACATGCGGTTGAAGGGCCAAACTCGAGTCATCACCGAAACCCCACTGGAGAATCAGGATATCCGTCTAGCCAGTAGTCAAACTTCATTGGAGAGTCATGTTCTCACATCAGACAAGATCTCCCGATCGGACTACATCAATGAGGTTAGAGACCTGATGCGGAGAAGCAGAGGCTGCGAGCTCCCGGGCACTTTCAACCCCCTTATCATTGGCGAGCTCTTCGCCGAGCAGTGCCAACCATGGAGAGGCATCGCCGTGGGTGCAAAGGACGTAATCCTTCAAGCAGTCTATCGGGCGACGCAGGCCATCCTTGATCACATCGCTATTGATGAGACTGCAGATGGTATATTCCGGGTCATCAGCGGAGGGATTGAAGTTCTGAAGAGTGGCCTCAATCAGAAGGTGACTGAATTGCTCGAGCCACATTGCAATGGCCACCCCATTACTTACAACCACTACCTAACGGACAACGTACAGAAGGGTCAGTCCGACAGGCGCCGGCGTAGCTTCGAAAAGACCTTGAAAGAGTTCTTTGGGAGCGGCAACATTGAGGTGGTACGCGAATACCGAGTGGCTCCGTCCAAACTCCTAACCCTGCTCGAGCAACGCACTGAAGTCGACATGGAACACTATGCAAGTGATCTCGCTGTTGACTATATGCAGGCATACTATAAGGTGAGTGCATGGGTCACAATTCACTGATTTTAACAGCTTTTGGAGCTTTCTGGATCTAGGAAGAGAGCATTCCAGTCTCAAGAAGTACTCTTCCTACCCTAAGGCTTCCCTTTTCCGCGGCCGCCGACACCCCAGTGCAGTCATTCATGGGTGCTGACCTAGCTTTATAGGTTGCTCTAAAGAAGTTCATCGATGATATTAGCGTTCTTGCCATTGAAAACTGCCTTATCCGAGAGTTACCGTCCTTGTTCAATCCAGAAACGGTGTATAATCTATCAGAAGACGAAATTACTGGCCTCGCAGCAGAGAGTGAGGAGACTGCTGCCGACCGGGCACGATGCGCCGAGCAATTGGCTGTTCTTGAGGCCGGATTGGGTGATCTTAAACGCCTTGACAAGCATCGTTCCGTTACTCCAGGTTAGAGTCCATCTTCTTGTCGCATTCTTCTGCCGACGCGACCACCATCATTGACTGCCATAAACATACTCATTTCATCACCCACAGATATTCAACTCGGCAAGGGCGAAAACACGGAGGAGCGAGAGGACGCCTCCTTGTGCGAGCACCGATCTTCAACACCCGTTTCGAAGGTCCGTCGTCAGCCCAGTCGAGAGATCGATGCGGTGGGCTATGGCGAGTTCGAAGCGGGCGAAATAGTCGTTGCATCACCAGTAAGGGTAGTGCCAGAATCCGCCACAGAAGAGGTCAGCGGCCAATGGAGTTCTTCTTTTCGGGCGTGGAAAGAGAACAGACGCGCTTGAGGTGGTTACGAGATTTGAAAGGATGCAGGATTATCACAATGGCTCTTAGACTGCAGCTCAGCAGCGTCAGCGATTGGCCCGAACCAATTAGACTCTCGAGAAACGGTATCTCTCTCCCGCGGAATCTTTTGCGCCTCCTTCTACTGAATTCAGTCCAGTCCAGTCCAGTCCGTAGTACTAGACACAGATACAGAACATTTATCAAGACTGTGAGCGGAGCGGCGACCAGGTCCAAGCGGACGGGAAGGCGCCCTTTTTCAGTGAAGCGACTTGTTTGGCAGACGAGGCGGTTTACTGTAGGAGGGAGCAGGATCCTAGAAGCAGGAAGTGGAAGCTGTATCTACTCCGCAGTACTACAATCCGAAGTACTCCGAGTCCTATACTTAGCAAACGGCTGGTTTAGGTAATCCGCAGTACTACAATCCGAAGTACTCCGAGTCCTATACTTAGCAGCTGGTTTAGGTAAACCGCAGTACTACAATCCGAAGTACTAC
>Ga0335072_10010635_pt1 | contig 13227 bp, 6 predicted proteins | sample Lox_Sample_21_FD_206725 | JGI IMG/M metagenome (GOLD analysis project Ga0335072, IMG submission 206725) | Soil microbial communities from Loxahatchee National Wildlife Refuge, Florida, United States - Lox_Sample_2.1 | ecosystem: Environmental > Terrestrial > Soil > Wetlands | place: USA: Florida...
GGACCTGATGGTTCTCATGAGTCACGGGCAGGCGCCCAACCAACTACCTTCTTCCACGCAACAAACCGGCTCACTGAAGCCGCCCGCTACGGGCAAGATCAACGTAGCGTTCCTGATCTCGGAGGGGGCGGACGTCTTGGACATCGCGGGCTCCTGGGAGGTTTTCAGCGACGCCATGCTTACAACCAAAGGCAAACCATGGCATCAAGCGGACGGTGACGACATGGTGATGCTCTTCAACGTCTACACCGTTTCTGATTCGTTGAAGCCGGTGAATGCGAATGGACTGACTATCGTACCCAACTATAGTTTCGACAATGCGCCCAAGCCGGAGATTATCGTGATTCCCGCTCAGTCTGGACGTACCGCGGCCCAGAAGGCGTGGCTGCTTGCCAATTCGGCCGACGCCGATGTGACCATGTCGGTGTGCACGGGCGCCTCGGTGCTGGCGGCGTATGGGCTGCTCGACGGCCAAACTGCCACCACGCATCACTACTTTCAGCAGAGCATGCAGAAGCAATATCCTGCCGTGCGCTTCGTCCGTGGAACCCGCTTCGTGGACCATGGCAAAATCGCAACTGCGGGCGGCTTGACCTCGGGCATTGATCTGGCACTGCACGTCGTTGCGAGATACTACGGCACTGAAGTAGCCCAAGTCACCGCCGACATATTGGAGTATCACAGCGAGCTGTGGAAAAACCCGGAATACGAGCAGGTGAAGCCGGTTGTCGCGTCGAAGTGATGGGGGATGTCGCGGGAGCTTATCGGGTCAGATTCAGGTTTCCGTGCGAGTTGTCGGCAAACCTTCCTTTACAGGATTAGGTGAGGGTACCCCGTCACTCGGGAGAAGCCGCGCTGGATCCAAACCCCTTTTTATTTGTCGGGGTCTTTTTCTCCACGGTCGCGGTAGACGACATGACCTAGGCGGTCGCATTCATTCTCTTCGGCGATGGAGATTGTTGTCGGTTTTTCGCCAGCCAGAACCGATTCGCAGCGCAGATGATCCTCGAACCCCGGGGCCGAGAATATGGCGACTATGCTGGCGGGTTCGGTGCCGGAATTTTTCAGGCTGACCCACGTATGCTCTGGAATGAACACCATTCCTCCCGCATGCAGATCGCGCTCCTTATCTCCAACATGAGCGTGGATGGTTCCCTTTTCGATCAGCACGATCTCATCCTGTTCCAGATGCTTGTGGGTTGGTATCGCCGCGCCGGGAGGCATATCTTCTATGCCGAGCATCAGATGCTCGGAGCCATTGGCTTTGGGAGTGACCTTGAGAATGAATCCGCGGATGTCGACCTCTCCCGGCTCGGGCCGCCAGAGACGCGCCTCGCCTTCATTTTTTTCCAGCAGCAGTGGGGTTGCGCCAGCCTGCACTGGTTGCGATTTTTCTGGCTCGCTGGCTGCGACGCGGGTTTCCTTCCCGCTCACGAACACCTTCATGGAGCCTTCGCTATCGCCTGACTCGTCGGTGTATTCGTAGGAATCCGCTGAAACAACCTTCATGGTGTACCGGGTGTGATACACCTTCCCGCCAAAAACGCTGTCCCCAAGCCAAGTCCATACGTCGCCGCTCACCGTACCAGTCTTGTCCTCTGTTCCTCCTGAACCGTCCACTCCGTGGTATCGGTATGTCTTGGAAGTTGGATCGTAGTAGTAGAAGGACGTCTCCGAGTATTTCTTTCCGGGTCTATAGAGTACCGTCTCGCAGATCACGGCGAAGCCGTCTGCCGTCCATCTGCAATCGTCAGTGCCACTGAACTTCATTGCTGGCGAGTTCGGCCCCATAAACCCTGCTTTCAATTCATCTTCGACCGTGAACTTGCCGACCATTACTGCCAGATTCTTCACTTCCGGGCTAGGCGTTGTCTGGGACTGAGCGCGAGCCACGATTACGCTCGAAGCGCATGCCAGCACAAATGAGAGCAACCTTCGGGGGACACTCATTTGGATTTTCCTTTCAGATGTGCCACGGATGCTAGCACAAAACGAACGGGAATCAGGGAATGCGGATAGTTAACGCGAAATCTTGCAACACAACGGATGCCCTTCGCATAAACTTCCACTGTTGTGCTCGCTCACAGCATTATCGTGGTCTTGATTGCAGCCCTCATCGTTGAGGTACTGTTTTGCCGATGGGTCGCGAAGAAGTGGAGACCCGCATCGACGCCAATCACCGTCGCAGCAGGCGTCGCTTCTCTCGTTGGCCCTGCCTGCGGTGTACTCCCTTACACCGACCACATGCCAGATTTTCCGGGTTTTCTGACGGGCGTGTGGCTATTGGCAGCCATCGGGGTCATTGGCATTGGGATCGGCGTTCTTGCGTTCAGCACTGGCAGCAAGGTCGCGGGTACAATTTGCGTCTTGACCAATATCCCTGTCCTCGCTTGCTGGGGATTTGTAGGTGCCTTTTTCTCCATGGGTGGATCGGTGTAAGCCGTCGCAGAAGAGCATTCGAAACAGGTACGATTCGACCGTAACGGTCGATAAATCCTGATTCCAAAATCTCCCGATTCGCGTCGCTTGGCTCGGGGGATCGCGGACTACCTCCGCGTTGCATGCACAGCCCACGGCCCCGGGTTGAGCGTGATCCCTACAATCGATCCCGTTGCGTCTCGGTCGATGTGTAGGCGGTCTTCTCGCGGCCCGGCAATTTCGAATTCGTCGGTTGCGACTGGAGTCAGCAGAACCGGCATCCCCACAGACAAATAGTTGCTGGAGGTGGCGTGCCCGGTCAGTTCGATTTCGAGCACAGTTCCCTTGCGTCGCACCTCCGCGATGGCGTCCGGGGAAAAGGCATAGCTGGCAACTATGCTGTCGAGTTCCTTCGGAGCGAGGACAAGGTTCGTGCGCGGAGTCTTCGGCGGCAGCTGGGGGAGACTGGCGAGAAGGGCGTCCCAGGCCGTTTCCGAGGCCAGAATCCCAAGATTATCCATATCTGCGTCGCTGATGGTCGCACCCACGGCCTTTCCGGTCGTGACCGTGAACAGGGTGTCTCCATCGTCGCCCTCGGCCATCGGTTGGTCGCCGCGCGCCATGGAGTTGTGTACCTGCACGCCTAGGCGTTGGAGCGCCCAGACTGGCAGCGACTTGTTGGTGAGCACGACCGTCAGCGTTGTGTTGCGAGTCAGCCCTTGTGGGTTGATTTGCTTTTTCTCGAAGTCGGCCTGCGCTTGTTTGGGCTTCCCTAGAGTTGCCAGGTAAGCGGCGATTGCGTCCGCGATAGGTCCGCAATGACCATCCACCGGGTGTGAACAGCGCATCACCTGACCCTTGCGATCGACGACCAGCCCACCGTTGTTGACGGTGACGACCAGCACCTTGGTATCGCCGTACTGCCGAAATGCTGCACCCTGGCCGGAGTGCTGCGGGATCTCCGATCCGAGGCCTTGCATCGCGAAACGTCCGGCACCGCGTGCGCCTAGCGGAAACCAGCCGGGTCGCGCGCCGGCCAGTGCGGCTCGCCCAAGTTCCTCGTCGGGAGTGATGGTATTGAAGCGGCGGTCGCCGAGATCGAAAATGACCGCCCCCGCAGCCGAAGCCACATCGTCAAAATTGCCCGCGTCGGTGATCATGTCTTTGAGCGCATTGGCGACTCCCGTGGCGGCAGACAGGCCGTAGGACGAGCCTCCCGAGAGCACGATCGCATTGACCCCCGCGCTCGGGTCGTCGTAAGCCAGCCGCAAAGCGTCGGTGTTGAGAGTTCCGGGCGCACCTCCCCGCACATCCACTGCTGCTACCACAGGCGTGGGAAAGTACAGCACCGTAGTTCCGGTAGGCCCTTCCTCGTATTCGGCGACGCCGACCTTGACGCCGGGAAAATCAAACGTCAATGCCGGGCCATCATAAGAAACATGTGGCTTTGGCTTCGCCTTGGTCGCGTCTTGCGAAAGAGCAATAGGCGTGGCAAGGACCGAGAGCACTAGCGGGATGAGAACGCATCTGGCAGCGATGCAAGGCAAGACCCGAGGGATGAATCGCATCGAGATTCCTCCGAACAAGTTGCTGCGCGGGACGGGCAGTTAGGAGTATATGGCAGCCGAATAAACTGGCGCAGGTCGATTACCGCGTCCGGCGCTTTCGCACACCACTCAAGAACAATTCCCGAATTTTCAAATCTATTTCGTGGAGCGGAATTTCTGCTGTTACGGCAGGCTGGGTAAATCTTCCAGAAACGCAGAATTGCCATCTTTGCCGGAAAAACGGCTCCGATTGTGTCCGCGCCACACAAACCTCATGCCCCGTGGCACTTTTTATATTTTTTGCCGGAGCCGCAGGGGCAGGGATCGTTCCTTCCGACTTTTTCTTGCGAGCGCACGACTTGCTGCACCGGAGCAGCATCGCCTCCGCCGGCCATGCGCGCTTGTTCCAACTCGCGGCGCTTGCGGCGCAGAAACGCTTCTTCTAATTCGTCAGCTGAGGTCGAGACCATGCGGGCCGGACGGCGGCCATTGCCATCACCACCCCGTCCGACTGGCACGCCTGCCTCAGGGCCTTGGCCAGCTGGCCCTGCTTGCGGACCACCGCTGCCATCGACTGCACCGCCGAGTGGTCCCTGGTCGCTGCTGCGAGGCCGCTCCAGAATCTGCATCAGGTAGAGATATTTGACGGTGTCTTCCTGGAAGCGCTGCATCATCGCTTCGAACATGTCGAACGATTCGCGCTTGTACTCGACCAGCGGATCGTGCTGGCCATAGCCGCGCAGGCCGATGCCTTCCTTGAGGTGATCCATGCTGAGCAGATGATCTTTCCACTGCTGGTCGATGACGCTCAGCATGATCATGCGCTCGTGATGCCGCATCGCCTCGGGCCCAATCAGCTTTTCTTTTGCATCGTAGCGTTGCTTGAGCTTGTCAAAGATCGCGTCGCCGAGTTCCTGGCGATTTAATTGGTCCGGCTTGAGACCCTCGGCCAGAAAATCCACGCCGAAGCGCGTGAAGATTGCATCCTTCAGGGCCTTGATGTCCCAGTCATCGACGTGCGCCTTGGGTGGGCAATATTGATCCAGAAGGTCGCTCAGAATCGAGGCAACGTAATCTTCCAGGATCAGGTCTTTCTGGTCCATGCCTTCGAGCAGCCGGCGCCGCAAGCCGTAGACGGCTTCGCGTTGCTTGTTCATGACGTCGTCGTACTCGAGCAGATGTTTGCGGGATTCGAAATGCTGCGCTTCGACAGCTTTCTGGGCGGTCTCAATCCGCTTGCTGATGAGCCGCGACTCGATTGGAACGCCTTCTTCCATCCCCAGGCGCTGCAGCAGCTTCGAAACCCATTCCTTGGCGAAGATGCGCATCAGGTCATCTTCGAGCGCGAGATAGAAGCGGGACGACCCGGGATCGCCCTGGCGGCCGGCGCGTCCGCGAAGCTGATTGTCAATACGCCGCGATTCGTGCCGTTCTGTTCCGAGAATGTGCAAACCGCCAACCGCGGTCACCTCGTCGTGCTCTACGTCGGTTTGCTGCTTGTAGCGAGTGAAGGCGTCCGCCCACTTGTCCGTAGGAACGAGATACTCGTTGCCGTTGTAGTAGAAAATCGAAGTCTGTCCGTCTTCCTGCGGACCTTCGATCTTGCCTTCCGCGACCCGCAACTGCTGGGCGATTCCTTTCTTAACCATCTCCTGCTTGGCCATGAACTCGGGATTGCCGCCCAGCAAGATGTCGGTTCCGCGGCCAGCCATGTTCGTCGCGATGGTGACTGCGCCTTTGCGTCCGGCCTGCGCCACGATTTCGGCTTCACGCTCATGGAACTTGGCATTGAGCACGACGTGCTTCGTGCCTTTTTTCTTCAGTAATTCGGAAAGCCGCTCGGATTTTTCTACCGACGTTGTGCCCACCAGCACGGGCTGACCCTTTTGCGCCAGCTGCTGGATTTCGTCGGCGACCGCGAAGTACTTCTCTTTTTCGGTCCGAAAAACGATGTCCGGATTTTCGATGCGCAGCAGGGTTTTGTTGGTGGGAATGACCACCACGTTAAGACTGTAGATATTCTCGAACTCTTCCGCTTCCGTTTCCGCCGTGCCGGTCATGCCGGCCAGCTTCTTAAACATGCGGAAGTAATTCTGGAAGGTGATGGTCGCGAGCGTCTGATTCTCGCGCTCGATCTTGACGCCTTCTTTGGCCTCGATCGCCTGATGCAATCCGTCAGACCAACGGCGACCGGGCATCATGCGTCCCGTGAACTCATCGACGATGATGACTTCGCCGTCCTTCACCACGTATTCCACGTCCTTGCGATAAAGAGCGTGGGCTTTGATCGCGGTTTCGACGTGGTGCTTCAACGGCCAGTTCTCGGGATCGGCGATATTTCCGATTCCAAGCAGGCCCTCGACTTTCTCCCATCCTTCGTCGGTAACCGTGATGTTGCGATGCTTCTCGTCGATCGCGTAATCGCCGGTAAGGATCATCCTTGTCGGATCGTTGCCGGAGTCATTCAGTTCGCGGATCAACGTCTCTCGTCGCTCCGGCGAAAACTTGCCGTCGTCCAGAAGTTGGCGCACTTCTTGCTGCGATAGCTCTTCGCCTTTTTCGAGCTTGGGAACGATCCGGTTGACGCGGTAATACTTGTCGGTCGACTCTTCGCTGGCGCCGGAAATAATGAGCGGCGTGCGCGATTCGTCAATCAGAATGGAGTCAACTTCGTCGACGATGGCGTAATGATGTCCGCGCTGCACGCAGTCGCGGATATCGAATTTCATGTTGTCGCGCAGATAATCGAAGCCGTACTCGTTGTTGGTGCCGTAGGTCACGTCGGCGGCGTAGGCGGCGCGGCGCTGATCGTCATCGAGGTCGTGCACGATGACGCCGACCGTCAGCCCAAGAAAACGATAGAGCTTGCCCATCCATTCGGAGTCGCGCTTGGCCAGATAATCATTCACCGTGACCACATGCACACCGCGCCCGGTGAGCGCGTTCAAATAAACGGGAAGCGTGGCGACCAGCGTCTTTCCCTCGCCCGTCTTCATTTCGGCGATCGCGCCCCGATGCAGCACCATGCCGCCGATCAATTGCACGTCGAAATGCCGCATGTTGAGCACGCGGCGTCCGGCTTCGCGTACGACAGCAAACGCCTCAACGATAATCTCCTCCAAAACCTCCTGTAGTGCGTCATGCTCTTCTTTTGCCAGACGCTTTTGGCGATCAAAGTCGTTTTCTTTGTCGGACAGGGCGGCCTCGTCAGCTTCGGAAGGCGCGTTGCCGTTCCTTCCCGCAAACCGATTCATGTGTTCCTGGATGCGCTGCCGGAATTCGTCGGTTTTGGCGCGCAGTTCGGCATCCGTGAGCTTCGATATTTCGGGCTCGAGCGCGTTGATGGCCTGGACCTTGGGCCGCAGATCCTTCACCACGCGCTCACTCTTGGTGCCGAATATCTTGTCGAAAAACTTGTCGATCAACGGAAATCCTTCGGAGGGCGGTAAGCCCGACACTCATAAAAGCGTAGCATATTCGATGCGCGATGAGCAGGGCAGGAACGGCAACGGTTACCGAGGTTCGCTCATGCATTTCTTGAAGGCAGATGGCATGCGGGGATGAAGTGTTGATCGAGCGACAATTCCTGTAAGATTCCCTCGACTCCATGCCCACTTTCTACGACCGATTTGTGGAGTGCGCCGAGCGCTGGCCCAACAACGTTGCCCTTGAAATCCAGCGGCGTGATCACCTCGAGAGCGTCACATACGCGCAATTGCATCGCATGGCTCAGTCCGTGGGGCGCTGGGTCGGCGAACAAGGCTTTGCCCACGGCTCGCGGCTGGCGATTCTTGCCGATAACCACCCCCGCTGGGTCGCCGCTTATCTGGGAATTATCGCTTCGGGCTGCGCCGCCGTTCCTCTCGATACAGCTCTGCACACCGATCAGGTTTCGAAGCTGCTAAAAGACAGTGGCACCCTGGCCATTTTTGTCGATGCGAAACATGTTGGCGTAGTTCGCCCCGCTGCGTCAGAACTGCGTGTCGGCTCGGTTCTGATGGATCCCGATCGCACAAAGGATCCAATCAACGCGGCAGACTGGCTCAGCAATTTACCAGAAATATTCCGGGCGGGCTCTGGTTCTTTCAAACCGGCCGCAGCTGAGGACAACGATCTCGCTTCTCTGATCTACACCTCAGGCACGACCGCCGATCCCAAGGGCGTCATGCTGACTCACGCAAATTTCCTTGGCGAGGTCGAGGCCGTGTTCAACTGGGTCGATATCGGCCCTGACGATGCCCTGCTGGGCGTACTTCCGCTGTTTCACATTCTCGCCCAGATGGCGAATTTGCTTTTGCCGCTGGTAAAAGGCTCGCGGATTGTATACCTCGAAACGATTAATACCACCGAACTCCTGCGCGCATTGAAGGAACGCAACATCACTGCGTTCGCCGTAGTCCCGCAATTCTTTTATTTGATCCACGACCGCATAGTTCAGGAAGTCGAGAAACGGGGAGCAATTACCAAGAAGGTTTTCGACGGAATGGTTGCGCTTAACCGCGTCTTGCGCAACGTTGGCGCTAACGCTGGACCTATTCTGTTCCGCAAAATTCACGACACGCTGGGCCCGAAGATGCGTTACCTGGTCACGGGAGGGTCGCGCTTCGATCCTGAAATCGCCCGCGCCTTTCGCGATCTCGGCATCGACATTCTGCAGGCTTACGGCCTGACAGAAACGACAGCCGCCGTCTACGCGAACTCACCGAACAACAATGTGATTGGTTCGGTCGGGCAGGCGCTGAAGGGGATTGAGGGCAAGATCGTCAACCCGCAGGGGCAAGCAAACGGCGGGCCTGCGGTCGGCGAAGTCGCCCTGCGTGGACCAGTCGTAATGAAGGGATACTGGAACCGTCCGGATGCCACTGCGGCCTCGATTCGCGACGGATGGTTTCATACCGGCGATCTCGGCTACTTCGATGCTCGCGGCAATTTGTTTCTAACTGGCCGCCTGAAAGAAGTCATCGTGCTCAGCAACGGCAAGAATGTTTATCCCGAGGAAATCGAAGCTCACTATCTGAAATCTCCGTTTATCAAAGAGCTTGCCGTTATCGGACTGGAGGGCACAGGGGAAGATCGCTTGCATGCCGTGATCGTCCCGAACTTTGAGGTGCTCCGGCAGCGCAAAGTCGTCAATGCGAGAGAAGTCATCCGCTTCGACATCGAAACGCTCTCGCAGCAGCTTCCATCGACCAAGCGCATTGGCGGCTACGAGATCTGGCAAGAGGACCTGCCCCGCACCACCACGCGCAAAATCAAGCGCTTCGAGGTGGAAAAACGACTCGAAGGGAATCAAGGGAAAAAACTCGCCGACGAATCCGAAATCCCGCCCGAGAAGCCGTTGAGCTCTGACGAAAAAGCGTGGCTCGATCGCCCCGAAGTTCAGCGAGCGCTGAAGACTCTACATGAAGCCGCGTCCAATGCGCCCGCAAACATTCGCCCTACGCACAGCCTGGAACTGGATCTCGGTCTCGATTCGATGCAGCGAGTCGAGGCTCTAACCCAGCTCGAGTATGAACTGGCAGGACACGTCGATGAATCCCAACTCGCGGGAATCTATACCGTTCGCGACCTGGTGGATGCAGTTCTCGCCAGCACCACCGCAGGAGAATCCGCACCGCGCGAAAAATTTGCGGGATGGAAAGCGATCCTGGCAGAAGAACCCACAGATCCCGACGTTCTCGCGCTAGCCAAAGATGCTCCCGGATTCGACATTTTCTGGTATTCAGTTTCGCGGCTGATCGATCTGGTAGCGCGCGATCTCTTTCACCTCCGCGTAACCGGACTCGAGAATCTGCCCGCAGACGGGCCCTACATCGTTTCGTCTAATCACCAGAGCTATCTCGATCCGGCGGTGCTGGCAGGAGTGGTTCCTGGCGAAGTGCTGCGGAATTCGTTCGCCGTCGGGACCAGCGAAATCTTCGGCCAGGGATTCATGCGGCGTCTGGCTCGCTGGATTCGCGTGGTGGTTGTTGACCCCGACGCCAATCTTGTTCCCGCCATGCGCGCCGGAGCTTTCGGCCTGCGGCACGGCCGCATACTGGTTCTTTATCCCGAAGGCGAGCGCTCGATTGACGGAACGCCGCGCATTTTCAAAAAAGGCGCGGCCATTCTATCCATCCATATGCAGGTGCCGATCGTTCCCATCGCGATCGACGGCTTTTACGACGCATGGCCGCGCGGCAAGAGCTTCGTTCAGAAATTCGCACAACTGAAGATGGTCATCGGCAAGCCGATTGTTCCTCCACCGGAATCCGTGGCCTCGGAAGAAGCTTATGAGAAACTCACGGCTGAGCTGAAAACGAAGATCGTAGAAATGTGGAAAGACCTTCGAGAAAGAGCCTGATGTGCTTCAGGCTTTGGCGCCTGCGGCGTTTTCGGCAAACGCTTTAGTGAAGCCATCGAGAGCCAGCGAATCGTAACGTCCCGTTGCTCGGCGGATCACTTCCTGGCTCGCCTGCGAGGGTGACATCTTCGTGCCCCGCTCCCCGCTGATCAGGGCCTCGTATTCATCGGCCAGGCTGAGAATTTGGACTTCCAACTCCGCATCATCAATCTTTCCACCCGTCTGGCGCAGTTGGCGCTCGGCCAGGAAGATCGGAATGGCTCGCCGGATCGCGTTCGCCGAAACCGCGTCTTTGCCGCCGTTCCGCGGACTCTTCTTTACCAGGTCATCTTGTGAGACTTGCGCGGCCTTGCATAGCACTTCGTTCGTGATGCCGAGTTCTTTCAAATTGAAAAGTAGAGCGGCTGTACGAATATCGTCGACGCTCTTCGGATCAAGCCCCGCTGTCTCGGCGATTTTGGTCGCGCACAAAGACATACGATATGCGTGTGTCGCACTGTATTTCTGGCTGGCAAGAAAGGTTTGCAGTATGGCGAGCATGCCTTCGTAGCCATCTTGCATTTCGCGCAGCGATTTCTGATTGAGCTCGTAGAGCGTGCCAGTCGCGTAACCGGCCACCATCAGGACTCCGCCCCAGACGGCGAGATCGAAGAATCGCGCGTCGAAGGGCAAATCAATGTGGCGGTTGAACAATGCCGGGTTTACGTAGATCAGCAAAACGACCAGTACGATGCTGGCCAGAGCGGTGAGCGTGGCGTGGCGGCGTCCAAAGTGATAGGCGGAATAGAGCGTTGGTAAAAAATAAAAGACCAGCGCCATGCGCTGCGACGCAACGAAAAAATTCAGGATCGCAGCAATGACGACCAGAAACAGCAACAGCCACAGCTCTGGATTGATCTTGCGCACAATTGCCTCGGCGCGGACGACCTGAAAAAACGGGCCGGCTGACAACAAAGTCGTCCAGTCCTACTATTCTCGACTTTCGCAACGCGGCCGCGAAAATTACCGAGGTAATAATGAAGAAAAACTATTTCGCGCGGGGATGGGTTTGGTCGTACACCTGCAAGACGTGCTTCATGGAAAGCTGTGTGTAGCGCTGGGTGGTCGCCAAACGCTCGTGCCCGAGCAGTTCCTGAATGGCGCGCAGATCTGCGCCTTCTTCGAGCATGTGCGTGCCAAAGGCGTGCCGCAGCGTATGCGGATGCACATCGGGTGAGAGCCCTTTCGCAACCGCGATAGCCTTGATAATCCGTCCTACGCTGCGCGTGGTGAGGCGGCCGCCGCGACGGTTGATGAGCAACGCCGGGGTAGTGCGGTGCGCTACTTCCAGGATTGTTTTGCGTGCAGGCAGATAAGCCACGAGCGCCTGTTTGGCAGTTTCGCCGAAGGGGACATAGCGTTCTTTCTTTCCTTTGCCCCGAATCAGAATCGCTTCCGCGCTCAATCGAATGTCGTCGAGATTGATTCCGGTCAGCTCTGAATTGCGGATGCCGCATCCATACAGCAGTTCCAGCATCAATCGATCGCGCTCGGGAAAAGCCGCCGCTTCCGGCATCTGCCCATCGAGCACGGAATTCATTTCTTCGATGGTCGGCACGCGCGGCAACTTCTTCGGCAGCTTCGGTGTTGCCACCAGCTTCGCCGGATTCAGCTCGACCACTCCTTCCTGCGCCAGCCAGCGGTAGAGAGACCGGACGGCAGCGAGCGATCGTGCGACCGAAGTCTTGCTCAGACCCTTCTCGTAAAGATGAGAAAGAAATCCGCGGATAACGACGTGGTCGATCGCTTTCCAGTCGCGCGCTCCGGCGTGAGCAGCGAATTCCGAGAGATCGATGCTGTAAGCCTTGATCGTATGCGGAGACGCATTCCGCTCGCGGAGATGGCGGAGGAAATCGGTCATGGCGCGGCCGACGACGGAGTCAACGGTCCCGGAATTCTTACGCGCCGCCGCGGTCTGAGTCATCGCGCCTTCGCCCTGGGATGATGCTTCTGATACACGCTGCGCAGCCGATCCAGCGCCAGATGCGTGTACACCTGCGTCGTCGAAATGTCCGCGTGCCCAAGAATCGTTTGCACCGTGCGCAGGTCGGCGCCATTTTCGACCATGTGGGTGGCGCAAGAATGCCGCAGCATGTGCGGCGAGGCCTGCCGTCCCGAGGCGGCCGATGCCGCTTTCACCATCTGCCACACTCGCTGCCGCGTGAGTTTCCGGCCACCGCGCGCGAGAAAAAGCAGAGGAGAACTCTTAACTTCCATTTTTGAAACGGAGTGCCCGCCTGCCCCGAGCGAAGTCGAAGGGTCTCGCTTCTTTTTCGGGAGGTGGGCAGTTTTCCGTGTGGTGGAAGAGCCCGTCAACACTGGCCGCGCTTTTTCCAGATATTCCCGCACTGCATGCTGCGCCGATCTGCCCAGGGGCACGACGCGTTCCTTATCGCCTTTTCCGCGCACCAGCATGTATCCGGCGTCGAGTTTCAGATCCTGCAGCTTCGCGCCAATGATCTCCGAAACCCGCAGCGCTCCCGCATAAAAAACCTCGAGCATGGCGCGATCGCGCAGGGCGAGTGCACTCGCATACTTCGCCTCGTTGTCCGTCGAAACGCGACCGGCCAGAGTCGTCTCGATTTCATCCCGCGCCAGCGCTTTCGGCAGAACCTTCCACTGCCTCGGCGATTCGATATTCAGCGTGGGATCATGCTCGATTTTCTTTTCGAGCAGCAGATAGCGATACAGATGCCGCAACGCCGAAAGCTTCCGTCCCACGCTCCGGCCGTCGACTTGATTGGAGAACAATTGCTGCAGGAATCCGCGGATGTCGTCGCGGCGAGCCGTTAGCAGCGTCCGTTTTATCTTTTGCAGGAAATCCGCGAATTGCGAGATATCGGTCGCATAGGCGGCGATTGAGAGAGCCGCGAGCCCCTT